>JAANMX010001350.1_pt1 | contig 28185 bp, 30 predicted proteins | sample 7279681 | NCBI WGS metagenome assembly JAANMX01 (sample SAMN14094542, study PRJNA606508) | bioreactor metagenome | isolation source: A lab-scale SPAN reactor treating ammonium-rich wastewater day 351 | place: Ireland: Galway | collected 2018-01-01 | reverse complement strand
GTCAACAACTCCGGCTTCAAGACGTTCACTCCTTCCCCCTCACGATGGTGAGGGGCAACGGTAACGTCCCGCCGCGCGGCGCCCCGATCAGGCGCCGCTGTCGCTATGCTCGATCAGGTGGGGGAATTTGGGGTGGCCACGAGTGGAGGAGTTTGGGTGGCCGCCGGGGGGCAAGGTCGAGGCGTCCGAGGTCCGCAAGCGCGTACGCATGCTGCCGCAGGCCGCGCGCGCGATGGCGTCGGGCGTGTTCGAGACGATCGCGGCGGGCACGCTCAAGCGCCGTCGCGTCGACGTGGTCTACGGCGCGCGCAGCACCGGCGAGACCACGCGACGGACGATCTCGCCGCAGCGCCTCGTCCACTACCGCGACAACTGGTACGTCGATGCGTGGTGCCACCTGCGCAACGGCCTGCGCAAGTTCGCGATCGACGCGATCGCACAGGCGCAGTTGACCGATGCGAGGGCGAAGCCGGTCGACCTCCGCGAGGTCGAGCGCGAGTTCAATTCGGGCTACGGCATCTTCGCCGGGACGAAGATCGCGTGGGCGAAGCTGCGCTTCGCGCCGTCGCGTGCGCGCTGGATCGCGCAGGAGCGCTGGCATCCGGACCAGCGCGGCCGCGCGGAAGCCGACGGCTCCTACGTGCTCGAGGTCCCGTACACCGATCCGCGCGAACTGATGATGGACATCCTCAAGTACGGCGCCGACGTCCGGGTGCTCGCCCCGCCGACCCTCGTCGGGATCGTCGGCGCGGAGATCCGGCGCATGATGGCCGCCGCCTGACCCGGGCGGGAAAGGCTACGACCCGGTCTTGCGCCAGGTCGAATCGGGGTTGAACGAGGTCATCGCCGGCGCGCGTTCCGGCGTGCGCGACCCCAGGTCCTTCTCGAACACCACGCCGTCGTGGTTGCAGACGAAGGTCATCACGCCCGACACGCCGTACCGCGCCGGCCAGGCGACCAGCGCGAATCCGCCGATCATCTTCCCGTTGACGATGTAGTCGTACGCGCCGCCCCGCGCGTCCTTGCCCTGCCGGGTCAGGATCTTGTAGCGATAGCCGTGGAACGCGCTGCCGCCTTCGCTGCGCTTCGATGCGGCATCGCCCTTGGCGTAACCCTGCGCACGCGCCGCGCCGACCAGCGGACCGAGCGGCGAGGGCGGCTCGCCGGCCGCGGTCGGCCAGTAGAGACCGTCCTTCCGGCCCGGGCTCGACAGGAACTTCTGCGCATAGGCCATCACGCCGTCGCGATCGCGGTCGCGCAGGACGTACTCGCGCTGCGCGTCGACGTAGGCGAGGCACACCTCGATCGCGGAAAACTCGTTCTCGCCGATGCGGCGGTTGATCACCTCCTCGGCGCCCGCCTTCGCGTCGAACCGCCAGCCTCCCGCGCCCTGCACGAGCGGGAACGGGAACGGCGTGCCGTTCGGGCCGACGAGTAGCGTCGCCTTCGTGTCGCTCCCGGAGCGATCGATCGTCATCGCCTTGTCCCATGACGAGACGAGGTCGTTGCGCATCGCGTCGTCGGCGACGCGATCGCCGCTGAAGATCACCGCGCCCGAGCCCGGGCCCAGCACCGCGTAGATCGACCGGAGGTCGTCGGACTTGACCGCGTCGTAGAGAGCCTTCGCCGCGTCCTCGGGCGACGCGTACGTCTTCTGCGCCGGCAGGTTCTTCGCCGGCGCGGGCCTGGCCGCGGCCTGCGCGTGAGCGTGCGGGGCCGCGAACGCGAGCGCCAGCGCACACGCTGCCGTCGCGGCCAGGCGCAACGCCCGAGGATGCCAGGATCCGCTTGCGTCGGTCGCGACCGCAGCGAGCACCGCGCGTGACGCGCGCGAACGGGAGCGCAGGTTCATGGTGTCGAGGAACTCGTGAACGGTGGTCATCGTGGCCTCCTTGCGTCAGCGACGACCGCCGCCGCCGCGTCCGCCGCCACCACCACCGCGCGCGCCGCCGCCTCCTCCGCTCATCGACGAGCGGCTCGACGCGCCGCGGTTGCTGTAGCTCTGCGTCTGCGCACGGCTCTGCCCCGAGTTGAACGAACCCGCTCCGGACGAACGGTTGTAGCTGCCGCCGCCACCACCGAACGACGAGCCGCCGCCGCGATCCATCGTGCCCGCGCCCGCACGATCGCCGCCGCGGCCGGCACCCGGACCGTCGCCGCGGTCGATGCCGCTCGCGCGATCCATCGAGCCGGCGCTCGGGCCGGCGCGATCGCCTGCACCTCCCGGCCGGTCCATCGTTCCTGCGCTCGCACCGGCGCGGTTGCCGGCGCCCGGCCGGTCCATCGTGCCCGCACCGGCGCGATTGCCCGCGCCTCCGCCGTCGTAGCCGCGGTAGTCGCGGCGTGCCGAGGCCGCTCCGGGGTCCGACTTCGCGAACTTGTCCCGCGTCCCCTGGTCGCGGTAGGCGACGCCCTTGCGCTGGTTCGCGTTGTGCTGCCAGTTGCCGTTCTGGACCTTGTTCTTGAACTCCGCGTTGTTGTTGTTCCGCACGAAGTTGTTGTCGACGTCGATGTTGATGTCGTTGTTGCCCCAGTGCGGCGACGCCCAGCAACAGGCCGATCCGACCGCGACGCCGAGGCCGAACCCGATGAGTCCCGCACCGACGCCGTAGCCCGGGTAGTAGTAGGCCGGCGGCGGCCAGTAGTACGGCGGGTAGGCCGGCGCCCACCACGTGCCGTAGACCACCGACGGGTTGTAGGTCGGCACGTAGACCGTCTGCGACTGGGCCGGCTCGATGATGATCGTCTTCTCCTGCTGGACCACCTTCTGCTGCTCGCTGCTCTTGAGGTTGCCCGACGCCATCGCCTTGGCGCGCAGCCCCTGCACCGTCTTCATCACGGCCGCCTCGTCCGCGAGCACGGCGTCGCCGAGTTCTTGCGTCCAGTCGAGCTTGTCGTTCATCATCTCGAGGACCTGCGGGTACGCGGTGAGCGATTGCACCGACGGATCCCAGTTCTTCGCCTCGGCCGCCTTCACCATCGCCTCGCCCTTGAGTTCCTTGTTCGCCTTGACGAAGCGGGACGCCTCGACGACGTCGAGCGGGTAGGTCGACGCCATCAGCGTCTGGACGAGCAGCGAGTCGGGGTAGAGCGCGATCGGCGCGAGGAGGCTGTCGAGCTTGTCCTGCGGAATCGCAGGCTGCGTGCCGCTCGCCTTGGCCGGCGCGGCGCCTTGCGCGGTGGCGGGGGTCTGCGCGCCCAGCGGTGTTGCCGCAGCGACGCACAGCGCCGCGGCCAGGGCGACGAAACTTCTGGTGATCCGGTTCATCGGTGCTCCCGGGGCGCGCATCGGCGCCCGTCTGCGTCGGACCTCGCACGCGCGAGAGGCTGAAGCTGACGCCCGCCGCACGCGCGCGCCTCGCAGTTCTCGACAACGGGATCGGGAGGCGCCGGGCGATGCGGGATCCGCCCGGCTGGGCTACCATGCTCCCGACGCCCCTGCGAAACCCCGTGGACGCCGCCCGCTTCGCCTCCGAGATCGAGACCCACCGGCGCTACCTGCTGCGCGTCGCGCAGCTCCAGTTGCGCGACCTCGACCTCGCGCAGGACGTCGTGCAGGACACGCTCGTCGCCGCGCTGGCGGGCGCGGGGAGCTTCGACGCGCGCTCGAGCCTCAAGACCTGGCTCACCGGCATCCTCAAGCACAAGATCGTCGACGCGATCCGGGCGAAGCAGAAGGCGCCGGTCCCGCTGGCCGCGCTCGACGACGAGGGCTCGCTCGACGACTTCGACGCGCTGTTCCGGGGAAACGGCGCCTGGGAGACGCCGCCCGCCGACTGGGGCGACCCGGAGGCTGCGCTCGGGCAACGCGAGTTCTTCGACGTGATGGAATTCTGCCTCGAGAAGCTTCCGCCACAGACCGGGCGGGTGTTCGTGATGCGGGAGGTCATGGGCCTCGAAACCGGCGAGATCTGTAAGGAACTCGCGATCACCGCGAATAACCTCTGGGTGATCCTGTACCGCGCGCGGATGGCCCTGCGCGTCTGTCTCGAGGAGCATTGGTTCGGCGCTGGACGTTCGCGCCCGGCCTGAACACAAGACCGGCGATGAGACGCCTTCTCGGCCACCTGTTGATGTGCAAGGAAGCGACGCGCCTGGTCTCGCGCAGCCAGGACGCGGAGCTCACGTGGTTCCAGCGGTGGCGCCTGCGCGCCCACCTGTCGGCGTGCGCCATGTGCGCGCGCTTCGACGCGCAGATGCGCTTGCTGCGCGAGGCGATGGAGCGCTACCGCTCATGAGCGCCTCGCCCGCCGGAGGCGCGACGATTCTCGTGAACGGTGTCGCGCGCGCCCTGCCGCGCGAGGCAACGGTCGGCGCGCTGGTGCGCGAACTCGCGCTCGAAGGCAAGCGCATCGCGGTCGAGAAGAACGGCGAGATCGTGCCGCGCAGCCGCTACGCCGGAACGGCTCTCGCGCCCGGCGACCGGCTGGAGATCGTCGGCGCGGTCGGCGGAGGGTAGGCGCGCGCCGCGGGCGTACAATCGCGGCATGAACGCCCCGCAACACGCCGCGATGGCCGACCCGCTCGTGATCGCCGGGCGCGCGTACCGCTCGCGGCTCCTGGTCGGCACCGGCAAGTACCGCGACTTCGGCCAGACGCGCGAGGCGATCGACGCGTCGGGCGCCGAGATCGTGACCGTCGCGATCCGGCGGACCAACATCGGGCAGGACGCGCATGCCCCGTCGCTGCTCGACGCGTTGCCGCCTTCCGAGTTCACCTATCTGCCGAACAGCGCGGGCTGCTACAACGCCGAGGACGCGGTGCGCACCTTGAGGCTCGCGCGCGAACTCCTCGACGGTCACAGGCTCTGCAAGCTCGAGGTGCTGGGCGACAGGGATTCGCTCTACCCGGACGTCCGCCAGACGATCGCCGCCGCGGAGACGCTCGTCCGCGACGGCTTCGACGTGATGGTCTACACCTCGGACGACCCGATCGTCGCGCGCGAACTGGAGGCGATCGGCTGCGTGGCGATCATGCCGCTCGCCTCGTTGATCGGCTCGGGCATGGGCATCCTCAACCCCTGGAACCTGCGGCTCATCCTCGAGCAGGCCAAGGTGCCGGTGCTGGTCGACGCGGGCGTCGGCACCGCGTCGGACGCCGCGGTGGCGATGGAACTGGGCTGCGCGGGCGTGCTGATGAACACCGCGATCGCGCAGGCGCGCGAACCGGTGCGCATGGCGCGCGCGATGAAGCTCGCGGTCGAGGCCGGCCGCGAGGCGTTCCTCGCCGGGCGCATGCCGCGCAAGCTCTACGCCGGCAGCCCGAGTTCGCCCACCGCAGGCGTCATCGGATGATCGCCCGCCCGAGGCGCGCGCTCGCCGTCGCGGCGATCGCGTGCGTGTCCGCGGCCGCGCTCGCGCTGCCTCCGTCGCGCGAGGAAGTCGTCAAGTGGTGCACCGACGCCGACGACATGGCGCACTGCGGGCGCCTGATCGAGGCGCAGCAGATGAAGCGGCTGCCCGGTCTCGCGAAGCGCGAGGGCGTCGACCTTCGAATCGCGCTCTTTCCCAGCGGCACCGCGACGTTCACCGACGTCGAGAACCCGCTGCAGCCGCTCTCGTACAGCTTCTACGACACGATCGACCCGATCAACGGCGTGCTGGTCTTCAAGACCGACGGCGAGAAGGCGACCTTCGTGCTGCTGCAGCGCACGAGCAACCGCACGACCGACCTGCCGTCGGAGCCGAAGCTCTCGCCGGACCGCCAGCACCTCGTGACCGCCGACTTCTGCGCGTCGGACTGCGCGAACGAACTCGCGATCTGGCGCGTCGCGCGCAACGGCGTCACCAAGGCGCTCGTGTTCCGCACGACCGACGACTGGACCGACGCGATCCCCCGGTGGAAGGACACCGAGACGGTCGTCGTCGACTACCAGCCGGCCGGCGGCGGCCCGCGCCGCACCTTCGAGCGCAAGCTGTCGGCAGGCGGCTGGCTCGAGCCGCGCTAGTCCGCGCATGGGCGGCGCCGACTCGACCGGGCCCGTGCATCATCGTCCGGTCCGCAGTTTCGTGCTGCGCCAGGGCCGCCTGTCGCCGGCGCAGGCGCGAGCGCTCGAGAACCTCGCACCGCGCTTCTGCCTGCCGTTCGCGCAGGCGCCGATCGACTTCACCCGCACGTTCGGCCGCCGGGCGCCCATCGTGCTCGAGATCGGCTGCGGCATGGGCGAGACGACCGCCGCGATCGCCGCGGCGCAGCCGGGCCTCGACTTCGTCGGCGTCGAGGTGCATGGCCCGGGCGTGGGCGCGATCCTCAACCGCATCGAGCAGGGCGCGCTCACGAACCTGCGCGTGATCCAGCACGATGCCGTGGAGGTGGTCGACGCGATGATTCCGCAGGCCTCGCTCGCGGGCATCCACGTCTACTTTCCCGATCCCTGGCCGAAGAAGCGCCACCACAAGCGCCGTCTGCTGAAGCCCGCGTTCGTCCATGCGCTCGCGCTGCGGCTCGCGCCGGGCGGCTATCTGCACGCCGCGACCGACTGGGCGCCGTACGCCGAGGAGATGCTCGCCACGTTCTCGTCGGAGCCGCTGCTCGCGAACACCGCCGAGGGCTACGCGCCGCGTCCGTCCTGGCGGCCGCAGACGAAGTTCGAGACGCGGGGCCTGAAGCTCGGCCACGCGGTGTTCGACCTCGTGTTCAGGCGGAACTGACCGCCGGCGCGGTGCGCGCCCCGCGCCGGAGCGGGGTGATCGCGCTGCCGATGCCGCGCGGCTACCGGGGAGCGGCGACGGGCTCGGCGGGCGCGACGATACGCTCGAGCACGCTTCTCGCGGCCGCGCGCGAGAAGTGGCGCCGGACATTGGCGACGCCGGCCTGCGAGAGCTGCATCCACGTCGCCCTGTCGTCGTGCGCACGCACGATCGCGTCGGCGAAGGCTTGCGGCGATTCCGCCACCAGAACATCTTCGCCATCGACGAGGTGCATGCCCTCGACCGCCGCCGGCGTCGCGACGACCGGCACGCCGTAGCTCATCGCGAGATTGACCTTGCCCTTGACGCCGGCGCCGTAACGCAACGGCGCGACCGAGACGCGCGCGGACCCGAACAGCGGATCGAGATCCTCGACGTAGCCCGCGATCACGAGGTCGGGCGCGGCCAGCGCGCGCACGCTCGCGGGGGGGTCGGCGCCGACGATGGTCGTGGCGACGCCGGGCATGCGGGCGCGCAGCAGCGGCAGCACTTCGCGCGCGTACCAGGCGACGGCGTCGGCGTTGGGCGGGTGCCGGAAGCTGCCGATGAACACGATGCCGCGGCGCTGCGCGAACGTCTTGCCGCGCGAGCGGGGCTCGTGGATGTTGGTCAGCACCTCGACCCGCGCCGAGGGCACGAGCCTCGCGAGCAGGTCGCGCTCGACCGGCGACACGACGAGCGTCAGGTCGGCGCGCCGCACCAGGTCGAGCTCCTGCTCGCGCTCGCGATCCGAAGCCGGCTGTGGTGCGCCGTCCTTCGCTTCGAGCTCGGAGCGCCGCTCGTTGCGCAGGAAATGGAGGTCGACGGTGTCGAAGACCACGCGCGCGCGCGGCGCGAAGCGGCGCACCGAGGCGAGGTGCTTCGCCGCGACGTAGTGGCGCGACAACACGACGACGTCGAATTCGCGCCCGCGCTTCGCCAGCAACTCCGGAATCGAGCGGACCCACGGCCGCGACAAAACCTCGACGCCCGCCTCGCGCAGCGCCGACACATAGGGCTCGCGGAACTCGAGGTTGTCGGCGACGAACGTCGCCTTGGCACCGAGTTCGACCAGGAGTTCGAGGATCGCCTGCATGCGCATCGATCCGGAATCCCGGTCTGGGGTCAGCATGTTCGCATCGATCACGAGCACGCGCGCGCGCGCGGCGCGGTCGGCCTCGAGCGAGGGCGCATCGCCGTTCGAGCGGTGGCGGGCGAGAACGTCCGCCCAGCGCTTCGCGAACACGGCGCGGTTCGTCGCCTGGTGTCTCTTCGCGCCCACGGTCTCGTCGGTGCCCGACGTGGTGCCCTCGAAATGCACGACGGACGCACCCGGCTGGTACCAGACCGAGCGGCCCGCCGCGCGCACCTTGAACGCGAGGTCGGTGTCCTCGTAGTAGGCGGGCGCGTAGGCGGCGTCGAATCCGCCGAGCGAGGCGAACAGGTCGCGGGGAATCGCGAGGCAGGCGCCGGAACAGTAGTCGACGCGGCGCGCGTAGTTGAACTCGGGCCGGTCGGGGTTCGCGCCGCGGCCGTGGTTCCACGCCGACCCGTCGCGCCAGACGATACCGCCGGCTTCCTGCAGCCGGCCGTCCGGGTAGACGAGTTTCGCGCCGACGAGCCCGGCGTCGGAATGCCGCTCGAAGGTGCGCGCGATCGCGTCGAGCCAGCCTGCGGTCACGATCGTGTCGTTGTTGAGGAACACGAGGTGCGCGCCGCGTGCTTGCGCAGCGCCGAGATTGCACGCCGCGATGAACCCGCCGTTCGTCACCGCGCGCAGGACGCGCACGCCGGTGACCGGCGCGAGCGCGCGTTCGAGCGGCTCCGGCGAGGCGTCGTCGACCACGATCACCTCGACGTCGTCGTGACGGACGGTCGCGTGCACGCTCTTCAGGCAGCTGAACGTGGCGAGCGGCTCGCCGTACGCCGGCACGACGATCGTCGTCGACGGCGACGCCGACGGCCGGAACGCGAGCGGCGCGATCGCGGATTCCATCGCGTAGCGGCGGCGATGCGCCGGCGGGACGTAGCCCGGTCCGCGCAGCTTGTCGGAAACCCGGCGCAGCAGCGCCACCGGTCCCTGCTCGCGCAGGATCGTTGCGGCGGTGGATGCCTGCCGCGGCAGTTGCCGGAAGGCCGACGGCAATGCCTGGAGCCGCGCGTGGGTAACGCGCGAACGTCCGAGGGCCTTGCGCAGCGGCGCGGTGAGTCTCCAGCTCGTCGAGGATTCGAGCTCGGCGATGCGTTCGCGCGCCGCCGCGAGATCGCGCTCGACCGCGCTCGCGTTCCCGGGAAGCGCGGACGGCGCGGCGTCCAGCAGGGCCGCGCGGCTCACGAGTTCGGCGCGCGCCTCCGCCTCGCCGCACAACGCGCCGGCGCGCACGAGCGCGGAGAACGTCATCATCGCGCCGGCGTCGGCGCGCGGCGCGAGGTGGCGCGGTTCGAGCGTGGGCATCGGACCGGGCGCACCGGAAGGCGCGGGGGCCCACCCCGCGGCGAGTCTCGAGGCGTAGTCGCGCCACGACACCGGCGTGCCCCTCGATGGCGACGGCGAGCCGGCGCGCGCGCCCGCGGCCGCGATCAACGCGTCGTTCCACGCGGCCGCCGTGGCATCCCAGGCGACCAGCGTCGCGACGGGGATGCCGGCGAGGCGCTCGGTGAACGCGCCGAGCGCGGACGCGACGATCGGCAGCCCGGTCGCGAGCGCGGCTGACAGCGTGTACGACCAGGTCTCCGGCCACTGGGCGGGGAACATCCAGACATCGAGCGCCTCGGATGCGATCAACTGCGGCAGTTCCGCATCCGAGTACTCGCCCGCGAGCGACAGGCGCCCCGCGGGCAGCGGCGGCAACGGCGCGCCGCTCGATCCCAGGATGCGAAACGCGAGCGGCAGGCCGCGCGCTTCCGCGTCGCGCGCGCACGCGACCGCCACGTCGAAGCCCTTGTCGCGCGAGAGCTTGCCGATGAGGCCGACGCGGAACGCCGCCGGCCGGGCATCGAACGACGCCTCCGGATGCGGCCAGACCTCGATCGCCGCGTCGGGAAAATGTCGCGCGAAGCGCGCCGCGGTGTCGCGCGTCGGCGCGATCACCCGCGCACCGCGCGCGAACGTCGCGCGAAACGCGTCGCGCCAGGCGGCGATGTCGAGCGGCCACTGCGCGGGTCGCCGCGCGAGGCACGCGTCGCAGCCGGCCTCGTCCGGTTCGCCGCAGTAGCGGCCCTCGCCGCGGTCGAGGTGGTAGCGCGGGCACCAGGGGTACGCGTCGTGCAGCGTGACGTCCTGCGACACGCCGAGCGCGCCGGCGATGTCCAGCACTTCCTGCGGCAGGCCGTCCACGTGGTGCAGGTGGACGTGCGACACGGCCAGCGCACGCAGCGTCGCGATGAGCGTGTCGCGATCGCCGGGCAGGTCGAACGCGAGGTCGAGATTCGCGCCTTCATGGACCCGCGCGAGGCGAACCGAGCCTCGCCCGCCCGGGCGGAGCGTCAGGACCTCCGCGCGATCCTCGAGCGCCGCGCGAAGCTCGTCCACGTGGCGCCGCACGCCGCCCGCCCAGCCGTGGGTCACGAGCAGGATGCGCCGTCGCGGCGAGCGCGCGAGGGCGGCGAGCGTGGCGGAGACGTCCGGCATCGAGGGTGGGAGCGCGTAGCCTCGCCCGTGCGGACCGGGCCGAGGGGGCGATTGTATCGAGCCCGCCCGGGAGGCGGCGCCTCAGCGGTCGACGAACGACACGACGACCGGCTGGTGATCGGACAGGCGGGTGTCCGAATCGACCTCGGCCGAGCGCACGCGTCCCGCGATCTCGTCGCTCACGAAGACGAAGTCGCAGGCGACCGGCTCGGATTCCGGCGTGTAGCGGTCGTGGACGTTGAAGGTCGCGGGCTGCGGCGTCGCTCCGTGGACCAGACGCCATGCGTCGTGGAAGCGCGAGGTGCCGTCGTCGAAGGGCGCGAGCATCCGCGCGTGCTCCGCGTCCTGCGGACCGAGGTTGAAGTCGCCGGTAACGAGCGTCGCCTTCGGCATCGCGAATCGGCGGAACGGGCCGTCCTCGCGATCGGTTCCGCCCAGCCGCGCGTGCGCGTGGGCCTCGGCGTGTATCTCGCGCAGGCGCGCGACCTGCGCCCTGCGCTGCAGCGGCGACCAGTACTCGAGGTGCGTGGTGATCACGCGCACGGCGCCGAAACGCGTCGTGACCACGGCCTCGACCGCGACGCGCGGCATCGACGGCACCGAAGGATCTGCCGGCCACGGCAGCGAGTGCCTGCGCACGGTCCCGACCGGGAGCCGCGACGCGATCGCGTTGCCGAAGCGCCGGCGCCCGTTCGGGCCCGGGTGATCGGCGCCGGCACCAGGCACGATCGTGTAGCCGGGCAGGAGCTCGGAAAGCAGCGCGAACTGGTCGCGATCGTCGTTGCCCGCGAGGCCGGGGTCGGGAAAGTGGTCGGCGACCTCCTGCACGCACAGCACGTCGAAATCGGCGAGCGAGCGCGCATGCGCGATCACCCGCGCCGGGTCGACGCGGCCGTCGAGGCCGCGGAACCACTGCACGTTCCAGGTGACGACGATCATGCGTTCACCCGCGGCCTCGACGGCTGCGCGCCACGCGCGCTTCGGGGGGAGGTCCCCCGCGTCCGACGGGCCGCCCCGAGGACGCGGTGCCCCCTGGGGGGAGGCGCGCAACGCGCGCTTCGGGGGGATGTCATCCCGTGCTATCGAATGCCGGCACGCATGAACGACGCGACGAACTGGCGCTGGAACAGCAGGAACGCGATCAGGAGCGGCGCGGTCGTGAGCAGCGTCGCCGCCGTGATGATCGACCAGTCGATGCCCTGGTCGGTCGACGCGAACACCTGCAGGCCGACGGTCACCGGGCGCGACTCGACCGAGTTGGTGATGATGAGCGGCCACAGGAAGTTGTTCCAGTGGTAGCTCACCGAGACGAGCGCGTACGCGAGATAGGTCGGGCGCGCGAGCGGCACGTAGACCTTCCAGAGCACGGCGAGCGGCGAGCAGCCCTCGACGCGCGCCGCCTCGTCGAGTTCGCGCGGTATCGTCTTGAACGTCTGGCGCAGGAGGAAGATGCCGAACGCGCTCGCCATGTACGGCAGCCCGATCGCGAGGATCGTGTCCTTGATGCCGAGCCAGGTCATCGTCCGGTAGTTCTCGACCAGCAGCACGTCCGGCATGATCATGAGCTGCACGAGCACGAGCGAGAACAGCAGGTTGCGCCCGGGAAACTCGAAACGCGCGAACGCGTAGGCGGCGAGCGTCACGAGCACGAGCTGCGCGGCCAACACCATCGTCACCAGCAGCACGGTGTTGACGAAGTAGCGGGCGAACGGCGCCGCCTGCCAGGCCTTGACGAAGTTGTCGAGCGTCAGCGGCGCCGCGAGGACGAGGCGAGTCGAGAACTCGGAAGGGTGGAACGCCGTCCAGAACGCGTAGAGCAGCGGCAACACCCACAGAAAGCCGAGCAGCCACGCTCCTGTGGTCTCGAGGCCGCGGACGAAGCCCCGCGAGTCGTAGACGTGCGTCGTGGCTTCCATCGGAGGATCAGCGCCGGCCCGTCGGAGACGGCGCAATGTCTGGGCAGGTCATCTGTAGTGCGTCCGGCGCTCGAGGACGAAGAACTGGATGAGGGCGGTCAGGCCGAGGATCGCGAGCAACACCATCGTGAGCGCTGCGGCATAGGCCGAGTCCCAGAACCGGAAGCCGATCTCGTAGATGTAGTAGAGCAGCAGAGCCGTAGCGTTGTCGGGCCCGCCGCGCGTCATCACGACGATGTGGTCGACGAGCCGGAACGCGTTGATCACCGCGTTCACGAGCACGAACAGCGTCACCGGCATCAGCAGCGGAAAGGTCACGCGGCGGAAGAAGGTCCAGCGCGACGCGCCCTCGATCGCCGCGGCCTCGGCGAGGCTCGGCGACATCGACTGCAGCGCGGCGAGGTAGAAGATCATGAAGAACCCGGCTTCCTTCCAGATCGTCACCGCCATCAGGCTCGCGAGCGCGGTGGACTTGCTGCCGAGCCAGTTGTGGCTCGCGAAGCCCAGCCCCTTCGTCACCTGTTCGAGCAGCCCGTACTCGGGCGTGTAGAAGAACATCCAGATGTTCGCCACGGCGATCATCGGGAGCATCGTCGGCGTGAAGTACGCCAGCCGCAGGAGCCCGCGGCCGGTGATCTTGCCGTGCACCCAGGTCGCCATCAGCAGCGCCAGCGCGATCGACAGCGGGATCGTGCCGAGCGCGTACCAGAAGTTGTTCTGCAGCGCCTGCCAGAAGATCGGGTCCTCGACCAGTTGCACGTAGTTGTCGGCGCCGACCCACACCGAGGGACGATTGCCCTTCGGCGTCGACAGGAAGCTGTGCCACAGGTTGGCGAAGGCCGGGTAGTGCGTGAACGTGACGAGCAGGATCATCGCGGGCGCGATCAGGAGCCACGCGTAGATCCACTCGCGCGTGCGCGTCATCTCATGGCCTTCGCGTCGGCGCGCGCTCGGCGCGGGCTGCCCCGGGGCAGCCCGCGCCGTGACGCTTCGCCGGTCAGCGGAACGGCCGCAGCAACCGCTCGGCCTCGCGCTGCGCGTCCTTCATCGCGACTTCCGGCGTCTTCGTGCCGGTGAGCGCCGCCTGCAGGCCGTCGTTCAGCGCCTTGGTCACGCGCTGGTTGTCGTGCGTCGAGAGTTCCGCCTTCGCGTACGGCAACTGGTCGCGCGCGACCGCGGCCGGCGGGAAGCCGGCGACGTAGGCCTTCATCGCCGGCGTGTCCCACGCGTCCGCGCGCACCGCGACGTAGCCGGTGTCGATGCCCCACTGCGCCGCGCGTTCCGGCGTGGTGACCCACTTGATGAACTTGAACGCGGCCTCGCGCTGCGCCGGCGTGGACTTCTTGAACAGGTAGAAGTTGCCGCCGCCGGTGGGGCTGCCGCGCTGCTTGCCCGCGGGCAGCATCGCCACGCCGAAATCGAACTTCGCGTTGTTCCGGACGTTGGTGAGGTTGCCGGTCGTCGTCCACATCATCGCGACCTTCTTCTCGAAGAAGTCCTTCGGCGTCGTGCCCCACTCGACGATGCCCTCGGGATGGACCTTGTATTTCTTCACCAGGTCGACCCAGTACTGCAGGCCCTCGATCACCTCGGGCCGGTCGTAGTAGGTCTGCGTGCCGGTCGCATTCATCAGGTTGGTGCCGGCCTGGATCGCGAGCGACTGGAACAGCCAGTAGGGGAAGCCCGACGACGGGATCTGGATGCCCCAGGTCGTCACGTTGCCCGAGGCGTCGCGCCTGGTGAGCTTCTGCGCGTACTCAACCTGCTCCTTCCAGTTCTGCGGCGGCTTGTTCGGGTCGAGGCCCGCCTCCTTGAAGAGTTCCTTGTTGTAGTACAGGACGACGGTCGAGCGCTGGAACGGGATGCCCCAGGTCTTGCCGCCGGTCTGGCTGTTCTCCATGAACGCCGGGTAGAAGCTCTTGAGCCAGGCGCGATCCTCGGGCGTCTTGACCAGGTCGTCGAACGGGACGATCGCGTCCTCGTCGATCAGCGTGTACATGTCGGTCGACAGCAGGATCGACGTGACCGGCGGCTCGCCGCTCTTCACCGCGGTCAGCGCCTTGGTGATCGAATCCTGGTAGGTGCCGGTGTAGATCGGCTTCAGCTTGACCCCCGGATTCTCCCTCTCGAAGTCCGCGGCGAGCTTGTCGATGATCTTGGTGATCGGGCCGCCGACGGCGACCGGGTAGTAGAACGGCACCTCGACCTGCGCGAGCGCGATCGACGGTGCGATCGCGACGAGCGCGGCGAGCGCGAGCTGGCGGAAGCGGCGAAGCATGACGGGTCCTCCTTGACGTGCGGTGCGAATCGGCATCAGGCGAGCATCGTCTCGCCGCGGGTTCGGCCGGCAGGCGCGGTCCTCGCGCCGTCCGCTCCGAAGTGGTGCTGCGCGCCGCCCGACCATTCGAGCGACACGTCGTCGCCGCGCGCGAGCGCGGTGCTGCCGGCGACGCGCACGGCGACCGCCGCGCGGCCGGCGCGGCAGGCGACGAGCGAGTCGCCGCCCAGGTACTCGACGCTCTCGACGGTCGCGGGCAGGCCCCGTCCGCGCGCGGCGAACCGGAGATGCTCCGGCCGCACGCCGAGACTCCCGCCGGCGCAATCGCGCGGCAGCAGCGCGGGGCCTTCGGTGCCGTCGACGACCGCGCCGCCGGCGCCCTCGACCAGCGGCAGCAGGTTCATCGGCGGCGTGCCGATGAAGCGCGCGACGAAGGCGTTGGCCGGAGATTCGTAGAGGTCGACGGGCGCGCCGTTCTGCTCGATGCGCCCGCGGTTCAGCAGGATCACGCGGTCGGCCATCGACATCGCCTCGACCTGGTCGTGCGTCACGTACACCATCGTGATGCCGAGCTTGCGTTGCAGCGCGCGGATCTCCTGGCGCATCTCGGCGCGAAGCTGCGCGTCGAGGTTCGACAGCGGCTCGTCCATCAGGCAGACCGGCGCGCGCGCGATGATCGCGCGCCCGAGCGCGACGCGCTGCTGTTGCCCGCCGGAAAGCTGCCCCGGCTTGCGGTTGACGAGGCCCGCGAGCCCGAGAAGGTCGGCCGTCTCGGCGAGCCGGCGCGCGCACTCCTCCTGCGCCACCTTGCGCACGCGCAGGCCGAACAGGATGTTCTCCGCGACCGACAGGTGCGGGAAGAGCGCATAGGACTGGAACACCATCGCGATGTTCCGCTGCGACGGCGGCAGGCGCGTAACGTCGCGTCCGTCGATGCGTATCGTGCCCGCATCCGCGATCTCGAGTCCCGCGATCAGGCGCAGCGTCGTGGACTTGCCGCAGCCGGAAGGCCCGAGCAGCACGTTGAGCGTGCCGGCGTCGAGCGAGAACGACAGGTCGTCGACGGCGCGGACCTTGCCGTCGCCGGTCGTCCAGTGCTTGCTTGCGCCTTCGACGACGATCGCGGACACGCGGGAGGATCCGTTCTCATGGGGCGGCGGCGCAGGGTCCGGCGGCGCCGGGCCGCGAGGTCCGCGGCCTGCCGGCGATGATAGCAAAGGCTCCGGCGCCGCGAACGCGCCGCGTGACGACGGCGTCCGCTCCGCGTACGATGCCTGCGCGGCCGGCCACGACCGTTCCCCCGCATCCCCCACAAGACCCGCAAGGAGCACCAGATGAGAATGCTTGCCCTCGGCGCCGCGATGGCGACCGCCGTGATCGGACTCGCCGGTTGCGCGACCCCCGCCGCGACCGGCATCGACAATTCCTCCATCGGCCAGAGCGCCTTCCGCGAGCACAAGGCGACCTACGGCCTCGTGTTCCGCCTGCCGAAGGACGTGACCGACGTCCTCGACAGCAAGATCTATCCGCCGCTGCGCGAGCGGCTGATCGCGCTCGGACTCGTCGACGAGGCGCGCACGTTCAATCTGCAGCACGTGACCTCGGTCCACATCCACAATGCGGATCCCGGCACGCCGCGCCGGATGCTGGCCGCCCTGAAGAGCGTGCCCCCGGTGGTGCCCGTGACGCTCAAGAACTTCTACCTGACCGAGGCGGCCGCCGGCGCCGGCGCGCCGTGGTGGTTCGACCTCGGCATCGTCAAGAGCGGCAAGGGCTACGAGGCGCTGATGGCCTACAACGTCGTCGCGACCGCGGCGCTGACGCCGCTGCGCGACGGGCCGCTGCCGCGCGTGACCGGCCCGGTCTACGCGAAGATGGGCGAGGCCGCGCGCGACCTCGTGCGGACGGTCGGCGTGAGCGGGGTGAACGTGATGAAGGACGGGAAGCCGACTTCGTCGCACAACCCGCACAACACGCTCGTCTACAGCATGACGCCCTACGACGCGCGCATCCAGGCCGCGATGAAGCCGGTCGCCGACGAGATGAACCGGATCCTGCCCAACGGGATTGAAACGACCTTCCGCGACGTCTCGATCGTCGAGATCGGGTTCATGGGCAACGTCGTGCGCGAGTTCTACCGGATCAGCCTCGTCGACGGCACCGCCTGGGACACGACCAGCGGGCGGCCGGTGAAGCTCGGTCAGTAGCGACGCGGCGCGCGTCGGGCCGCGATCCCGCGGTCCGGCGCGCCGGCGGCGCCCGGCAGGCGCCGGACGCCCGGAGTCAGCCGAACAGCGCGGCGAGCCCGGCGCCCGGGTCGGGCACGCGCATGAACGCCTCGCCGACGAGGAACGCCTGCACGCCGCGGCTTCGCATCAGCGCGACGTCCTTCGGCAGCGTGATGCCGCTCTCGGTGACCACGCGCCGGCCCGCCGGGATCTTCGGCAGCAGGTCGAGCGTCGCGGAGAGCGACACGTTGAACGTCTTCAGGTTGCGGTTGTTGATGCCGATGAGCGGCGTGTCGAGGGCGAGGGCGCGTGCGAGTTCGCCCGCGTCGTGCACCTCGACCAGCACCGCCAATCCGAACTCGCGCGCCCGCGCCTCGAAGCGCGCGAGTTGATCGTCGTCGAGCGCCGCGGCGATCAGGAGGATCGCGTCGGCGCCGAGCGCGCGCGACTCGGCGATCTGGTACTCGTCGACGATGAACTCCTTGCGCAGCACCGGCAGCGAGCACGCCGCCCGCGCCGCGACCAGGGTGTCGTTCGAGCCGTGGAAGTACTTCGCGTCGGTCAGCACCGACAGGCAGGTCGCGCCGGCGCGCTCGTAGGAAGCCGCGATGGCCGCCGGTGCGAAGTCCTCGCGCAGCACGCCCTTCGACGGCGACGCCCGCTTGATCTCGGCGATCACCGCGGGCCGGCCCGAGGCGATCCGCGTCTCGATCGCGCCGGCGAAGTCGCGCGGCGGCGGCGCCGCGCGCGCCGCGGCGGCGACCTCGTCGAAGGGGCGCGCGAGCTGCGCGGCGATGACCTCCTCCGCCTTGTCGGCGACGATCCGCGCGAGGAAATCGGAGCGCTTCGCGTCCATCGCGGCGCTCATGCCTTGGCGCCGAGTTTCTGCGTCGTCGCGACGAACGCCTCGAGGCGCTCGCGCGCCTTGCCCGACGCGATCGCCGCGCGGGCGCGCTCGATGCCTTCGCCGATCGAGCCCGCGACGCCGGCCGCGTAGAGCGCGGTCCCCGCGTTCAGGACGACGATCTCGCGCGGCGTGCCCTCCACGTTGCCGAGCGCCTCGAGGATCATCTCCTTCGACTCGGCGGCGTCGGCGACCTTGAGGCCGCGGTGCGACTTCATCGCGAGCCCGTAGTCCTCCGGATGGATCTCGTACTCGCGCACCTCGCCGTCCTTGAGCTCGCCCACCATCGTCGCCGCGCCGAGCGAGACTTCGTCCATGCCGTCGCGGCCGTAGACGACGATCGCGTGCTTCGAGCCCAGCCGCTGCAGCACCCGGACGTGGATGCCGACGAGGTCGGGGTGGAACACGCCGATCAACTGGTTCGGCGCGCCGGCCGGGTTGGTGAGCGGGCCCAGAATGTTGAAGATCGTGCGCACGCCCAGCTCCCGGCGCACCGGCGCCGCGTGCTTCATCGCCGCGTGATGCGACGGCGCGAACATGAAGCCGACGCCGGTCTCGCCGATGCACTTCGCGATCGCCGCAGGCGGCAACATGATGTTCGCGCCGAGCGCCTCGAGCACGTCGGCGCTGCCCGACTTCGACGACACCGAGCGCGCGCCGTGCTTCGCCACCCGCGCGCCCGCCGCCGCGGCGACGAACATCGCGGCGGTCGAGATGTTGAACGTGTGCGACGCGTCGCCGCCGGTGCCGACGATGTCGACGAGGTGTTCCGCGTCGGGCACTTCCACCCGGGTCGCGAACTCGCGCATCACCTGCGCGGCCGCGGCGATCTCGCCGATCGTCTCCTTCTTCACGCGCAGCCCCACGGTGAGGGCCGCGATCATCACCGGCGAGACTTCGCCGCTCATGATCCTGCGCATCAGCGAGAGCATCTCGTCGTGAAAGATCTCGCGGTGCTCGATCGTGCGCTGCAGCGCGTCGGACAGGCTGATGGTCATCGCAGGCTCCGGTGAGGCCGCTACGCGGCCTCGAGGAAATTGGCGAGCAGGTGCCTGCCGTGCTCGGACAGGATCGCCTCGGGGTGGAACTGGACGCCCTCGACCGGCAGCGCGCGGTGGCGCACGCCCATGATCTCGCCGTCGTCGGCGCGCGCGGTGACTTCGAGCGCCTCGGGCAGGCTCGACGGTTCGATCGCGAGCGAGTGGTAGCGCGTCGCCGTGAACGGCGAGGGCAGCCCCGCGAACACGCCGCGCGCGTCGTGCTCGATCGGCGAGACCTTGCCGTGCATGACCTGCTTCGCGCGCACGATGCGGCCGCCGAACGCCTGGCCGATCGCCTGGTGGCCGAGGCAGACACCGAGGATCGGGACGCGCCCGGCGAAGCGCTGGATGATCGGCACCGAGATGCCCGCCTCGCCGGGCGTGCAGGGGCCGGGCGACACGACGATCCGATCCGGCGACCAGGCCTCGACCTGCTCGAGCGTGATCGCGTCGTTGCGGTGCACGTGCACGTCGGCGCCGAGCTCGCCCAGGTACTGCACCAGGTTCCAGGTGAAGCTGTCGTAGTTGTCGATCATCAACAGCATGGCGTTTCGCGCCGACGCTCGCCCGCCCGTCAGCGATCGGAGTTGACGATCGACGCGAGCGCGCCGGCGGTGCCGACGGCGAAGATCGATTTCACGTTCCCGTCGCCGAACGCCAGATCCGCGATCGTCAGCGCCACGGCGCCTGTGCCCGGATCGCGGAAGGTCACGGTGTTGGTGCCGGCGACGATCGGCAGGTAGAGCGACGCCGCGCCCGCGACGAGCGCGGACACGAGCTTCGTGTCGCCGACGAAGACGTCGTAGGCGGCGGTGTCCGAGCTCGCGTTGACGAACCGCACGCTGGCGGCGCCGGCGACCGGCAACCGGTTGTCGTCGAGGAACGCGAGGATGCGCGTGGCGCCGGGCAGTCCCAGGACGACGAGCGTCGACTCGCGGGCCGAACCGAACTCCGCCTGCAGCGTCGCGATCGCCGCGCCGGGCGTGCTCGTCGCCTGGGCCGTGACCAGGCTCGAACCGGCGGTGATGAACTCGTAGGTGGTCGAGGTCGCGTAGGCGAGCGCCGACGCCACGGAGGTGTCGGCGATCGAAACGTCGATGGCGCCGGTCTGCACCGCGCCGTTCACGATGCGCGCCGAGGCGACCCGGTTCGGCAGCACCGCCTGGGTGCCGCCCTCGTTCACGTCGAGCTGCATGCCCTGCGGCAGCGACGCGGTCCCCAGCGTGTAGGCGACGAAGTCGGTCGACAGGTTGCCGCCGAACACCTGCGGGCCGGAGTCGTAGACGACGGACTTGGTTCCCGCGACCGCCAGGCGCACGCTGTAGGTGCCGATCGAGAGACGGAGCGCGATCGTGGACGAGCCGCTCTGCAGGTTGGAGAAGTTCGGCGACAGGTTGTCGTCGACCGGGATCGCCGGATCGGCGATGTAGATGTCGAACGCGGGCAGGCTGGCGGCGACGTTGACGACGCGGAACAGGAAGTTGCCGTCGCCGGCGTTCGACGAGGTGTCGGGCGCGACCAGCGCGAAGGTGAGCGCGACCGTGCCGTAGGACAGCAACGTGTAGGCCTGTTCGCCCGCGAGGCTGATCGTCACGTTGGCGACTTCCTGGCCGAGGGTGGTGGCGAAGAGCTGGAACGTCGTCTGCTCGTTGTCCAGTTCGACGTAGGGCGTGACCTGTTCGAACGCGACGCCCGACCAGAGCGTCGAGTCGCCGACGCGCACGTCGATTCCCGGGCTGTCCACCGCGAGGTTCACGAACCGGACGTCCGCGGGCGTCGGCGGGAAGTAGTTGATCGTCCGCACCTTGCATCCGGCGAGGACGACCGGGGCGGAAGCGGCTGCGACGATCAGGCGACGGCGGGTGACCATGGGCGTGTGCGATCCGGGGCGGGCGATTCTGCGCAATGATGCCATAGGGGAACGGGCCGCCCGGTCACGCCGGAGCGTCGAGACCCGCCTCGACGAGGTCCGCCGCGCGCATCAACGCGCGCGCCTTGTTGAGCGTTTCCTGCCATTCGCCCTCGGGCGTCGAGTCGTGCACGATGCCGCCGCCGGCTTGCGCGTAGAGCATGCCTCCGGCCAGCACGGCGGTGCGCAGCGCGATCGCGGTGTCCATGTCGTCCTGGAACGAGAGGTAGCCGACCGCGCCGGCGTAGACGCCGCGGCGCGACGGCTCGAGCTCGTCGATGATCTCCATCGCGCGCACCTTCGGCGCGCCGGAGACCGTGCCCGCGGGAAACGCCGCGCGCAGCACGTCGAGACTGTCGAGCCCGGGCTTCAGCGTGCCCTCGACGTTCGACACGATGTGCATCACGTGCGAATAGCGCTCGACCACCATGCGCTCGGTCACGCGGACCGACCCGGTCGTCGCGACGCGCCCCACGTCGTTGCGGCCGAGGTCGACCAGCATCACGTGCTCGGCGATCTCCTTCGGGTCGGCGAGGAGTTCCGCGGCGAGCGCCTCGTCGGCCTCGCGGTTGCGGCCGCGCGGCCGCGTGCCGGCGATCGGCCGCAGCGTGACGTCGCGCCCTTCCTTGCGCACGAGGATCTCCGGCGAGGCGCCGACCACCTGGAAGTCGCCGAACTCGTAGTGGAACATGTAGGGCGACGGATTGATCGAGCGCAGCGCCCGGTAGAGCGAGATCGCCGGCGCGGCGAACGGTCGCGCCATGCGTTGCGAGATCACGACCTGCATCACGTCGCCTGCCGCGATGTACTCCTTCGCGCGCGCGACCGCCGCCTTGAACGGCAGCTCGCCGAACTCGCTAGAGGCCTCGGTGCGCGCGAGCGCGGCCTGATAGGGAATGGAGACCGGGACGCGGAGCTTGCGCCGCAGTTCGTCGAGCCGCGCGACGCCGCGCGCCCAGGCGTCCGGCGTCTTCGGATCCGCGTACACGATGAGCGAGATGCGGCCGGCGAGGTTGTCGACGACCGCGAGTTCCTCGGTCAGCACGAGCAGCATGTCGGGGATCGCGGCGAGCCCGGGCGTCGGCGGCTTCGCGGTGTGCGCGAGCCGGCGCTCGATGTGGCGCACCGTGTCGTAGCCGAAGAGACCCGCGAGGCCGCCGCAGAAGCGCGGCAGGTCGGGCAGCGGCGCCGCGCGGTAGCGCTTCATGAAGCCGCGCACGAACTCGATCGGATCGCCTTCGTGGCGCTCGACCACCCGGTCGTCCTCGCTCACCTCGATCGCGCGGCCGCGCGCGGCGATGCGCGTGCGCGCCGGCAGTCCGATGAACGAGTATCGCCCGAAGCGCTCGCCGCCGACGACCGATTCGAGCAGGTAGGTGTCGCGCGTGCCGGCGAGCTTGAGGTAGAGCGACAGCGGCGTGTCGAGGTCGGCGAACGAGGCTTCGACGAGCGGGATGCGGTTGTAGCCTCGCGCGGCGAGCGCGCGGAACTCGGATTCGGTCAACATGGACGGCCCCGGAGTCGAGGGTGCTGCTCGGTGCTGCTGTCGTGGGCGTCCTTGGGGAGAGCGCGGACGCCGGGCGCGGGCGGCGGACTAGGAGCGGCGCCAGCAGCGCCACGCGCCGGTGCTCGGCCGCCACGCGACGGCGCGGCGGACGGAGGGGACGAAGGCGGCGGGGTTCATCGGGGACCTTGCGGTCGGCGGCGCGAAAGGAGGCCGGGCAGTTCGCCGAGGGAATCGACTATAGCATCGGCCGCCAGGTCCTGCACGGTCCGGCCTTCCCGGTAGCCGTAGCTCACGACGGCCACCGGCGCGCCGGCGGCGCGCGCACAGGCGACGTCGTTCGCCGAGTCGCCGACCATCAGCAACCGCCGGACGTCGACGCGAAGCCGCGCGGCGACGAGTTCGAGCGGCGCGGCCGCGGGCTTCTTCGCCGCGGCATCGTCGCCGCCGACGATCGCGTCGAAGGTCACGCCGAGCGGCGAACGGTCGAGGTGCGGCGCGACGAACCGCGTCGCCTTGTTGGTCACGATCGCGAGCGGCAGGCCCGCCGCGTGCAGCCGGCCGAGTCCCTCGACGACGCCCGGGTAGGGCGCGGAGCGCTCGCCGAGCGTCGCCTCGTAGTGCGCGAAATAGCGGGCCACGATCGCGTCGAGTTCGTCGTCCGCGGGCGGCCTCCCGCGCGCGAGTTCGAAGGCGCGGCGCGCGAGGTGGGGGATGCCCTTGCCGACCAGGTCGCGGATCGTCGCCTCGGGCAGCGACGCGCAGTCGGCATCGACGAGCGTCGCGTTCATCGCGTGCGCGAGGTCGCCCAGCGTGTCGAGCAGCGTGCCGTCGAGGTCGAACGCGACGGCATCGACGTCGAAGCGCCTCGCCTCGACCGCCGCGGCTCCGGGCGCGCGGCCGCCTTCGGCGGTCACGCGGCGGCGGCCGCGCGCAAGGCGGCGATCGTCGCGCGGTAATCCTTCGCGCCGAAGATCGCGCTGCCCGCGACGAAGGTGTCGGCGCCGGCCTTCGCGATCGCGCCGATGTTGTCGACCTTCACGCCGCCGTCGACCTCGAGCAGGACCTCGCGCCCGGAACGCGCGCGCTCGGCGTCGACGAGCGCGCGGGCCCGCGCGAGCTTCGCGAGCGTGTGCGGAAGGAACGACTGGCCGCCGAAGCCCGGGTTCACGCTCATCAGCAGCACGAGGTCGAGCTTCGGCAGCGTCCAGTCGAGCCAGTCGAGCGGCGTCGACGGATTGAAGACGAGTCCCGGCCGGCAGCCGGACTCGCGGATGAGCGCGATCGTGCGGTCGACGTGGCGCGACGCCTCGGGGTGGAAGCTGATGAACGTCGCGCCGGCCCGCGCGAAATCGGGCACGATGCGGTCGACCGGCTCGACCATCAGGTGCACGTCGATCGGCGCGCCGCCGGCGTGCGGACGGATCGCCTCGCACACCAGCGGCCCCACGGTCAGGTTCGGGACGTAGTGGTTGTCCATCACGTCGAAGTGCACGAGGTCGGCGCCCGCGGCGACGACCGCGCGCACCTCCTCGCCCAGGCGGGCGAAGTCCGCGGACAACAGCGACGGCGCGATCCTGCAGGTCGTGGTCATGGCCTTCGTGGTAGTGTACCGAGTCGCGATTGCTCGGGGAAACGGCGCCAGCGCGCGCGAATCAGACGATGCAGGATGCCCGCTACGGCATGAGGATCGAGCCGGTCGTGAGCTACGTGGCCGACCAGTCCGATCCGTCGCGCCAGCAGTTCGTGTTCGCGTACACGATCCGCATCACCAACGTCGGCACGCTCGCCGCGAAGCTCGTCTCGCGCCACTGGATCATCACCGACGGCGAGCACCGCGTCCAGGAGGTGCGCGGCGAGGGCGTCGTCGGCAAGCAGCCGACGATCGCGCCGGGCGAGACCTTCGAGTACTCGTCGGGCGCGAGCATCGCCACGCCGGTCGGTACGATGCGAGGCAGCTACCGGATGGTCGCGACCGACGGCTGCGAATTCGACGCGCCGATCGAGCGGTTCACGCTGTCGGTCCCGCGCACGCTTCACTGATGACCGTCGCCGCGGTCGCGCTGGCGTTCGCGCTTCTGCCGCCGGCGCAGCGGCGCGACGGTCCACCAGACGATCGCCACGGCGATCATCAGCGCGACGAGCGATTCGAGGTAGATCCATGCCATCGCGGCCTCGGGCGCATTCTCCCATGATCGCGGCAGCGGCGAGTCCCGCGCGCCTTCACGCACGATCGACGCTGCTGGCGACGCTCGCGGCGGCGATTCTCGCCGGATGCGTGACCGCGCCGCCCGCGCCTCCGAAACCTTCGCCGCCGAGCCCGCCCGCGCCCGACACCGCGTCGCTTCCGCCGCGCTTCCAGGCCGAGCCGTGGAGCGCGCTGCCCGGCTGGAGCGAGGACCGGGTCGAGGAAGCCTGGCCCGCGTGGCTCGTCTCCTGCCGCGCGATGCTCGCGCGGCCGGCGAAGCGCGAGGCCTGGAGCGCGCCGTGCGAGGCCGCGGCGGGCGTCGATGCGCGCGACCGCGCGGCGGTGCGCGCGTACTTCGAGGCGTGGTTCACGCCGTGGTCGGTCGCGTTCCCCGACGGGGGCACGGTCGGACTCGTCACCGGCTACTACGAGCCGCTCTTGCGCGGCAGCCTCGTGAAGACCGGCGAGTTCACCGTACCGCTCTACGCCTCGCCCGACGACCTCTTGACGGTGGACCTCGCGTCGCTCTACCCGGAGTTGAAGGACAAGCGGGTGCGCGGCCGCATCGACGGCAGGCGCGTCGTGCCCTACTGGACCCGCGCCGAGATCGCGCGCGGCGCGGCGCCGACCGAGGGCAAGGCGCTCGCGTGGGTCGCCGACCCGGTCGACGCTGCCTTCCTGCAGATCCAGGGGTCGGGGCGCATCGAACTCTCCGACGGCAGCGTGATGCGCGTCGGCTACGCGGACCAGAACGGGCACCCGTACCGCTCGATCGGAAGGGCGCTGATCGACCGCGGCGAACTCACGCGCGACACCGCGTCGATGCAGGCGATCCGCGCGTGGGCGAAGCGCAACCCCGACAAACTGCGCGACCTGCTCGACCAGGACCCGAGCTACGTGTTCTTCCGCGACGTGCCGCCGCCCGCGCCCGGCACGATCGATGCGACGATCGACGGACCCTACGGCGCGCTCGGCGCCCCGCTGCTCGCCGGTCGCGCGATCGCCGTCGACCCGCGCTCGATTCCGCTGGGCGCTCCGGTCTGGCTCGCGACGACCCGTCCGCGGTCGGACGCGAAGCTCGAGCGGCTCGTGATGGCGCAGGACACCGGCGGCGCGATCCGCGGCTCGGTGCGCGCCGACTTCTTCTGGGGCTTCGGCGACGAGGCCGGAAGCGAAGCGGGCCGCATGCGGCAGGACGGCAGTCTCTGGCTCCTGTGGCCGAAGGGACGCAAGCCGCCCGGCTGAGGTTCAGGAGTCAGTTGACAGTTGTCAGTTGACAGTAGCGCCGGCGTTTCCTGGGGCGGCGCATCGAGCGCCGGGTCGCGACTCAGCCTTCGGATGCGTGCTCGAGCACGCCTTCGGCCTGCCGGTCGGCGTGGTAGGACGAGCGCACGAGCGCGCCGACGGCGGCGTGCCGGAACCCCATCGCGTACGCCGCGCGCTCGAGTTCGGCGAACGCGTCGGGATGCACGTAGCGCTGCACCGGCAGGTGGTCCGAGGTCGGTTGCAGGTACTGGCCGATGGTCAGCATGTCGATGCCGTGCGCGCGCATGTCACGCATCACCGCGAGGATCTCCTCGTCGGTCTCGCCCAGCCCCACCATCAGGCCGGACTTCGTCGGCACGCCGGGCACGCGCGCCTTGAACTCGCGCAGCAACGCGAGCGAATGCGCGTAGTCGGCGCCCGGCCGAGCCTGCTTGTAGAGCCGCGGCACCGTCTCGAGGTTGTGGTTCATCACGTCGGGCGGCGTGGTCTCGAGGATCGCGAGCGCGCGTTCCATGCGACCGCGGAAATCGGGCACCAGCACCTCGATCTGCGTCGCGGGCGAGCGCTCGCGCACCGCGCGGACGCAGTGCGCGAAGTGCTGCGCGCCGCCGTCGCGCAGGTCGTCGCGGTCGACGCTGGTGATCACGACGTACGAGAGCCGCATCGCCGCGATCGCCGTCGCGAGGTGCGCCGGCTCGTCCGCGTCGAGCGGCAGCGGGCGTCCGTGCCCGACGTCGCAGAACGGGCAGCGGCGCGTGCACAGATCGCCCATGATCATGAACGTCGCGGTGCCCTTGCCGAAGCACTCGCCGATGTTCGGGCAGGACGCCTCCTCGCACACCGTGTGCAGCTTCTGCTCGCGCAGGATCTCCTTGATCTCGAAGAAGCGCGGCGACGAGGCCGCGCGCACGCGGATCCACGCCGGCTTGCGCAGCGGCTCGGAGGCGACGACCTTGATCGGAATGCGGGCGGTCTTCGCCGCGCCCTTCTCCTTGACGCCGCGGGCGTCGGTGGCGGGAGGGGGCGAGTCGGCGGTCATGGCGAGGGGCGGGCGATCGTGCGCGCGAGGATCGGCGCGAGCGTCTCGCCGGCGCGCGCCACATCGGTCGCGACGCCGAACTCCGACACCTGCGCCACGGCGAGACCCGGGTAGCCGCAGGGGTCGATGTCCGCGAACGGCGAGAGGTCCATCGCGACGTTGACCGCGATGCCGTGGTAGGTGCGGCCGTTGCGCACCTTCAAGCCCAGCGCCGCGATCTTCGCCTCGACACCGTCGCGCGAAACGTACACGCCGGGCGCCGACGGCTTCCCGCGGGCATCGATCCCCGACGAACCGAGCCATTCTACTACCGCGGCCTCGAGGCGCCGGACCAGTTCGCGCACGCCGAGCCTGCGCCGTGCGAGGTCGACCATCACGTAGACGACGAGCTGGCCCGGCCCGTGGTAGGTCACCTGCCCGCCGCGGTCGACCTTGAACGACGGGATGCCGTTGTCGCGCAGCAGGTGCTCGCGGCGTCCGGCGAGGCCGAGCGTGTACACGGGCGCATGCTCGGTGAGCCACAGTTCGTCGGGCGTGTCGCGTTCGCGCGCGTCGGTCCACGCGCGCATCGCGCGAGAGCAGCGTTCGTAGTCGGTGCGCCCCAGCGTGCGCACGACGATGCCGGTCGATGCGTCGCGCCGGGTTGGCGCGCCCGCGATCCAACGGAGGTCGGCCAACGCCTCGCTCACTTCGGCAACCGGTGTGTCGTGCGCGGCCTGCGGCGCGCGGCGGGCGCGGGTGTCGCGTGCGGGCGCGCCCATCCCGACGCGAGGAACTCGAACGACTCGCCGCGCGAGGTGCCGGACCGCTGCCAGACGACGCGGTCGCGCCGCACCGACAGCCACCAGGTCTGCGGATCCGCATGCACGCGCGACGTGAACGCGTCCGGATGCAGGACCGCGCAGCATGCGCCGTGCTCCGGATCGCGCACCGATTCATAGCGGATCGCTTGGACGCCGGACTCGCGCGCGACGCGCGCGAGCGCCTGGCAGGCGCGGTAGTCGTCCGGGTCGGTCCAGCGCGCGCGATCCGCGACGAACGGCGCGCCCCGCAGGTCGATCGCGCTCGCCGCGACCTTCGCGCGGAACACCGTCTGGGGCTTGTCCGGCATCGCGTCGATGCCGGCCGCGTCCATCAGGTGCCGCCAGCGCCAGTAGCCGAGTTCGGCGCAGGCGGTGCGGATCGCGTCGGCGGCGTAGAACACTCCTGGATCGTTGTCGCCGCGGAAACGCGATCCGCCCGGCGGCGGGCGGTAGCGAAACGGCGTGGCGAGCAGGTAGTCGAGTCGCGCCGCGGCCTCGGGAAGCCCCGGCTTGCCTTCGTCGAGCAGATGCTCGAGCACGCGTTGCTCGTCGAGCGTGTCGACGAGGGACATCGTCGAGGCGACGTGCTGTGCCTCGACGGCGCGCCAGATGCCGCCGGCGTAGCGGCGAGCCGCCGTGCGGATACGTCGCACCGCGGCGGCGGCGCGAAGCGTCGATGCGTCGCTCATCGCCGTGTTCGCGGACGCTCAGCCCGCGCCCGCCGGGCCGCCCCAAGGGCGCGGGCCCCCTGGGGGGCGGCGGCCGCAGGCCGCTTCGGGGGGGTCATCCGCGCCCGCCGGGCCGCCCCAAG
>JAANMX010001349.1_pt1 | contig 28190 bp, 23 predicted proteins | sample 7279681 | NCBI WGS metagenome assembly JAANMX01 (sample SAMN14094542, study PRJNA606508) | bioreactor metagenome | isolation source: A lab-scale SPAN reactor treating ammonium-rich wastewater day 351 | place: Ireland: Galway | collected 2018-01-01 | reverse complement strand
CCCCTGCGAAGACATTCGGACAACCTCCTCTGATTCTAGGAACCTCGACGCGCGACGGGCTGGTAGTCGTGGGTAAACTTCCTCTGTCCGGTTCCCTTATTGCCGAATGGGTCTGGGACAGCCGCCCACATCGGGGCCAGGCGGTCCCTCATCTTGTCCAGAGCCTCGAATACTCGGTAGAACGGGCGATTCGAGTAAATGTCAGCTAACTGGTCCTGCTTGACGGGTTTGCCGTGACACAGAAAAATGCCTTGGGTTTCACCATCAGCGGCATCCCGAACCATTTGACCTCCGGTTTTTCGCAGTTGCTTGAACGGCAAGTAGCGGAACTTGGAATCCTGCGCTTGCACATTTCGCTCGATCAAGGATACCCACAGGTTGCGAACCCGGCTGTTCTTGTTGCCGCCTTTGGTTGATCTGCCATAGCTCTCACCCTTGGCCGTCAGAATGAGCGCATTGTCCTTTGGGTTAATCTGGCGACGACGCTCGATTGCCCACAGGATGCCCAGGACGGTGTGCGGCCATAGCTTCCATTGTCCGTAAACCTCGGTCTTGTGCCGCAATCTTATAATCCAGCTATCGTTGTCGAGGCTGTTAATGTTGTACTTGCCATCAACGGGATGCTTTTGGTGCAACAAAACCTCGGTCGGCTCCAAAGTTCCCGACTCAGCGGCAGCGAAGCCACAGTTCAGTCCCAAGAGGATAAAGAGGCGCATCAGCGGACTGGCGGCGGCGTAAATGATCGCAAGCTCCTCCGGCATGTACGTCTCAATATGGATGGTTCGGAGCTTGTTCGACTTGTCCTCGGCAGTGGTGATTGGCTTGGCCTTGATGTCCTCGTAGCATTCGGGACGTTTCCATGAATATCCCGGATGCCGATGAAGCCACTTGAAGAAATGTCGGAGTTGAATGATCTGATTCCGGCAAGTGTTGAACGCCATCTGGCGTCCTTCACGCTTCTTCTTTCGGCCCTTCACGAGCGGGCGGTTGCGCCAGAAGTCGATCATCTCCTCTGCCTTCTTGATGTCGAGGGCGCACAGCGGCACGTCTTCATGCCGCTCACGAAGGCGCTGGGCCTGGTGAACCTTCATCCGATTCCACTGGCTCAGGTGGGCAACTTTTTCTAATTCAGCGATGTAGGTATCCAGGGCGTGGTGCAAACGCTCGTGCGGAGCTTCCGGCACAGGAGACTCAAGGAGTCCAGCCACTTTTCTGGCTTGCTGGTGATGATCCTGAAACTGCTTGCTGTAGAATGCCTGGGCATTCGAGTACGCCTCCTGATCCTCGGCCCGGAAGCTGATGACAGGAAACTCCCGGTTGAGATCAGCCAGGTAGTGCGCATATTCCGTGTCCAGCATCGGTTGTGCGCCGTTGCCTGGCGACGAGATCGGACGAGGCACGAAATAAGTGGACTCGCCTCGTGCAACGCAACGAGCGGCGGCGAGCAGAGTATTGTTCCACACCGCTCGTTCGCCCTTCTCCCAGAGAACGATGTCCTCCATGAAAGTCGTTTGCAGAGCCGGGCCTTTCTCCCACTTTTCTTCGACGCACCGCCAGAACTGTTCGAGCCGCAGATTGCGGCGTTCTGCTTCTGCCTCATCCCAGCCGAGGTAGAATTTTGGCTGCGGATAACGACCCTGTTTGAACTCGTAGCCCAAGGAACGGACGTAGCCTTTCTTCTCGTCGAGGGTCAATCCGCCAGGTTTCTTGGTCGCCATGTCTTGCTCATCAATGGGTTCGGTTTGCTGGTCCGATCAGCCCATGATGCCAGAAAATCGGACCCAAAGCAAGGAAAATCGGACCTTGCCACCGTTTTGGTGAGCGTTGTGATTGATATGATTTGTTGTAAGTTATTCAAAAAAATGGCTTGCGTCCGAAGACGCAAGCCTGATTAGCGGGAGTGTATGGGAATCGAACCCACTGAGAGCTTTGTTCAAACCCTCCAGCGGTTTTGAAGACCGAGGCCCGCACCAGCGGTGCAAACACTCCCAGGCCGGCGACCGATACCGGCTCGTCCCATTATAAAGTACTGTCGCAAACAACCAAGGGCTAGACGAAAACAGATGCGGCAGGGGCCGGTTGGGAAGGCGGAGGTAGCCGCGCAAGTCCCCCAGCACCGCGCCCGTACCTTGCGGACGTGGTGCGGAATGGTAAACTGACGGCTAAAGACCCAGGTGGTTGCCCCTCAAACCAGCGACCTGGCAACTCTCTGGAAACGTCCCGTGAATACTCATCACGAATCCTTCTGCCCCAGCTGCAAGCACCCCATCCGGATTCGATCCGAGTACCTCGGGAAACGAATCGCCTGCAAGCACTGCAAGCACGTTTTCCTGGCCGTGGCGCCAGCGGCGGGCGGCCAACCGGCTCTCCCAGGTGCCGCAGCAGCGCCCCAGGCAACCGCCGCCGTCGAGGCCGCAGCGCGCGAGCGGGACTTGACCGCCGCCCGCACCGACGCGGACCAACTGCGCAGGCGGATGGCCGAGTTGCAGCCGCTTGAAGGTCGGGTGGCCGAGATGGAGGGCCGACTCCGCGACGCCGGGGCCGTGGCCGTCCGGCTCCGCAAGGAGCGCGGCGCGGCCCAGGCAAGCTGCCGGGAGCTTACCGAGCGACTCGCGGCCGCCGAGACACGCGTCCAGGATCTCGCCGCCGCTCAGGCCGAGTGCGCCCGGCTGGCCGCCACCCTCGCTGCTGCCCAGGTTGAGCACGAGCAGGCGCGGGCCGAGGGCATCCGGCTGGCCGACGAACTCGCCGTCGCCCGGACCGAGCGCGACGCCCTGGCCGGCGCCCACGCGGAGGCCGTCCATCAGACTGACCTGCTCCAGGCCCGCTTCCGCGAACTGGAACAGGCGCAGGCCGAGGGGGTGACAACCCACGCCGAGCTGGCCCGGACCCTTGAGGAGGCGCGCGCGGGCTGGGAGGCCGAGCGGCGCGAGCTGGCCGAGGAGTGGGAACGGAAAGAACGGGTCCAGGCCGAGGAGGCGGAGACGCGGCTTCGGACCGAGCAGGAGCGCGACCGTCTTCAGAAGGAGCTGGAAGCGTTGGCGCGGCAACTCGCTGACGACAGGGCCAACCGGGAGCGTTGGACGCAGGACGCCGTTACGGAGGCCGGCGCGCTGCGGCAGGAACTCCAGGAGGCGCTGCGGCAGGTCGAGGCGTTGCGTCAGGAGCGCGACCGGCTCGACGCGGACCGGCAGGAGTTGCTCGCGGCAACACGCGAGGTGAAGCAGCGCTTCCAGGTGGAGGAGGACCGCCTCCGGGAAGACCTCGAAAAGAGCCGCCAGGAGGGGGCCGACGCCGCCTGCTGCCGCGACGAACTGGCGGGGCAGGTGCGAGAGCTGGAGGCCGAACTTGCCTCCGTCCGGACTGAGTTGCAGGAGGCGCGGGCGGACCTGGCGGCGCGGGCCGCGGATCAGACCGGCGTGACCGATCAGTTGCAGCATGCCCGGGACGAGGTCGTGCGGCTGACGGGGCAGGTGGAGGCGTTTCAGCGCGCGGCCGAGGACACCGCAGCGCGCCACCGGGAGGAGACGGCGGTCCGCGCGGCGGAACTGGCTGCGGCCCGCGCCGACGCGGAGCGTCTCGGCGTTCAAGTGGGGCAGTTACAGGGGCAGACGGGCCGGGTGGCCGAGCTGGAAGCGCTCCTCCTGGACGCCCGGGCGATGGCCGACCGGATGCGGGAGCAATGGACCACGTCCCTGGCGGCGTGCCGGGAGTTGAACGACCGGCTGATCCTCGCCGAGGGTCGCGCCAGGGATCTCGCCGCGGCCCAGGCCGAGGGCGACCAGGTCCGCGCCGAGTGCGCCCGCCTGACCGACGAACTGGCGGCCATGCGTGCCGAGCGCACAACACTCGATGAGCAAGTTCAGCGGTTGCAGGCGGAACTCGCGCAGCAGCGCGGGCAGGACGAGGAGGCGCGGCGCCAGAAAGCGCTCGAGGCCGTCTGGGCAAGCACCGTGACGGCGCCGGCCCGCCGGTTCGGCCCCGAGGCGATCCCGCCCGGCCTTCCGGTCACCGCGCCGTCGCGGGGGCAAGACCAGGATGCCTCGCGGCAGGACTTTGCCCAGGAGTGTGCCGCGTTGCAGGACCAGCTCCGCCAATTGCAGCGGGAAAACTCTCAGATGCGCCAGTGGCTCGCTAACTTCGGGATTCACATGGGCTGATGCCCGTCGCCGGCGCTGCGGACTGGTCCGACGGCGCCGGGCGCGGCCCCTTGCCGCCGCGCTGTCCGGCCGGTTAACTGACTACCGAGAGCGGACCCGCCCTGTCGGGTCCGGGGTGCATCGAGAGCCCTTCACCAGGGGAGGATATGCCGATGAAACGGGCTTGGTGGTTGGTCCTGGCGAGCTGTGCCGCAGCGGCCTGCGTGGCGAGCACGGGCAGTACGCGCGGCGGCGACGGCGGCACGGAGGTGACGCTCGACGGGCTGAAGTCCCGCACGCCGGCGACCTGGAAGAAGCAGAACCCTGCCAACAAGTTCCGGGCCTACCAGTTCACCGTTCCGAAGGTCGGCGACGACAAGGACGACGCCGAACTGGTGGTCTTCTACTTCGGCGCCGGCGGCGGCGGCGGTATCAAGGATAATCTGGAGCGCTGGAAGGGCATGTTCCGGGCGCCAGAGGGCAAAACGATCGACGAGCTGTCGAAGGTGCAGGAATTCAAGGTCGGCGCCGTGCCGGTGACGTACCTCGACGTGCGCGGCATCTACCAGCACAAGTTCCCGCCGTTCGACCCGAACGCGAAGGTCACGCCCAGGCCCGACTACCGGCGCCTTGGCGTGATCTTCCAGAGCAAGGAAGGTCCGTACTTCATCACCCTGACCGGCCCGAACCGGACCGTCGAGCAGGCCAGGAAGGGGTTCGACGACTGGATCAAGGGCTTCAAATGAGAAGGCAGTGGGCAGGAAGCCGTGGGTAGTAAGTAAGCTCACGGGCTGCGGCCCGTGGGCTTTCCCTGTTAGCGCCGACCGCCGGCATGCACATCTCTGCGTTCGATTACGACCTTCCCCCCCACCTGATCGCTCAGTACCCCTGCCCGCAGCGCGACCGTTCGCGTCTGATGGTCGTGCGCCGCCGCGAGGAGACGGTCGCCCATCACGTTTTCCGCGACCTGCCCGAGTTGCTCTCGCCCGGCGACCTGCTGGTCCTGAATGATACGCGCGTCCTGCCGGCGCGCCTTCTCGGGCGCCGCGCCCGAACCGGGGGGAAGTGGGAGGGGCTGTTCCTGCGCCAGCTCCCGGATGGGGCGTGGGAGTTGCTGTCCCAGACGCGCGGCCGACTTACCATCGGCGAGGAGGTCGAGATCGACCCGGGACCGCTCCGGCTGCGGTTGGTGGGGAAGACGCCGGACCGTCACTGGCTCGCCGTCCCAAGCGAGCCGGGCAGCCCGGCCGAACTCCTGGCCCGCCACGGTCAGATTCCGCTCCCCCCGTACATCCGCAAGGGCCGCGCGGGCGCGGCAGACCGCGAGTGCTACCAAACCATCTACGCCCGGGAGGCGGGGGCAGTCGCGGCGCCAACCGCCGGGCTGCATTTCACGTCCGAGGTGTTCACGCTTCTGGAAGCGCGCGGAATCGTGCGGACCCACGTGACGCTGCATGTCGGACCCGGAACGTTCCAGCCGATCCAGGTCGAGGATGTGACAGCGCACCAGATGCACCGGGAGTGGGGGGATCTCCCGGCGGCGACCGCGCAAGCGGTCACCGCCTGCCGGGCGCGCGGCGGCCGCGTCGTCGCTGTCGGGACGACTTCCGTGCGCGTGCTGGAAACTGCCGTTTCCACCAACCCAGCCGACCTCACCAACCCTGAGCGCAAGCGAGAGGTTCCCCCCTTGTACCCGTGGTCTGGTGAGACCGATCTTTACATCTATCCGGGCCACCCATTTCGCGTGGTCGATGCGCTGGTGACGAACTTCCACCTGCCGCGCAGCAGCCTCCTGGTCCTGGTCAGTACGCTGGCGGGCGTTGATCTGATCCGGCGGGCGTATAAGACAGCCGTGGCAGAGGGGTATCGATTCTACAGCTACGGCGACGCCATGTTGATCCTCTGAGAGACGGTCCATGCCCGACGCGATCCGCAGTGTGCGAGTGATGCAGCACCGGCTGACCCCGATGGAGGCGGACCTGCGCATCGTCGTTGAGGTGGACAACCCCGCCGGGGCCGAGCTGCGCGGGCGGGTTCACGGGCCGATGTGTCCCGGTATCGAGACGGTCCAGGTCGCGTACCCGGTACGGCTGGCCGCCGGTGTGGAAGGGACGGGCGACCGTTGCCTGACCGCGCGCGTGGTCATTCCCGAGCCGAACCTCTGGACTTGCGATACGCCCTTCGTCTACGAGGCGGTGCTTGAACTCTGGCGTGACGGCCGACGGGTCGAAACGACCACCCATTCCTTCGGGCTGTCGATGCGACCCGGTTAGAACGCGGTGATTTCCTTCAGCGCTTCCGCCAGCCGGTCGATGTCCGCCTCCGTGCTGAACGGTCCCGGGCTGACGCGCACCGTCCCGTCGGGGAACGTCCCGAGCGCGCGGTGGATGTACGGGGCGCAGTGCAACCCCGGCCGCACCGCGATGTCGAACGCCTGATCGAGGATCCCGCCCAGCTCCGCTGCCGGCAGCACTTCGCTGCGGAAGCTAATCGTCCCGACGCGCCGGCTCATGTCGCGGTGGCCGAACACCTCGAAACCGCCGATCTCTTCCAGCCGCTGCCACAGCCGCTCGGTCAGCGCCGTCTCGTGGGCGTGGATACGCTCCAGCCCCTGCTCCTGCACATACTGGACTCCAGCCGACAGCCCCGCCACGCCGAGCACGTTGGGCGTACCGCCTTCGAGGAAGTACGGGTACTCGGTCGGCTGCGTCTCGCTCGCCGAGTCGCCGCCGGTGCCGCCCTCGCGCCACGCCCTGACGCGGGCGCGTCGGCCGACGTGGAGCGCCCCCGTTCCGGTCGGGCCGAGCAGCGACTTGTGGCCGGGGAACGCGAGCAGGTCGATGTGCATCGCTCGCACGTCGATCGGCACGACGCCGGCCGTCTGCGCCGCATCGACCAGGAAGAGGAGGTCGTGCGCGCGCGTGATGCGGCCGACGTCGGCGACCGGCTGGATAGTGCCGACGACGTTGCTGGCGTGCGTCAGCGCGACCAGGCGCGTGCGCGGCGTGATCGCTCGGCGAACGGCGTCCGGGTCGAGCGTGCCGCCGCCGTCGGCGCGCAGGCGCGTCAGCGAAATGCGGCCGGCCAGTTCCATCGCGCGCAGCGGGCGGCTGACGCTGTTGTGCTCCAGGTCGGTGGTGATGATGTGGTCGCCATCCGCCAGGACGCCCTTGAAGGCCATGTTGAGCGCGTCGGTGCCGTTGAGGGTGAAGACGAAGCGCTCGGGGCCGTCGCCGCGGAAGAACTGGTTGAGCAGGTGGCGGGCGTTGTCGAGGGCGTGCTCGGCGGCGAGGGCCATCTTGTGGCCGGCGCGGCCCGGGTTCGCGAGGCTCTGCCGCGCGAAGGCATCGAGCGCCTGGTAGACGGCCTCGGGCTTGGGAAAACTGGTGGCGGCGTTGTCGAGGTAGATCATGGCAAACTCAGGGCAACTCCCCCAGCGACACCACCTTCACCGAGCGCTTATTCGCGTCCACCTCGAACAGCGCCCGGAGCGGGTGAACCTCAATCGCGTACAGTCCCTCGGACAACGCGGATCCGTTGCGCAACGGATCCGCCGCAAGCAACCGATCAATGCGATCCTGCGACCGCGTCACCGCACCACGGTCTGCGGACTGTGTCCAAATAGTCGCAAGGGTGTTGATGGCGCCGTTGCTCCAATTCACCGTGTAATTCATCCGGCCTGTCCCTTCGGCCGCATGTGCCCCGGGTCGGTCGCATCAAGGCGCTTCAGGAAGTCGCGCATGTGCGCCTCGTCGAACCCCCCCGTGCGGTCCCACTCCGCCTGGAGGGCACGCAACCGCTCCTGCACCTGCTCCCCGGTGTACCACGGCCCCGGGGACGCCGCGCGGCGTTTGAGTTCCGCGAGGAACTCCTGGTTCATCTCCGGCTCGATGCGTACGAGGACTTTCCCCGTCGGGTCGCACAGCTGCACGGGCTTGCCGAGGGCCTCGCGCATCAGGCGGGCCTGTTCCTCGGTGAGGATCACTTGCACCATGACAGTCCCTCCTTTCTCACGGCAATTGTACCACGTCCTTGCGGTCCCCTCTGCCTGACGCGCGCCGTGCCCTTCGCCCGGTCCGGGTCGCGGATCGACCTGGTGACCGTCGGCAAGGGAGAGCGGGACAACGCGGTCGTCGGCCGGGCGGTTCACGGGTTGTCCACCGGCTTGATCCCTTCCTGCGGCGGGCGGTCCTCCGGCGGTCGGTCTTCTCGCGGAGGGAGGTCCGGCCAGCGGTCCTCCGGGCGGCGGTGCTCGGGCGGTGGTCCCTCCCACGGCGGCCGCTCCTCCAGCGCCAGGGCGCGGCGGATCTCCTCCGGGGTGCGCCCCTCCTCGCCGAGCTGAAACGCCCGGACCGTCTGGGCGTTCAGATAGACGATGAGGCCGTAGATCGTCAGCCCGACGGTGGTGGGGCCGCAGTAGCAGGTGCCGACCGAGGCGAGGCCGCCGACCAGCGCCACCAGGCCGAACGTCCGGCCGCGGTAGCGCAGGTTGCGGATGCCGGCGACCAGGTGCAGCACGCCGGCAACCACCCCGGCCGCGCCCATCGCCAGGTAAAGGATGAGGATTGTCGTTGACACGGCCTGGAAGTCCGGGGGCGGCGGACCCTTGCCGAAGCCGTCGTCCGCCATCCCGAACATCGTGCGGAAGAAGAAGGCCATGACGACGAGGAACCCACCCATGATCAATTCCAGGGCACCCTGGACGATCATGAGAATGGCCACGATGGGAACCTGGTTCGCCATCTTCTTGCCCTTTCCGGCGGACCGGCCGCCCGCGGCGGTCAGTGGCCGATGTACTTCGCGTACAGGGTCCGCGCCCGGTCCACGTCGCTCGTCCCCTTGATGATCGCGCGGCCGTCCGGGAACACGGTGAACTCGCACCCGTCCGCCCCGAACTTGAGCAGGAAGCGGTTGTAGCTCACCTCCCCGAGCGCTTCGAGGTGCTTCGCCAGCTCCTCGAAGTCCAGCCGCGACGGCGTCCGGTGGGCGACCTGGACCGCGTTGCGCCCGCACAGGCTCGTCGTGTGCGAGCCGAGATCCCCGTCGAGCCACGCGAAGCGGCGTCGCTGGCAGCACGGGCAATCGACCTTGCCGAGCAGCGGGGCGATCTTGATGCGGCGGAAGACGTTGTCCCACACGTCCACGAAGATCAGGTCGCGGTTCACCTTGTCGCGGTGGCCGGTGAGGATCTTCATCCCCTCGGTCACCTGGTAGCTGGCGATGATGTTCACGATCGGCGACAGCACGCCAGCCGTCTCGCACGTCGCCGCCTCGCCCGGACCCGGGGCCGCCTCGAAGACGCACCGGAGGCACGGCGTCTCGCCCGGCAGGATCGTCATTGTCTGGCCGTGACTGCCGATCGACCCGCCGTACACCCACGGCTTGCCGAGCTTGACGGCCGCGTCGTTGATCAGGTAGCGGATCTCGAAGTTGTCGGTCCCGTCGAGGATCAGGTCGGCGTCCTCGACCAGCTCCAGGATGTTGGTGCGGTCGATATCGGTCACGACCGGCTCGACGTGGACGGAGGAGTTGATGGCGCCGAGCTTGCGGGCGGCCGCCTCTGCCTTCGGCAGGTTCTCGGCGACGTCGTGCTCGTCGAACAGCACCTGGCGCTGCAGGTTGTGCGTCTCGATGAAGTCGCGATCGACCAGCCGCAGGTGGCCGACGCCGGCGCGCACGAGGGCGTTCGCCAGCACCGTGCCGAGGGCGCCGCACCCGCATAGCGTCACATGGCTCGCCAGCAGCCGCCTCTGCCCTTCTTCCCCGACGCCGGGGAAGCGCATCTGCCGGCTGTACCGCTCCAGGGATACGTCCATCGTCATGCCTTCTTCTCTTGCCCGATGCCGAACTCGCTCAGGAAGCTCTTGAGGAAGTGCTGGTCCTGCTTCGCCCACTCGTCCTTGCGCGCGAAGTCGAGCAGGACGGCCAGATCCTCGCGCACCCGGTCCAGCCCCGGCCCGCCCAGGCGCTGCAGGTACGTCACGACGTACTGCAGCGCCTCCTCGGCCGCCTCGGGATGGACGACGCTCTCGTCGGACCCGACCAGGAACACGACGGCGTGCAGGGCGGCGAGGAGAAGCGGGTTGACGCCCAGTTCTTCGGGGATGAGCGGGAAGACCGCAGTCCCCTCGGGCACCTCGGACTGGATATCGTCTTCGTCGGCCATGTCAGCCTCCCGCCACGGCGGGAATGATGCTCACCTCGTCGCCGTCCTTCAGAGCGGTGCCGAGATTGTCCAGGTAGCGCACGTCCTCGTCGTTGACGTAGATGTTGACGAACCGGCGCAGCTGGCCGTTGTCGAACAGGCGCTGGGTGATCCCGGGGTGTCTGCGCCCCAGGTCGTCGAGGGCGGTCTGCACGGTGCCGCCGCTGACCTCGACGGTCGCCTGGCCGTCGGTCTGGGGTCGCATCGGGGTGGGAATGTGAACGCGAACGGACATACGAACTCCTTCAGGATGGGCCACAGATGGACGCAGATAAACACAGATCAAACCAGAAGAATTGTCCTCCGATCGGTGTTTATCTGCGTTCATCTGCGGCTGGTTTCCCCCTACACCAGCGCCGGCTCGCGGGTGGCGCCGGCGACCAGGGCCGCGAACTCCTTCAGCGACGGCTTGATCAGCGCCGGCCGCTCCAGGCAGTTCGCGACCGCGTCCTGCGTCTTCAGCCCGTTGCCGGTGATGCACACCACGATCTCCTCGTCGCGCGGGATGCGCCCCTGCTCGATCAGTTTGCGCGTCACCGCCAGCGTCACCCCGCCGGCCGTCTCGGCGAAGATCCCCTCGGTCTTGCCCAGCAGGACCATCGCCTCGGCGATCTCGGCGTCGGTCACGTCCTCGGCCCACCCGCCCGTATCGCGGATCACCTTGGCCGCGAAGTACCCGTCCGCCGGGTCGCCGATCGCCAGCGACTTCGCGATCGTCCGCGGCGTCTTGACCGGGACGTGCCGGTCCAGGCCGCGCTTGACGGCATCGGCGATCGGGTTGCACCCGGCCGCCTGGGCGCCGTAGATCTTGCACTCCGGGCTGCCGATCAGGCCGAGCCGGCTCAACTCCTGGAACGCCTTGCGGACCTTGCCGATCAGGCTTCCGCCGGCCATCGGCACGACGACGTGTTGCGGCACGCGCCATCCGAGCTGCTCGGCGATCTCGAACCCGACCGTCTTGGATCCCTCGGCGTAAAACGGTCGCAGGTTGACGTTCACCAGTCCCCACCCGTACTTGAACGCCACCTCGGAGCAGAGCCGGTTTACCTGATCGTAGGTGCCGCTGACGGTGATAACCTTCGCCCCGTAGATGCTCGTGCCGAGGATCTTCGTCGTCTCCAGGTCGGCCGGGACGAAGATGTAGCTCTCCAGCCCGGCGGCGGCGGCGTTGGCCGCGACGCTGTTCGCCAGGTTGCCGGTCGAGGCACAGCCGACTGTCGTGAACCCGAACTCGCGCGCCTTGCTCAGGGCCACCGACACCACCCGGTCCTTGAAGGACAGGGTCGGGAAGTTGACCGCGTCATTCTTCAGCCACAGGTTCTCGACGCCGAGGGCGTCGGCCAGCCGGTTCGCCCGCACCAGAGGCGTGCCGCCGACCTGGGCGCCGACGGTCGGCTCGCCGTCAATGGGCAGCAACTCACGGTAGCGCCACATGTTCGGCGCCCGCGCCTCGACCTTCTCCCGGCTGAACGCCTCGCCGATGGCGTCGTAATCGTAGTCCACCTCCAGCGGCCCGAAGTCGTCCGGGCAGAAGTTGAGAGGCTCCTTCGGATACGTCTTGCCGCACAGCCGACACTTCAGCCCCCGAACGAAGTCTGACATGGGTCTCCCTCACGCGGTAATCATCAGTGGTTAGCGGTTAGTGGTCAGGTGTTCCTGAAAGGAACTCAGGCGTTGTTTGTGGATCGAGCACCCGATCAGTGATTACTGATCACTAACCACCAGTCTCGGGAGGTATCGTCCAGGGGGGTATGGAAGAGGCGCAACAAAAACGCCTCTTCCGGTTCCAGAGAAGAAGAGGCGTGCAAAGCACGATCTTATCTCTCCCGGCCGGAACCGGGTAGGAGTTAGCACCTGCATCCCAGGAGGGACCGGTTGCTGTGGCTTCAACGGGCCTAATCCCTCAGCCACTCTGGATAAGATACCAACCAGATTGTCAAGGATAGATTGTATGGCCGCGGCGGGGCCGGAGCAATGGGTTGCCGGCGGAATTTCCAAAACGGCCGTCGCAGGCAAGCGCGTCACCGGAGCAGCCACACCAGTCCCAGCGCCCCGAGGAGGACCGCCCCGAACCCTGCCAGCCCCGCCACGAACCAGAAGCGGGACCGGCCCGGCTCACCGCCCAGCGCGGAGGAGACGAGGAGGACCGGAGTCTGCGGTTGCGGCGGCCCGTCGGACGGAACGAGCACAACCGGGAACGAGTCGGCCGCTGCCTCGGCGTTTTGCAGCGCGGTCACGGCCTTCTGGAACGCCTGGTCGTCCTGGCGGTCCAGCGGCAGGCCAGCCGCGTGCGGAGCCAGGGCGAGCAGGTCGCGGCACACCGCATCGGCGGACGGGGGGCGCCCGGCCGGATCCTTCGCCATCATCCGCAGGACCAGACGGACGAAGGCCGGGGGGACGGCCGGGTTGAGGCCGGCCAGGAGCGGGGGCTGTTCGTGGCGGTGCCGCCGTATCTTCTCGCGGCGCGTGCCGCCCGGGAACGGCGGCTGGCCGGTGAGGGCGTAGTAGGCAGTGCAGCCGAGGGCGTAGATGTCGGACCGGGCATCGACGCGCAGCGCGTCCTCCGTCTGCTCGGGAGCGATGTAGTCCATCGAGCCGACGATGTACCCGGCGCCGCCGACGACCTCGCGCGCCTCGCCTTCCTCGCCCTGGACCAGCGCCAGCCCCAGGTCGAGGATCTTGGCGTGGTCGTTGGGCGTCACCATGATGTTGGACGGCTTCAGGTCGCGGTGGATCAGACCCTGCTGGTGCGCGTGCGCCAGCCCGGCGCAGACCTCGGTGAACAGCCGGGCAACCCGCGCCGGGTCGAGCGGGCCGTGCTCGTTGACGAGGCGGTAGAGGCTCTTGCCGGGGATGAACTCCATCGCGATGTAGTAGACACCCTGCTGGACGCCCGCGTCGTAGGTGTACGCCAGGTTCGGGTGCGCGACGCGGCGACACACCTCCATCTCGCGCTGGAAGCGGGTGAGCAGGCGCTCCTCGGCGCGGGCGCGCTTGGGCGGCAGGATCTTGAGGGCGACAAGTTGCTGGTTGCGCGCGTCACGCGCCAGGTAGACCGCGCCCATGCCGCCCTTGCCGATGGGGGCGAGGATCTGGAACGGACCCAGGAGCAGGCCGCGCGACGTTCCCTTGAGAAGCTTCTGGGCCTGAAATCGCGACAGCTTGCCGTGGCGGATCAGGTGGTCGGCGAGAGCCTGCGGGTCGGTGCGGCTCTCCCTGGGGACGCGGCGCAGCGCCTCCTGCAGCTGCTCGGCGGTGAGCAGCCCACTGCGAACCACCGTCTTGAGGAAGCTATCGACCGCCGGTTGCATGAGGCCCGGAATAGTGGTTAGTGGTGTGGTTAAGGCCCACGGGCCGCAGCCCGTGAGCCGGTGGGCGTTGAACTCTTCACTTGCCACCATGCCCGCGCTCTGCACGTCACAAGGGCGTCTCCGTCTCGGCCGGGGCCGGCGGCGCTGGAGGTGGCTCCGGGGGCGGTTCGGGACGCTCGGCGGTCCGTTCCTTCTGTTCCGCGCGCTCCACGGCACGTCCCGGGCGCTCCGCTGGGGGGCTGCGCCGCCTGCCCCGTGGCTCTCGCGGCGGCGGGGTGTCTTCCAGGGCGGCGAACGCCTCGGGTGGACCGCCCTCGTCCGGGGGCGCCGGGGGTTCGGCGACCGTCTCGATTGGCTCGTCGGCCGGCGGTATCCGATCGGACTCGGTGACGGCCGGCCCGGCGACGGTGGGGCTCACGACCGGCCTGGTATCGGCCGTGCTCTTGCCGTTCTTTCGCGAGGAGCGGCGCCGGCGGCCCTTCTTCGAGGTCCGCCCTTCGTCCTTGACGGCAGGGGGGGCGCTCATCTCGGCGCCGAAGCGCGTCACCACGTAGGTACGACTGCGCTTGTCCGTGTCCAGCTCCAGCAGCCCTTCCTTCTGGGCGTCCTCAAGGAGTTCGCTGAACGTCCGGTAGCCGTGGTACGTCTCGTTGAAGGACGGCTTCTTGCGCTTGATGGTGTCCTTGATCATCGACGACCAGAGGACTTCCTTGTTCTCCCGGCGCAGCGCGAGCAGCGACTCCAGCACCAGCTCGAACGCCTTGCGCTTGTTCTCCGGCAGTTTCGCCGGCAGTTCCGACGGGAGGGTCGGGGCGCGGCCAAGATCCTCGTAGTAGATGAATTCGTCGCAGTTGTCGCGCAGCAGGTCCGACGTGGACTCCTGCATGCCCAGCCCGATCACGTGCTTGCCGTTCTCCTTCAGCTTGGAGACGAGCGGCGAGAAGTCCGAGTCGCCGGAGACGACGACGAACGTGTCGATGTGGTCCTTCGAGTACGCGAGGTCCATCGCGTCCACGCACAGCCGGATGTCGGCCGAGTTCTTGCCGGTCTGGCCGCGGCGCGGGATCTCGACCAGCTCGATGGCGGCCTCGTGGAGCGGGGCGGTGTACGGCAGGAACCGGCTCCAGTCGGCGTAGGCCTTCTTGGCGACGATCTTGCCCTTCTCGACGAGGCGTTCGAGGACACGCTCGATGTCGAAGCGGTCGCGGCGGTTCTGGAAGCCCAGAGCGAGGTTCTCGAAATCGATGAAGACCGCCAGCGAGCGCTCGCTGGTTGGCATGCCCGGGCCTCCTTTGTGTTGTTCGGCCAGCATCGCAGGTGTCACGCCGGGAAGGTGTAGATGCCTGGCATTGTACCCTGCCCGCGGCGCCGGTGCGAGAGCAATGCCACACTGCGGACCGAGGTTGACACCCCCGGCAAGAGCGGGTACGCTCCTCCTCCTCGTCAGGGGCATGGACGCTGCTGACACAGGCGGCACCCGGCGGGCGAAACGGTGAGCGCTCACCCGACCATCGGCAAGGATGCTGATGTGCGAGCGCGGCATCTCGCCCGGCGGGTGTCGTCGTTTTGCTGGGCGTGCGCGGCGCCGCGCCTTCAACCGGCCAGGGCCTCGCGAATGCGGTTGGGGATCGAGGGCGACGCACACGGCGCCGGGTCGGCGGCGCGCAGTTCCGCGAGCAGCCGGCACCTCTCCCCGGCGAGCCCCCGGTGGACCTCCTCGCCGTGCAGCGGTACGCCGTCCACGACCGCCGCCCAGAACCGCTCGTGATAGTGTGCGCGCGCGAACCCGGCCGCGTATTCGCGGGCTCGCCGCTGCCAGTCCGCCCACGGTACGAACCCCGAGTCGGTCGGATACCCGCCCTCGACCCGCGCCCGCGCAAACTCCTCCAGCCGCCGCGCCAGCGCCCCCGCATCGCCGACCGCGAACGTCAGCCCGTGCCCGGCCGACGTCTCCGGCAGCGCCCCGGCGTCGGAGCAGATCGGGAAGCACCCGCTCGCCATCGCCTCGATTACCGGGACGCAGAATCCCTCGTGATGCGACGGCATCAGCAGCGCGTCGGCCCCGGCGAGCGCCTTCTTCAGTACGCTCTCGGGCACGTCGAACTGGAACCGCGCCGCCTCGTCCAGTCCATGCCCGGCCGCGTACCGCTGGAGTTCTTCCAGATAAACGGGATCCGAGAAGGTGCGGCTACCGATCAGGTCGATGCGCAACGGCCGGCCCCCCTTCGCCAGGAAGGCGCGGGCCGCCTTGAGCACGTCGAGTACCCCCTTGGCCGAGACGAAACGGCCGATGTACACGAGGCGTATCGCCTCGTCCGGCCCGGCCGGCGGGCGCCGTCGGTCCGGGTCGGGCAGGCGGTCAAAGCCGACCGGGTTCGGCAGCACCACGACCTTCGACGCCGGGACGCCCACGCGCAGCACGTCGGCCGCGGTGTACCGGCTGGTCGTCGTCACCACGTCGGCGGTGTGGAGGTTGACCAGCTGGCGGTAGGACTCGTACAGGGCGGGCTGGACCGACGCCGGCAACAGGGCGGGCGGGGTGATACCGTGGTAGGTGACTGCCACCCGGGCCGAGCGTGGAGCAAGCAGAATCGAATCGAACAGCGGGTAGCGGATGCCGAAGTGATAGACGATCAGGTGCGAGTTCTGGAAGTGCTCGTCGCAGGTAAGCGCCGCCGCGTCGCGCGCGAGGACGATGCGCGAATCGGGCACGTCGGTATGCAGGGCAAACAGTTTGACGCGGACACACTGGCGCCGCAGCCGGCCAAGGCGCGCGACCGCCTCGAGTTGCTCGCGGCAGATGTTCGAGATCGCGTCCCGCTGGACGATCACGCCGGTGACGAATGACACGGTCAGTGGTTGTGAGTCCTTCACGCCCATTCGCGTTCGCCCCCTACGCCGCCAGGCGCCGCTCGACCAGTTCCCGAAACACCCGCACCGCCCCCCGCGCCAGCGCGTCGCCGTCCGCCGCCGGCACTACCGCGACCGCCGCCCCGCCCGGTTCGCCGTATTCGGCCTTGACCTGCACCAGTCCGGCCGCGCCGAGGGCAAGTACCTGCCGCGCCGCACGCAGGCTGAGCTGCTCCAGCGCCCGCACCCCGGGGGCCGCCGACGCGGGGCGCAGCGACAGGGTGAGCACACAGGTCAGGCTGTCGTCGAGCAGGCAGTACGCGCCAGGGGCGCCCCACAACGGCACCGTCACCACGTCCACAAATCGCGACCGGGCCAGGCGCTGCACGGCCGCGTGGACGGCGGTCGCCCGGCCGAGACAGACCTTCACCGCGTGGGGCGTGTTCGGCCGGGTCCACGGGCCGTCGGTCGCGGGCGGGACGCGGTGGACCCAGAGGCCGCCGTCGAAGTCGGTGCGCGCGTCGCCGCGCCGGCAAATGATCGCGTGAACCTCGTGCCCGCGCCGGGCGAGTCCGCGGGCCACCTCCCACAGGGAATCCGTTGCCCCGGCGTCGGCCTCGCCGAGTCCGGCGCAGATCAGGGTCAGCGGGTGCGGCTCCGGGTGCAGCGTCGGGAAGGTGAGGAAATCGGCAGTCTTCGGCGGGCCGACCCGGGCGATGCGGCGCGTTCGGCGGCGGCCGCGGCTGATCCCGAGCCACAGCCCGCGTTCCGCCTCGTCCACGAAGGTAGCCAGTTCCTCCCGCGACAGGGCACCGTTCTCGTGTCGCCCGCGGGCCTCCTGCGCCAGCCCGTTCGCGAACTGGTGGCAGGCCTCGAACGCCTCCAGCGGATCTGCGATCGGCAGAAGCGCCTGCCCCGCGAAGTACGCCTTCTCGCGGACGGCGGCGCGGGGCCGGGCGGGGCCGCGGGCGTCGCCGCGCAGGTGCCTCTCCAGGGACTCGTGGTGGACCACCGCGCGCTCGCGCCGCCGCAGCACCCACCCGCGATCGACGAGCCGCAGGCACAGGTCCGTCTCGGCGAGGTACGAGTCGATCTCCTCGTCGAACCCGCCGACCTCGACCAGGTGCCGACGGCGGAAGCTGGCGTCGGCGCCGAGCAGGTGGACGAACTGGTCGTTGTGGGGGAGGAGATAGCCCCACCACGGCGGGCGCACGGCTTCGCGGGGCGTGCCCCGGCGGTCGCTCACGGGACAGGGCGGGCCGACATCCCGGCCGGCCGGATCCCGGGCCACGCCGCCGACCCCGGCCACGTCGTCGGCGTCGTAACCGGCGAGCAGTTCCTCCAACCAGCGTGGCTCCGGAGCGGCGCCGGCGTCGAGGAACGCGACCACCTCGCCGCTCGTCGCCGCCAGTCCGCGGTTCCGGCACCGGCTGAAGCGATCATCGCCACATCGAACGGTCCGGACCGCGCCGGCCCACCCGGCCGGCGCCCCGGCTGTCCCGGTCAGGACGGCGACCACCTCGAACGCGCGGTGCGACTGGGAACGCAGGGCAAGGAGGGTGCGTTCGAGATCCTGGGTGGAAGCGCGGGCGTGGAGGATGACGCTGACCTGCATCGTGCGCCCCTGGGAACGAGTGCGGCCGCGGCCGGCCGGGCGAGTCGGGAGTATACGCCCGCCCCCTTGAAAACACAATCGGAAGGACCGGGGCGATGACGCGGCGCAGGCAGCCTGGCGCGGCCGCGCGAGTTTTATTGCGACCGGCGCCGCCGTCCTGTCGAATAGAATGACGGGAGCAGGTCCGCCCGCGGCGAAATCGTCTTGCCGCGGCGGCGGGCCGACACTATAAGGCGCCCCGGCGCTCGGGCACCTGGGTGACAGGAGCGCCCTCTCCCATGCGAGGTAAGCCTTGACCGGCGCAACGACATACGACGTGGCAATCATCGGCGGCGGGGTCGTCGGGATGGCCACCGCGATGGCCCTGACCTCCCAGACCCGCGCCTCCCTGGTCGTGCTGGAGGCGGAACCGCGTCTCGCCGCCCACCAGACCGGCAACAACAGTGGCGTCATCCACTCCGGCCTGTACTACCGCCCCGGCTCTCTCAAGGCCCGCAACTGCGTCGAGGGCCGCGAGGCTCTCTACCGTTTCTGCGCCGAACACGGCATCGCCCACGATCGCTGCGGCAAGGTGGTGGTCGCCACCCGCCCGGAGGAAATCCCCGCCCTCGACGAGCTGGAGCGGCGCGGCCTGGCCAACGGCCTGAAGGGGATTCGCCGGCTGACCGCCGAGCAGCTGAAGGAGTACGAGCCGCACGTCGTCGGCATCGCCGGCCTGCACGTGCCCGAGACGGGCATCGTCGATTACAAGCAGGTGACCGCTGTCTACGCCGAGCTGGTACGGCGCCAGGGCGGGACGATCCACACCGGGGCGCGCGTCCTCGCGGTGCGCGTCCGGTCGGACGAGATCGCTCTGGAGACGGAACGCGGTGTCGTCCGCTGCGCCCACCTGATCAACTGCGCGGGGCTGCAGTGCGACCGGATCGCCCGCCTGTGCGGGGTGGAGCCACATTTGCAGATCGTCCCGTTTCGCGGCGAGTATTACGAACTGGCGCCGGACCGGCATCACCTGGTCAAAAACCTGATCTACCCGGTGCCCGATCCGCGGTTCCCGTTCCTCGGCGTCCACTTCACGCGCATGGTTCACGGCGGCGTCGAGGCCGGACCGAACGCGGTCCTCGCCTGGAAGCGCGAGGGTTACCGGCACCGGGACGTGTCGGTCGCGGACCTGCTGCAAATGGCGACATACCGCGGGTTCTGGCGCATGGTCGGCAAGTACTGGCGGACCGGGATGGGCGAGCTGTACCGATCGCTGAGCAAGGGCGCGTTCCTCCGGGCTCTGCAGGGGCTGATCCCGGAGCTGCGCGCTGCGGACATCCGCCGCGGCGGCGCCGGCGTCCGCGCCCAGGCGGTCGATCCGGACGGGAAGCTGGTGGACGACTTCCGCCTGCTCCAGGTTGACCGGATGGTCCATGTTCTCAACGCCCCGTCGCCGGCGGCGACGGCGTCGATAAGTATCGGCCGCACCATCGCGGCAATGGCTGCCCGGGCGTTCGACCTTGGCGGCTCGCCCGGCGCCCCGCCCGTACTCCCCTACCGTGTGGCGTGAGGGGATGGGCGGCCGAGACTCGTTTGGTGGAGCGCGGGCGGGACGCCCGCGGGTTGCTCAACAGCACTTGACTGCGGTTGTTTGAAGGGTCGCCGGCGCCGGGGGCATCACCCCCCGGTGGTTCCGGAAGAGTAAGGAGGCTCAGGCCGTGGATCGCGCGACGAAGAAAGTTCTGGTGGTAGGCGGGGCCGGCTACGTCGGCTCGGTGCTCGTCCCCGAGTTGCTCGAACGGGGCTACGCTGTCAAGGTCTTCGACCGGCTGTACTACAGCGACCAGGGGCTCAAGGGTGTTCTCGATCGCGTCGAGCTGCTCGTCGATGACATGCGGGCCATGTCCCCCGACGTGCTGGACGACGTGGACGCGGTCATCAACCTCGGCGGGCTGTCGAACGATCCGACCGCGGAGTACAACCCCAGGGCCAACCACGAGATGAACACGGTGGCGACCGAGACGCTCGCCCGCCTGTGCAAGGAGGCCGGCGTCCGCCGCTACGTCTTCGCCTCGTCCTGCTCGATCTACGACATCGGCGAGGGCAACGACGAGAAGGACGTCCTGCTGGACGAAACTTCTTCCGTCGATCCGAAGGCCGCCTACTCGCGCTCGAAGTTCGACGCCGAGCGCATCCTGATCGCGATGGCCGACGAGACGTTCTGCCCGGTCATGCTCCGCAAGGGAACGGTTTACGGCTTCTCCCCGCGGATGCGCTACGATCTGGTGGTCAACACGTTCGTCAAGGACGCCCTGACGAAGGGGTACATGACGCCGTTCTCCGGCGGCGAGATGTGGCGACCGATGGTGGACGTCCGCGATGCCGCCAAGGCGTACATCTGCTGCCTGCAGGCGCCGGAGGAGAAGGTCCACGGTCAGATCTTCAACATCGTTCACCGCAACTTCCGCATCTCCGAGCTGGCCATGCGCGTCCGCGAGGGGTTGCGGCAGGCCGGCCACAAGGTCGATATCGTCCCCGACTATCGATACAAGGGCGTGCGCAACTACCGCGTCAGCGGCAAGAAGCTGGAACACGCGCTCGACTACCGGACCGGCATCTCCGTCGAGGACTCGGTGGTGGACATGGTCGAGAACATCAAGAAGCTCGGCCTGACCGACTTCGACAACCCGCGCTACTACAACATCCGCTGGATGAAGGTGCTGGAGGAGGCGCAGAAGACGATCAGGATCACCGGGTCGGTGTTCGAGGCTCCGGCCAGGGCGGACCTGCTCGAGATCAAGCGGCCTATGAAAAACGTGGCGTGAAGGAGGCGAGCCATGAAGGTAGCCCTGATCGGGGCGAACGGGCAGCTCGGCTCCGACCTGGCGCGCGTGCTGGCCGGGTGGTGCGATCTGCTCCCGCTGACCCGAGCTCAGCTCGACGTCTGCGCCCCGGACGCCGTGCGGGCCGTCCTCGGCGAGGCCCAGCCGGACGTGGTCATCAACACCTCCGCCTTCCACAAGCTGGAAGAGTGCGAGGAGAAGCCCGACCAGGCGTTCCAGGTGAACGCCCTGGCGGTGCGCGACCTGGCCCGGGTGTGCCGCGACCTCGGCAGCGTGCTGGTCCACGTCAGCACCGACTACGTGTTCGGCGCCGACCGGCGCACGACGCACGCGGAGACGGACCCGCCCGGCCCGGTCAACGTCTACGGCGTGTCCAAGGTGGCGGGCGAGCACTTCGTTCAGACGCTGTGCCCGCGACATTTCCTCGTGCGCACCTGCGGCCTGTACGGGCTGGCGGGCGCGAGCGGCAAGGGCGGCAACTTCGTCGAGCTGATGATCCGGCTCGCGAAGGAGGGCAAGCCGATCAAGGTCGTCGATGACCAGGTGCTGACGCCGACGGCGACGAAGGATCTGGCGGCGAAGATCAAGGAGTTGATCCAGACCGATCGGTTCGGCCTGTACCACGTCACCAGCAGCGGCCAGTGCTCGTGGTATCAGTTCGCCAGCCGCATCTTCGCCCTGCTGGGGCTGACGCCGGACCTGACGCCGACGACCACGGCATCGTTCGGGAGCAAGGTGCAGCGGCCGGCGTACTCGGTCCTGGCCCACAACGCGCTGCTGCGAAACGGGTTCGAGGACATGCGGCCCTGGCCCGAGGCGCTGCGCGATTATCTCGTGGAGAAGGGCCACCTGCGGGCGGCGGACGCCCGGGCGGCCTGACACACCCCGTCCCCCTCCCCTCAAAGGAGAGGGGGAGAAGAGTGGAAGCGCCTGATTGATATTCCGGACGCTTATTCCCTTCTTCTCCCCCCTTCCCTTTGAGGGAAGGGGGGCCAGGGGGGTTAGGTTCTTTCCCAGGGAGGGGAGGCAGTGAAGATCGTCGGCGTTACCCAGCTCGCGATCCCGGAAATCCAGGTCGTCCGGTTCGCCCGCTTCTGCGACCACCGGGGGTACTTCACCGAGCACTTCCGCAAGAGCGACTGCCGCAACCACGCGGAGATCGGTCGCTTCCTGGCGGACGTGGAGTTCGTGCAGACCAACGAAAGCTTCTCGCGCAAGGGGACGATCCGCGGCATGCACTTCCAGTGGAACCCGTACATGGGCAAGCTGGTGCGGACCGTCCACGGCCATATGGTCGATCTGATCCTCGACATCCGCAAGGGCTCGCCGACCTTCGGCAAAATGATCGCCCACGACATGCCCTCGACCCACGGGGCCGACTGGGGCGAGTGGATCTGGGTGCCGCCGGGGTTCGCGCACGGCAACTTCTTCCTCGATGACACGTCCATCGAGTATTTCTGCTCCGGCGAGTACAGCCAGGGCTGCGAGGCCGGTATCTCTCCGCTGGCGGCTGACATCGACTGGTCGCTCTGCGATGCGGGGCTGGCGGCCACGTTCGCCGGACTGGCGGCCGCCGCGCCGCTGATGACCGACAAGGATCGCAACGGGCTGTCGGTCGCGGCCTGGGATGCGGACGCCCGCTCGGCCAACTTCGTCTACCGCGAGTTGTGCCGGCGTGCGGCCTGAGTTTTGCTTCCGGTGGAAAGCGTACTTCGGGGAGAGAACGGATGCAACCGACCGAGCGGCCGGCGCGGGACGGCGCCGGCATCGACCCGCACCGGCCGTGGGTCCGGGCGCACGACCCGCTGGCCCCGGGTGGGCCGCTGAACCCCCTCTGTTACCCGCTCTGCCTGTCCGCGCCCGGCTGGCTCCCGGCCGGATCGGATTGGTACGTCCACATCCCGTTCGCGCTGTTCCTGGTGGACGCCCTCCGCCCTGGATTGGTGGTCGAGCTGGGCACCCGGTACGGCGACTCCTACTGCGCCTTTTGCCAGGGAGTGCGCGAGCTGCGGCTCGACAGCCGCTGCTTCGCCGTCGCCGCCTCGGCGCCGGGCGCCGCCCTGCGCCGCCATCACGACGCCCTCTACAGGAGCTTTTCCACGCTTCTGGAGGACGAGCCTGAAGCAACCCTGCGACGGTTTCCCGAGACCACAATCGACCTGCTCCACCTCAACATCGGCGGCCGGTATCACGAAATCCGGCAGACATTCGAGTCCTGGCTGCCCCGTGTCAGCGCGCGCGGGGTCGTGCTGCTGCACGGCATCAGCCGGCAGAGCGAGGGGGCGACCCGGCTGTGGGAGGAGCTGAAGGCTCAGTTCCCCCACTTCGAGTTACCGCAGGAGGGCGGACTCGGCCTCCTTGCGGTCAGCGGCAACTACCCGCGTGAGTTGGCCGGGCTGCTCAGCGACCGCGAGGACACGGCGGCCCTCCTGCGGACATTCTTCTTCCAGCTGGGGCACGCTCTGGGAGCGCGGGCCGGGCTGGATGTCCGGGAGACGCGCCTGCGCGAGGAGGTCAGCCGGCTGCGCGAGGGCTTGCACCAGCAGATCGACGGGTTCGCCGGGTTGCAGGAACAGGTTGCCGACAAGGACCGCACCATAGAGGATCTGTGCGAGGCGGTGGCCGAGCGCGACCTGAGCATCTACACCGCGTACACGAAGCTGCGCGACGCGCAGGAGTGGGCGTACCGCGAGTGGCAAGCGTGGCGCCAGGCGTACACCGCCCTGGAGGACGAGTACCGCCAACTCGCGGCGCCGGCCCGGCCCGGCCGTTCGGTCGCCGGGGGATTGTGGCGGCGGCTTTTCGCGGACCGACTCCGCGCCGGGACGGCCGGCCGGCTGCTGCGCGGCGCCGCGCGCACCTGGACGGAAGAGGGCTCGCTCGCCGTGCTGCGCAAGGCGGCCCGACCGTTCAAGCGACTCGCCCGCCGCGTGCTGCACCTGGGGAACCCCGCGGCCGCCCCGGCGTGCGCGGCGCCGGTTGGGGACATCCTGCTCGGGTGGGACGAGCCCGATCTGCGGGTGACGCCGACGGTTGCCGGCTCCGTCGCCTTCCGCGGCTGGTCCCTGGCGCGGTCCGGCATCGAGGGGATTACGGTGCTGGTCGATGGCCAGCCCGCCGGCGCGGTGACGCGGGGCTGGGTTCGTCCCGAAGTCGCCCGGACACACCCGGACTATCCCGACGCGGAGCGGTGCGGGTTCTGCTGGGAGTGGGACAGCCGGCTCGTCCCGGACGGGCCGCACGCGGTGGTGGTGCGCGCGACCGCAACGGACGGCACCGGCCGGGATCTCGCCGGCACTGTCGTGGTGGATAACAAGACGCCGCGCGAAACCCCGTACCAGCGGTGGATCACCTTGACCGAGGAGCGGGACTGCGCGGAAGCGCGAGCGCGGGCGGGCCGGCTGGCGTATCGGCCCCTCGTCAGCCTGCTGCTGCCCGTCGCGAACGGCGACCCGGCCCTGCTGACCCGCACACTCGACTCGATCGCCGCCCAGGCGTACGCGCAGTGGGAGGTGTGCGCCTGCGGGGACGGCGCTCGCCCGGACGTCCGGGCTGTCCTCGCGAACGCCGCCCGTCAGGAACCGCGCGTGCGCGCGCTGTTCACAACCGGCGGCAAGGGAGCGGCGGCGGCGTGCGTCGAGGCGCTCGCGACGGCCCGGGGCGAGTTCGTCGCGGTCGTCGAGCCCGGCGCCGAGCTGTCGCCCCAGTCGCTCTACCATGCGGCGGCCCGCCTCAACGACAACCGCAGCCTCGATCTGATCTACGGGGACGAGGACGGCATCGATCTGGCGGGCAGGCGGCACCGGCCGTTCTTCAAGCCCGGCTGGTCCCCGGACCTGCTTCTGGCGTTCAACTACCTCGGGCGGTTCGCCCTGGTGCGGGCCGAGCTGGCACGGCGGGCGGGCGGGTTCCGGACCGAATACAACGGCGCCCACGAGCACGACCTGTACCTGCGCGTCGCCGAGCAAACGGACCGCGTGGCCCACATCGCCCGGGTGCTGTACCACGCCCGGTTGCTCTCGGCGGCGGAGGACGGCGGCGCCACGGTCCGCGCGGCTTGCGCCGAGGCCGGCCATCGCGCCCTCGCCGACCACCTCGCCCGCCGGGGCATCGCCGCGACGGTCACGGAGGAGAACCTCCTGGGCTGCCGCCGCGTCCGTTACGTCCTCCACGGCACCCCGCTGGTGTCCATCGTCCTGCCGACCGGCGGCAACGTGGACCGGCTCGCGGAGTGCGTCCACAGCATCCTTGAAACGACCGCGTACCGGGATTTCGAGCTGATCCTGGTCGATCATTCATCCGGCGACCTGGTGCGGCAATTCCATGAGAAAGTGCGCCAGCGCTGGCCGGTCTGCCAGTACGTGGACTGCCGCGCCGAGCCGGCCAACCTCTCGGCCCTCAGTAACCGCGGCGCTCGGTACGCTACGGGAGAGTACCTGCTGTTTCTGAACGAGGCGACTGCGGTGCTCGACCGCGACTGGCTGACGGCGCTGCTCGAACAGGCCCAGCGGACCGAGGTCGGGGCCGTCGGGGGCAAGCTGCTCCACGTCGATGACACGATTCAGCACGCCGGGCTGGCGCTCGGCGTCTGCGGCGTGGTCGGCCACGTGTTCCGCTTCTTCCCGGGCATGGAGGGCGATGCGGACTGCCACCACCTCCCGCACGTCGTCCGGAACTGCAGCGCGGTCAGCGGCGCCTGCCTGATGATCCGCACGGCCCTGTTCCGGGAGGTCGGCGGGTTCGAGGAAATTCACCTGCCCGGCGCCTACCAGGATGTGGACCTGTGCCTGCGCTTGCGGGAGCAAGGGCGGCGCATCGTCTACACCCCGCACGTCCGCCTGTACATCCACGAGCCCCAGGGTCTGGGACAACCGGACCCGCGCGAGACGCGGTACATGCAGCAGCGCTGGGGGACGGCGCTCGCGTCCGACCCGTATTACAACCCGAATCTGACGCGCCGCCGCGAGGACCACGGCCTCGACGTGCCCTGTTGACGCAGGGACAGGCGACCTGGTGTGCAGTGGAGTGTTGTAAAGCCCACGGGGCACGCCCCGTGGGTCCAGTGATTCGCGTGCCCCGGTTTCGGGAGGAGTGACGATGTCGAGCGCCCCCCATCTGTCGCCCGAGAGCATCGCGTACACGGAGCCGGCCGTCCGAAGGGAGGTCGCCGGCCGGGCGGCAAACGCCGGGGCGCGCCGGCTGTGCATCTTCGCGCACCACGACCCGGATAACGTCGTGGACGACTATGTGCGGTTCTACCTCGCCGAACTGGCCCGTCTGGCGGAGGTGGTGTTCGTGACCGCCTGCCGCGAACTGTCGCCGTCGAGCCTCGACGCGATCGCGCCGCTCTGCTCGCGCATCATCTTCCGCGAGAACGTGGGCAGGGACTTCGGCGGGTTCCGCGTCGGCCTGGTCCGCGCGGGCGCCCTCGACGGCCGCGACGAGGTGGTCCTCGCCAACGATAGCGTCTACGGCCCGCTGCGCGACCTCGGCGCCCTCTTCGCACGGATGGACCGGGCCGACCCCGACGTGTGGGGCATCACGGACTCCGCGCAGGGCGGGTATCACCTCCAGAGCTACTTCCTGGTCTTCCGCCGCCGACTGCTCGCCGCGCCGCTGTTCTCGGCGTTCTGGAGCCAGGTACGCTTCGACGCCGAACGGGACCAGGTGATTCTGGAATACGAGATCGGGCTGACGCGGCGGCTGATTGCCGCCGGATTCCGGACGGCGGCCGCGTGCGAGTTCCGGAAGGTCCGCGCCTTCGTCCTGCGCCACTGGCCCCTTCACCCGCACCGCGAAGCGATCAACCATGCGGAGGTGAACCAGACCCACTATTGCTGGCGCGCTGCGGTCGGTCAGTTCGGCTGCCCGTTCCTGAAGATCGACCTGCTGCGCGACAACGGCCAGCGGATCAGGGATCTGTGGGGTTGGCAGGAGTTCCTGAAGCGGCACACCACCTACCCCCCCGACCGCATTGACGCCCACCTGAGACGAATCTGGGGCCACGGACCGCGCCCGGCCGGCGGGGCGCGGAGCGCTCGTCCGCTCGTCAGGCTGCACGACCTCCCCCGCCCTTGCCGTTGACTCCCTGTCTGCTCTGAAGTACCCTCGCACCGCACCGCGACAATCCTCCTTTGCCCCGGCAGTGGTTCTGCTTCACGAGGCGCCGGCCCGCGCCCAGGTGAGGGGAACCACGTCTCACCCCGTCCCCAGATCAGGGAAGACTCGGACATGGAAGACCTCGTCTCCTCGCGGGGCGGCGCGCCTGAACCGGACGAGAACTCGCTCCGCGCCGAGGCCGTGCTGCTCGCCCGCGAGGAACTCATCGCCCGCCTGGAGCGCCGGCTCACCGCACGGGATCGGCAGATCGGACGGATGGAGGAGCAGGCCGCCGCCCAGGAGGAGCGCCTCCGCGCCCTGCAGCGACGCCTCGACCAGGAGATCGACTCCCGGGACGAGGTCATTCGCTCGCTGTGGGGGGAGATCGACGGCAAGAACGGCTACATCCGCCAGGTCGAGGCCGAGATCGACCGGCGGGAGCAGGGCGTTCAGTGGCTGCAAGGGCAGCTGGCCGGGCGCGAGGAGGAACTCCGGCGGCTGGAGGCCCACCGGGTGGAAACCGCCCGCACCCTCGACACGGTCCTCGGCTCGTGGTCGTGGCACCTTACGCGCCCGATTTGGGGCGCGGGGAAGCGGTTTCGGCGACTGCTCCGGGCACGCTTGCGGGTCACCGGCCTGTTGCACGCCCTCCGGCGGCGGTTGCGCTTTCTGTCGCCCGGTGCCCGGAAACAGGGGCGTGCGGTGCGGGATACCGGCTTGTTCGAGGCGGGGTTCTACCTCCAGCACAGCCCCGACCTCAATTCCAGGTTCACCGACCCGGCGCTGCACTACGTCCTCGCCGGTGCCCGGGAAGGCCGGGATCCGCACCCGTTGTTCGATACCTCATACTACCTGGACCGCTACCCGGACGCGGCCGCCAGCGGCACCAACCCCCTGCTGCACTACTGCGCGGTTGGGGCCGCACAGGGCTATGACCCGCACCCGCTGTTCGACACGTCGTTCTACCTGGAGCGCTACCCCGACCTGGCGGCATCCGGGCTGAATCCGCTGGCCCACTACCTGACCGCCGGGGCGGCCGAGGGCCGCGATCCGCACCCGCTGTTCGACACGTCGTTCTACCTGGAGCGCTACCCCGACGTGGCGGCCAGCGGCGCCAACCCGCTCCTGCATTACCTCATCCGCGGGGCG
>JAANMX010001348.1_pt1 | contig 28290 bp, 19 predicted proteins | sample 7279681 | NCBI WGS metagenome assembly JAANMX01 (sample SAMN14094542, study PRJNA606508) | bioreactor metagenome | isolation source: A lab-scale SPAN reactor treating ammonium-rich wastewater day 351 | place: Ireland: Galway | collected 2018-01-01 | reverse complement strand
GACCGGATCAGGGTTGCCACCGCTTTTACCAATTCACTGATGTCTGAAACTTTGTCAACAACGGCATCGGCACAGGTTTTTGACAATTCTTCTTTGAAGTCAGGATTCAGAAATCCCGAAATGACCATGATTTTCATGTTGTATTGGGATTTTCGCGATTTCAGCAATTCCAAAATCCGAAACCCGTCAATTTTCGGCATTTTCACATCAAGAATGAGAAGATGGGGTTTCTTTTCTCCAATCAGAAGAAGTCCCTCAAAACCGTCATCGGTTGTGGTAATCTCGACACTTGGCAATTCTGCCGAGATGACACTTTTGAGCATTTGGGCATAAGGCTTCTCGTCGTCAATAATCAATACGTTGGTCGAGGTTTCGTCAATGTATTCAAACGGGATGTCCATTCCGGAGGCATCGAGGAACTTCTTGAGGTTTACCGGCCAGACACGATAATGGCCACCGTAGGTTGTAAAAGCCTTGAGGGCGCCTTCGTATATCCAATTCAGCACGGTCTTTTTGCTTACCGTGCAAATGGACGCAACCTGACCAACCCCCAATGGCTTTCTGTAGGTTACCCTTGACGACATCCGATGCTCAATAGAAGTGATTTGCGTGATTTACGCATTCAATATAGTGAGGATTGGCAGAGATGTCAATTCTCTCAAAGGCCAATCACAGGCCGGTTTAAGGAATGGAGATGAGAATGAGACGCTGATCACCAGCCAAAAGAACAGGGGTTGGGAAGGACCTCAGCGGACGGATTCGATGCCGCCGATTTCACGGAGGAGATCCTTCTTCGTGAATTGCGATTTGCTCATCAAACCTGAAACATAACTCCCCAATTGCTCACGGGTTTCCTGGTCGATATCCATCGACGTAAGAACGATAATGGGAATGGAACGGGTTGCCGGAATCTGCCTGAGTTGGTATGCGACACTGAGTCCCGACATTTCGGGCATGATGAGATCGAGAATGATGACGTCGGGCCGCTCTTTCGCGGCAATGTGCAAACCTTCCTTACCGTGAAACGCCTTCAACACGTGATACCCTTCGCTTTCAAGAATCACTTCAATCAGATCAGTGGCCGCACGATCATCATCAATAACGAGAACTTTGGGAACCTGCGAGTCCGATGTTGTGTGAAGGCGAACCCGGTCCATTGCGGAAAGCAGATCTTCCTTGTTCACCGGTTTCACGAAATAATCCACCGCCCCGAGACTGAATCCGAGATTCTTTTCGTCAACAATGGAAACGATAATAATCGGGATATGCTTGCACAGCGGATGCCGTTTCAGTTCCTTCATAACCTGCCAGCCGTCTTTCACCGGCAGCATCAAGTCGAGCGTAATAATGTTGGGATGAAGACGCTTTGCCTTCTCGATTGCTTCGACGCCGTCGTGAGCGACCTCGACGCGATAGCCTGCCGCCTCAATGTGAATGCGGAGAAGTTCACTTGCTTGTGCCGAGTCTTCAACAATCAGCGCAAGCGGTTTTTCCCCGCTCTCCGACGGGCGGTTCTCGCGATTCAGCGCATCTATCAACATCTCAGCCTGCTTCAGTTGCTCGGAGGTTGCATCAATCACCAGCGGAATGCGGAAGCGAACACGTGTTCCCGTTCCGTACTCACTCTCGATCCAGATTTTGCCGCCGTGCAGATCAATCAGCTTCTTCGTGATGGCAAGCCCTAACCCGATGCCCTGTTGGTTCAGACCCTTTCCGCTTGCCGCCTGCTTGAACGGCTTGAACAATCCGGCAACTTCTTCGGGCTTGATGCCCGTTCCCACATCGCGTACCTCAAACTGCAGATCATTCCCCACGCGCTCCGACGAGACCGTAACAGAACCATTCTTATGACTGAACTTGATTGCATTGGAAACAAGATTGATGAGAATCTGCCTGAAGCGTGTCTGATCGACAACAATTTCTTCAAATTCAGGAGAGAGGGAGAAATCGAGCCGGATATTCTTCTCCGTTATGGCTGCGGCAAGCACACGCCGCACGCTTTCCTCGAAATAGTTTACGGGGTAGCTGGCAATATGCAACTCCATTTTACCGGCCTCAATCTTTGACAGATCGAGAATATCGTTGATAATCTGCTGAAGATGCTTTCCGCTGGCATTGATATTCTTCATAAAATCCTGAACAGCTTCCGGCGAAAGCCCGTCGAACTGTGTCGCCAGCAAATCTGAAAACCCGATAATGGAATTCAACGGCGAGCGGAGTTCGTGGCTGAACGTGGCAAGAAATTTCTTCAGCGTGTCGCTTGCTTCCTGCGTTTTCTGAGTTTGGTTTTCGAGGGCAACGTTTTTCGAGCGAAGTTCATCGATGAGGCGTTTGCGGCTCATGCCGGTTGCAAGTTCATTCGCAACCACCGAGAGGAGTTCCAGTTCTCCGCCAACGAATTTCTTGTCCTTGATGGTCAGTACTTCCAGCACGCCCTGCACTTCATCCTGAACAATAAGAGGCGCAACAATCAGCGTCTTGAGTTGAAGTTCATTCATCTCGCCGGCAAACAGGTCGGCGGTTGTGCTTTCGCCGATTTCATCCGTGACGATCGTTAGCTTCTGGAACGCGGCACGCGCCGGAAGGAAGTACGCATCCTCCCCAACCCGCTGATGAACCATTTCCTGTGAAAACTCCATATCGAACAATGCAGGTGCAACGAGTCGTACTTCCTGTCCGTTGGGGTCATAGAGATAAATGCAGACGAACTTGGGGGGAATTTCAAAAAGAAGGGCGATCTTTTCCGCGGCCTGCACACATAATTCATCGAGATGCTTTGACGAGTTGATGGCTTTCGAGATTTCGACCAACGTTTCCTTCTGCCGCTGATCCCGTTTCTTCTCGGTAATATCCTGAAAAAAAACCGAGAGGCCGTTTGCTGCCGGATAGATCCGTATGTCGTACCACGCCTCAAACCTGTCGTCTTTGTAGGCGGTTTCAAGACTCTGAAACGTCTTCGTGTCCATTGCTAACTGGTACTTATCGCCGAGCAGCGCCCCTTTGGCATTCGGAAACACCTCGTACACATTCTTGCCTAACACATCTTCGGACTTCAGTCCCGTTCCGTTTTCGGCAGCATGATTCCAATATGTGATTCTGTATTCGTTGTCGAGCGCAAAAAAACCACCGCTAATGCTTTCAAGAATATTCTCATACTGACTGTAGTCAAGCATGAATTTCCCCAAATTCTGTTTAAGAGGTCAGAATATGCTAAGTCTTTGGAATAAATAGGGAAAACAAACAAGAAATGCAAGCAGTTTATTAGTCGAAGGGCGTTAACTTCTTACAGGGAAACAGAATCTGTGAATTCAACTAAGGTATCAGCTTTCAGATGGTGTCTAACTGCTTTCATAGCTGGCTACGAGATAAGTGCGAAACAGCCCTGTGGAATAAACGGGCAGCCTGAACACGGTCTTCTTCCATCGGGACTGAACTCTTTTGCGTGGATTTTTTGGATGATGGAGGACAGCTCCTTTTCGAATTGATCAAGCGCTATTTCGTCGTATGAGAAGTTGACGGGCTCATCCGGACGTTCAGTGAAAAGAAGATGCGCTTCGATTCGGGACGCGGAGAGATGCTTGTTGACGAGCAACGAGTAGAATTTCACCTGCGGCTCGTACTGAGTAGCTTTCTCCTGAACCGTGTGGTTGGAAAGAGAATCGGTTTTATAATCGAGAACGTGCCATACGCCATCCGCATCGCGGAAGATGCGATCCAAAGTGCCCACAAGGAAGTCGTCGCCGAATGCCGCCATGATGGTGAACTCCGTCCGAGTCTCTGCCCCGCGCTTCACCGTATTCCAGAAGTTCGTGCCGATCACCTTGAGCGCGGTTTCCGCCAGCGACTCAAGTTCGATAGATGGTTCGGAGAGAATAGAATACGAGTCTCGGGCAATGAAGTCTTTCAACGTTGTCACTGTTTTTTTCTTCTCGCTGCCGGTGTCGTCAATGTACTGCATCAGATAATGGAACGCCCGGCCGCGCAAGTCGGCAGGAATTTCAGTATCACGTTCATCGTCAATCTGATCTGTGTACAATCGCGCCGGCGCCGCTGGAAGTCCGGCGACATAACGCAGGTAGTACTTCGCCGGACAATCAACATATGTTCGGATCTTGCTGGCCGAAAAAATCTCTCCCTGAACTCCCGGGGACAACGGATCAATCATCAGCCGCTTTGTTTTTGAAGAAGCCGGGCGGACAAATCCGGCTGCGCTTTGCCGCGCCAAATCGGCATATCTCAGAACATGAACATCAAGTGTATGCTTTTCCGAAGATCGCTCGAAACCGTCGGCTGTTGCACGCAGGCATTCCGTCACCCGATCAAAAGAAATCTTTCGCTTCGGGATAACATCCCCGACCTCAAGTCCGTTCAACAGCCAGTTCATGTAATGTTCCGAAGAACGGTTGCCTTCCGCGGCACCGGACAGAATGAGCATATCCCGCGCACGAGTGCATGCCACATAGAAAATCCGTTTCTCTTCGGCAAGCATTTTCGCACGGGAGTTTCTCTTGAGATACTCCGCAATCGGCACTGAGCGGTCATCGCTGTTTCTTGTTTGCCCCGTGAAGCCCAACCCCAACTCATCATCAAGAAAAGGTTCATTGTCATAGCGGAACGTCCGCTCAAGTCCCGGCACAATGACGATGGGAAATTCCAGGCCTTTCGCAGCGTGAATAGTCATGATCTTCACGGCGTCGGCCAGCACATCAACGGACGCCTGACCTTCCTTTTCCTCCTGTTCGATCAATCGCTTCAGTCTGCCGACAAAATCGTACAACGTCGTAAAGCCCTGTTGTTCGTAACTTCGGGCAAAGCGTTTGAGCTTTTCCAGATTGGCAAATGTCTGCCCGGCCCGCGGCGTTCCTGCGACAAAACCTGAGTAGGCAGTATCGTTCACAATGCGGTTCACCATTTCGGAAACGGGAAGCCGCGACGCAACAGCCGTATGCTCCGCAAGAATCGCGACAGCCCGAACAACCGATGTGAACTGTTTCGCTTTACCTTTACCCGAAGCAATCGCATTCCAGAAACTTCCTCCGCGTCTCTCCAGCGAAAGCTCATACAACTCGGCATCAGAAACATTGTAGAAGGGAGATCGAAGAATTCCGGCCAGAGCCACATCATCATCCGTGTTCAGCAGAAACCGGAAATAGTTGTAGAAGTCATAAATGCCCTGGGTCTGAAAATACCCGACACCGCTGCTGACAAGATAGGGAATGCTGTGGCGAATCAGCGCATCTTCAAGATCAGAGAGACCCGTCCGGCTGCGCAGAAGAATTGCAACATCACTGAAAGTGGCGGGACGGGAGTCTTCATCTTTCGAGAATACGTGATAGGGTTCGGAACACAACTGAAGGATACGTCTCGCTATCAACTCTCCTTCCGATACCTGCTCCTCCCCTCCATCATTCGAGGGTTCACGCAGAATCAGTTCAACTCTGCCCGGCGCCTTGTTTTGCCGACCCTGAACGAGCGGTTCATACGACACTTCGTATTTGCCGTTATTCCCTTTCATCAATGGATCGAACACGAGATTGACGAAGGCAACAACATCCCGCAGCAGCCGGAAGCTATCCGCGAGAACAACAGAGGCCGTCTTGCCTGCGTTCTCCTCAATCTCCTCTTTCGTCTGATTGAATACAGCAACGTCGGCGTTGCGGAACCCGTAAATCGACTGCTTCGGATCTCCCACAATGAAGAGATTGCCGCTCGAGAGGTTATCCATCAGCGGAAGGAGTATTTCGTATTGAAGGGTGTTTGTATCCTGATACTCATCTACCATAATGAATTTGTAGCGTTGAGAGAGCTTACGGCGGATTCTCTCGTCACGCAGCAGGTTTTTTGTCCGTATTTGCAGATCTTCAAAATCCAGATACGCATTTTCGAGTTTTGCTTCCTCATAGCGCTCAACGGCATTCTGATACAATTCCAACAGTATCCGCGAGTGCCGCAGAAGCGTCCGATGAGCCGAATCGTCATCGTGTGTCACAAAATCGATGAGAGGGGAAAGTGATTTGAACTTCACTCTCAATCGTTCCGCCTGTTGAACGATGCCGTCGTTGTCACCGAATATTTTTTTCCGCAACTCGCCCTTCTGCGTGAGCATCGCTTCGAGCAGTTCACCGAAAATCTGCAACCGCTCGTTGATGTCGGTCTCCATCTTGAATGCTTTGAACCGGGGACGCAAGCTCATCACCGAGTTCGGTTTTGCCGCATCGACCAGCGTTTGAAGGTCACTCATCACACGCGGATCCTCGAATTCATGCTTCACAAAGGCAGACAAATGCGAACGCCAGAAGGCAAGCACACCTTCATCTGTTTGCTCATACAGTCCGCCGGGAAGAATCCACCGCTCCACCTGCTCGCGCTTGAGAGCGAGAATGTGAACGATATCCAGCACTTTGAATTTGCCGAGAGCCCGCAGTACATCAAACAGCCGCTGGCGTCCGGCATGCGTTTCCTCCTCTTTCAAGATGCTGTCAAATGTCTCCTTGATTGCAGCTTCAAGCATCACCTGCTGGTCAACCACTTCCAGCACGGTGAACGCAGCATCAACACCCGCTTCAACGGGGTATTCCCGAAGGATTTTCGAGCAGAATGAATGGATCGTATCAACAACGGCTCCGGAGAGCTGCTCACGAATCTCTTCCAGCGCGTTTCTTGTCAGACGGTCGGATGATGTTTCAATTCTTTTTCTTATTCCATCCGCGATTTTACGCTTGAGTTCTCCTGCGGCCTTTTCTGTGAACGTAATTGCAACAACTTCTTTGACGCGGGCTTTGCCCGAAACGAGAATGTCGATGTACCGCTCCACCAACACAAGCGTCTTGCCGGATCCGGCATTTGCTGTAACGGAGAGATGGTGGGCAGTACTAAGGGCTCTTTCCTGAGACTGTGTCAGCATTATCAGTTCGTATGTTTAGAGTGACAAATACACTTGACTGTCAAGTGTCAGTACGCATGAGAAATAAACTGAAAATGCTCAGAGAAGCAAAAGGATTTTCCCGGGAGGAACTCGGTGAGCGGCTCGGCGTTTCACGTCAAACCATCAATCCGGAAAATGAATAAATCAGTACCCAGCTACAGCAAAGGTGAGCCTTTCGACTCACCTTTGGTTCTTCTGAACTTCAGACATCTTTCCGTGAAGTGATTGCGACCGGCCTACTTGTACTTTTCCGTTTCTTTTCGCTCCAACACTTTTCCGGGACTCTCGTTCTCGAACAATTCTCCCACGGGTACGACTCTTGATTTCGACTTGTTGATCCCGAGCGGGAGAACGGTGATTGTCTTATCCTCTTCAAGGATGCGTTCAGAAACCGGAGATGCATACGTTATAGGCGACGGCTCGTTCTTCACCATCTTTTCCATCAAGTCTTGAGCATCATTCGCCACCATTGCCACCTTCATGTTCTTCGGGTCGATGTATTTCTTGATGGCAGCGTTGACGTCTGAGACCTTCAGCGTCTTCAACTCTTTCTCAATCCGATCAATAAAATACTCCGTCCCGTAGAATTCGGAATCCATTTTGTACCCGAGTCTTCGATCGAGTGTCTGTGCCCAGAGTTTTGAATAATTGGTGACGAACTTTCGCGTTGCCTCGAAATCCTCCTGTGAGAGCCCTTTCTCAACAAATTTATCGAGTTCGTATATCGCAGCACGAACAGCGAAATGCGCATTCTCGGGCTGTACAGGTCGCAGCCACACGCTGAAGTATTGTTGCCGAAGCGGAGTATTGACATTCGGAAATGTGGTACCGGAAGTTCCGCCGGTGAAGCGTTCGATGTATGAGTAGTCGCCGTAGTTCAAACCCCTGTCGCCTCGCAAGCGGTTCATCAGAACGCCGTTGAACGTACGATGCTCGCCGAGATAGGAATTGGCAACCATCAGGGCGTAGAAATCCTTGTCCTTGCGCGTAATCGGCAGCGGATGCCCCATGGAAATTGCGGTTCCGCGAGCAGGCTTTTGCACAAAGTCGATTTCCAAGCCTTCTATGTTCGCGGGTTCCGGAAGCGGAACAGGTTCGAACTTGCCTTCGGGCAATTTGCCGAAATCGTTCTTCATTTTTGTGACGAGAGTTGCAGGATAACCGCCGGCAATTCCGATCCAGATCCTGCCTGTTGTGTACATTTGCTTGTAGTAGGCTTTTACGTCGTCGAGAGTTGTCGACTTCAGGCCTTGTACAGTAGCGCCAGCAGTTCCGTACGGATGATCCTTGAACATCGAAATCAGAAATGCCTCTTTCCCCAGATTCTCATCATCCGTGCCGCGGAGGTTCTTCTCAAGATAACTCAGCATGAGATCCTTGTTACGCGTGAAGTCGTCCAGATCGAATCGCGGATTTAACAACAAATCGGAGAACAGTTTGTAGAACGCATCGAGATGATCGCGATGAACGTGGCCGACAAATGTTGTAATTTCGTTTTCAGGCTGAACGTTGACATTGGCAGCCCAGGGATACATCGTCGCAACCACTTCCTGATATTTCAAATCCTTTGTTCCGCCCTGCGCAATCATGAATGCGGTGAGGGCGTTGATGCCTTCCTTTCCCTTCCAATCGTTGATCGAGCCTGCCCGAAGGATGATGCGAAAGGTAATCAACGGGGAATTCTGGCTTCGTATCTCCGTCACTTTGATCGGAGTTTTGGCAACTGCAATTGTCGAGAGGAGGATGCCAACAATAATACCGAGAGTAAGTGATTTCATGTCAGTTTGCTCCTTCCTGTGTCAGCAATACAATCGTGCGGTTATTGGCGCCGAAATATTTGTTTGCCACCATCAATAAATCTTCGGGCGTTACTTTGTCATACAATGCATACACACGATTGACACTTTCCGGGTCGCCGGTCATCGATATGTAGTGAGCAATGCTGTTGGCAATTGAGTTCGCATTATCCTGACCCATCGCATAGCTGTACTTCAAGAATGATTTGATATCGGCAAGCTGCTTGGCCGAGATAGGCGTTGTTTTCGCCTTTTCGATTGCCGCAAAAATTTCATTCTTCACCATATCAATATTCTTCGGATCTTTGATGCGGGTGAAGATGTTGAACATACCGGGGTCGCGTGAATCACCCTGGCTGCCTTGCACAAACTCAACCGCCTGCTCTTCGATAACAAGCTTGCGGAACAGTTCCGACTGCTGTGAAAACACGTACTGCGAAAGCAAGTCTATTGCCGGCATATCGATGTGCTTATCGCTGAACGCCGGGCCGTGGTACCCGATGGCTAAAATCGGCAGAGTCTGCGCCTTCCATTTCAACTCAAAATACTTCTCTTGAGTTTGCGGCGGTTCCTGCGGCACTTCCAGCACATAGTTTCCGCGCTTCCAGCCGCCGTAGTATTTCTTTGCCAGCGTTACAAACTTGTCGTGCTTCACGTCGCCGACGACGAGAATCGTGCAGTACTCGGGCCTGTACCACCTGTCGAAGAACTTCAGGCTGTACTCGTACTGGTTCGGCATATCCTGAATATCCTTCAGGAAGCCCATTGTTGTATGTTTGTACGTATGATGCTGATAGGCATTATCATACAATTTCTCGAAGATGGAGAGGAACGGACTTGAATAGTTCTTGTTGTACTCGCCGAGAATTGCCCCCGCCTCGGTTTTGAAATCCTCCTCCGTGTACTTCAGATTCATGAACCTGTCGGATTCCACATCCATGATCGTCTCCAACGCATCGGCGCTTGCGAGTGTGTGATACACCGTTGCATCGTTGTTCGTGAAGGCATTGTTGTCAGCACCAATGGATTTGAGAACGTTGTTGAACGCGTCCTTGCTGTACTTTTCCGTTCCGCGGAACATCATGTGTTCAAAAAAATGCGCAAAGCCGGAAAGCCCGGGCTCTATTTCGTTGCGCGAACCGGCCCGAACCACCGTGTAGTACGCAATAATGCCGGGACTGTCGAACGGAATGGAAACGACCTTCAGCCCGTTATCCAGCGTCGTTTGATGAATCGGATACGGAAAGACTTTAGCATCTTTCTTCACATCCGGCGGGCCCGCGATCATTGCCGCAACAACCAGCGGCACCAGCGCGAATGCGAGCATGTTCTTGCTCATGTAACCTCCCTTATGAATTGATTTGTTGGTAGAAATGTTCTCTTCACGCAGAAAACGCATCAGATTTGTAGTGAACGTTGAAGAGTGTAGTAAAAACCTCATACTTGTACGAAAATGAACCGGAAAGTTGCATCCCCATCGAGGCTCACCGCAGGCTGTCAAGAGTCCTGAGATACTCCCATGTATAAATTCCCGTCTTGTGCCCGTCGCCCCACGTGACGACAATTGCGTTGCGTCCGGAAAGTTCGAGAGAACGCAATTCTGTTTGATTGGCAATCGGCAGACTGAACAGACCCTGGCGCCGGTTTTCTTCCCGCTCATGAAGGCACGTTGCACACGGACAATGCATGCGCAGAAAGTCCGTTGTGAATACCGATTCACGACCATCATTCCAGACAAATCTGAGTTCGTTGGGAGATATCCGCTTGATCTGTTTGGGCTGCATGTTGTCAGGAATAGATCGCTTGTAACGGAGGAGGAAGACGTTTGAATAATGCCCTCAACTCTCTGATGATGGAACGAATGATTGGCTGCGGCAGCTTTCGTGTTGCCTTGTTCTCGACAAAATCACGCGCGGCCACAATCAATCCTACATCTTTGCCTGCCTTTTCGCTGAGAAGATATTTGTGTTCCATGATTTCAACGTAGAGACTTGCCGCTGTTTTTTCGGGAAAGAAATCGGCAACATCATACTGCAAAAACACTTTGCATACAGGCTGAAACACATCCCTGTACCATTCTTCTGCCGCATCAACCAGCGATACTTCGCGACCGAGCCGTTCGCTGATATACCACTTGTGCTCGTTGATATGCTTCAGTAATACTCTTGCATATCCCTTCACGTCAAAATCACCAAGCAGTTTGTCAACATCGATATGCGTCATCAACTCGAACGAACGCATTTCCTGCTCAACCGCAAACCGCTTGTGATATGTTTCGAGAATGAATTCCTGGTCTTCATCCGTCATGACGGCGTCACGAACAATGCCGCTTGCGCGCAAATCCGCTTCAGTCCACTGCATCGACTCAAGAAAAAACTCAACATCGGCAAGACGTAACGAATCGGTAATTGAGCGATGGATTTCGACTGTCTCGGCATCGGCAAGTATGGCGCGCAATCTGGTGCGACGACCGAGTTCCGGCTCGATCTCGCTGCTGAAGTTGATCAACATGTTGGCAAGCGACGCATCACCCCAATACACACCTTGAGAATGCATTTCAACAAACAACCGAATAACAGCATCCCAGATTCTTCTTCTGTTGTTCTTTGAGAAGCCCCTCCTGAAGAGGAACGAGTCCGGTACTACTTTCTCCATCAACTCCGTGATGAGAAAGCCTGTGTGTCGTTCTTGCGGCAAGCGTCCCACTTTCGTCTCGATGATTCTTGTACCGTCATTTCTCGCTACGAAGCCGACAGGCCAAAGAGTATGAATGTCCATCTCGCGAAGCCGGACGTACGTCGCATATTCCCGCCTGGCGCTTTCCAGCGACGTTTCTTTGATGGCAAACCGATGGCTGTTCGCTTGTACAAAGCGTACAACGTGACGCGAGAGCCCGCTTTTCACTTCGAGGAGTCTGAGGCCGTGTTCCTGCCATTTTTCAAGGGACTCTTGCCAAGGGAAGTTGACGAGTACAGGCAGGAATTCGTCGGGAACAAAAAACTGAAGGTTCCCGTCACGCTTTGAAGGAGAGGCCATCATATCCGCTCTCGTACATTACAGTGCAACGTGCGCGTCACTCCACCGGCTTGCCGGTGAGGAGTTCCAAAGCCTCTTCGTACTTCCTGCTTGTTGTGAGGATGATCTCTTCCGGGAGTTTTGGCGCTGGCGGCTGTTTGTTCCACTGTATAGAGAGGAGATAATCACGGACAAACTGCTTGTCGAAACTCGGTTGCGCGCCGCCGGGTTTGTATTGACCCATCGGCCAGAACCGGGAAGAGTCGGGTGTCAGCGCCTCGTCAATCCACACAATGTTCCTGTTCTCATCCAACCCGAACTCGAACTTTGTGTCGGCAATGATGATGCCTTTGCCCGCCGCGTATTCGGCTCCTTTTGTGTACAACTCGAGTGTCAGGTTGCGCAACTTCGATGCAAGATCCTTTCCGACAAGGTTCACAACATCGTCAAACGTAATGTTTTCGTCGTGCGTACCGATGGGGGCTTTTGTTGTCGGCGTGAAGATCGGCTCGCTGAGCTTGTCTGATTCTCTCAAACCCTGGGGGAGAGATATTCCGCAGATGGATTTCGATTTCTTGTACTCACTCCACCCCGAGCCGGAGATGTAGCCGCGAACGACACATTCAACTTCAATCGGCCTCAATTTTTTCGTCAGCATGCTTCGACCGCCGAAGATTTCCGACGCCGAACGGAACGGTTCAGGAAACTCCGCAACATTCGTTGTGATGATATGATTGCCAACAACAGATGAAAGATACCGGAACCAAAATGCCGAAATCTGTGTAAGCACTCTCCCTTTGTTGGGAATTCCGTCCGGAAGTATTACATCAAACGCTGAAATCCTGTCGGTTGCCACAATAAGAAGCGAGTCGCCGAGATCGTAGAGATCGCGCACTTTTCCTTGTTTCGTCGGTTTGAATTTTTCGGAGGAAGTTTGGGTAATAACCGGGCGGGCCATTGTGTTTCTCGAAATAGGGGACATATAAGAGTTCTTGACACTCCAAAAAACAAAAATGCACCGAGGAAAACAACCTCGGTGCATTGGAATCGCCACTCAACGCTTCTACGCTTCGAGATTTGCGCCCAAAATTTCTTCTATCGTACCCCGGTGGAAGCTCTGATCGGGGGGCGACGCAACCGTTGCCCGGCTGATGTTTCCGAGCTTCAACCCTGACCACTCGGAGTGAATCTTTGCTTTGACGAAATTCGTCACCGCCTTCTGGATGTCGGTCGGCTGGAGTTTCTTCTTCGATTGGGGATCGACAAAAATATCAATTTTGATTTCGTTGCTTGAGATTTTCTTCGGAACGATCATATAATCAATCTTCTCAAAATGCCGCCAGCCATACGTGCGGTTCGTTTTACTGAATGTTGAAGGAACATGTTTGAAGCTTCGTTCGTCGGCGGTAGGCAGAAGCGTGATCGTGACACGCTCAAATTTCTGAGAACCACGTGCAGGGACCATGCGGTCAATTCTCCAAGGTTGTTGTAAAAGGGGGTTGGTGGGCATTGTTTCTCCGTCGCTTGATTGCGGGAGCAATATAGCTACAAATTAACGTTGTGTCAACTCGGCGAACTCAAAATTATCTGCGAAAAGTGCGCTACATCAACGGCAATTCGTCTTATCTCAACCCATTCTTCTGCTCCCTGCCCGAACCCAATATGCACAATCTCTGTATGCAAATACGTTAGCTCGCTCACTATTTTCTTTAAGTGACTGAAGAAAGCCCAAAAATTGTTTGGAAATCTACTTCAAGTCCGAGAATTTGGCTTCGACGGCCAAAGCCTCCGATAGCAGGTTGAGGTATGTGCTTCGCGGAATTTCGATGGCGCCGAGACTTCGAAGATGTTCCGTCATGTACTGTGTATCCAGCAAAACGAAATTGCGGGATTTCAGTCTTTCAACGAGGTGAAAGAGCGCAACTTTTGAAGCGTTCTTCACGAGAGAGAACATTGATTCTCCGAAAAACGCGCCGCGTATGGTAACGCCGTAGAGTCCTCCAACCAATGAACCCCTGAACCACGTCTCGACACTGTGCGCAAATCCTGCACCGTGCAACTTGGTGTACGCAGCAATTATTTCTTCGGAAATCCAGGTATCTTCGCGGTCAGAGCAACAACGCATAACCTCCTCAAACGCCGTGTCGATCCGGATTTCGAGCTCCTTCTTGCGAATGTCCTGTTTCAGGCTCCTTGATACTTTGAATTCATCCAGAGGAATGACTGTCCGAGGATCGGGCGAAAACCACTCAATCGGCCCGTTGCGTGAGGTCGCCATCGGGAAGTAGCCGTTGCAGTAGGCTACAATGAGAAACTCGGGGTCAAGCGAAGGTTCCTTGTTGTTCAGGCCTGTCATACCATCACCGTCAATTACAACTTCCGCCATACGGTCAGCATCTCTTTTCCCTTTCGCGGAGTAACCGATCGTTCCGGAACTTCTACCGAAACCAGTTCAAGTTTCTTCCCGAAAAGCCTGTTCACTTCATCCATCGAAACAGCAAACGGCGGGCCCCCAGGCCGGTTGTCGAGCGGAAAGAACAGCCCGATGAATCTCCCTGCCGGTTTCATGAGAGAAGGTACAACTGAAGCAAATTCGGCCCTTCGCGAAGGATCAATCGCGCAGTATGTTACATATTCGACCACGTAATCGAATTCCTCGGAAATACCCAGCGAGTAGTCAAAAATATCTTCCTGCACCAATGCGAGCGACACCCCTTGTTTCTGCGCAAGCGAGCGTGTGTGTTTGATTGCTTCGGCTGAGAAATCAATCGCGGTAACGGGAAAACCGTGTTGGGCAAAAAGAACAGCATCGTGCCCTTTTCCACAGCCGAGAACGAGTGTTTTCCCCGGCTCGAACCGCCGCGACTTCAGCAGATCAACAAACACAGGAGTTGGAGTCCCCATATCCCAACCATCCTGATTGTTGCGATACAGGGCATCCCAATAGTGAGGCTCATCTACACCCGTTGCGTCGTTCATCATGCACCCATTAAAACAACAACTTTACCCACAGTCTGGCGGGTTTGCAGAGCCCGATGAGCTTCCACAATATCCTTGAACGGAAAGATCTTTCCGATGAGAGGCTTCAGTACGCCCAAGTCGTACAGCTTCAACAACTCAAGTGCTGCTTCTTTGAAATACGATTCCTTTCCTTTCAGCGTACCAAGATTGAAACCGAAGATGGATTTGTTGGCACTCATAAGCTGAACGGGAAATATCGGCTTCATAACCGACATGACGGTGGCGGCTTTCAATTTGTTGAGCGCCCCCTTGCCGGCAACAGCCGCGAGCCCGTATAGAATGTATCGGCCCATCCCGGCAAGCAGATTCCAGCTTTTGTCGTACACAAGTCCGCCCACTGCATCCATCACCACATCAACTCCATAGTCTCCCGTAATACGTTTGATCTCCTCGGCAAAATCAGTTGTGTTGTAATTGATGGCATGATGGGCGCCGTTGTTGCGCGCTAATTCAATCTTGGCTTCTGTTCCCGCTGTACCGAATATCTCGGCACCGAGATGTCTGCCCAATTGCAACGTCGCCAGCCCTGCGCCTCCGGCGGCGGCATGCACGAGAAGTTTTTCTCCGCGCCTGATGTTTGCAAGCCGGACAATGCCATGGTACGCCGTCAGGTACACGACAAGAAACGCAGCGCCATCTTCGTACCCCATGGATGCAGGCAAACGGGTTGCGAGTTTTTCGCCCACGCAAACGTACTCGGCATGACTTCCGTGACGGCTGTAGCCCATCACGCGTTCTCCCCCTTTGAACTCCGTTACCTTGGCGCCCACTTCAACAACTTCACCCGAAAATTCAAGCCCGAGAATAAACGGCGGTGGCGGCGTACCGGGATACACGCCAAAACGCCCCATCACGTCTGCAAAATTCAGCCCGATTGCTTTTACTTTAATCAAAATTTGATCCGGTAACGGGCGCGGTATTGCCGTTTCCCGGATTTCCAAAACCTCAGGCCCCCCGTATTTTGTGACAAATGCTGCTTTCATCATTCCTCCTTCAGCAATCCGACCTCGCAATGAGGTTATTGCTTGTAGTAATCACCAAATGGCGATTTGACCATCTTTGTGGGTTTGTTGAGAACGTATTTTTCGTGCATCAGAAGCAGTTTGTTCTTCGACATATCATCAAGGTCTTCATCATCCTTGTCCCGTTTCATTAACATACGAAAATCTTCCTGCTCGTTGCGGGTCATGTTGCGCTCGAAGTCCCTCAACTCGTTGATGATCTTATGTTGTTCGATATGCGTCATTCGCCCTCCTGTTTCACATTTTCCACACGTTGAATAGTTTGTATGCGGCAGATTGTTTTGTAGTCGCAATAGGTACAGACTTTGTCGATCTTGTCGTGAGATGTGAGAGGGAATTTTCCCTCCGTCATCCCGTCCACGAATGTGTTTACCAGATTGATCGCCTGAGCTATGAGTTCTTTGAGTTCTTTATCCGATGGAAGAAGATTGGCATTGGAGCGGGCAACCTCCAATTCGGTTTTGTGCTCGCCGCTGCCAACACCGACCTTCAACTCAACGGGACTGCGTAGCTTGTAGTACAGGCCGCCGGCCGGCGCCATTTCTTTGCGTAATTGCGTTTCAAGCATCTGTTCAATTGTATAGAGATAAATCGGAAGCTGCAAGCTGATACCGGAACGAATATCGTCGAGTCGTGCCTGGACATTGCCGGATTTGTAGTCAACAATCACGAAAGCTTCTTCCCCGATTTCAACGCGATCCACTTTTCCGCTGAGTTGGATGTTGCCGGCAACAACCGGCTCAGCCGAAAAGAGTTTTGAGTCAATGCGACTGCGCGAGCCAGGTTGCGGTCCGAATCCGACTTCAAAGAACCCCGGTTGCAGGGGAGACATCCTTTTCCGTTCGTGTTCAAGGAACTCGCTCAACATTCCTTCACCCGTATTCTTGTTGCCGAGAATGAGTTCCTTTTCCAACTCCCAGAACGCATCGGGAATATCGATTTCATCAAGCTTGCGTTCAGCAATAGCGAGCAACATCTTGTGAGCATCGGAGAATTCATTGTCCGAGCAGCCAACCAACGAGGGAAGCCTTTGTTCTCTGCGTTCAACATAGAACTCGAAGAGGATGTCATGGAGAACCGAGCCCTTGTCCAGCGGAGAGAATTCTTCCTCGACATCCTCAACAATGTTCAACCGCAGAATACGCCGGGCGAAGAATTGATACGGACACCTGCCGTACGATTCAAGCTGGCTCACGGAGTACACCCGATGCTTCAACTGCCTCAGGCTCTCTTTTGCTTCATCCGAAATATCGTTGAAGATCATCCCCTCAAATTCGGGGAGATGATGAGTTTGTACGCGGCTCGATTCTACGAGCAATCCCTTTTCAACAACCCGCACTTTGTCACGAAGACTTGCCGGAACATCGTCCTCCTTTCTCTTTTCTTGAGAAAGCAGGGCATGTCCGTGATGCCTCAAATAATCGTCCGCCGAGTGAATTGTATCTTCAAAAGGAACATTTCCCGGATATTCCCACTGCTCGACTTCGGCTATTGCCAGCACGGCATCAATAAAACCCGAACGAACAAGATCACGCTCGACCTCCTGCTCGGGGTACGTCAAATAGAGATGTTCCGACCAGTTCGTGATCGCCTGATAGAACAGGTACCGGTTTTCCCATGTGTGCCGCTGCTCGCGTTCAGCGAGGCGCTTGTTTCCGAAAAACAGTTCCGACTGATAGACCGAAGGAAATTCGCCATCCACCAACCCCGCAACGATCATCACATCGAGCGGAAGCCCCCGTGTTTCGTCAATTGATGTGACGAGTACTCCCCGGCCGAATTGCTCGCGAACGTTGTAGCGTTCCTGCGAAATGGCAATCTTCAGCTGTTCGATATAAAAGCGGAGAGAATAACGTTGATCCTTTCCGGACTGATATTCCAGCACATGAATCGTTTGCTCAACAACGTCAATGAATTTGGCGTAGGCTCGAGCATCCTGTTCAACAAGGTCGGGGTGGTTGCTCACGCCTATCGCAACAATGCGACGCGACAGATGAAGAGCATCAAGGAGCTGTTGCAAGCGTAGAAAGAACTGCGCCGGGGTCTGATCGGGCACGATATCTGCCAACAGGGATTCCAGCCATTGAATATCCTGTTTTGCCTGTTCAAGTTTGTTGATGTCGCTCTTCGTTCGCTTCTGTTCCTCTTCGTCGAGAGAGATCAGGTGAGTCTGCCGGAGTTTCTGAATTTGTCGGTCGATTCTGGAAATCCAGGAACGTGCCCCGCCGACAATGCGCAACTCCCGCGCTGTCTTCATCAGATTTGGAGCATCGACAGGGATGCCGTTGTTGATGCACTCAAAATAAGTCGACCCGACAGTTCTGAGAACATCTTCTCGCCGGAATCCCCGCATTGCCACTTCCAACAATCCGACAATTGCAGTAACGACCGGTGATTGGGCCAATCGGAACCGGTCTGTTATGTTTACAGGAATGCCGTATCTCGTGAATTGCTCACGCATGATGTGAGTGTACGGCTGCGGCATATACATCGCAACACACACCCGGCTAAGATCCAATGCCGGCTTTTCGGCCACCAGTTGCTTGATGAGCCTGCATATACACTCCACTTCGGCAACACGATCCTTCGCCCTCACGACGGTTACATGGTCGGCGCATCGCTCTCTTCTCGTCTCTCCATTACGTCGAAACATGTTGGCTGCAACATTCCGGATTGTCTGCGCGACACGGTCGCCCACTTGCGGCCTGTTCAGAATAACATTGCCTGTGCCCGCATCGTTTTCAGTTACGAACTCCATGTCGAGAAATCTTCTGTAATTCTGCTCCAGATGTCCGAACAGTGCTTCATTGCCGGGTTGGAAATCGAACACCAGAGTTACCTCAACATCCAATGAGGAGAGCTTTTGTATGAAGCCGAGTTCGGGTTCCGTGAATTCATCAAACCCGACGATGGACACGCTCCGCACATCGGGAAAGACGCCTCGGAAGGCCTGTTCGAACTTTGGCTGTGTACAGGTGTGGTGCAGCATTTTGAAGACGCCTTCAGGATCAACAGCAGCGAGATCGGAAAGCAAGGATTCGTAAGTTGTGTAGATTGTTATGATGTCGCAAAGCTTCGGCTGATCCCCCTCATCCTCCGATACCAACTCTTCTGCGAGAGTTTCGGGATAGATCCCGTATTCTTTGAGATGACGAATCACTTGGATTATTTTGTCCAATGTACCGCGTGGAAGTACATTCCCCCGATCCCTCAGGTGAAAGTAGCTCAACTTGCCGCGCGAAGCTACAATTGCTTGCCCAAACAACAAAGTTTGAATCGGCTCCTCAACAACACGAAGGCTTTCGAAAGCACCTTCGAAAAGCCTGAATGCAAGTGATTCCAGCGTGAAGATTGGCACTTGGGCCACGGTCTCTGCCCCAGCCGACAGTAATTCTCTGACGAGATAGCGACTCCGGCGCTTTGTGGGAACAACAAGGAGAGTGCGCTCTGCCGAATTAATAGCAGAAAACAAACTTGGCTGTTTTGAAGAGGATTTGTTTTTTCGCCTGAGAGTAATGGGCATGACGTCTTTTGCGACCGAGGAAACGTGAAATGGAGATGAATGGAGCTTGCTTTGCCTGCATAGATTACAAAAAAAACGCTGTACGCGCAATGAATAGCGTATAGAAGGGACATTGGAAACAATTTCCAATGAATATGAATCCCACGTTGCATTTCGGCGAGAGTAACTTGTATATTTGTCTTGGAAAGGTGGAATTTCAGGTTTAAGGATGTATTCCGACTCTGTTCGCTTAAGCGTTTTTCGAAGATTGAGCCAATCCATGGGTGATTTGTGACATGTATCATCAGAAAACGGGTTGCAATGAAGTATACTTCGAATAGCGAATGTAACCTTTTTACTCGCTCTGTTTAGTTTGTTCACGGAACACTTCCCTATTTCGACAAGGCAGTGTTTTTCTCGATTGAGAATTGTTCTAATCCCCCAAGGAGTTCATTCTGGCTTCTCTGAAGAATCGACCGGCCATTCTCTTTGCCAACGAGCTTAGAGAATATGCCCAAACCCTCACGTCGCACGCAGGCGGCGTCGAGTACTCCATCACCTTGCTCCCCGACTCCACCGACATTTTTGAGCATATTCAATCAGCGGAGTACGGACTCATTTTCGTCCCGGCAACTACCCCCGGCGTAAGCGATACGGCACTTCTCAAACACCTCGCTGATCGGCAGCAACTAACAAAAGTGATTGTACTTTCCGAGCGTTCCGACGTGAACAGCGCGGTCAAGCTGATGAAAGCCGGAGCATTCGACGTCCTTGTCACTCCCCTCGAACCGCTGAGGCTTGTGCAATCCACAGAGGACGCGCTCGCAGAGTTTGTCAAAGAGAAAACCCAGCGACGATCCGAAGAACGAAACAGAGCGCTCATCAGCTTCGAGGAAATTGTCGGCGAAAGCCCGTCAATCAGCCTTCTGAAGCAGACAATCAGCACCGTCGCCCCGTCTGATGCCAACGTTTTTGTTTGGGGAGAAAGCGGAACGGGGAAAGAACTTGTTGCGAAAGCGTTGCACTCAAAAAGCAAGCGTGCATCAAAACCGTTTATTGCCATCAACTGCGCAGCCCTTCCGAAGGACATTCTGGAGAACGAACTCTTTGGGCACGAAAAAGGGGCTTTCACGGGGGCGCTTAGCCAGAAACCCGGATGCTTCGAACTTGCTAATGAAGGCACCCTCTTTCTTGATGAAATCGGTGAGATGAGCACCGCAACGCAAGCGAAACTCTTGCGGGCAATCGAAGAGCAGTCATTCAGGCGATTGGGCGGAAGAAACGAATTGAAAGTGGATGTACGCGTTATTGCCGCGACGAACCGCGAAGTATCAAGCGCGTTGGATCAAGGAATTCTGCGCTCCGATCTGTACTACCGCTTGAGTGTTGTTGAGATGGAATTGCCTCCGCTTCGCAACCGCAAGCAGGATATAGTACCTCTCGCCCACCATTTCCTGAAGTTGTTCGGTCTGAAGTACGGGAAGGAGATACGAGGGTTTGCGAGCGACTACATCGAAATGCTGCAATCATATCATTGGCCGGGAAATATTCGCGAGTTGCGGAATGCAATTGAACGGGCCGTTGTTATCTGCCCGGGCGAAGTAATTTCCGTACTCGACCTTCCGGAAAAAATTCTCAAGACGCAGAACGAAATCATGCACATCAGCATCCCGATCGGCAGTTCCGTGGAAGAGGCGGAGAAGAAGCTCATCCTTGAGACTCTCGCTTCGGTGGGCAATAACAAAGCAAAAGCCGCACGCATTCTCGGTGTTAGCAGGAAGACTCTCCACAACAAGCTGCACAGTTTTGATTGGCGGCTTGAAGGGAAATGAGTCCGCCACCTCGCTTGCTGTAATGAACAAGGCTCCGTCAACACACGGAGCCTTTTTTGTTCAGCGTGACTTCTCCCATTCAGAGCTATGGAAATTGAGTTGCCGCGGATACTTCCCTTTCGCTCAAGAATTGCTCTACGTTGCGATACAAGACTTCGGCCACTATTTGATGCCCTGCAGCAACCCAGTGACCATTATTGTCAAGGAACAGAGGAAATACTGTTTTCGACCTCTCCCGGAAATCGGAACACATGTTGATTGCTTTGATGCCGTTACCCGTTGCCCATTGTTCAAGCTGATCCTGCGGCCAGGTAGAGTACACGGTATCTTGCCTGAACTGCCAATACTCTCTCCCCGACTTCCACTCGTTCGGGTGAACCTGTAATCCGTAGGGATACACGGTCATCCAAAAATCAATCCCTCTCCGACGAAGCTCATCACGAATGAGCAGAAGGTACTTATGCGTCAACTCCCAGTTTTTGCTGCTGTCAACATACGTTTCACGAAGCATTGCATACTTGTCGCGGAAAATATCTCCGTTGAAATCCCCCTGTCGCTTGGCCATTTCGAGTTGCGGGGTGATGCGGATTCGGATGAAGTTGTAAAGCCTGACATTGTGCTTGAACCAATCTTTGATCGCGGCAAACGGGCCTGTCAGCAGGCCTTCCGGTTCGCCGGACGGGCTGACGCCCAACGGAATTCCATTCTCATCAAAACGGGCGGTTTTCGTGTACACATAGTCGTCATACACATCCGATAAGTCGAAGTTGAGAATGACGAGATCGGGTTCGAGTTGAAGGCCATAATGCTTCAAATAGATGTACTCCAGAAGCGGAGAATAACTCCCCACGCCGGCGTTGATCACTTCATACTTCATGGGGCCGGTACGCGTCTGAAGCTGGTCTTCAAGAAGCTTGGAAAATGTTTCATGACTGTGTACGCCGTCGCCTTCCGTGTACGAATCTCCCAACATCAAAATGCGAAAGGTATTGTCCGGTTTCCGGACGCTGTACTCCTTGTCCCGTAAACCGAGAGAGTTGATGTTGTAATCCGTGTCAAATTCGTTGGTTTTGTAGCGTCCGGAGGCATTGGGCTTGAACTTGTGATGAAGGATGTCGTCATCTTGTGAATAGAAGTATCTCATTACCTCTTTCGGTTCAACGAGTCGGACCACGACCTCAAGCAAACCCAAGCACACGACTATGGAAACGGTTGTGAGCAGTATCCCCTTGCCGAGCTCCCGAAGCTTCGTTCCGGATTTCCTGCCGACAGCGCCATTTCCCCCATTCTGCAGATCACTCATGCTATCTGTTCTTCCCCTGAATTATGAAATGTGTCACTTCAGAAAAAATTGCTGCCAAATATACCCGCTTTGTGGAAGAAAACAAAGGACGGCCGTCAAACAGAACCGGATATGGGGTAAATCTCAAAATATTCGTAATTGACTTACCCTGCTCATTTACCTATATTTCTCGTGGCAAATTACCAGATTTGTGATTCGGAACCAATGTCATACTAAGCTGCGTTAGCAAAACTGACGATTATAGTTGAGATAGGGATTCAACACCACATTAAATCCACTTTTCAGAAGAGCAAAGGAAAAGGATGGAAGGCAATTTTTCGAACCGTGTGCAGGACGTCATAAGGCTTAGCCGCGAAGAAGCATTGAGGTTGGGGCATGACTACATCGGTACCGAGCATCTCCTGCTCGGTGTAATCCGTGAAGGAGAAGGCATCGCGGTAAAAATTCTTCGCAACCTCGGCGTCGATCTCTACAAGCTGAAGAAGGCGATCGAGGATACCGTCCGCACGTCGGGGGGCACGCTCACCATCGGGAATATCCCGCTTACAAAACAAGCGGAGAAGGTTCTGAAAATCACCTACCTCGAGGCGAAGCTGTACAAGTCCGATGTTATCGGAACCGAACATCTTCTCCTATCTCTTTTGAGAGATGATGACAACATCGCCGCGCAGATCCTCCATCAATTCAATATTCATTATGATGTAGTTCGGGGAGAACTCGACAATATCATCAGTGGAAAGCCCAGCAGCCCACCTCATGGTTCGCAGCAAGAAAAGAAGCCCGAAAAATCCAAGACCCCCGTTCTTGACAATTTCGGCCACGATCTGACGAAGATGGCAGCCGAAGACAAGCTCGATCCGATTGTCGGCCGTGAGAAGGAGATTGAGCGCGTCGCGCAAGTACTGAGCCGCCGCAAGAAAAACAACCCCGTCCTCATCGGTGAGCCGGGTGTCGGCAAGACGGCAATTGCCGAAGGACTTGCAATGCGCATCGTGCAGAAGAAGGTTTCACGAGTTCTTCACAACAAGCGTGTTGTCACGCTCGACCTTGCGGCACTTGTTGCCGGAACGAAATACCGCGGCCAGTTTGAAGAACGCATGAAGGCCGTGATGAATGAATTGGAGAAGGCAAAAGACGTTATCCTCTTTATTGACGAGTTGCATACCATTGTAGGTGCCGGAGGAGCATCAGGTTCGCTTGATGCCTCCAACATGTTCAAACCTGCGCTTTCACGGGGCGAACTGCAATGCATCGGCGCAACAACGCTCGATGAATACAGGCAATACATCGAAAAGGACGGCGCACTCGACCGCCGCTTCCAGAAGATCATGGTGGACCCAACAACGGTTGACGAGACAATCCAGATTCTCACCAACATCAAACACAAATACGAAGAGCATCACGGCGTCCGCTACAGCCCGAAGGCGATTGAGGCATCCGTGAAACTCAGCGATCGCTACATTACCGACCGCTATCTTCCCGACAAAGCTATTGATGTAATGGATGAATCGGGTTCGCGTGTTCATCTCGCCAATATTCATGTGCCGAAGGAAATTCTTGACCTTGAGGGTGAAGTCGAGAAAATCAAGCAATCTAAGAACCAGGTTGTCAAGAATCAGAACTTTGAAGAGGCTGCCCGCCTGCGTGATTTGGAAAAGAGATTGCTCAGCGATCTCGAAATCGCAAAGCGTGAATGGGAGCTGAAGGCTCAGGACACCGTTCACGAAGTGACGGAACAAGAAATCGCCGACGTTGTTTCGATGATGACAAGCATTCCGGTGAACAAAGTTGCGCAATCCGAATCCGAAAAGCTGTTGAAGATGGATACGGCGTTGAAGGATCAGGTGGTCGGGCAGGATGAGGCGCTGATCAAGCTGACGAAGGCAATCCGCCGTACACGCGCCGGATTGAAAGACCCGACCCGGCCCATCGGCTCGTTCATCTTTCTCGGACCCACGGGCGTCGGCAAAACCGAGATGGCAAAGGCGCTCGCCCGCTATTTGTTCGATTCGGAAGAGTCGCTGATCCGTATTGACATGAGCGAGTACATGGAAAAATTCAGCGTCTCTCGCCTCGTCGGCGCCCCTCCGGGCTATGTCGGATACGAAGAGGGCGGCCAGCTTACGGAAAAGGTACGCCGTAAGCCTTATTCGGTTGTTCTTCTTGATGAGATTGAGAAGGCACATCCTGATGTATTCAACATTCTGTTGCAGGTGTTCGACGATGGCATTCTGACCGACAGCCTCGGACGACGCGTGGATTTCAAGAACACCATCATCATCATGACGTCGAACATTGGCACGCGTGACCTCAAGAAGAGCGGCGGGTTCGGCTTCGGTACCGACACGGCAAAGCACACAACGGAAGCAATCAAATCAACCATTGAAGATGCACTCAAACGTGTGTTCAATCCGGAATTCCTGAACCGCATCGACGACACGATTATCTTCGGCTCGCTGACGAAAGAGCATATCATGCAGATTGTTGATATTCAGATGCGCGACCTGATGAAGCGGATTGCCTCAATGGGTATCACTATCGAATTAACGAAACAGGCAAAAGAATTCCTTGCCGACAAAGGATACGACCCCGCTTTCGGCGCACGGCCGCTACGCCGGGCATTGCAGAAATATCTCGAAGACCCGATTGCCGAAGAACTGCTTAAGGGCAAGTATCCGGACGGCACACTTCTCCGTGCAAAAGTAAACAAGAAAGCCGATGAGTTGAAGTTTGCGGTTGTTACTGCCGACGAAGTGGACACACCCGAAGAGGAAGAAGAAAAACCGGCGGATGTTTCGTAGTTTCGTCTCCTAAACAAGACCCTTGAGGTCTTACAAGGTATTATCCTTGTGCCGACCTCAAGGGCCTATCCCAAGAACATGATAGCACTCAAACCCTTCCCTTCCCCCAAACCAACCAAGAACTTCATCAACCGAAATAAACGAGGCCTTCGAGGTACGAATGATCTCGTATGAAGAGTGCTTGTAGTGACGGAAATCTGATACGAATTTGTGCTTCTGCGGATTATGATGAATATAGTGAACCATCAACTTCAAGTCGGACAGACTCTGAACTTCTTTACGTTTGAACCGTGCTTGAAACAGACTTCCCGTTCGTTTATAGAATTTGTTGATCGTTTTCGCGTAGCTATTGAACAAGTGGGAAAATTGGCATGAGGGATCAAGATCAGCTTCTGATGTCTTTATGCGAACAAGGAGATGAAAGTGATTCCTCAAAAGACAATACGCAAACGTATCAGCGACAGAGGTGATGTACTTCTCGTACTGGCGTAGGAAGTAACCGTAGTTGCGATCCTCGATGAAGATGTCTTCCCGATTGTTACCACGGTTGTAGATGTGATAGAATCTGCTGGGCTGAAGTTTCTCGATTTCCATGACCGCTCCATAGCTTGTGCAAAACCTTTGCAAGACCTTTGAGGTCTTCAAAGATTAATCCGGTAAGACCTCAAAGGTCTGCGGTTTGTGCGGGAGCACTCCCAAATAAAAGAAGGAGTGTCAGATGAACAGCGAGGAAAGAAAGGAAAGGTCCTGTTTGCATGCCGATGCCTCCTTTGATTGAATTAAGAAGCCCCTGGATTATGATGTTCTGCGACCGATTGCAACAACTCCCCTGTTATTAGCATACCCGACTGCAATGATAAGATCGCCTTTGATGCTCACCGAGTAGTAGATTCCCGATATTCCTGTTTGGTTGATGAAGTTGCGCCACGTGACACCATTGAAGTGGGCAATCTCGCCGAATGCCCCCGCAGTTACAACGTCATTGCGGCCAGCCCCCCGGATTGCCAGTGTGTAGTAGTTTGTGACTTCCCCGCGAGGATACAGCTTCCATGGTGTTGAGTGTCCAATATCTCGCTTGTGGTACACACCATCACCGACAACGTAATAGGGTCCGCGAGGAACAAACCAGATTCCCCGTAAACTCCAAGGAAGCCCGTCATCAGGAATTACCTCAACAGACACACCGCTGACTTTGAGAACTTTCCTTCCCTGATTCTGATCAATCATCGATGCCACCGCATAGATTTCCGTTGCTCCTGAGGTTGCATTCCGTACGCCCCAAATGTCATTGATGGGCAAAATCGTGCCGCTCTCCAAGCGCTGCCACGTGCCGGCACCGCTCTGGTGCGCTATGAAACCACCATCTCCTACGGCGTGCAGTTGGTAGCTGCTACCACCCCACATTTTGTTCACACCAACTCCGATGAAAATTGGGCTGATTGGAATTTCTTGAAACATTTGCCCGTTCCAGTGAAAATATGGATCAAGCCACACATCATTGTGGGCAAGAGCAAACACAAATCGAATTGCTGGCGGTATTCCCTGATACGTTATCCGTCGAACTTGCCAAGTGCCAGTCCAAATTGCAAGATTATATCTTCTTGGGTCAATTTGCCCTGTTGAATCCCTCAAATACAGTTCGCCAACAGCATAGGCAAGCGTATCGTTGATGATGGCTATATCATTAAGCGTGCTGGCATTACCGTCTCCTAACGTATCAATCTGCCACGTAAAGTTATGCGATGTCGTATCAAGCGTCGTGGCATCCACAGTGCCACTGGTGTCGGTTATTGTGGTGTCTCGAATTCGTTGTGCGGCAAAGCGGTAGTTGCGGTTGGGAAGGAGGTTTTCAAGAAGGAAAATCGAATCTGCACCGGCAATGCGCGAACTCAGCTTGGTCTGTCCGTCTTGCGTAATTGCTATCGTTCGCGGTTCTACCAAATCCGTCAGAGAAACCTTCAGCCATACCTCGGTGCACGAAACATCTTCCACCGTTATATGAATGGTTTGCCCGTCCGGAGGGGGAGGCGGTGGCGGCACAACAGGAGGCTCCTTTTTGCACGTCAGCGCAAATGCGCAAAGCGCGGCACCTGCCGCAAGGGTTAGTGTTTGTCGCATTTCGACCTCAATGGGATCTTGGTCAAGGAGTGCCGGGAGATGGTCTCTCGGGAGAAGGTCTCTTTCTCCAAGGGTGAGTCTATGATGAAGGAGACCTTCATCATGGTTGCAGGTGGCGCAGTGTGTTCAAGAACAGGGAGACAAGTGACGGCTTCCATAACTCCCTCCGCAATTGTGGGTTTCTGCGTATCGCTGACGTTTAGTTTAACAAAAAAAGAAAACGAAACTCAAGAGGTGGGAAAAAAATGGTGCGAGGGGTTCATGATGCCCCGTAAATCGTCCTTTGGGCATGTCAGGGGTAAACCCCGGCTGTCGCGGAGAATGCAGCAGCCTCACGTATCCGTGACAGGATGAACAGGGCTTGCAGTTACGTCTGTGTCCTCAGCATGTCTTTCTTCCCCCTTCACCCTCCACATCATCGCTGCAGAAACACATCCCGCAACAAATGTCGCCGTCCACAATGTCGTTGCCCCGAACTGATCAAGAACGGCTGTACCGACCCAGGCGCTGAGCGCAAATCCGAGGCTGAACGTCATCTGATACAATCCCATATACTCGCCGCGCCGCTCGGGCGGAGCAATTTCGGACATGTACGCTGCTGTCGTCGGCAAGAGAATCATCTCACCAAATGTCCACACTACCACCGTTGCTGCCAATCCCCCAAAACCGCTGATGAACACCATTGACCCGAACCCGAGTCCGACAAGGAGTGCACCAATTGAAAGCATCTCGCGGTTGGGACGATTCGCTGTGGCAAGGTTCAGCGGCACTTCCAACAAAATGATCAAAACCGTGTTGATCGTAAACATCAACCCGAAGTCGGATTCAAGGAGATGCAAATCCCTCACGAGAAACAACGGAAGAGCAGCTTCATGCTGGAAGAAGATAATCAACACCGGAAGGCTGGCAAGCAGAAAAAATATCAGCCTTGGATTTCTGAACCCCGATTGCCCCG
>JAANMX010001340.1_pt1 | contig 28407 bp, 25 predicted proteins | sample 7279681 | NCBI WGS metagenome assembly JAANMX01 (sample SAMN14094542, study PRJNA606508) | bioreactor metagenome | isolation source: A lab-scale SPAN reactor treating ammonium-rich wastewater day 351 | place: Ireland: Galway | collected 2018-01-01 | reverse complement strand
CGCTTTTACCCTTCTGGATTTTCATTTCAACCAGCATGTTTTCCAGAATCATTCTGTGTTCGTCGGTGAAGTCCGACAAGGAGCCGAGATCGTCCACGATCTGGATGGACGGGCAGGAATCGGTGAGCAGACGGTCGGACCCCTTGAGGCCTCGGGCCTCGGCACGGCCAACCTCAAGCCCGCGGTTTACATCGTCCACCATACCGTCCACCGTCTCGGCGCAGCCGGGAAGAGTGAGGAGCGCAAGGAGGGTGAGCAAAAGCCGCTGGAAGTTATTGATGTACTTTTTCATAAACAGCCGACGCGTGAATTATCATACATCAGAGTACGAAAGCACGCTGCGGTGCGCAAGGGTGTGGATAAATGAAATGAAATTCCCTATACAGATAACGGGTATGCAGTGCGTCTTGGTGATTATATGGGAAATAGAAACCTCACAGTGATTTTGGCGGCTCCGCGCGGGTTTTGCGCGGGGGTTGACCGAGCGATCCAAATCGTTGAACTCGCGCTTCAAAAGTACGGCGCGCCGGTTTATGTACGGCACGAGATTGTTCACAACCGCTATGTCGTTGACTCTCTTAAGGAAAAAGGGGCTGTTTTCGTTGAGGAACTGGACGAAATTCCGCAAGACGGGCAACCCGTGATCTTTTCGGCGCACGGAGTACCCAAGTCCGTGCCGGAAAATGCGAAAAAGCGGGAGATGTTTTATATCGATGCGACCTGTCCACTGGTGAGCAAAGTTCACCGTGAAGCGGAGCGGCATCATCAGGACGGGGATCAGGTGATTCTAATCGGTCATGCCGGGCATCCCGAGGTGATCGGTACTATGGGGCAGCTGCCCGAGGGCGCTGTGATTCTGGTTGAAACGCTTGAAGACGTTGAAAAAATTGCGGTCAAGGATCAGGGGCATCTTGCCTATTGCACACAGACCACGCTGTCGGTTGACGATACGGCGGCGATCGTCGCCACGTTGCAGGCGCGGTTTCCGGGCATCAAGGGGCCGCGCAAGGAGGATATCTGCTATGCCACGACGAACCGGCAAGCGGCGATGAAGGAGATTGCGGCGATGAGCGATGCCGTGATCGTGATCGGTGCACCGAACTCCTCAAACTCCAACCGTCTGGTTGAGGTCGCGCGGCAAACCGGTTGCCCCAAGGCTATGCTGATCCAGCGAGCTGTTGACATCGACTGGGACTGGCTTGAGGGGGTTTCTCGGCTGGGCCTCAGCGCCGGGGCGTCCGCCCCCGAGCGACTGGTCGAGGAAGTCGTGGCCCTGTTGAGAAGCCGTTACGAGGTAACACTTGAGGAAACAGTCCTGACTGAAGAGAACGTTACTTTCAAACTTCCCAAAGTTTTGAACGTGGCGTAGGTTTCATTTTTTGTACAATTGGGACTTTTTCGCGCATGGCCGTCTATACGCATATCACCGCCGAGCAGCTCTCTGACTTTCTGGGGTTATACGATCTCGGGACGCTTGTCTCCTTCGAGGGGATCGCGCAGGGCGTCAGCAATACGAACTATCATGTCTTTACCGACCGGGGGCGTATTATCCTGACGATGTTCGAGGAACGGCGGGTAAACGAGGCCGATTTGCCGTTCTTTTTCGCTTTTTCAGATCATCTTTCGCGCGCGGGTATTCAAACCCCACGCGCCTTACCCGACCGGGCCGGACGGAATATCGGACGGTTGGCCGGGCGACCCGCCGTTTTCCTAAACTTTCTTGAGGGCAAGGATATTCCCAAAGCTCAACTGACGGCTGCGCATTGCGGCTCGTTCGGCGCGGGCTTGGCGCGCATGCACCTCGCTGCCGAAGGGTTCAGCATAACCCGCAAAAATTCGATGGGCCCCGATAAATGGCGAACGCTTGCCGACAAGACGGCAAACGGCGCGGACGGGTTTTATGCGGGGTTGCGCGCGATTATTGCCGAGGAACTGGCGGAGTTATTGGCGGCATGGCCGGGGCAAGATGGCCGTGTCCCGGTGGGTACGGTGCATGCCGACGCTTTTCCCGACAATGTGTTTTTCATCGACGGCGAGATGAGCGCGGTCATCGATTTTTATTTTTCCTGTACGGATTTTTACGCCTATGACCTTGCGATTTCGATTAATGCTTGGTGCTTCGCGCCCGACCATACGTTTTCACCAGAACGTTACCGCGCCTTCATGCAGGCTTATCAGTCGGTTCGCCCCCTGAATGCCCTCGAAGCGGAGTTTTTGCCGTTGTTCTGCCGGGGCGCGGCTTTTCGGATTCTTCTTTCGAGGCTTGAGGAGTATCTGGAGCATGATGCCTCAACGCTTATGGTGCCGCACGATCCGGGCGAGTATCTCAAGAAACTCCTGTTCCACAAGCGGGAGGGGCTGCCGCGTGTCTAAGCCGGGGATCGTCGAGATTTATACAGACGGCGCATGCAGCGGTAATCCGGGGCCGGGCGGATGGGGTGCGATCCTGCGCTATAACGGCCATGAGAGGGAATTGAGCGGCGGCGCGGCGGACACGACCAACAACCGGATGGAGATGCTGGCCGTGATAGAGGCGCTGCGCGCACTCAAAAAACGGTCGCGGGTTGAGCTTTATACGGACAGCCAGTATGTGAAGCAAGGCATTGAGGACTGGCTCAAGGGCTGGAAGGCGAAAGGCTGGAAGACAGCCTCCAAAAAGCCTGTCAAAAATCAGGATCTCTGGATGGAGATTGATGCCTTGGTCGGGCAGCATGACGTCTCCTTTCATTGGGTGCGCGGGCATGACGGGCACCCGGAGAATGAACGGGCGGACGCGCTGGCACGGGCGGCCATTCCCAGAGCCTAATCGTTAAGATGGGAGAAATCGCGGGAGTCACGCTGTTTAGGCTTGAGCTTGCCGTCGCCTTCAGTATTCAGGAGCCGTCCCAGCATACCGCTGAAACCGTCGTTATTACCGCGGCCTTCACTTTCATTTGGCGATCCGCCGTATCTTATGGGTGTAAAGAGGTTGCGCCCGGACAGCATGACATCGCGCCAGATTTCACCCGGTGGGCCTGCGCCGGTTGTTTTGTCCATGGGGCTGTTATCGTCATTTCCCAGCCACACCGCTACAACCATTTCGGTGGTAAAACCGATGAACCATGCGTCGCGATAATCCTGCGATGTTCCTGTTTTTGCAGAGGCGGGAAATGGAATCTTGATACGGTGGGCGGTCCCGTCGATCAGGACGCGCTCCATCATCCGGCTGACGTTTTGGGCGGCGCGATGGTCTATCACCGCTACGGGTGCCTGGGGCTTTCGTTTATACAGAACCCGGCCCTGCGTATCCTTAATCACTTCGATCGCGTAAGGTGTCACGCCGAATCCGCCATTGGCCAGCGTGGCGTAAGCGGTGGTCATATCGAGCATGGAGACGCCTGAGCTTCCGAGAGCCAAGCTGAGGTCCGGTTCCAGTTTTGAGGTGATGCCCATCTGGCGTGCGTTGTTGATTACGGAGGCGACGCCGACCTCTTTCATCAGACGCACGGCGGCGGTGTTCATGGAATAGGCCAGAGCCTGTTCCAGACTTGTTTCGCCGTAATATTTGCCGGCGAAATTGGCTGGTTTGTATTTGCCTTGGGTGATGGGCGCGTCGAGGATCGTGCTGCCGGGTTTCCAGCCTTGTTCGAGCGCGGTGAGGTAGACTATCGGCTTGAAGGACGAGCCGGGGGGGCGAAGAGCCTGTGTGGCGCGGTTGAATTCGCTGCCGGTCCTGTCCTTGCCGCCGACCATCGCCACGATCGCGCCGTCGGGGCGCATGACGAGCACGGCCCCCTGAGACGCCGAGAGTTTTGAGCCTTTTTCCCTGAGTTGCGCGGCGAGCGATTCCTCGGCCTTACTTTGAATTTTCGGGGACAGGGTGGTTTCAACGATCAAATCCATCCCGGGCGTTCCGATCAGATCGTCGAGATTGCCCAGTACCCAGTCTGCGAAGTAGCCGGCCTCTTTCGAAACCGCCGATTTCCCGGCGAGCTTAGGCAGAGTCCGGGGGGATTCCTTGGCCTCATGTTCGGCGATATATCCTGCTTCTACCATCGCGCTTAGCACGACATCGGAGCGTTCGAGTGCCAATTCAGGGTTGGCCAGCGGCGAATAGCGTGAGGGAGCCTTGAGAAGGCCCGCAATAATCGCGCATTCGCGAAGGGAGAGTTTTTCCACGTCTTTGCCGAAGTAAATTTCGGCGGCGGCATCCACGCCATAGAGGCCGGAGCCGAGATACACCCGGTTAAGGTAAGCGCTCAGGATTTCGTCTTTCGTCAGGTGCCATTCCAGCCAGACGGCGAGCATGGCTTCCTGAACCTTGCGTTTGAGGGTGCGGTCGTAACTTAGGAAGAGATTTTTCGCGAGCTGCTGGGTGATCGTCGAACCGCCCTGTACCAGGCGGCCCTTACTGGCGTTCACCATCACGGCGCGGGCTATGCCGAAGGCGTCGATTCCGGGGTGTTGGTAAAAGCGGCGGTCTTCTGTCGCCAGAACCGCGTTGATCAGGTTTGTGGGCAGGTCAGAGATCACAACGGTCCGCCCCTTCGTTTCGCCATAGCGGGCGATCTGGGAGCCGTCGGACGCCAGAATCGTAATCGACGGGCGGCGTTGAAATTTCGAGGCTTGGGTGATTTCGGGTAAATCGGCGGCGAACCATGCTATCAGGAATACGCCGATAATCCCCGCCCATAGTCCCAGTACCACCAGCCATTTAAACATGCGAACGGAGAGCGATTGCTTTTTTGCACGCTTTTTGGATTTGTTACCTTTGGACGCGGATGAGCCGCCCTTCTTCTTTTTTTTAGCCATTTTTTGCCCGTTGAATTGCGGGAAGTTCGGGTTAACTAAACTTTTGTTTAACTACAGTCGAGCCAGTAGCGTCTGCGCGCCGGGAATTTGTCGGTCGCCTGCGTCACGTCCTGCAGCTTACCGCCGCAGAATTCGATCAGTTTGATTGAAGCTTTGTCTTCCGGATCTACGGTGACCAATGCACGTTCTATGCCCAGATAGTTCAGGTACGGTATGGATTTCTGGATCAGCTTTTTGCCGAACCCCTTTTTTCGCATGCTTGGCCGTATGATGAAGTTGAGGTGTCCGCCCCATTTTTCGAGATGCCAGTTCAGGCGATGGCGGATGTTTAGAGTCCCTATAAACTCTTTGTCTTTTACCAGCCATAGGACTGTTTCGGGCACGGGCTCAACCCATTCGGCGTATGGCTTGTGGAGACTCTTTTTACCTGTCGTGATTTTTTGAATGAAATCCTCGAAGTTTTCCTCAACCTGTTTAATGTTGAGGAATGTATACCGACCTTCGGCCTGAAACTCCTTGAGAGCTTCAACATAGCTGTTTTTGTGTTCTATGCTGGGTTTTACTAATTTTGCGGCTGTCATGACTCTTGTACTTAATTTTCAGCGTTTATAGGCTATTTCCCTCAAAATTTCAAACCGCACGATAGTTGTTAGATTAGAAACAGGGCCGCCAGGCCTAAAAAGGCAAAGAAGCCAACAACATCGGTGACGGTTGTTAGCAGAACGGAGGATGAAATCGCCGGGTCGCTTCCGATTTTATCGAGGAACAAAGGGATGCCTGCGCCAAACAGCCCGGCTGCTACGAGGTTGATAATCATAGCCATGCCGATCACAAGGCCGAGTACAGGGTTCCAGAACCACAAACCTGCGACCATTCCTGCCAGAGCGGCGAAGAGAACGCCGTTGACCGCGCCGACCAGCGTTTCCTTCCAGATGACGCGCCATGTGTTCGTTCCCGACAGTTCCCGGGTGGCAATCGCGCGCACAGCAACAGCCAGTGCCTGTGTTCCGGCATTGCCCCCCATCGAGGCGACGATCGGCATGAGGACGGCCAGCGCTACAACCTGCTCAATTGTCGCATCAAAAAAGGAGATAACGACCGAAGCCAGAATAGCCGTCCAGAGGTTTACAAAAAGCCATGTAAACCGGTTGGCGGCCGTTGTAATAACCGCGTTGTAAAGGTCGCCTTGCTGCCCGACCCCGGCGAGGCGCAGGATGTCCTCTTCGGCCTCCTCGTCGATGACGTCCACGATATCGTCAATCGTGATCATCCCCAGAAGGCGCCCGTCAGCGTCGATGACTGGGGCGGAGACCATGTTTTCACGGCGAAAAAGGTGGGCAACCTGTTCCTGATCCATGTCGGCCGGGATCGTGTGCGCCTCACGCTGAATAAGATTTTTGACCTTCTCGGAGCGTTTGGCTCTTACGATCTGGCTTAAAGGAACCTCGCCGACCACATGATAGGCCGGGTCGATGATGAATACGTCGAAAAAACTCTCGGGGAGGCCCTCGGCGGCGGCGCGCATATAGTCGATGGTTTTCCCAACAGTCCAGAATTCAGGTATGGCCACGACGTCGCGGCTCATGAGGCGGCCCGCGCTATCTTCGGGGAAGCTGAGGCCTTCTTCCAGAGCGACCCGCATCTTGGCCGAGAGATTTTTCATAATTTCAGCCTGAAAGGCCGAATCGAGTTGTTCGATCAGAAGAAGCGCGTCGTCGCTTTCGAGTTCAGAGATGATTTGTGCGACTTGTGCGGCGCTCATGGCGGAGAGGGAGTTCCGGCTGATTTCCTTATCGAGTTCAACGAACGTCTCGGGATCGAGCATGTCGCCGAATTTGCTCAGCAGCTCCTCGCGGTCGTCATCTTTGATCTTGGAGAGAAGTTCGGCGGTGTCCGCGCTGCTGAGATCGTCGAGGGCGGTGAACAGGGTGTCGGCATCCTGCGCGCGCAGGGCGTCCACCACGTCGCGGATGTCTTCGTCCGTCAGGTGGTAGTCCACAGGGTCTCTGGCCGTAATTTTGTCAGCCGGGATGTCCTTGCTTTCCGGTGCGCTTTCAGACATGGCTACCGCCCCTTGCATCGGGTATCAGGCCTAGGCCCGCCCATAGTCAAATTTATATAGCACTCGGCGGGTTCACGCCACAGCAAGAAAAGAGGGGCCGGAGTTTAAAACTCCGGCAGCCATATGATTTATGAGACCGACCGGACCAGACGGTGTGTCACGTGATCGACCATTGCGTCATCGAAGATCTGCGCTCCGACTGTTGCCACGGACGTAATATTGATGATGCCGCGCGGGGTTACGGATGGGGTCAGGATATGAACCGGACGCGCAACGCCCAACAGCAGAGGCCCGATGCTGACACCGTCAGAGAGGGTCCGCAACATGTTAAAGCTGATGTTCGCGGCTTCGACGTTTGGCATGATGAACAGGTTGGCCTGTCCGGTGAGGCGTGAGTTCGGCATCACGCGGTCGCGAACGGCCTCGATCAGCGCCACGTCGGCCTGCATCTCTCCGTCGATTTCCAGATCAGGATCGCGGCGGCGGATATCCGCATAAGCCGCCCGCATCTTGCGGGATGTTTCGGTATCCACGGTTCCGAAGTTGGAGTGTGAGAGCAGAGCGACCTTCGGCTTGATCCCGAAGCGGCGAACTTCTTCAGCCGCCATCAGGGTCATTTCGGATATCTGGGCCACGGTCGGGTTCGCGTTGATCTGCGTATCGCAGAAGAAGAACGTTCCCTGGCTGATCAGAAGCGGGCTGAGGGCTGCGGGTGTTTCCACACCCGGCTTCAGGCCGATAATGTCGATGATGTTTTCCAAATGGTCGTGATAGTGGCCGAGCGTGCCGCAAATTACGGCATCCGCGTCGTCCTTGTAGACCATAAGGGCACCGATGACGGTCGGGTTGTTCCGGAGAATTCCCTTTGCGTCGTCAGGCGTGATGCCCCGGCGGTCCATGATGCTGTGATAGGTTTGCCAGTAATCCTTGTAACGCGGGTCGTAGGACGGATCGATCAGCGTAAAGTGCTTTTCGGGCTGCATGCGCAGACCGAGGCGCTTGATGCGGGTCTCGATCACCTTTTCGCGGCCGATCAGGATCGGGCGGGCCAGATTTTCGTCGATGACGGTCTGGGCGGCTTGCAGGACGCGCTCTTCTTCGCCCTCGCAATATACGACGCGCTTGGGGTTTTCCTTAGCGCGGGCGTAAACCGGGCGCATAACGAGACGCGAGCGGATGAAATATTGCTGCAGGCGGTCGCGGTAAGCTTCGAAATCCGTGATCGGACGGGTAGCTACGCCGCTGTCCATCGCGGCCTTGGCAACGGCCAGAGGCAGATCGACGATCAGGCGGGGGTCGAAGGGCTTGGGAATCAGGTAGTCGCGCCCGAACTCGAGATTTTCGTTGCTGTAGACGGCGGCGACTTCGGCGGCGATTTCCTTCTGCGCGAGTTCGGCGATGGCCTTCACACAGGCGAGTTTCATTTCCTCGTTGATCGTCGTCGCGCCTACGTCCAGCGCGCCCCGGAAGATGAAGGGGAAGCAGAGGACGTTGTTAACCTGATTCGGGTAGTCGGACCGGCCCGTGCATACGATTGCATTCGGTTTTGCCTCGTAGGCTTCCTCGGGCATGATTTCGGGGGTCGGGTTGGCCAGCGCGAGGATCAGGGGAGCGTCGGCCATCTTGGCGACCAGTTCCTTGGTCATAACACCCGGGCCGGAGAGGCCGAGGAAAACGTCAGCGTTGACGATGGCTTCTTCGAGCGTTCTGTGCTTCGTCTTAACGGCGAAGGCCGCTTTGGCGGGGTCCATCCCCTTGTTGCGGCCTTCGTATACGACGCCATTCCGGTCACAGACAATAATATTTTCCTTTTTCAGGCCGGCGTGAACCAGCAGGTTCAGACAGGCGATCGCAGAGGCGCCGGCGCCGGAAGCCACCAGCTTAATATCGCCGATCTTGCGCTTGGAATATTTGATCCAGTTCGTGAAGGCCGCCGTTACGATGATCGCGGTTCCATGCTGATCGTCATGGAAGACCGGAATTTTCATTCTTTCCTTAAGCTTGCTTTCAATTTCAAAGCACTCAGGTGCCTTGAAGTCCTCCAAATTAATACCCCCGAACGTGGGTTCGAGGGCTGCGACGATCTCAACGACTTTATCGATATCTGTGGCATCAATCTCAATGTCTACGGAGTCAATATTGGCGAATTTCTTGAAGAGAACGGCCTTTCCTTCCATGACGGGCTTGGAGGCCAGCGCACCTAGGTCGCCGAGGCCGAGAACGGCGGTTCCATTGGAAATGACGGCGACGAGGTTGCCTTTGGATGTATAATCATAAGCTGTTGCGGGGTCGCGTGCGATTTCCTCACACGGAGCGGCGACGCCGGGGGAGTAGGCAAGCGCGAGGTCGCGCTGTGTCGCCATGTCTTTCGTCGCGCGGATCGCGATTTTACCGGGCGTGGGGTATTTGTGATAGTCCAGAGCGCTTTGTCTGAAGGCTTCTTTGTCTTTTTTCGTGCTCATGGTCCTGGACCTCACTCAAATTTTTATAAAATTGTGGCTGAAAGCTTTACTTTTAAGAAAAGTGGTGCGGTCGAGAAGACTCGAACTTCCACGGGATCTCTCCCACAGCGACCTCAACGCTGCGCGTCTACCATTCCGCCACGACCGCACTTTTCTGCGCCTGTCAGCCCTGAGGCCGACATTGCAGCGGGATCAATAGCAAATCAAACGGCCAAGAGCAAGATGCTTGAGCATTGCAGCGCACCAAAAAACGGCGCTATAAGGGGGCATGGTCGAATGGACAGTCGAAAAACAGCCCGTCGAATATGCTTACGCCGTTCAGGAGATGGAACGGCGGGTCGAGGGCATTCGCGCGGGGACAGCGGAGGAGGCGGTCTGGCTTCTGGAGCATCCGCCGCTGTATACGGCCGGTACAAGCGCAAAAGAAGAAGACCTTCTTGACCCACGTTTCCCGGTTTTCAAGACCGGGCGAGGCGGGGAGTATACCTATCACGGGCCGGGGCAGCGCGTGGCCTATGTGATGCTGGATTTGCGGCGGCGTGGGCCAGACGTGCGGGGGTATGTTTGTTCTCTGGAGGACTGGATCATCCGGGCGCTGGCCCGTTTTGGCGTAACCGGGGAACGGCGGGAAGGCCGGGTCGGGATCTGGGTTGATCTGGCCGGAGATGGCGGGCGGGCGGGACAGGAGGCGAAGATTGCCGCCGTGGGGGTGCGCATTCGGCGGTGGGTCACGTATCACGGGGTTTCGATCAATATAAATCCCGATTTGTCGCATTTCGGGGGCATCGTGCCGTGCGGGATCGCCGAGCATGGCGTCACGTCGCTGGCGGCGCTGGGGGTGGATTGCTCTCAGGACGCGCTTGATGAAGCTTTACGTGCGGAGTGGGATCCTGTGTTTGCCGCGTCCCGGGTTTGCGCGGTTTAAGATCAGTCCGCTGCCGTACGTTGTAGATTGTGTCTTGCAAAATTTGCGCAGAGGTCAATCAGGGCGTTTATTTTTTTCTTTGTTTCAAGGTAGTTGGAATTCTTATCTCCGGTTTCCTCGTCTATGAACAGGGCGCGGTTGATCTCGATCTGGAGGCTGTGGCGGCCTCGGGTGGGCTGGGCGTAGCGGCGGATGAGCTCCACGCCTTTATAGGGGTCGTTGATCGAGACGCGGAAGCCCTGTTTTCTCAAATAATCGCGCACGGCGTGGACGAATTCGCGGCCGCAGGTCGTTCCGTCGCGGTCGCCGAGGACAAAATCGCTGGGGGCGGCTTCGCGTCCGGCCAGTTTGAGGGCCCTTTTCGGTACGGCGCTGGCGGCGGGCATGGAATGGGCATTGATGTGCCAGACCGCGCCGAAACGGTAATGGGCGTCGTCCAGAAAGCGCTCAAGCGCAGCGTGGTAGGGTTTGTAGTAGTGCTCGATGCGGTGAATGATTTCGTCCGACGTTAGGGCGCGGCTATAAACGGGCACACCGGGCCGCGTCAGGCGGCAGAGCAGGCCGATGCCGGAATCCGAGCGGGCGGTCGGCCTTATGATCCCATGGGTTTCGTGCGGCCACGGGTCGGCCAGAAGTCTGGGGTCGATATCGTCGATAGCACGGTTGAGGTCGATATAACTGCGAGCGAAATGCGCGTGGAGCAGGGCCGCGCCGTGATCCGGGGCCGCCGAGAACAGGTCGTCCACATAGCGGTCCTCCATTCTGGCGAGGTCGGGCAGGGGGCAGGCGTAGCGGAAATCTTCGGGGTATTCGCGGCCACTGTGGGCGGAGTCGATTATGAGGGGGAGCGGCGAATCCGCGTTTACGAGGGTGAAGGTCCGGTCCGGCTTTTGCAAATCCTTCGTTCCGTTCAAGGCGAAAACCCCTGTTGTTTTTCGCGGCGCAGTCTTTTACTACTGAGACGGTAACATATTAACGAACCAAAGAAACTTTTAAAATATTAAGGGTAGAGCATGTTTGACCTCCGCGCGATCCGGCAGGAACCGGATGTTTTCAGAAAAGGCTGGCAACGCCGCAACGTCGAGGGCGATCCGGTTTCCAAGATTCTGGAAATGGATGAGGCGCGCCGGGGTGTGCAGACCAAGTTGCAGGAGCTTCAGGCCACGCGCAACGCGGAGTCGGCCAAGATCGGCGCGATTAAAAAGTCCGGCGGGGACGCGCAGCCCATCATGGACGCGGTCGCGAAGATCAAGGGCGAGATTGCGGCGCTTGAGGAGCAGGAGCGCACTTTAGGGGATGAGTTGAACTCTTTTCTCTCGCGGCTGCCGAACCTGTTGGGTGACGACGTGCCGGATGGCGGCGGAGAGGATGACAATAAAGAGGTTCGCAAGTGGGGCGCGATCAAGGTCCAGAAGGGACCGGATCACGGTGCGATCGGTGAGGCCCTCGGACTCATGGATTTCGAGACGGCGGCCAAGATGTCGGGCTCGCGGTTTACGCTGCTTTCGGGCGGGCTGGCGCGGCTGGAGCGGGCGCTGGCGCAGTTTTTCCTCGATACGCATACGGGTGAACACGGCTATACGGAAGTGTCGCCGCCGCTGCTGGTTAAGCGAAATGCCGTTTATGGTACTGGGCAACTTCCTAAGTTTGACTATGATTTATTTTCTATTCGGGCAAAGGCAGATGTTTATTTGGAGCATTTATCACCAGAAGAAGCCCAAAATTATCATGCTTCAGAAGAGTGGGTTTTTGTTCCGAACAATGGTTATCAAGGAAGGCCTTTATTTAAATATAACTCACATTGGCTCATCCCCACCTCCGAGGTGCCGTTGACGAATATCGTTGCTAATCCTGACGATGAAGCTCGCTTAATTATTGACGAGGAAACACTGCCGCGCCGCTATACGGCCTTTACGCCGTGTTTCCGGTCGGAGGCCGGGGCGTCGGGCAAGGATACGCGCGGGATGCTGCGCCAGCATCAGTTTTATAAGGTCGAGCTGGTCAGTGTTACGGCCCCCGAACAATCGGTCGAGGAGCATGAGCGCATGACGGAGTGCGCGGAGGCCGTGCTCAAGAAGCTGGAGCTGCCGTTCCGCACGATGGTGCTGTGTTCGGGCGATACGGGGTTCGGGGCGCGTAAGACGTACGATATCGAGGTCTGGCTGCCAGGGCAGGAGCGTTACCGCGAGATTTCAAGCTGCTCGAATTGCTGGGACTTTCAGGCGCGGCGGATGAACGCGCGGTGCCGTCCGAAGGGGACGAAGGATACGCGCTTCGTTCATACGCTGAACGGCTCCGGCGTTGCCGTGGGCCGTGCACTAATCGCCGTCATCGAGAATTATCACGACCCGGCGGATGGCGGGATCTTTGTGCCCGAGGTGCTTAAGCCCTATATGGGCGGCGTTACGAAAATCACTAAAACTTGATGTGGGCGGTTGCCCGTTGTGCATGGAATCCGGTTTTCCCCTGTGAGGCGGGCCGGGTATAAGGTATATTTTTTCCAGTCAATGTTGCGTATCCATGAACACCCAAGCCGCCAATAAACGTATCCGCCTTCTTATGCATCTGCGCCAGCGGGGAATCACCGACACGGGGGTTCTCAGCGCCATGGAGCGCGTGGCACGCGAGGCGTTTGTGCCCGATCACCTGATCGATCAGGCGTGGGAGGATATCGCTTTGCCCATCGGTTTGGGCCAGACGATCAGTCAGCCGTTGGTCGTGGCCACCATGACGCAGGCGCTGGAACTTACCGACAGGGACAAGGTTCTTGAGATCGGTACGGGGTGCGGGTATCAGACCGCGATTCTGGCGTATATCTGCCGCCGGGTTTACACCATCGAACGGCATAAGGCGCTGCTGGAAGAGGCGGAGGCGCGGCTGAACGCCCTGCGCGTGCGGAATTTCACGGCGATTGCCGCCGACGGGATGAAGGGCTGGCCGGTCATTAACGGCATCCAGCAGGCGCCGTTCGACAAGATCATCGTGACCGCCGCCGCGCGGGAAAAACCACCCGCCGCGTTGTTTAACCAGCTTAAGGTCGGGGGCGTTATGGTTATTCCGGTCGGGGAGCCGGGGGAGCAGATGCTGCGCCGTTACAAACGGGAAACCGAAGAATCTACGGCGATCCGCGACCTTATGCCCGTGCGGTTCGTGCCTCTGCTGCCTGACGTTTCCTATGGCGCGAACGACATGAAGGCGGTCGTTTCGTCTTAGTCCCTGAATTCTCTGGGCTTTTCTTCAAAAGGCGATGCATTTCCGGGCATTTTCATGTATGATCCGCGTATGAAAATGCGTCCAGCGTTGTTCATTCTTCCCGTCATGCTTCTACTGGCCGCTTGCTTGGGCACGCAGCAGCCCGCCCCCGTTTCCAATTTCGGGCAGAGCCCCGGCGCGGGCAGCGCGGGCGTTCATAACGCTCTTTCGGGAGAAACCGTGTATGGGCTTTCCAAGCGTTACAATATTTCTGTGCAGGATATCATTATCGTCAATGAATTGCGGGCGCCGTTCCGGTTGAAGGAGGGGCAGCGTGTGACTCTGCCGCCGCCGCAGGAATACCGTGTGCGGGACGGGGATTCGCTTTACACGGTTTCGCGCCTGTTCAACGTGAACAGCTCCGAGCTTGCCAAGCTTAACCGGATGCAGCCCCCCTATACGTTGCGTACGGGGCAGGTTTTGCGGCTGCCTTCGTTGAGCCGCAAGGCTCAGAAAACCCCGGTTATGGCGCGGATGGCCCCGGCGTACAGCCCTCCGCCTCAGGTTCCTGCGCCGATCCGCGGAGAAGCTCTGGCGCCGCCACCTTCTGCGGTTTCTTCTGCTGCGATCGCGCCGGTTCCTCCACCCGATCCGCGAGCAACCGAAAAGCCGCCCGCCACCGCCAACAAGGCCGTTCTGACAACGCCGCCGCCGCGTTCGGGAACCGTGTTTATGCGCCCGGTTAGCGGCCAGATCGTCTCGGCCTTCGGGCCCAAGAAAAGCGGGCTGCATAATGACGGGATCAATATCGGCGCGGCGAGGGGTACGCCCGTACGTGCGGCGGAGAACGGCGTTGTGGTTTATGCTGGGAACGAGCTTAAGGGTTCGGGCAATCTCGTTCTTCTGCGCCATCAGGGGCAATGGATGACGGCCTATGGGCATATGGATAAAATGATGGTTAAGAGGGGCCAGACCGTCAAAAGGGGCGAGACGATCGGGACGGTTGGGTCAACAGGGTCGGTTGCTTCGCCGCAGTTGCATTTCGAGGTGCGGCGCGGTACAGAGGCTCTTAACCCTGTGAACTATATTGAGAAATAACGAGGACAGGCATGGATATCGCTGCGATGTTGATGGAGAGCGTGCTGCCGCTCGCGCTTTGGCTTTTTCCCCTGCTGATTCCCGTCTTCATCGTTATGCGATTGTTCCGCTTCAAAGATGTGGTCGTCAAGCTCATGGACGAGGTCCGCCGCAACCCGGATATCTACAAAAATAATCCCGAGGCCGTGAAGGCGCTTTTAGGCAAGTTGCAGCGAAGTTCCAAAAATCCGGGTGGCTCCGTCGCCAAGGCGGGGCAAAGGCCCAGCCAAACTTCTAACTCTTCTTCGGTGAAGCGCAGCTCATCTGTTCCTTCGTCTCGCGGTGGCGTTCTTCCCTCCGGTCGCGATTTGCGGACGGTCAAACCCTCAAAATACTCTACCCCTCTTCGCGGGACTTCACGAATGACGCAATCCCGTCAGGAGCACAAACTTAAAACGACCGTCGCCGTCCTGCTCTTGCTTGGGGGGGTGACGATGCTTTTTTCCACGTATTTTTATGGTTACCAGTATGAGCCGTTCGTCGGCGGGATCGTGCTTATGGTCGCCGGGCTTTACCTTCTCAAAACCGATGTGGAACGTGTTTAGGGCTCATCATGTTTGATCTCATTTTCTCTGTTCTGGAGGCTTGGAATGCGCTTGGTCTTATGCTGATGGCCAGCGTGTTTCTGTTGATCGGCGGCGGAATGTTAGCCCATCATTTTTATTGGCGCTTTTGTGCCCGTAGAATAGAGGGGCGAGTAGTTGGTTTGCGTGTCGTTCAGACTTCCAAATGGGAATCCGAAACCCCTGACTCTGAAGGTCAGAACTCCCAAGGTACTCTTCTTGTTTTTGGCTTTTTCTTTATTCTCTTTCCTCTGATTTTTGGAGGCATCGGGGCATGGTTTGCTTATGGGTACTATGATTTAACGACGAACGGAATGTATGCCGATGCCGTTGTCGTACGGAATGAAACGACAACTGATTCTGACGGAGACTCCAGTAATTCGACAGTCATCCGTTTTACCGACCGCAAAGGCGAGAGCCGGGAAGTCAAGGACTCCATCAGCTATGGTGGGGCGCCCTCATATGATGAAGGGCAGGGGATCGGCGTTTATTATGACCCCGACGACCCGGAGCGGTTCGTGATTGCCGATTTCTGGCACAATATGGGCATCGCCATCGCCTTTATGGGTTTTAGCGTCCTTTTCATTCTTATTTTTTGTCTTATATTCTTTTTCAGCAGGCGAAAGGGTTCGATTGGCTCCGGGGGGGCTGTTGCTACGCAGGATGCTTTCTATCCTGTATACGAATACCACACCCCTCAAGGCGAGCGCGCCGAATATGTCGACTCTGTCGGTACAGGAGCCTATTTTCTGCATACCCTGCCGGGGACCCGTGCAAGGCTTCTGATGTTTCCCGGGCATCCGCCGAAGGTCAAAAAGGCCAGCCTTGTTTGGCTGGTTCTTGGGCTTATTTTTCTTTTGCCGGGGCTGTTTATTGGGTATGTGGCCGTTTCGCAGTTCCGGTTCTCTTTGGGAATGATTGCGCTGCTTTTAGCCGGGGCGGGGTTTGCCAGTTACAAGCTCATGCTCTTTTTGGAAAAAATTCCAAAAGCTGAGCGGGAGAAGGGCTGGAAAGCCTTTCGTAGCGGTGAGTTTCTGAGCGATGAAAATTTTACCATAACCATGGACGATGCAAGCAAGAAGGGGCGATTGATGACGCCGGAGGAGATTCGTACGGGAATCCCCAAGCAGCGGCGAGCCTATCGTATTTCCGGGCTGATCATGCTTTTGATCGGGCTGGGGCTTGGCGCGGGCTCTTATTACGCCGGGGAGAGCATGCTGGCTTTGTCCCAAAATGGCATCAGGACCGGGGGCGAAGTGGTCGATCTTAGGAGTAAAAGTACCGATGATGGTTATGTTTACCATGCGGTTGTCCGATTTAAGGATTTAGAAGGGCAGGATGTGCGCTTTGAGGACAGTGTGGGGTCCAGTTCGCCTACGATGAAGCGCAAGGATCAGGTTCAGGTTCTCTATCCGCCGGACCGGCCCAAGGACGCGATCATCGACCGGGGGATATTCAACTGGAGCCTTAGCGGCGGTCTGGCGGCGGGCGCATTTCTGTTCCTTTTGGGCGCGTTCTCCTCTTTACGCACCGCCGCGCGGGCCGGTCGAATGGGCGCTTTTCGAACGGCTCTTTAGGGGTGGCTTCGCCGCGGGGCTTGATTTTGGCTTTTATGCCGCTATATTCAGCGTCTGTTATGATTTTACCCTTTGGGAGCAGAATTTATGCTCATTGCAAAAGCTTATGCCGCCGCCGCCGAGAACGCCGATCAGCTTGACGCGCTCGCCGATGCGCCGACCGCTGGAGAAGCGTTTTTCTGGAATATCGCTCTTGTCGGTATTCTTGTCTTTTTATTCTATATCCTTCTGATTATGCCACAGCAGCGGCGCTTTAAGGAGCATAGCGATATGCTGTCCGACCTTAAAAAGGGCGACCGGGTTATCACTGGGGGCGGCTTGGTGGGCAAGATCGATAAGATCATTGATGACCGTGAAGTTCTAATCGATCTGGGGAACGGCCTGAAAGTTACGGCTCTCCGATCAACGATTCAGGGCAAGACCGAGGATCTTCTTAAACCTGTCGCGAATGATGCCAAAGCGGCCAAGGCTGAAAAGAAGTAACCCCTGATGATTCGTATTCCTCTTTGGAAGACCCTCCTGATTTTTGCGGTATCGCTTTGGGGCATTCTGTATACTCTGCCTAACTTTGTCGGCGATTCCGGGCGGCAGTGGATGTCAGACAATCTTCCTGCCGGTTTTCCAAAAAGCACCATTAATCTTGGGCTCGACCTTCGCGGCGGGGCGCATCTTCTGTTTGAGGTCGATCTTGACTTTGTTTACCGCGAACGGGCTGAGTTTTTGGAGCAGGAAATCAGGAACGGTTTGCTTGAGGCGAAAATCGGGTATCAGAAGCTTGGAACTTTGCCTATGGGCGCCCGGATTACCCTCAAGGATACAAGTTTAAGCGAACAAGCACGCGGTGTGGTCAGGGCTATCGATGCCCGCTATTTGGTTACGACCTCCGAGGACGGGCTTGTTATCGATGCCACGATGGATGAGTCTCAGATCAAGGAAATACAAGATCAGGTTCTGGATCAGTCGATTGAAATCGTTCGCCGCCGCGTTGACCAGATGGGTACCACTGAGCCCACAATTCAAAGGCAAGGCGAGAACCGCGTTCTATTGCAGGTTCCCGGCGCAAAAGCGGAAGATGTTAAACGCATCATCGGTACAACGGCGAAGCTTGGCTTTCATTTGGTGAACACTACGGGTCGGCGGGGCGCAGGTGAGATGAGTCTGCCTATGCTTGAAGAGCCGGGAGCCAAACTGGACGTCAGCCGTCGACCGGTGATTACCGGAGACATGCTTGAAAACGCGCAGCCCAGTTTTGATCAGAACGGCGAGACGGTCGTTAGTTTCCGGCTTGATGCGGTCGGTGCGCGTAAATTCTGTGACGTTACGCGGGCGAATGTGAACAAGCCTTTTGCTATTGTTCTCGATAACGAAATCATCAGCTCTCCTGTTATCCGCGAGCCCATTTGTGGCGGCCAGGGGCAGATTTCAGGGAGCTTTACGGTTCAGACGGCTAACGATCTGGCTCTCTTGCTTCGAGCCGGTGCCTTGCCTGCACCGATGAACGTGGTGGAGGAGCGCTCAGTTGGTCCCTCTCTGGGGGCGGATTCGGTTGAGGCCGGCAAAACTGCAAGCCTTTACGGTTTGGGACTTGTTTTGCTGTTTATGATTTTTTCATACGGATTCTTCGGTTTTCTGGCCGATATCGCTTTACTTGTTAACGTTGCACTGATTATCGGTCTGCTCTCTGTTCTTCAGGCGACTCTTACGCTTCCGGGTATAGCCGGGATCGTGCTGACCGTTGGTATGGCTGTTGATGCAAACGTTCTTATCTTCGAGCGTATCCGCGAGGAGTTGCGGGCCGGGCGTTCGAATATTTCTGCGATCGATACGGGTTACAGCAAGGCGATGTCAACGATTGTAGACGCCAACCTTACGACACTGATTGCGGCGATCATTCTGTTCGCTTTTGGGGCCGGACCTATCAAAGGTTTTGCAGTCACGCTCGGGATCGGGATCGTTACATCCATGTTCTCCGCCGTGATGTTAACGCGGCTTTTTGTTGTTTTCTGGTTGCAGCGCGCAAAGTCCGGCGCCGTTGTGCCGATATAGGGGATAGATTATGCGCGGTATAAAAATCATTCCCGATACGATCGATTTTAATTTCTATCGCTATCGTCGTATCGCTTACGTGCTCTCAATCTTTCTTGTATTGGGAACTTTTTTTATGCTTGCCACGCGCGGCCTTAATTTCGGCATCGATTTCACTGGCGGTACAGCGATTGAAATTGAAGCCCCGATAAAGCCCGATCTGGAAGCGCTTCGCGAAGCTTTGAATGCATTAAAGCTTGGTGACATCTCGATTCAGGAATTCGGGCAAGAACGCGATTTGCTTATCCGTCTAGCACAGCAGGCGGAAACGGATCAGGCCCGGGCGGCCTATGAGGCATGCGTAGAGGCTAACCGCAAGAGCACCGACCCTGAGCCTTGTCCTACCGCGCAGACAAAGGCGATTGAGGCTGTGCGCTTGGCGCTGGCCGAGTTTTTTAAAGACGGGCAGGTAGATTATCGGCGTGTCGAGTATGTAGGGCCGCAGGTTGGTGATGAGCTCAAGGTTCAGGGTTTGTGGGCAATCAGCCTCTCCATTCTGGCGATTATGGCTTATATCTGGGCGCGGTTTGAGTGGCAATTCGCCGTTTCTGCAACAATTGCGACGACCTTGCATGACGTCATCCTGACGATTGGTTTATTCTCGCTTACACAGATGGAGTTTAATCTTTCGACTCTGGCCGCCATTCTTTTGGTCGCCGGTTATTCTGTGAACGACACGGTTGTCGTTTTTGATCGCATTCGCGAGGATATGCGGAAATACAAGAAAAAGCCGCTTCCGGAGCTTATTAACCGGGCCATCAATGAAACCTTAACGCGCACGACGATGACGTCTTTTACAACCTTGCTGGCCTTGATGGCGTTGTATGTGTTTGGCGGTGAGGTCATCAGAGGTTTTGTGTACGCGCTTATTTTCGGGATTATTGTGGGCACCTATTCCTCTATCTACGTTGCCGCACCCGTTCTTGTCTGTCTTGGTATACGTCCCCATAAGGACGATTTGTCAGACCCCAAGGCTGCCGAGTCCGCCTGAGATGGATGTCACGCCGCTGATCAAAAAGGGGCAGCAGATTATCCAGAGCTATGCCGATGGGGGCTTTAAGGTCAGCGGGGCACGTTATGAGGGCGGTATCATCGTCACTTCCCCGGCCACGTTTGTCTGGAATGTCTCCGCTCTTGATGCCGAGGCCTTGAAGGCTCAGGATTTTGAGTGTTTTGAGGAATTTCAGGGTCAAATTGACATTCTGATCCTCGGAACGGGCGCACAGCACGTTTTTTTGGCTCCGGCCCTGCTAAAATTCGTTAAGTCACTGAATATCAATGCGGAAGCGATGGATACCGGGGCGGCTTGCCGGACTTACAATGTCCTTATGACCGAAGGGCGCAGGGTTGCTGCGGCTTTGCTGCCTGTTTTAGGTGGTTAGGGTGGCCTTTATTTGCATCTTTTTGCCTCAAGCGTTATAGTGGGCGTTGGTTGAGGCTATTATAATTAAAAACGATATTTAGGGATTGATTGAGTCATGGCGGGTGGAAATCCAACATTACCGGGCGGTACGGCGCTGGATCGAGCGGCTTTTCTTGTTGAAGTCAACAGGGCGGGCGCGGTTTCGGCAAGCGACATTACCGCAGCCAAGGATAATAAAGACCAGATGCGCGTGGCTTCGCGTGCGATCAGTGATCTTAACACCATCATAGGTAACGATAACCGTGCACAGAGCGTTGAGACGCAGACTCGTGTTCTGGAAGCTTTGAGGGCTTCCCCCGGGCATCGCGATATTATTGCCGATTTCGTCCGAAAAAAGATGGTTGATCCGACTATGACCATCACCGAGCACTCCGGCATGGTCACTGGGCGTATGCTCGGTGTCCGCCCCGCACTTGAGAGTATTGCGCCTATTTCGGCGCAATTTCGGCAATCCGTCACGGCTACCGCCGGCGGGGTTCAACCAAAAAACCTCTCTGAACTCGGAATACTGCCAACCGGAAACGACTTGGCAGAGGACTACAATCGCGCAAAAACGGTGCTTGATTATATTCGGAACAGTGCGCAGTCCGGCGGTCCGCAAGAGAACAAGCTAACCCCCGCACAGATGAACGAGGTTGTCGGCGCCTGGCGCGGTGCCGGTTACGCCAGCTACGCCAACGTTATGGACGAGATGCGCCGTAGCGCTTCCAGCGACCCAGTGGCCGCACTCGCTCGGGCCAAAGTTTCTCTGGGTACGGCTTATAGCAGTGAGTATGAGAAGAAGAAAACCGTCGATATCCAAGGCGATGTAGAACGCGGCCGTCAGCAGGCTTTGCAACATCTTAATGTCGATTACGGTCAGATCCGCCAACGCATTCCTGAGATTCTTGCGCAGCAAGGCGGAGGGCAAGCGGGCGGCTCGGCTATGGATGCGCAACGCCAGACGCTTATTCAAGGGGTTCGGAGCACAGTTGGCGTACTTCTTGACCCGAGTAATAGTCTTACGCCCGAGCAGCGCATCAATGAGATCGCACGGACCGTTCAGCGTATTCCTGACATCGTCACATCCGGCGGGACAGCCTTGACGCCCACGCAGAGGAACGCAGTCATGAGGGATGCCCGAGAAGCGATCACGGACCTAGTTAGGAGAAATTCGAGTCTTACACCAGAGCAACGTCAGCAGGAAATCCAGCGTCTGACAGATGGAATTGTGCAGCGTGTTCAGGGTTTTGCACCCGCTACGGCGCAGAATGTGACCGAGGCTCAAAAAGACGCCATCATGCTGGGTGTGCAGGCATCGATTAATCAAGTCGCCGATGGATTTAGCGCGCTTTCACCTGAGCGGCAACGTGAGATCGAACGTACGATCAATATCCGGATTGAGCAAGCCGTGACGACTGAAGCCGCCAAGCGTCTTGGGAATACCGATGAGAGAGTCCGGGCAGCACAAGAGGGGGCGCAGACTGAGTACGACGCGCGCGCCCAATCGTTTATCGAGCGGGTTCGCAATATGCCGGCTGATCAGCGCGAGAAGCTTTGCGAGAATTCGGCCAGTAATCCGCTGGTCCAGCAAGCGTGCAAGCCTTAGAAAAACACAGAATTTAAAAAGGGGCCTTAGCGGGCCCCCTTTTTTATGTTTATGCCGCGATTTTGACCGGGCCCTTTTCAAACAACTCCGCTACGTATTCCCAGTTCACGAGATTGTCCATGAAGGCTTCCAGATATTTCTGGCGGGCGTTGCGGTAGTCGATGTAATAGCTGTGTTCCCAGACATCGCAGCCGAGCAGGGCCGTTTTTCCATGCGTGAGCGGGTTTTCGCCGTTCGGAGTCTTCATAACGTCCAGCTTGCCGTTCTCATCGAGGATCAGCCAGCACCAGCCGGAGCCGAATTGCGTCATGCCCGCCTCGATGAATTTGCCCCGGAAAGTATCGTAGGAGCCGAAGGACTCCTTGATCATGCTTTCGAGGTTGGTGGGGATGGCCTTGCCGTTTTTCGGGCCGCCGTCCTTTTTCATCCAATGCCAGAAATGGATATGGTTCCAGTGCTGGCCTGCGTTGTTGAACAGGCCCGCCTGCGCCGGGTTCTTGAAGGAGGAGACGACGACCTGCTCCAGAGACTTGTCGGCTAAGCCCGCAGCCTGCGCCAGTTCGTTACCTTTGACGACGTAGGCGTTGTGGTGCTTGTCGTGGTGGAATTCCAGAGTCTCGGCGGACATATAAGGCGCCAGCGCATCGTAAGCGTAGGGCAGTTTCGGAAGTTCAAAAGCCATGGTCTTCTCCTGCTTTTCATGATCTGTAAAAGCTGCTAACGCTACACTAGTGATTTTGCGCAATTTCTCAAGGATTATCGGCAGGATTGGCTTTGAAAAACCCCGAGCTTACGGCCTGCGGACGGCTCGTCCGGGAACATGACCCGGATCGCTTTCTGCTTTCGTTGTTTGCGCCGCCGGACCGTCGGGCGGGGTTATGGGCTCTGTTCGCGTTCAACCATGAAATCGCCAAGACACGCGAAGTGGTCAGCGATAGCACGCTCGGCCTCATCCGGCTGCAATGGTGGCGGGACGAGATCGGCCGGATCTATGCGGGGCGGGGCGTTTCCGAGCATGAGGTTTTGCAGGAACTGGCCGAGGCGATCAAGCTTTACGGATTGCCGCAGGAGCATTTCGATACTTTGTCTTATGCGCGGGAGTTCGATCTTGAGAATGTGTGCCCGGCCAATCTTGAGGGCTTGCTGAATTATTGCGATTTTACGTCCACGCCCCTTTATAAGCTGGCTGTCCAAATCGCCGGGGACGAGCCGGAGATGGAGCCGGTCTATCCGGTGGCGGTCAATTACGCGCTGGCCGGATTGCTGCGCAGCGTTGGGCCGCTTGCGGCACAGGAGCGCTGTTATCTGCCTGAAGACCTCATGGAGCGGCATGGGGTTAAAAAATCCGGCCTCTATCGTGGTCAAGGTCTTGAAAACTTGCCTGCTTTGCTAGCCGAGGTTGCTGGTGCTCGGACCAGCGGCATGCGTCCTGAACACCCCTTTCTTGGTGCTGTATCGAAACTGTCCGATTTGTATTTCAACCATGTTAAGGAACTGAAATATAATATATTTAGCCCGCGCTATGCTTTGGAGCCGCCGTTTAAGGCGCTTCGGCTTACGCTTGCCATAAAGTTTATGCAATTTTAGGCATTTGGTTGTATGATCGACCTTGGTCAGGGGCGTTCATAAGCGCCAACTATAATCAGAACAGGCTTTTTTCAGGCCGCAAGCGTTTCAGGAGAGTGTGACGCCATGGTTGATTCCATCAATCCCGCAGGATCAGGGCAGCCGATCCAGAATACCCGCAAAACGCAAGAGGCCCAGAAAGCTTCCGAAAAACAAGAAACCCGAAGCGGCCCTGTGGATGAGGTGAAGATTTCTGAGGAAGCGCTTAATCTCTCGCAAGCCGAGGCGGCTGCAAAGGATGTCGGTACTGTTCTTGCCAACAATTCAGGCGCAACGCTCTCCGCTGACCAGCAGCGGCTGAGCACACTGGCTTAATCATACTTATTTGTATTTAACGTCAAGAATTTCGTAGGCGCGGATGCCTTTGGGTGTCTTAACTTTTACGAGATCGCCGACTGCCTTACCTATCAAGGCGCGGGCAACCGGTGCGCTGATCGAAAGGCGGCCTTTTTCGGTGTCAGACTCGTAATCGCCGACCAGTTGATATGTCTCCTCATCGTCCGTTTCTTCATCCACGACCGTTACGGTCGCACCGAATTTTACGGTCTGGCCGCTCATGCTTGCAGGATCAATCACCTGAGCGCGGCCGATTACGGCTTCGAGTTCCTGAATCCGACCCTCTATAAAGCTTTGCTGTTCCCGCGCGGCGTGGTATTCGGCATTTTCAGACAGATCGCCATGGGCACGCGCCTCAGCAATCGCCTGAATCACGGCGGGGCGCTGGACGCTCTTAAGGTTCTTTAGCTCGCCTTCGAGCCTTGTGTAGCCTTCTTTTGTCAACGGGATCAGTTCCATGATCTTATCGTCCTGTAAAAATTAGCCTTTAAAAAACAAACATCCCGCCCGGATGATGGGCGGGGTGAAAAACATAAGCGTGTCTGACCACACCTCGAGGCTACTGTATCGGGGCGGGGGCGTCAAGAATGATCCTCTTGGCTAGGCTACGGCCTTCTTTGAATTGGGCTTTTCGAAATAAGATTGCAGCGGCGCAACCGTCAATTCCCGTGCCTTGATCGCCTTGATCGCCTCGACGGCGGCCTTGGAGGCCGTCATCAAGGTGTAGTAGGGGATCTTGTTCATCAGTGCCATGCGGCGGATCGACGATGAGTCCGCGAGGGCCTGCGAGCTTTTCGTCGTCGTGTTGATCACGATCTGGATCTTGCCGTTGATGATGGCGTCCACGATATGCGGCTGGCCTTCGAGCACTTTGTTGATGCGCTGAACCTTCAGGCCGCGTTCCTGGAGGAACTTACAGGTTCCGCCCGTTGCGACGATATCGAATCCGATATCGAGCAAATCGCGGGCGATTTGCGCTGCTGCTTCCTTGTCGGAATCCTTGACAGAGAGGAAGACGGTTCCTGAGACGGGCAGCTTGATGCCCGCGCCGAGCATGGATTTTGCGATCGCGTGGGCAAGGTCTGTGTCGAGGCCGATAACTTCGCCTGTCGATTTCATTTCCGGCCCGAGAAGCGGATCGACGCCCGGGAAGCGGTTGAAGGGGAAGACGGGCGCCTTCACGGCCGAGTGTGTTTTGCTCATCCCTACCAGCATATTTCTGAAGCTTGAGAGTTTCTCGCCCGCCATGATGCGCGCGGCGATCTTGGCGACCGGAACGCCCGTGGCCTTTGCCACAAACGGAACGGTTCGGGATGCGCGGGGGTTTACCTCCAGAATATAGATATCGAATTCGCCTGTTTCCTCATTCTTACGCGCGGCGAACTGGACGTTCATCAGCCCCTTAACCTTGAGCGCCTTGGCCAGTTTGACCGTCTGCTCCTCGATGCTTGCGATTGTATCAGCCGGAAGAGAGTGGGGCGGCAGGACGCACATGGAGTCGCCCGAGTGGATGCCCGCCTCCTCGATATGCTCCATGATACCAGCGACGAAAACGTCTTCGCCGTCACAGAGCGCGTCCACGTCGATCTCAATGGCGCTTTTGAGGTAGCGATCAAGCAGGACCGGGGTGTCGCCCGACACGCGCACGGCGGTGTTGATGTATTCGTCGAGTTCGCCCATGTTGTTGACAATCTCCATCGCCTGACCGCCCAGAACGTAAGAGGGGCGGATGACGATGGGGAAGCCGATTTCCTCAGCAATATTGAGTGCTTCCTGTTTGGAGCGGGCCAGCGCGTTCGGCGGCTGGCGCAGGTCGAGTTTTTTCAGGAGCTTCTGGAAGCGTTCGCGGTCTTCCGCGAGGTCGATCGCGTCGGGGTCGGTGCCCAGAATGGGAATGCCGTGCTTTTGCAGGCACTGCGAGAGCTTGAGTGGCGTTTGTCCCCCAAGTTGGACGATTACGCCCAGAACCTCGCCGTTTTTCTGTTCGGCGTGGATCAGTTCTACCACGTCTTCCTCGGTCAGGGGCTCAAAGTAGAGACGGTCGGATGTGTCGTAGTCGGTGGATACGGTCTCAGGGTTGCAGTTGACCATGATGGTTTCATAGCCCGCTTCCTTGAGCGCGTAGGCGGCGTGGACGCAGCAATAGTCGAATTCTATACCCTGACCGATACGGTTCGGGCCGCCGCCAAGGATAACAATTTTCTTTTTATTGGTCGGTTCAATCTCGTTTTCGGCAGGTTCGAGGCCATTGCCCTCGTAACAGCTATACATATAGGCCGTTTCAGACGGGATTTCCGCCGCGCAGCTATCGACGCGTTTATAAACGGGGTGAACATTGTGGGCATGACGGGCTTTGCGCACGTTGGCTTCGGGCACCTTCATAAGTTGTGCAAGCTGGGCGTCGGAGAAGCCGAGCTTTTTAACTTTCATCCAGCCTTCGGCGTTGACGGGAAGGCCGTTTTCGAGGATTTCTTTTTCCGCGCGGACAAAGTTGGCGATACGTTCAAGGAACCAGGGGTCGTATTTGCAGATGCTTTGGACTTCCTGAATGCTAAGCCCCTGCCGCAAACCTTCAGCGACATACAGAATACGCTGCGGCGTTGGTTTTGCAATTGCCGCAATCAGCTGGTCGCGCAAGGCGATGTCGTCGGCGCCCTTGGTCCCGCGTACTGGCAAAGGATTAAGTCCCGTCAGACCCTTTTCGAGAGAGCGCATCGCTTTTTGCAGCGATTCTTCGAAGCTGCGCCCGATGGACATGACTTCGCCGACCGACTTCATGGCGGTGGTGAGGATCGTTTCCGTGCCTTTAAATTTTTCGAACGCGAAGCGGGGCACTTTGGTCACGATATAGTCAATTGTCGGCTCGAATGAGGCTGGAGTACGCCCACCCGTAATGTCGTTTGCCAGTTCGTCGAGCGTGAAGCCGACGGCCAGTTTTGCAGCAATCTTGGCAATCGGGAAGCCTGTGGCCTTGGAGGCAAGAGCCGAGGAGCGCGAAACGCGCGGGTTCATTTCGATTACAATCATGCGGCCGTTTTCGGGATTGACAGCGAACTGCACGTTCGAGCCGCCCGTTTCAACGCCGATTCCGCGCAGGATTGCGATGGAGGCGTTGCGCATGATCTGGTATTCCTTGTCGGTCAGCGTCAAAGCCGGTGCGACGGTGATTGAATCCCCTGTATGAACGCCCATCGGATCGACGTTTTCAATCGAGCAGACGATGATGCAGTTGTCGTTTTTGTCGCGGACGACCTCCATCTCGTATTCTTTCCAGCCGAGGAGGGATTCCTCAATAAGAACTTCGCTTGTCGGAGAGGCATCCAGACCTTCACGGACGATTTTTTCGTAGTCTTCCTTGTTATAAGCGATGCCTCCGCCCGTGCCGCCGAGTGTAAAGGATGGACGGATAATGGATGGTAAGCCGATCTTTTCAATCGCTTGACGCGCTTCTTCGAGGCTTTTTACGACCACGCTTTTTGCAGATTCCAGGCCTAGCTCATCCATGCATACTTTGAATTTCTCGCGGTCCTCGGCTTTTTCAATTGCCTGCTGGTCTGCGCCGATCAACTCGATCCCGAGACGGTCAAGAGTGCCGTTTTTAGCGAGAGCAAGCGCGGTGTTCAGGGCCGTCTGCCCGCCCATAGTGGGAAGCAGCGCGTCCGGACGCTCCTTTTCAAGAATTTTTGCCACGATTTCCGGCGTGATCGGCTCGACATAGGTCGCGTCGGTCAGTTCCGGGTCCGTCATAATTGTTGCCGGGTTGGAATTGACCAGAATGATCCGGTAGCCTTCCTCTTTCAACGCTTTACAAGCCTGCGTTCCCGAGTAGTCAAACTCACATGCCTGACCGATGATGATGGGGCCCGCTCCGATGATGCAGATCGATTTTATATCTGTTCTTTTTGGCATAGCTCTGGTTACTGTCCCTTATTTTCGGTTTGCTCTTCGCTTTTTTGTTCCGGCAGATCTTCTTGCGCCTGAGGCTCTTCGGTGATTTCCTTTGTGCCCGCGCATTGCCCAGTTGACAGGTAGCCAACGCCTTTCTCAGACTGTGCGATGATCGCGTAAACAAGATAAGTTTTATCTGCTTCAAAAACGAAATTGCAGTTCGATAGCCTTTGCGCGATGCGCACGCGTTGTTCGCCGGGCATAACCGTGGCGGCCATAATTATTTTTGCTGCCTCGGTCTCTTTTTTCATACTTTCCACAACAAGGGTTGTCCAAATGCCGTTTCCGGCGGCTTCCGTAGGACCAATCGTCTTGCCAATAAAAATGGCATCTGCGGCTGCTTCTTGCACTTCGGGTGCTGCCTGCTCACAGGCGCATATGGCTTTAGCTTGCCCTGTGTAAAGCAAGAAGCCGGATAAACATGCCAAGAACAACGTTATGATTTTTTTCTTGCTCATCATTCTCTCACCATAGGCTTTAATGTTGCTGCGGTCGATTTTTGTAGCCCTTATTTTTTCATACTCTTCACAAAGCGGTCAAAAAGGTAATGACTGTCCTGCGGCCCCGGTGAAGCTTCAGGGTGATATTGCACAGAGAATGCCGCCTTATCTTTGACGCGTAGTCCTTCGTTTGTGCCGTCGAAAAGGCTGATATGCGTGACCTCGACATTGCCCGGCAGGCTTTCAGCCACC
>JAANMX010001335.1_pt1 | contig 28438 bp, 22 predicted proteins | sample 7279681 | NCBI WGS metagenome assembly JAANMX01 (sample SAMN14094542, study PRJNA606508) | bioreactor metagenome | isolation source: A lab-scale SPAN reactor treating ammonium-rich wastewater day 351 | place: Ireland: Galway | collected 2018-01-01 | reverse complement strand
GAAACGATTATGGAAAGAAAAACGAGAGTATCGGTATTTGAAAGTGAAAAACCGTCGGAAATTCAATTGATTAAAGCCCGTTTGGATGCCAACAATATTGCCTCCTTTTTAAATGATAAGTATATGTCATTCACTACTACACCTACTGCGAACACCATTAAACTGATGGTAAATCTGCAGGATGAACAGAGAGCATTTGATATTATAGATGAATTGATCATGAAATCTGATTTAGATCTTACTGCTAACCTTAAAAATTAATTTTATAATTTTAAATTTTACGTTTTACAGAAATCGGCACCAATTTATTTGGTGCCGGTTTTTTTTATCGCAAAAATCTAAGAATTTGCCCTGGTGAATTCCTGTTATTGAAAATTAGATCTTAAAGTTTTTCTTTCATCATTTTGATGAAGACGGAAGGTTTAAGATCAAATTTCCTGCGGAAATGATCAGAAAAATTCTCTGTGCTCGAGAATCCCGCAAGAGATGCAAGTTCTTTCACATCCATATTTAGATATTTCACATCATTTTTCAAATGGTCGATAATGTAATCAAGACGGAGGTCATTGATATAAAGGGTAAAGTTTTTCCCTTTGTAGGTATTGATGATTTTTGAGAAGTAAGTGGAATTGGTACCAAAGTCCTCACTCAGTGATTTTTGTGAAACCTGCGAATCAAGGAATTTCTCCTCCTTTTCAAAATTTTCGAGTTGCTTCAGAATGCTCTCAACAAAAATGGGATTGAGACCTGGAATTTTATTATAAAACTCATAGTTAAATTTCTGTGGACTCTTAATTTGAATTTCATTCAATAATCTAGGTGCTGTAGTAGCGTCTTCCGTACTCTGTTGCGCGAGGATCGCTTCGAAACGCTTTTTGTAATTCTGCTTTTCTTTATAGATCCTGTATCCGAAAAACAGAAAAATACCAAGAAGTACAATAATTAATACAAAAAAGATAACTCTCTGATTTTGCAGCGTACTTTCAATTCTGTTTTTTTCGGCTATAAGTTTTTTGGTATCATATTCCTTAACAATTCTTTCGTAGAGATACTTGTAGTTTTTCTCGTAGGAACGGTCGAGGAACATCAGTTTGTTGATATATTCCAATTGTTTTTTGGTATCACCTATAGAATTATAATATTTGATCAGGATTTCATACGCCGAGCGAAACTGGGGATCGAGCTTTTTTGTCTTCTCATAATGTTTGTCGATTTCTTCCAGATATTTTACGGCCAGTTGCTCCTTACCAATATGCCAGTAGGAGAGACCTAAATAATAAACTTCGGTATTATGATCCCATTGGTCATTGTATAATCTGATGGATTCCGAAAATTTAGAAATTGCGCTATTATAGTCTTTTAGATAATAAGCAGTCATACCTTCAGAAGTGATAAAATACGGAGTGTATTGGTCTAGTTTATTATCTTTTATATAACTAAAAGCTTCTTCTAACAATGCTTTATTTTCCTCAATATTCCCCAGTTTTATATTCGAATCTATAAGGCTCATTAGGGAATAGAGGTAATATACCTGATAATTTTTCCCTAAAGAGGATTTATTATTTAGATGGTCCTTAAAATATTTAAGCGATATTAAAAGCTCCTTTCTTGCATCTTCATACTGTCCTAAATAAATTTTATTTTGTGCAATATAGTAGATGGTCTTGTTTAAGATGTATTCGTCTCCAATCTCTTGTGATAACTTATTTGCTGCCAAAATATCATCTAGAGCTTTTTCGTAGAACTCTTCTGCCATATTGACATTACCGTGATGTAAGTATGCATCAATGAGAATCTTTTTAATTTCAGAGTTTTTTGCAATAATCAACGCGCTGTCAGCATATTTTAAATTTATCGGATAGGTACTGTTTACGCTCGCGTAACGATAAGCATAAAATAAAGCCTCCTTGTTTTGCTCTTTTTTTGATTTTGAAATATAGAAATTTATCAGTTTCCACATTTCTGTCGGATTATTGATGTTTGCATCAATCGTTTTTTCGATTTCCTCATTACTTAAATTGGAGTTCGGCGACTTTTGAGCCGGGAAATTGTTGAAAATAACAAGAGAAAAGAGAAAAAGAAGTGTTAATTTAAATTTCAACTGCATGATGTCTTACTGACTGATTTATAGTGGTTTATTTATTTTAATGGCTTGTTTTTTACAATTTTACTGTATTTTTTTTAAAATGCCTGCAGCTAATTTAAAATATACTTGTTGTTTTTTAAAAACTAACGGTTGCATAATTTGCTTTATAATCGCTTTCGACAATACATTTGTAAAAATTAAAAGTATGAAAAAATTTGCACTTATCACCGCAGTACTTGTCACTGCTATATCATTACAATCATGCAGACAAGCTGATGACTTTTTATCACCTGAAGAAATAGCAACATTACAAAAAGTACAGGACTCATCCAACAATTCTTCTAATAAAGATGATGATAATACTGTAGGAATTGACCAAAGTGTGCCAACTGCCACATTCGTAGACGGAGAAATTGTACCGCCACCAAGAAAGTAACCCCTAAAACTAAATATTTTTTTTTCATCATTTGTGTTTGGTTCTTCCGCGATATTCGCGGAAGAATCTTTTTATAGAACAATTACATCCTCCCGCTTGTCGTTTAATCAAGTTTCCTTATTTTCGTACCTTTGTAAAATATCCCTTATTTATGGAAGCCACCTATATTGAAACCCAACAGATTTCTTTTCAGGATTTTAAAAACCAGATTTTAGCTGATTATAAACTCGGTAGAATTTCGCGCGAAATGTCCTATTTGGGACGTCGTGAAGTTTTAACCGGCAAAGCAAAGTTCGGTATTTTCGGCGACGGGAAAGAGCTTCCGCAACTCGCAATGGCTAAGGTCTTTAAAAATGGTGACTTCCGCTCCGGATATTACCGGGACCAGACTTTCGCCATGGCGATTGATGCTGTAAGCGTAGAAAGTTTTTTTGCCCAGTTATACGCAGATACAAGTGTTGAACGCGAACCCGCTTCTGCCGGTCGCCAGATGAATGGTCATTATGCGACCCGAAGTCTGAACGAAGACGGCAGCTGGAAGAACTTAATGGAGCAAAAAAATATTTCATCAGATATTTCACCAACCGCAGGTCAGATGCCGAGGCTTTTAGGACTTGCATTAGCTTCCAAAGTATATAAATCAGTCAAATTCGAAGGTTCAGAAAAATTTTCCAACGGCGGAAATGAAGTTGCTTTCGGTACAATTGGTGATGCATCAACCGCTGAAGGACATTTCTGGGAAGCTTTGAATGCTGCCTGTGCTTTGCAGGTTCCAATGATTGTTTCTATTTGGGACGACGGTTACGGAATTTCTGTACCAACTCAAAACCAGCGTGCTAAAGCAGATATTGCCGAAATGCTGTCAGGGTTCCAGAGAACAGAAGGTCAGAATCAGGGATGCGAAATCATTCAGGTAAAAGCCTGGGATTATCCGTCACTTCTTGATGCTTACGCCCGGGCAGAACATTTTGCCAGAACCGAAAGTGTACCTGTTGTTGTGCATGTGGTAGAAGTTACCCAGCCTCAAGGTCACTCCACATCTGGATCGCACGAGAGATATAAAAATGAAGAACGCCTCAAATGGGAAGGCGAATTCGATGGACTGAATAAATTCAGAGAATGGATCCTGAACTATTCCATAGAAATTGAAGGTAAGGAAGAACAGTTAGCGACCGCTGAAGAACTTGATCTTATTAATGAAGAAGCGAAGAAATTTGTAAAAGAAGGTCAGAAAAAAGCTTGGGAAGACTATCAACGATCAATTACCGTTTTAAAAGATTCAGTGATTCCATTAGTTGAGAATTTAAAAGACCGGAACGCAGAAATCACCGCTGAACTTGATAAATTCAATAAGATCATTGCGGTGGCGAAACGTGATATTTTCCATTTGGTAAGAAAGTCTTTACTCCTTACAAGGGGCAATGAATCTGCAGAGAGAAAAACTCTTCAGAATAAATTTAAAGAAATTTTTGCGACTGAGAAAGACAATTACTCTTCGCATTTATATTCTCAGTCTCAGTGGAAAACAACGAATATAAAAGAAATTCCTCCTGCTTTTTCTCAAAATTCAGAGAATGTTGACGGAAGAGTTGTTGTAAGAAATAACTTCGATAAAATATTCGAAAAATATCCTGAAACGCTGGTTTTCGGTGAAGATGCCGGAAATATCGGCGACGTAAACCAAGGTTTAGAAGGTCTACAGGAAAAATATGGCGAACTTCGAATCGCAGACACCGGAATTCGTGAAGCCACTATCCTCGGACAAGGAATTGGTATGGCAATGCGCGGACTCAGACCGATTGCAGAAATCCAGTATCTTGACTACATCCTGTATTGTTTGCAGGGAATGAGCGATGACTTAGCCACCGTTCAGTACCGTACAAAAGGTGGGCAAAAAGCTCCGGTAATTATCAGAACACGTGGCCACAGGCTCGAAGGTGTTTGGCATTCCGGTTCACCGATGGCTGGAATCATCAATCTTTCAAAAGGAATTCTGGTTCTTGTTCCACGAAACTTGACCAAAGCTGCAGGATTTTACAACACGATGCTTCAGAGTGATGAACCAGCCGTAATCGTGGAATGTCTGAACGGTTACCGTTTAAAAGAAAAACAGCCTGATAACCTCGGAGAATTCACTGTTCCTGTCGGTAAAATTGAAATTACTAAAGAAGGTAAGGATGTGACGTTAGTGACTTACGGATCCACCTGGAGAATCGTAATGGAAGCAGCTGAGGAACTTGAAAAAATCGGTATTTCTGCCGAAGTGATTGATGTTCAGTCCTTAATACCGTTTGATTTGAGCCACGAGATTGCTGAAAGTGTAAAGAAAACCAACCGTTTGGTAGTGATTGACGAAGATGTGGAAGGCGGAACATCTGCTTTTATTCTTCAGCAGATTCTCGAAAAACAGAAAGCTTTCAGATTTTTAGACTCAGATCCTTTAACCATTTGTGCAGAAAACCACAGACCTGCTTACGCAAGCGACGGCGATTATTTCAGCAAACCTAGTGTGGATGATATGGTCGAAAAAGTATATGCGATGTTTAATGAAATTAATCCGGCTCAGTTTCCGGCGATATAGATTTTAATATATAGGGATAAAAAAAGCAAACTTCGGTTTGCTTTTTTTTGTGCACCATTCTTGCATTGCTTCGTGAAAGTTAAATTTTATGAAAAAGATATATCTTCCGCTTATAGCCTCACTCTTAGCTGTTTCATGTAGCAAGACTGAAACTAAAATTCAGGATCATTCAACAGAGCAGAATCAGAAAAATGAAACTAAGAACGAAATGGTTGCGCTTATGGATGAAATGATGGATGAAATGCACAGTGAAAAATCTACAGGGAATAATGATGTAGATTTTGCTAAGATGATGATTGAGCACCATAAGGGCGCAGTTGAAATGTCGGAACTTCTTTTAGAGAAAGGCCAAAATGAAGAATTGAAAACATTTGCCCGCAAAGTTATTGCTGCACAGGATCAAGAAATTGACTTGATGAAAAAGTTTGAAAATCAAACCGAAGTTTCACCCGACAGCAAGATTTTTCAGCAGGAACTCAATCAGTCTATGGGCGCGATGATGGATAAAAACATTAAAATCCATAATGATATTGATAAAGATTACGCCGAGCAAATGATTCCACATCATCAAAGCGCGGTTGATATGGCCGAAGTTTATCTGAAATACGGTAAGCAAAAGGATTTGTTGAAATTGTGCGATGATATTGTTAATACGCAGACTTCAGAAATTCAACAATTAAAGACTTGGCTCGCTGCCAATTAAATTGATAATATGAAATAACTCAGGCCAGCGCCGTAAAAAAGGAATGTGGTGCATTCCTTGAAAAAAATTCCGTAAATTCGCGTTAAATTTTTTAACACATGAACTACGATATTATTGTCATCGGAAGTGGCCCGGGTGGATATGTAACCGCGATAAGAGCTGCACAACTGGGTTTTAAAACCGCCATTATCGAAAAGGAAAATTTAGGCGGTATCTGCCTGAACTGGGGCTGTATCCCAACCAAAGCTTTGCTGAAGTCGGCGCACGTTTTCAATTACTTAAAACATACTGAAGATTACGGTCTGAATAAAATTGAAAATCCCGGGTTCGATTTTTCGAAAGTAATCCAGAGAAGTAGAGGTGTTGCCACCAAGATGAGTGGCGGAATTTCTTTCCTGATGAAGAAGAACAAAATCGATGTCATCATGGGAACTGCTAAAGTTCAGAAAGGCAAAAAAGTTTCTGTAACAGATAAAGACGGAAAAATTACTGAGTATTCCGGTGAACATATTATCATCGCTACCGGCGCAAGATCAAGAGAACTTCCGAACCTTCCCCAGGATGGCGTGAAAGTGATCGGATACCGTCAGGCATTGAGCCTTCCGCAGCAGCCAAAATCGATGATTGTTGTTGGTTCAGGTGCAATCGGTGTTGAGTTTGCTGATTTCTATAATTCAATGGGAACTAAAGTGACCATCGTTGAATTTATGCCAACTGTGGTACCTGTTGAAGATGAAGAAATCTCAAAACACCTTGAAAAATCCCTGAAAAAATCAGGAATCGAAATTATGACGAACGCTTCCGTTGAAAGCGTTGATACAAGCGGGGAAGGTGTAAAAGCAAACGTAAAAACAGCGACAGGAAACATTACCCTTGAAGCTGATATTTTACTGTCCGCTGTAGGAATTTCCGCGAATATTGAAGGACAGGGATTCGAAGAAGTTGGTATTCAAACTGATAAAGGCCGTGTTTTAGTTAACGAATGGTACGAAACTTCTGTTCCGGGATATTATGCAATCGGTGATATTCTTCCAACTCAGGCATTGGCTCACGTAGCTTCTGCAGAAGGAATTACCTGCGTTGAGAAAATCAAGGGACTTCACGTAGAGAAAATCGATTACGGCAATATTCCTGGTTGTACTTATTGTCACCCGGAAGTCGCTTCAGTTGGTCTTACTGAAAAGCAGGCGAAAGAAAAAGGTTACGAAATTAAAGTAGGTAAATTCCCGCTTTCTGCAAGTGGGAAAGCAACCGCAAACGGAAATACAGATGGTTTCATTAAAGTGATTTTCGATGCGAAATACGGAGAATGGCTCGGTTGTCACATGATTGGCGAGGGCGTTACCGATATGATTGCGGAAGCAGTTGTCGCGAGAAAACTTGAAACGACAGGCCACGAAATTATTAAATCAATTCACCCGCACCCGACCGTTTCAGAAGCGATCATGGAAGCTGCTGCGGCGGCTTACGGTGAAGTAATTCATATTTAATGATGATGCAGCGGTTTTTCTTGCTAATTGCAATGTGCTTATTTACGGTAGGATTTGGTCAGAAAAAGTTTAAAGATCACCAGTTTCCGGCCAAATATGTGTTAAAAACTTCGTCGGATACGGTGCGGAGCCATATTCAGAATTTGGGCGCATTTAAAGCATCAACTTATTCACCAGCAACGATTATTAGAAAACTTTATATGATCGACGACTCTGGAAAAAAGTTTTCTTTGAATGAAACCGAGGTCTCATATATCGAATTTGTAGACACTAAAAATACAAAACATGTATTTACTGCGGCTCCAGAGAATATGCGTTTAGGTTTAGTAGAGCCTTTGCACAATGGCCGGATAAATTATTTTGTAGATTATTTCTTTACAAATCTGTACGGCAACTTTAGTTTTACCGAGTATTTGGTTGAGGAGGGAAAAGAAACAATTAAAAGCGGGCTCTTTAGCAGTTCAGGCAAAATGTTAAAGGAAAGGTTTGCAGCTTATCCCGATCTTCTAACGCTGGTAGATACAATGAAAACCCGTGAAGACCTTGTAAATATTTTAAAATTATACGATCAAAAATAGTTTAAATTAAAACTTTACTACAAAACCACAGTTCAGGCTGTGGTTTTTTTGTGTCCAAAAATTCTTATCTTAACAAAAAAATTACCCCATGAGTTACAAATACTTTTTTCCGGTGCTGTTGTTTTCGGGAACGCTGTTTTTCAGCCAGTCTAAAAGCGATATCATTGTGCCGAATGAAAACCTTATTGCAGAAAATATTCCTGCAATTCCAAAAAGCCTGAGCGAGAAAATCAAAAAATATTCTGAAAGTCGGGGTGCGAATTTCACAGCCATTCATCCCAACGGAAAAGAACTGATTATGGTGACCAGATTTGCCTCAACCAATCAGCTTCACAAAATATCGCAGGCCATGGGCGCCAGAAAACAGCTCACTTTTTTTGATGAACCGGTGAATTCAGCAGATTACGAACCTATAAAAGGGGAATTTCTTGTCTATTCCAAGGACATGGGCGGAAACGAATTCGGACAGCTTTTTAAACTGGATTTAAAAACCATGGAATCCAAACTGCTTACCGATGGCGGAAGATCACAAAATGGCGGTATGACCTGGAAAAAAGACGGTTCAGGATTTTATTTTTCCTCTACGAAAAGAAATGGCGGCGACCGCGATATTTATTTTATGAATCCGCTTAAGCCCGAAGATGTAAAACTTGTTCTTGAACTGAAAGGCGGCGGCTGGGGAATAAATGATATTTCCGATGACGGCAAAAAGCTGATTATTGGTGAATATGTTTCTGCAAACGAATCTCACCTCTATCTTTTTGATACCGAAATTAAAAAACTGGAATCAATTACGAACCGAAACGACAAGCAAATCGTTCAGGGAAGTGCAAGATTCAGCAAAAATAGTGATGAAATCTGGTATATTACAGACCGCGATAATGAGTTTAACCGGCTCGGGACATTCAATTTAAGGTCAAAGAAAATCAATTACTTCACCTCCGATATTCCGTGGGAAGTTTCGAATTATGCCTTGTCTAAAGACAAATCCAAAATTGTTTTCGAAACCAACGAAGGAGGTTTAAATAAACTGTATCAAATGGATACCGCTTCAAAAAAATACTCTGAAATAAAAGGACTTCCGGTAAGCCTCGTCAATAATTTTGAATTCACGAATGATGGTAAATCTCTGTACTTTTCACAGTCTACCTACGATTCTTCCGCAGATATTTATAAGTTAGACCTCGCTTCAAATAAAATTGAAAGATGGACCGATAGTGAACAGGGTGAAATGCAGAAAACAGAGATGTCTGAACCGAAGTTGATTGAATGGAGCAGTTTCGATGGGATGAAAATTACAGGGTTCTATTATCCGGTTTCTAAAAAGTTTACCGGCAAAAGACCTGTGCTGATCAATATTCATGGCGGTCCGGAAGGGCAGTCGATGGCGTCATCACTTGGTTCCGGTAATTATTACACCAATGAAATGGGAGTTGCTTTAATCTATCCGAATGTGCGGGGTTCCTCTGGTTTTGGTAAAACATATATTGCCAGTGATAATGGTTTTAACAGAATGAATTCGGTAAAAGATATCGGTGCTTTACTAGACTGGATTGCGAAACAGCCGGAACTCGATAAGGACCGGATTATGATTATGGGCGGCAGTTACGGAGGTTTTATGACCCTGGCAACCGCTTATGAATATGCTGACAGAATCAGATGTTCGGTAGATATAGTTGGGATCTCAGATTTTAATACTTTCCTTAAAAATACCGAAGAATACCGCCGTGATCTGAGAAGAGTAGAGTACGGCGACGAACGTGATCCGAAAATGAGTGCATTCTTCACGAAAATAGCGCCGCTGAACAATACTGATAAAATTAAAAAACCTATGTTCATCATTCAGGGAACCAACGATCCGCGGGTTCCGGTAACGGAAGCTACGCAAATGCGTGATAAACTGAAAGCCCAGGGAAATACGGTGTGGTATCTTGAAGCGAAGAATGAAGGACACGGTTTCCGGAAAAAAGAAAATGTAGATTTCCAGCGCCTCGCCGTCATCCGTTTTATGGAAGAATACCTTTTAAAGTAAATTTTACATCTGAAAACATCTTAGCCATTTCCTCCGGAGATGGCTTTTTATTTTGTACACAGACCGTATTTCAGGAATGTTTCTTTACTTTTGACCTACAAAATTTTTTAAATGTACAATTTAGGTCTTGCCCTTTGTGGCGGCGGTTCGAAGGGGATTGCACATGCAGGAGTTATAAAGCTTCTGAACGAAAAGGGAATTGTGCCCGATGTTTTGGCCGGAACCAGCGCCGGAGCAATCGTGGCCACCATGTATGCTGCAGGGAAGACTCCCGAAGAAATCGTAGGATTTTTTAAATCTGTCTATTTTTTTAAATGGAATCATTTTGCATTCCGCAAGCCAGGCGGCTTCATTCAGTCTGATGTTTTCGGAAAGTACCTTAAACCCATTTTTAAAGACGGAAAACTTCAAGATCTTGATAAAAAGGTATTTGTTACCGCAACCAATATCATTTCCGGTAAACTGGAAGTCTTCGGTGGCGAGGTAAAAGTAGTGGATGCGGTTATCGCTTCCTGTGCCGTACCCATGGTTGCAACGCCGTACAGGATTGGGAATCATCTGTACAGCGATGGCGGAATTCTGAATAATTTTCCGGTGGATGTTCTGAAATATGTGAGCAGAAAAAACATCGGAGTTTATTTTTCTCAGCAGAAAACTATTGACGAAAGCAGTCTCAGGAATCTGTTTGATATCACCGCGCGTGCTTATGACATCATGACCACTCAGGCGGAATTGGGCAAAATAGCGAACTGCGACTGGCTTATTAATCCAGCAGAACTGCAGAAATATAAAATGTTTGAAACAAAGGTCGAAAGAATGAATGAAATCTTCGGGATCGGTTATAAAACTGCTGCAGAAAGTTATGAATTACACAAAAATATACTGGGGGTAAATTAGCAGCCCTATAATAACTGCGGCTACTGCTAAAAGTAACACGGCACCGGCCGAAATATCCTTGATGAGACCGATGTTTTTATGGAATTCCGGATGTACGAAATCACATAGCTTTTCCATTGCAGTGTTCAGCATTTCAGCACTTAAAACCGCAAAGCACACAAGAAAAATAATTGAGGCATGCTCCGGGGAAAGTCTTAGATAGACAATTAGAAACAGATTGATCAATAGCGCCAGAACCTCAAGCTGAAAATTGCGCTCAGATCTCAGCATTCGGATGATGCCGTTCAGGGAATTCAGAACACTTATGTGGAATGCGGGTTTTCTCATTACCAGTTTTTATCGATCATATAAATTAGCTGACTCATTGCTACAGCGCCCAGAAGCAGTTCCCGGTGATTTACTTTATCGAACGTGTCCTCCTCGGAATGATGAATTTCAAAATAACGCTGAGAGTCAGGAACAAGCTCTGCTAAAGGAACTCCAAGTTTTCTCATCGGTTCAATATCTGTTCCGGCATACTGAAGTTCAAAATTATGAAGACCGTACGGGAGAAAAAGATGACGCCAGGACTGTATCTGTGCACGCTTATCGGCATCCATCACTAATGCTATTCCTCTGGGTGTAAATCCGCCCCCGTCACTTTCGATCGCAAAAATATGCTTCTCATTTTTCTTCTGGATGTTGTCTGCGTAGGTATTTCCGCCGCGTACGCCATTTTCTTCGTTGGCAAAACACACCACCCGAAGCGTATGATTATTTTTTAAACCCAGTTTTTTAAAGGTTCTGAGGACTTCGATACTTTGTACAATCCCAGCTCCATCGTCATGCGCACCTTCGCCCACATCCCATGAGTCCAGGTGACCGCTTACCACGGTCACTTTACTGTCTTTATGGCCTGTGATTTCACCAATTACCGAATGGGTAAGTTTTTCTCCTTTCATTCCACAGTTAGAATTCAGTTTGGCTACAATTTTCTGGGTTTTCAAAGCTTTTTCTAACTCGTTAGCACTTTTAGGCCCGATAGCAACAGCAGGAATATTAACCGTATCGTCCTGATCATAACGCATCATTCCGGTATGCGGAACATCATCTACTGCGGACGAAAGGGACCGTGTGATCACGGCTTTCGCTCCTTTTTTTCCTGCCCATGAGGCAGCGAAACGACGGTAGATTCCGGCATCGCCGTAAGCCTGACCGGTATTGATAAAAGTTTGGTTAAAAGCGTAATTAAAAAATACAATTTTTCCTGCTACCGCGCTGGCCGGCAGCCTGTCGAATTCTTCCTTATTTTTCACAAAAATAATTTCAGCTTCTACATCTTTGCCTTTCGTACCTTCAGAATTTCCTAAAGACAACATTCTTAGTGCTTTCCAGTTCCCCTTTCCAACCTTGATATAAAGTGATTCTTCGCCTCTCTCCCAAACCGGAAGCATTACTTCTTCCTTCCACACTTTATCAGCGCCGGCTTCCTTCAGTTTCTGTACTGCCCAATCCGTCGAACGCTCATACGATGCGGAACCGCTGAGACGGTGACCGATATTTTGGGTAAGATCACGAAGATTTTCATACGCAGTGCCCTGAACCAATATTTCGTCGGAAATATTTTTGAATTGGATGGAATCCTGCGTGGCTTGTGAAAATAAAAATCCGCCCAGAAAGAGCGGAAGTATTTTGAGGAGAATCTGTTTCATGAATTGGATAATTGTTAACCAAATTTAAACAAATTTATTGAATGAGTAATTATTGTTTCATATCGTACATTACCAGTGCGGTTACGAGTTTAGGTTCAATATACGTACATTTCGGAGGCATTTTAATGTTTTTATTTGATACTTTCAACAAATCATTAAAACTCACAGGATAAATTCCGAATCCCACTTTGAATTCGCCTGAATCTACTTTGTCTTTGATCTCATTGATGCCTTCAATACCGGAATTTCCTTTGATGTAGGTGATTTTGTCGGTGGTTTTAGGATCTTCAATGCCCAAAATGTCCTTAAAAACAAATTCTTCCAGCAGGAAATGATCCAAATCGTTCATATCACTCTGTTGTTTTCTGAGGTCGTGTTTCACGTGCAGAGAATAGAATTTTCCACCTAAATACATGGAGATATGGAACTTCTGCGAAGGATAATAAGGCGTCTCGCCTTTATCGTGGACAAGGAAGTTTTCTTCGATTTTTGAAAGAAATTCCGCTTCGCTAAGTCCGTTTAAATCATTTAAAAGTCGGTTATAATCATGAATTTTAATCGACTGGTTCGAAACGATAAAACTGAAAACGTAATTATAATGCTCCGTTCCGGTATGTTTGCGGTTTTTTTCCTGAAGATTTTTTGCATTCAGTGCAGTAGATCCAATCCTGTGGTGACCGTCGGCAATATAAAAGGAATCAATCTGCTCCAGGACTTCCTTAAACTGCAACATTTTCAGGCGGTTATCGATACGCCAAACTTTGTGGCGCACACCGTTATCGTCAAGATAATTAAGTACCGGAACGTTCTTTTCCTCGTGATTCATGAGCAATTCCACTTTTGGGTTTGCCATATAGGTCAGCAGCACGGGTTCTGCCTGAAGATTCACTTTTTCCAGATAATAAGCAAGTTTTTCTTTCTTGTGGGTGAGGGTAGATTCGTGTTTTTTTATTCTTCCATTGCGGAAATCATCAACACTTACCAGACCTAATAATCCACGAAACACTGACTTATTGGGCAAAAACTGCTCATAAAGGTAATAGGAAGAAATATCCTGCACGAGTTTCTTGTCATCCAGAAGTTCCTCGAAATTGGTACGTATTTTCCGTAAATTACGGTCGATATCCTTGGATTTGCTAACCACATAAGGTTTAATCATCTGAATGTAAGATGATTCCTGCTGGGCTTTTTTATTGATTTCTTCTTGTGAGAAGTTGTCTAACGGATGGGTAGGGAATATGTCAACGTAATCTTCACTCGGTCTAATTCCCCTAAAAGGTTTAAAGATGGGCATTGTATTACTATAGTTTATTTTTAATATCAATAATCTGCGCTGCAAGTTCTGTTCCGATTTTCTCCTGCGCATCAACTGTATTTCCTCCTAAATGCGGCGAAAGAGACAGGTTGGCATTCATGAGAAGCGGCAATTCCGGCGTGGGCTCATTTTCGAAAACATCAAGCGCGGCACCCGCAATTTTTCCGGATTCAATAAAATCCAGCAGCGTCACCTCATTTAAAACGCCGCCCCGTGCGGTATTTACGATGAAAACACCGTCTTTCATCAGTTCAAATTGAGGAGTATCTAAAATGTAATTTTCGGATTTTGGGGTATTGATGCTTAAGAAATCAACGTCTTTCAGAAACTCCACCCAGTCGGTGGTTGAAGTAATTTCGAAATTGAGCGTCTGCCCGTCGAAGAAATCGAGGAAAAGCGTTTCGGTGCGTGGTTTACGGGTAAGAACTTTTACTTTCATTCCTAAGGAAATTCCCATTTTAACCACTTCCTGTCCGATTCCGCCAAAACCGATAACGCCAAGTGTTTTTCCTTCCAGTTCCACAGCGGTAGAGAAAGATTTCTTCAAGGCTTTAAAGTGGGTTTCCCCTTCAAGCGGCATTAATCTGTTGGATTCGTGGAGAAATCTTGCCAGCGAGAAAAAATGTGCAAAAACCATTTCAGCAACAGACCTTGATGAAGCTTTTGGTGTATTGATGATATACAGTCCTTTTTCAATTGCATATTCGGTGTCGATATTGTCCATTCCCACACCGCCGCGGCCAATGATTTTCAGTCCTGGGCAGGCATCTATTAAATCCTGACGCACTTTCGTCGCACTCCGTACCAAAAGGACATCGATATTGTTTTCGTTAATGAAACTGGCAAGATGTTCCTGAGAAACCCGCGTTTCTACCAGTTCGATTCCTGCTTCTGCTAAAGCATTTTTGCCTGATTCTGAAATACCGTCGTTGGCTAAAACTTTCATAAATGTTGTATCAAATTAACTGAGTAAATTCAAAGTGTGATTCTGAAATTATTTTAAATCTTTCATCACATCAACCAAAACCTGCACACTTTCGATCGGCAAAGCATTATAAAGGCTGGCTCTGTAGCCGCCTAAACTCCGGTGACCATTAAGACCGTTGATTCCGGCAGCTTTCCATGCAGCATCAAATTCTTCTTTTTTAGATTCATCCAACAGTTGGAAAGAAACATTCATTAATGAACGGTCTTCTTTCTGGCAGAAGGTTTCAAATAAAGGGTTGCGGTCGATTTCCTCATACAGAAGTTTTGCTTTGGCTTCGTTTCTGGCTTCAGCAGCGGCAATTCCCCCATTTTTTTCAAGATGCTGTAACGTCAGGAGGGTTGCATACACCGGAAATACCGGCGGTGTATTGTACATGGATTCTTTATCGATATGATTCTGGTAGTTCAGGATCGAAGGAATTGTTCTTCCGGTTTGTCCCAGAACACTTTTTTTAACCACGACGAGTGTTACACCAGCAGGTCCCATATTTTTCTGTGCTCCGGCGTAAATCAGGTCAAATTGTGAATAATCGATCACACGGGAAAAAATATCTGAGCTCATATCGCAAACCATAAGCGTGTCAACCTTCGGGAAGGTTTTCATCTGTGTACCGTAAATGGTGTTGTTCGAAGTGCAGTGAAAATAATCGTATTCGCTGCCGACTGAATAATCTTTGGGGATGAAAGAATATTTCTGCTCTTTCGAGGAACCAACTACATCTACCGTTCCAAAACCTTTAGCCTCTTTTATCGCACCGGCAGCCCATGTCCCGGTGTCCAGGTAAGCAGCTTTTCCGTTTTCAGCTTTCATGAGGTTATATGGAACCATCAGAAACTGTAAACTTGCTCCTCCGCCCAGATAGAGCACTTCGTAATCATCGCCCAGATTCATGAGTCTTTTTACGATGGCTCTGGCCTCATCCATCACCGCTACAAAATCTTTGCTCCGGTGGGAAATTTCGAGGATTGAAAGACCTATTCCGTTAAAATCCAGAATTGCTTCTGCTGATTTCTGAAAAACTTCCTGCGGTAATATGCAGGGTCCTGCGCTGAAATTGTGTTTTTTGCTCATGTTTTTTTTATTTGAAACCGCATTACTGCGTTTTTGGTCTGTTGAATTTTATTCCTGAAAAGTAGAGCAGAAGGGTAAAAAAAAACGCCCACAAAAAGTGAGCGGATATTTACTCTCCGTGTAAGAAAGCTTTTTTCTCAAGTAAGCTTTCCTCAGATTCTACATGGTCTTCATCAGGTATACAGCAGTCTACCGGGCAAACCGCCGCACACTGCGGCTCTTCGTGGAAGCCGATGCACTCCGTACATTTATCGGTTACAATAAAATATACATCATCGCTTACCGGTTCCTGCGGAGCGTCTGCATCTACGGTTAATCCCGATTTCATTACTACCTTTCCTTTCAGTGCGGTACCTTCTGAAGCTTTCCAATCTACAGCACCTTCATAAATGGCATTGTTAGGACATTCCGGTTCGCAAGCACCACAATTAATACATTCGTCTGTTATTCTGATAGCCATTGCTACTTTATTTTTTAAATTTGCACAAAATTACTAAAAATCCCTCAATTTTCCGCACGATGAACAGAGAAAATCAAATTTCAGGACTTCACAGACTAAGTTTATATATTAAGAATTTTTTGGAATCAAATTCCGGGAATTCCCATGAAAACGATGAGGAATTTAATGCAGTATTGCGAAAATCGGAAATCGAAAATCCATGGTTTACAATTGAAAATCAAAAATTTGCGTTGAAGCAGTGGGCAGACTTACTGACTCCCGAAAATATCGGAAATTGGCTTTCTACTTATAAAACTCCGATTAACTCCAAAAGAGTAGGACTTATCCTGGCCGGGAACATCCCCATGGTCGGGTTTCACGATGTAATTTCTGTGGTGTTAAGCAATCATATTCCGGTGATTAAACTTTCCTCCAAGGATAAGCGGATGCTGCCATTTCTGCTTGAAAAATGGAATGAATTTTCAAACGGAACTGTTCAGTATGAATTTGCTGAAAGACTGGAGAATTTCGATGCTGTAATTGCAACCGGAAGCAATAATACGGCAAGATACCTTGAGTATTATTTTAAAGACAGTTTAAGCATTATCAGAAAAAACAGAACATCAGTTGCTGTCCTTAAAGGTGATGAAACTGATGAGGAATTACAACTTCTGGCCGAAGACATTTTCCGCTATTACGGTTTGGGCTGCAGGAATGTGACCCGACTGTTTATTCCCGAAGATTTTCTGATCGACAGAATCTTTGAAAATTTCCTGAACTTTAAAGAAATCATTAACCATAACAAATACGCCAATAATTACGAATATAACCGTGCGGTTTATCTTTTGAATCAGGAGAAATTCTGGGATAATAATTTCGTTATGCTGAAAGAGGATGAGGCACTCTTTTCTCCGCTTTCGGTTATTAATTTCTCCAGATATTCTACGCTGGATGAAGTTCAGAATTTCATTAAAACTAACGAAGAAAATATTCAGGCTATCTCTGCGAAACCGGAATTGGGATTGGAAAGTATCGGGTTGGGGCAAGCGCAGAATCCGGATCTCGACACCTATGCTGACCACGTCGATACGATGAGATTCCTGGAAGTAATATAATCACATTGTAATTTATATCGCTTTAGATAATCTTATATAAATTAAATAGTTATATTTTTTAAACGATAATTTACTTTAGGTCATTCACTTAAAACAATGTGTAATGAGTGAGGTTTTGTCTAAGTTAAAATCTGTCTTTTCGCGGATTTAGAAATGTTTCAAAGATCATTACCTCCTGCCCGAATTTTGCTTCAATACGCTCTGTGATATTTTTAAATTCAATTTCGATAAAATCATTGCGTTTTTCAGTGCTGTCAAAAATCAGAAGTAAATTCGTGTTTTTTCCTTCCGTAATCATATCGCTTTCTACTTCCGATAGAATATATTTTTCAACATCAATTAAATTTTCAACCATGGTTTCAAGGTCAGTTTCCATATAGGTATTCCATGATTGTACAAGATCTGCGGGGGTATGAAAGGTAAGGCTTAGGATGCTCATTGTCTTGATGTATTTTAATGTTTCTGTTGATAAAATTATAGCGCAAAAATCGCTAAAATTTTCGTAAATTAGCACGTTCTTAAAATCAGAAAGAAAAGAATGATCATGCAGTAACGTAAGTGCTTGATTTTCATTTTATTAAAAAATATTATGCATAAAGAAGGAGAAAGGTTAATTCCTATCAACATTGTTGATGAAATGAAATCCTCTTATATCGATTATTCGATGTCGGTAATTGTTTCAAGAGCTTTACCCGATGTAAGAGATGGCTTGAAGCCGGTTCACAGAAGAGTTTTATACGGAATGTACAATCTGAATGTTTTTTCTAACAGAAAACATTTGAAATCTGCAAGAATTGTCGGTGATGTCCTTGGTAAATATCACCCGCACGGCGATTCCTCTGTTTACGATGCAATGGTACGTATGGCTCAGCCGTGGAGTCTGCGGTACCCGCAGGTTGACGGGCAGGGTAACTTCGGTTCCATGGATGGTGATCCGCCTGCAGCAATGCGTTATACCGAAGCAAGACTCAAAAAGATTGCTGATGACGTTTTGGCTGACCTCGATAAAGAAACCGTAGATTTCCAGAATAACTTTGATGATTCATTGACGGAGCCTTCCGTAATGCCTACTAAAATCCCGAATCTTCTAGTGAACGGTACATCAGGTATTGCTGTGGGTATGGCGACGAATATGGCACCTCATAACCTTTCTGAGAGTATTGATGCGATCGTTGCCTATATTGATAATAATGAAATTACGATTGATGAGCTCATGAAGCACATCATCGCTCCCGATTTCCCGACGGGGGGAATTATTTACGGTTATGACGGAGTACGCGATGCTTTCCACACCGGAAAAGGCCGTATCGTTCTGCGTGCAAAAGTTAATTTCGAGGAAATCGGAAACCGTAACGCAATTATCGTAACCGAAGTTCCTTACCAGGTCAACAAAGCAGAAATGATTGCCAGAACTGCTGAACTGGTGAAGGATGAGAAGATTCCCGGAATCTACGAAATCCGTGATGAGTCCGACAGACAGGGCCTTAGAATCGTTTATGAACTTAAAAACGATGCTATTCCGAACGTAGTTCTGAATATGCTATACAAATACACATCGCTCCAAACCTCTTTCAGTGTGAATAATATTGCATTGGTAAAAGGAAGACCGGAGCAGCTGAACCTTAAAAATATCATCCATCACTTCGTGGATCACCGTCACGAAATCGTGATCAGAAGAACCGAATACGAGCTGAGAAAAGCAAAAGAACGTGCTCATATTTTGGAAGGTTTCATGAAGGTGATCGGTACTCAGGATGATCTGGATAAAGCGATTGCAATCATCCGTCACAGTTCTAATCCTGCAGAAGCGAAAGAAGGATTGATGAAAGAGTTCGATCTTTCAGAAATTCAGGCACAGGCGATTCTGGATCTCAGATTGGCGAGGCTAACGGGTATGGAACTCGACAAGATCCGTGCGGAGTACGACGAGATCATGAATTTGATTAAAAATTTAGAAGATATCCTTGCTAACGAATCAAGAAGATTCGAGATCATCAAAGAAGAACTTCTGGATATGAAAGAGAAATACGGTGACGAAAGACGTTCAGAAATTGATTATTCAGGCGGCGAAATGTCGATTGAAGATTTAATTCCGGACGAAAAAGTAGTTCTTACCATTTCTCACGCGGGTTACATCAAAAGAACTTCGCTTTCAGAATATAAGGTACAGAGCCGTGGTGGCGTAGGAAACCGTGCTGCGACAACCAGAGATGAAGATTTCCTGGAGTATATCGTAGCGGCGACCAATCACCAGTACATGCTTTTCTTCACCGAAAAAGGAAAATGTTTCTGGCTGAGGGTGTTTGAAATTCCTGAAGGTTCCAAAACTTCCAAAGGTAGAGCAGTTCAGAATCTCATCAATATTGAACCTGACGATAAAATTAAAGCTTACATTAGAACAAATGATCTGAAAGACGCTGATTATGTGAACAAGATGAATGTGGTGATGATTACCAAGAACGGTACCATCAAGAAAACTTCACTTGAAGCGTATTCCCGACCAAGAACGAATGGGGTAAATGCGATTGAAATCCGTGATAACGACCAGCTCTTAGGCGCAAGATTAACCAGCGGCGATTCAGAAATCATGATCGCAACTAAAAACGGTAAATGTATCCGTTTCCCTGAAGAAAAAGCCAGAGCGGTAGGCCGTGGATCGATTGGTGTGCGCGGAATATTACTGGAAGATAATGACGAAGTTATTGGCATGATTGTCGTAAATGATGTGCAGAATGAAACTGTTTTGGTAGTTTCAGAGAAAGGATACGGTAAACGTACCGCGGTAGAAGATTACCGTATAACCAACCGTGGCGGAAAAGGTGTTATTACTTTAAATATTACAGAAAAAACAGGAAATCTGATCGCCATTCAGAATGTAACCGATGAAGACGGATTGATGATCATCAACAAATCCGGAGTAGCCATCAGAATGGGAATGGATGAAATGCGAGTAATGGGTAGAAATACCCAGGGTGTAAAAGTCATCAACCTTAAGAATAATGATTCCATTGCTGCAATTGCCAAAGTTGAAATGGACAAAGATGTGGAAGAAGAAGAGGAGAATGGTGAGGAAACACTTCCGGGAGCTGTAGAATCAGCACTTCCTGAATTTAAAGATGCACCTCAGACAGGTGACAACGCCATCAGTAATATGGGAGACGAAGCTGTGCTGAAGAAAATTGAAGAAGAAGAGGAAAAACAGAACAGACAGATTGAAAAAGATAAAGAGGGTGACAGCACTGCTGACGAAGAATAAAGTGAAACAAATTTTTTAAAATTAATATAATGAAAAAAATATTTCTAAGCATCGCATTGGTTTCAGCAACTGTTGCGTTTGCACAAAAAAAAGAAATCGCCGCGGCAGTGAAAGCCATTGATGCAGGTGATGTTGCTACTGCCAATTCGCAGGTTGCTGCTGCCGAAGCAGTAATGGGAGGCAAAACCTATCTGGTGGAACCTTCTGTTTTAGAGCAGTATTATTATGCAAAAGGGCTGGCGCTTTTAAAATCCGGTAAAAATGCTGAAGGAGCTACTTATCTGGCTAAAATGAGCGAACTCGGAAAAGAAAAAATTTATACCGGTAAAGACAACAGCAAAAACAAAGTATACTACGTTGGCAAAGCAGCAGCAGACCAGTCAGGAGTGCAGGGACTGAAAGAAGATACCTATACTCCGGTTTTAACCTCAAAGATCGGGAACACTATTAATCCCCTTATCGAGGCCGCTAATAAAACAGCAATGAATGCCTATACCGCTAAAAACTATGCAACAGCAGCTCCTAAATTCAAGGAAGTGTATGACTTGCTTAAAGCAGGCGGGCAGGATAACCAGCAGTATCTGTATTATTCAGGTTTGAATTATGCATTGGCAGACAAGAAAAACGAAGCGATTGATGTTTACAACCAACTGATCGATTCAGGATACACCGGTATCCAGACCACCTATTTCGCCAAGAATAAAAAATCCGGAGAAGTAGAACCTTTGGACAAAGTAACCTGGGATCTCAATAAAAAGATGGGTGCAACCTCAGAATACAGCGATTTCAAAACCGAAACATCACCAAGCATCGAAAAAGAGCTTTTTGAAACCAATGCTGCGCTGCTTGTAGAAGCCGACAGAAACGATGATGCACTTGCGCTGATCGAAAGAGGTCTTAAGAAATTCCCTTCAAGCGTAAAACTTTCAGAACTTCAGGGAACGGCATATTACAAATCCGGTAAAATGGATCAGTTTATTGCAAACCTGAAAGTACAGACCGAAAAGAATCCTACCGATGCCAATAACTGGTACAACCTGGGAGTTCTTCAGAGCAAAGATCCGGCAACTGAAGCCGATGCAGTGAAGTCGTACAAAAAAGCAGTAGAGTTAAAACCTGATTTCGCACAGGCCTGGCAGAATCTTACCTATGTAACAATGGGCGACGATGCGAAAGCGATTGATGATTATAACGCAGCTAAAAAAGCAGGAAAAACAGAAGCTGCCAATAAAATTATTGAAGCAAGAAGAGCAAGACTTGCAGATGCACTACCGTATGCTGAAAAATGGTACGAAAACGACCAGCAGAATATCGACGCTGTTTCTTTGTTGAAAGGCTTATACATGTCAAACAAAAAAGAAGCGAAATTCCAGGAATTTAAAGCGAAAGAAGCTGCAATGAAGGCTGCAGGCAAAAAATAAGACCGAATCAGTTTCTTACTGACATAAATACACCGATTCATTTCGGTGTATTTTTTTTTGTTCAAAATATCGCTTATTTATATTCTTCTACCTGATTTTGAAACAAACTTTAAGAACTATTGGGTTTCCGGATTCTCATTTTCTTCGTAAATTCACGCAAAATTATACATTATGACTTCATCAGAAAAGATATCGGCGCTTCGCCAGAAAATGCAGCAAAATCATATTGACGCATTTATCGTTTATTCCGCAGATCCGCATATGAGCGAATATTTGCCCGAAGAGTGGCAGGAACGCAGCTGGCTTTCAGGATTCACAGGTTCTGCAGGTTTCGTTGTAGTAACCGCGCAGAAGGCTGGCTTGTGGACAGACGGAAGGTATTTCGTGCAGGCCCCGAAAGAACTCCAGGGTTCCGGAATCGATCTGATGAAAGAAGGCGCGGAAGATACACCCAACTATATCGACTGGATTATTTCAGAAATTCCGCAGAATGGTACTGTGGCAGTGAACAGTCTTGCCACCTCCAATACCAATTGGGAAGCGCTGGAACAGAAACTGGCAGCCAAAAACATCAAAGTGGTGGATCTACCGCTATTGAAAGACATCTGGGTAGAAAGAACTTTGCAGGGAAAGAAAAACCCTGTATTCGTACATCCTGTAGAAAGAGCCGGAAAATCGGTGGCACAGAAACTTTCAGACATTCGCCAGAAAATGGAGGAGCTGAAGGCCTCTGTTCATATTATTTCGAGCCTTGATGATGTTGCCTGGACTTTGAATTTAAGAGGCAGCGACGTACAGTCGAATCCCGTATTTCTTGGATATATCATCCTGACTAAAAATGAAGCGAAACTGTTTGTAGATCTGGAAAAACTGGATGTGGATGCCAGAAAACAGATGGATGAGTCTCTAGTGAAGATGATGCCTTACGAAGATTTCTTTACTGAGCTTGGCCATCTTGAAAACGAAACCATATTAATCTCTCCCAGCAGCAACCAGTCTATTTTTGAAACGCTGAAAGCAGCTAATACCTTTATCAAAGCACCGGTTCCGGGAAACCTGATGAAGGCGATCAAGAACGACACAGAACTCGAAGGTTTCAGAACGGTGATGCAGCGCGATGGAGTGGCCATGGTGAAGTTTCTTTACTGGCTTACTCATCAGGCAGGAAAAGAAGAAATGACGGAATATTCGATCGGCGAAAAACTCAGAGGGTTCCGGGCACAAGGAAAGAACTTCGTGGGAGAAAGTTTCGGCAGCATTGTCGGCTATGTTGAAAATGGCGCGATTATGCATTATTCAGCTCCGAAAGAAGGCAGCAAATCCGTTACCAATGACTCGAGTATTCTTGTAGATTCAGGCGGACAGTATCTTGAAGGAACTACAGATATCACCAGAACTTTGGCTTTGGGCGCAGTATCCGATGATTTTAAACATAACTGTACACTGGCACTGAAAGGAATGATACAGCTTTCCATGGTGAAGTTTCCGAAGGGGACAAGAGGCGTACAGCTCGATGCGTTTGCCAGACTTGCACTCTGGAACGAGGCGAAAGATTATAACCACGGAACCGGTCATGGCGTAGGAAGTTTCATGAACGTACATGAAGGCCCACAGAATATCCGCAAAGACATGAATTTTCAGGAATTGATTCCGGGAATGGTGGTGTCGAATGAACCCGGCTTCTACTGGGAAAACCATTACGGAATCCGTCACGAAAATCTTATTGCTGTAAAAGAAACGGCAACGACAGAATTCGGAACCTTCTATGAATTTGAAACCTTAACCATCTGTCCGTTCGACAGAAAAGTAATCGCTACTGAATTGTTGACCCAACCTGAAAAAGAATGGCTCAACAGCTATCACGAGTGGTGCAGGCAAAAACTCGAAAATGATCTGGAAGGTGAAGTAAAAGAATGGTTCCTGGAACAGGTAAAACCGCTTTAATTACGAAGTTAGAGGTCAGCGTTGCGAACACGGGCTGCGAATTTTGAATCAGAACTGCGATATTGTCGGGGAAGAACTGGATGAATGCTTATTCTTCCTTGAAATCCTTAAGGAGAAGTCGGACATTGATAAAGAAAGTATACAGCAGATATGGAAGGTAGGAAATGAGTTGCTCTCCATTTAAGTGGGCAGTATCATTAAAACCAGACTTAAATGAATTACGAATTATGATCTGTGGACTACGAATTGCGAATTTCGAACTCCCACTTCAAAATTCGTAATTTCCATTTCAAACTTCGTAATTAAAATAAGATGAATACTATCGCTGGCTTGGATTTTACAGATCCGTTTACCTTTCTTACCTCACTGCTATTGCTGGTTGCTATTGTTTTCCTGCGCTACGTACTGCTTTCGGGTGTTTACCATTGGATGGTGTCGAAGTATGGGCCCGGATTTCTGAAGCACCGCCTGCTTCATGCCCCTTCGGATCACCGTAAACAGATCAAAAGAGAACTCGTGCTTTCCTCTTACAGCGCCATGATCTTTGGCGTGGTGGGAATGGCAGTACTGGTGATGTATCAGCTGGGATTTACGAAAATCTATACCGATATTCACGATTATCCGCTTTGGTATATTCCGGTGAGTGTGCTCATCTATCTGCTTATTCACGATTTTTATTATTACTGGCTGCATAAGTGGATGCACCTATCGCGTGTATTGCGCCGCTACCACATGGCTCATCACAAAAGCGTGCGAACAACGGCTTTCACTTCTTTTTCCTTTCATCCGGTGGAATCGGTCTTACAGGCGGTTATTTTGCCGGTTATTGTGATGATTTTGCCAATGAGTCTGGTGGCGGTTTTTATCACTTTGTTTTTAATGACGCTGTCGGCGATTATCAATCATGCGGGGGTAGAGGTGTATCCGATCGGCAAAAGGGCTGGTTTCATCCGCACGCATTTTATTGGTGCCACCCACCACGATCAGCATCACCGAAACATGAAAAAGAATTACGGACTGTATTTTACATTCTGGGACCGCTGGATGAAAACCGAAAAGTGAGTTGGTATTCATTTTTCAGGCAACTGTTATAAGTATTTCCCTTCCGGTTTTATACAATGTTTTTTCAGGCGCAGCTTTAAATATTGAAAGAAAAAACATCCTTTTGTTTTAGCCCCGATGGAAGCGGCATCCTTTTTATGGCGGTGGTTTCGGTGCTGCATAAAAAGATACAGCGGACAGCGGGACCGGACGCGGAAAACACCAAAATCTGTCTGCTCCCAAAAACAGGAATTATTCCGTATTTTTGCAGCATGTACAACGACACCATCTGTGCCTTAGCCACAGCCAACGGAATTGGAGCCCTCGGCATCATCCGCCTTTCGGGTGATGATGCGGTAGCCATTGTGAATAAAGTTTTCGAAGGCAAAAACCTCGAAAAAGCCAAATCGCACACCGTTCATTACGGATTTATCAAAGACGGAGCTGAAACAGTAGACGAAGTGATGGTTTCGGTATTTCTGGCACCAAAGACTTTTACCACGGAGAATTCTGTAGAAATTTCTTTCCACGGCTCGCCGTATATCGGGAAGAAAATTCTGGAAGTGTTGCTGAAAAACGGCGCAAGAATGGCCAAAGCAGGGGAATTTACGATGCGGGCATTCATGAACGGACGTATCGACCTTTCGCAGGCTGAATCCATTGCCGACCTCATCGCCTCTGAAAATGAAGCTTCCCGTAAAGTGGCTCTCAATCAGCTGAAAGGCGGCATTACCAACGAAATTTCAGTCCTCCGAACTGATCTTCTTAATTTTGTTTCCCTCATTGAACTGGAACTGGACTTTGCTGAGGAAGATGTGGAGTTTGCCGACAGAACGGCTTTAACAGTACTTCTCCATAAAATTGAAGACAAATTAAACGCGCTGATTGAAAGTTTCCAGTACGGCAATGCGGTGAAGAATGGAGTAGCAGTAGCGATTCTCGGGAAACCAAACGCCGGGAAATCGACCCTGCTCAATGCGCTGCTGAAGGAAGACCGTGCCATTGTAAGCGATATCGCAGGAACTACGCGGGACACCATAGAAGAAGTGATTCACATCAAAGGAAATGCATTCCGACTGATCGATACGGCCGGTCTTCGAGAAACGAACGATGCCATTGAAAAGATTGGGGTCGAAAAAGCAAAGGAAAAGTCTGACAAGGCTGATGTCCTTATTTATCTCATCGATGCAGCGTCTCCGGATATTTCTGAAGATGTGGCGATACTGAAAGAGCTTTTGCGCGAAGACCTGGAAACCATCATCTGTTTTACAAAGATCGATGAGCAAACGGGTGCTGATCATGCGCTGTTTGAAGACTTCAAACGCTTGACGGGAAATGAAAACCTTAAAACGCTTAATATTTCAGCAAAAGAAAACCTCAATCTCGATGAGCTCAAAAATCTGCTGACGCATTTTGTTGACCATCTGAAGACCGATGAAAGCGTGGTCATTACGAACCAACGCCATTACGAAGCTTTGCAGAAATCCCTTTCTGCCGTAAAAGCCGTAGACGAAGCGGTGACCGCTAAAATTACCACCGAACTTCTGGCCTATGAACTCCGCAATGCGCTGGAATATCTGGGCGAAATCTCCGGGGAGTTCACCAACGACGAAGTATTGGGGAATATTTTTTCGAAGTTTTGTATCGGGAAATAAATTAGCTTTTCTTTGATTTCTTTTTCTTTCTTTTAATTGATTATCAGCTATTTATAAAAATTATATTTTCTCTTATTAGACTATATTTGTATATTTGTACCACTTCTGTACTACTTCAGACCTCAAAAATAGTGAAAAGTAGTACAAAGTAGTACAAATCCAGTTCTATGAAAATATCACTTAGTCAAAGGAAATTAAAAGACGGAAGGATTAGTCTGTCAATCGAGTTTTATCGTGGTTCTGAAATTACTGAAGATGGAAAAAGAAAACACTTTAGGAGTTTCGAGAATTTAGAGACTTATTTATTCATAGATCCAAAATCTGCCAAAGAAAGAAAAGAAAATAAAGAAGCTTTGGAATTTGCAGAAAACGTAGTTGCAATTCGAAAGGCTGAATATGCGCAAGGGAGATTTGAATTAAAAAATACAGCGAAAGCTAAGCGAATATTTCTTAATTTCTTCGCTGATCTTGCCGAAGAAAAACGAACCCTTGATTCTTCAAATAATTATGGAAATTGGTATTCCACTTATCAACATCTAAAAAAAGTAGTCCCTAAAAATTTAACTTTTGAGGAAATTGATGAAAATTTCATTAAAAAAGTTCGGAAATATTTCGAAAAAGATGCAATTAGTAAAAGTGAAATTCCACTTTCTCAAAACTCAAAATATTCATATTTCAATAAATTTAAAGCTGCACTTCGAAACGCGTTTGATAATGGATATTTGACCGTAAATTATGCTTCAAAAGTAAAATCATTTGAACAGGCGGAAAGCCAAAGAGAATATCTGATTTTTGATGAACTACAACGATTAGCAAAAGCAGAATGTAAATATCCGGTTTTAAAGAAAGCTTTTCTTTTTTCATGTCTTTCAGGATTGCGATGGTCAGATATTAATACTTTGATTTGGAAAGAAGTTCGTGATGAAGGTGATGTGTCAAAAGTCAATTTCCGACAAGAAAAAACAGATGGCGTTGAATATCTCTATATTTCAAAACAAGCCAGAGAATTATTGGGCGAGAGACAAGATCCGCAAGAAAGAGTTTTTAAAGGTTTGAAATATGGCATGACTTATAATACAGAAATTGTACGGTGGTGTAATCGTGCAGCGGTTCCGAAACATATCACTTTTCATTCAGCACGACATACGAACGCAGTTTTACTCCTTGAAAATGGTGCAGATATTTATACGGTTTCCAAAAGATTGGGACACAGAGAATTGAGAACAACGCAGATTTATGCGAAAATCGTGGATAGCAAAATGAAAGAAGCTGCAGAAATAATTCCAGAACTTACATTAGAAATCTGAGCAGACTTCCGCTAACACTTTACAATAAAGAGAAGTTTGATTTTTATGCTAATTTTTCAATTTTAAGCAGTTATCGTCCAGATTAGCCCAGATCAATCTTTTTTACACTTTTTTTATACGTTTACCATCCAGATTAATAGTTTTTAGCCTTTCGCAACCTTCTTCGGCGGGCCACCTCCGCTATCCGGCTGACTGGCGGTGGCGCGATCGCCGCGATGGCGATCGGGTGTGCAACCACCCCCGCGCCGGTCGATCAGGTCAAGTTCTTCTCGCAGGCTTTCGCCGCGGTCAACACGGTGGGCCAGCCGATGCTGGACGACCTCGCCGCTTCGGAGCGCATGCTGGGCCGTCGCAATGCCGACGAGCGCGCCCGCAAGCTCAAGACCTGCGCC
>JAANMX010001328.1_pt1 | contig 28486 bp, 22 predicted proteins | sample 7279681 | NCBI WGS metagenome assembly JAANMX01 (sample SAMN14094542, study PRJNA606508) | bioreactor metagenome | isolation source: A lab-scale SPAN reactor treating ammonium-rich wastewater day 351 | place: Ireland: Galway | collected 2018-01-01 | reverse complement strand
CGGCAGAGGCGCTGCGCCAGACGCGGAAGCCGGTCTGGTCTTGCTCGAAGCTGGTGGCCCAGCGCACCCACACACCGTTGGCGGCGTATTCGGCGCTGAGGTTGACCAGCGTCACCGCGGTGGGGGCGATGTAGCCGAAGTCCACATCGAGGCGATGCTCGTCGATGCCGAGGGTGACGGTGGTCGGGGCCACGGTGGTGCGCACCAGGCCGGGCCACAGGGCAGGCACTTCCACTTCGTAGGTACCGGGCAGCAGGTTCGTCACCAGGTAGAAGCCGGAACCATCGCTGGGCACGGTGACGACTTGCAGGGTGGTGAGGTTCTTGACCGTGACCGGCACGCCGGGCACGCCGTCATTCTCGCCGGGGTCTTGCACGCCATTGCCGTTGGGGTCGCGGAAGATGAAATCGCCGATGCTGCTGTAGACGATCTCGCCGAAGTCATTGTCGGGGGCAGAGCCGGAGGGGCCAACAACGACCAGGGTGACGGCCAGGGTATTGGGCGTGGTGCTCTCCAGTCCTGCCGGCTGCGTCTGCGCCACCAGGTAGGCGCCGGGCAGATAGTCGGGGAAGAGATACGAGCCATCGCTTTCGGTGGTCAGGCACTGCAGCGGGCTGGAGCCGGGGTCGAGCAGGCCGTCGCCGTTGGTATCTGCGTACAGACAGAGTTCGGTGCTGGGGATGCCATCCTCGCCGATGCCCTGAATGCCATCTTCATCCCAGTCGTAGAAGACCACGCCGGAGATGGCGCCGCGGCCGGCGTAGCCGAAGTCGGCGGTGGTGTAGTCCTCTTGCGGGCCGAGGTCGACGAAGTGCGGTTTGGGGCCGCTCTCGGCGCCGGGGAGGAATTCATAGCCTCCCAGGGTGCTCTCGTCCACATCCACGCAGTACTGGCCGGGCGGGAGTTGGGTGAAGCTGTACAGGCCGCCGCCGGCCGTGACCTGGGAAGCGACGAAGTTGGCCGGGATCAGATCGGCAGCGTCGCAGAGGCCATTGCCATTCTCGCGGTAGAGGTTGATGGTGGTGCCATCCAGAGGGATCGGCAAGCCTTCATTCACATCGGGCACGCCGTTGTTGTCCTCGTCCGCGTCCTGGATGCCGTTGCCGTTGGCGTCGTTCCACACGTAGTCGCCGATGGAGCCGGAGGCCAGGATGGTGACGCACGCCTCATCGGCCACAGGGTCGGTGAATTGGCCGTAGGCGTCTGTGGCGAAGCTGACCATGGCCAGGTCGCAGGTGCGGTCGGGCGATTGCAGGCGGTAGCCGAAGTCGGCGGCGAGGAAGGTCTGGTCATCGAGCAGGTTCACCGTCAGCGGCTGGTTGGCCGTGGTGAGGGAGAGGCCGGCGGGCAGGGTGCTTTCATCCACACGCACGCAGTAGGCGCCGGCCGGCAGGCTGGTGAAGAGATAGCCGCCATTGCCTGTGGTGACTTGGGTGGATCTCAGGACGCCGTCGGCCGCGCACGCGTCCTGGTACAAGCGTACAGTCACGCCGTTGATGCCGGGGTCGTTGGCGTCGTTGTCCGGCAGGCCGTCGCCGTTCAGGTCGTAGAAGACGCGATCGCCGATGGCGCCGTCGCCCACGAAGTAGTAGCCGAAGTCGGCGTTCAGGAAGGAGCCGCCGCTGGACAGGGTGACGGGCCGCGGCTCGATGCCGCCGGTCAGGCTGTAGCCGGCGGGCAGGGTGCTCTCATCCACATCCACCACGTAGCTGCCGCCGCTGAGGTTGTTGAAGATGTAGTAGCCGCTGGTTCCCGGCTCGGTCTCGGTGATGCGCAGCAGCGCGCCGCCCTGATACAGGCGCAGAGTGACGCCAGGGATGCCGACCTCGTTCGGATCCTGGATACCGTCCAGATTCTTATCTTCCCAGACCCGGTCGCCGATGCGGCCCATGCTCTCCTGGTCTTTGTTAGGTGAGTTGTGGGACGCGGTGATGGTGAGCGAACCGCACTGACCGCCGGTCTTGTTCTTGGGGATCGCCCACTCGTAGATCAGGTTCCACACCCACACCTTGCCGGTGGTCTCGAAGTAATCGTAGGGCGGGGAGTGTCGTAGCGGGTTGCCCCAGACATCGCCGTTCCAGCCGGAGTTGTTCAGGTTCCACTGCAGCGATGTGCCGACCGCGTCCATCGGGCCGGTGCCGGGCGCAGCGCTGCCATCTTGGCCGGTCTGGCCTGATGTCCAGGCGCCCGGCGAGCCGTTCAGGTAGTCCAGGATCACCTTGCTGTATTTGCCGCCGGGGTAGGTCAGGTCGAAGCCCATATGGTCGCTCTTGAGCAAGGCGTCGAAGTTATGGTTCTGGGTCCAGCCGTCCAGCTGCAGATAGGGGTCGTCCAGGAAGCGGTCGGTGTACACGTTGCTGTTAAAGCCGCGATCCATGACAAAGGCGTAGTAGCACTTGTCCGCGGTCTCCTGGCGATAGAGGTTGCCGGGGGCGATCATGTCGCTGCCTGTGCCGCTCTTGTTGACCCGAGTCAGGAAGCTATAGCTGGGGTCGAAGCCATCCACGATCGGGGTAGCGGCAGGCGCCAGCGCACCCTGTGCGCCGAGCGCCGCGCCCTGCGCCAGCAGGGTGCTGGCAGTCGCCTGCAGGGCCAGGAAGCGCAGCGTCACCTGCACCGAGCCGTCCGGCGCCACATTGCCCAGGGTCAGGGTGAGGTCGTTCCAGGTGAGTACGCCGGGGACGCTGCTGCTGGGCGCAGGCGTGCTGCTGACGAACTGCAGCAGATCAGGATCGTACCAGTCTTGCAGGGGCAGCACGTCGATGATGCTTTCGCCGGTGTTGGTGATGCGGATGGTGAAGACCACTTCCTCGCCCACATAGCCGGGTTCGCCGCTGCTCAGCTCCTTGCTGATGGCGATTTCCGGCTGGCCGGCGTAGCCGAAGTCGGCGGTGGTGAAGTTCTGGCCCTTGGCCAGGGTGACTTTGAGCGGATCGTTGGCCGTGGTCAGGTGCAGGCCCGCGGGCACAGTGCTATCCACCACATCCACCCAGTAGACGTCGGCGCCAAGGTTGGCGAACTGGTAGGCGCCATCGCCGCTGGTGAACTTGTTGCCCACCAGGTCATCGCCGAGGGGGTTGAACACGCCATCGCCATTGTCGCGATAGAGGCTGACCTGCACGCCGTTCAGGCCCGGCTCGCCCCCATCCTGATTGCCGTCCTGATCGTTGTCCCGCCACACGCGGTCGCCGATGCTGCCGGTGCAGGGGGTGACGGTAATGACGTTCGACCCGGTCTTGTTGGGCGAGACATGCACATAATCGATGCTGACATTGCCAAAGCCGGAGGGGCCGAAGGGCGCAGCCGCGAAGCGGAATTCGTACAGATAGCTGTACTGCCAGTCATCGAAGGTCGGGTCCAGCGAGATGTAGTTGCCATCCTGGGCCGGCGAGGTCTGCAACAGATTGATGCCGGCCACCGTGCAACTGCTGGAACTGGTGCAGTAGGTTTGCAGGTTGTAACCGATGGAGCTTTCCACCCCCACCAGACTGAGATCGTTGCCCGGCAGGACGTTGTACTTGCCTTCCGCCGCATTGATGCCGGCAGAACCGAGCAGATTCGTCTCCAGGTAGTCGGCGGTGACATCGTAGATGACTGTGCCGGCGCCGTTGCGCAGGATCACCTGGCCGGCGTCGCTGCCATCCAGGTTGCCCAACGTCTGGCTCTTGCCGGCCGCGGCCCAACTTTCGTGGGCGTACGTGCCGTAGGTGTTATCCACATGCCGCCGATCCATCTCCAGGATCACCCAGACGTAATCGGGGTTGGCCAGGTCGATGGTGGACATGAGCCGGGCGAGATTGTTGCCGCTGGCGTCGCAGTAATCGATGGTGTTGCCCATGGCATAGACCGCGTCCTTCTTGCCATCCAGCACCGGGTCGGCCAGGGGCGGATAGCCGATCTGGATGCGGTCATTGGCGGTGTCGCTGATGCCGCTGTTCTGGCCGCTGGCGGTGAGGGTGATGTCGTCACGCGTGCCATTCGTGGCCGCGGCCGGCACATCCACCTCGACGGCGAGGGGATAGACCACGTTGGGGCCGATGGGCGGCGTCTGCGTGATCTGCGGTTCACCGCTATCGCGCAGGCCATTGTTGTTGAGGTCGTGGTAGAAACGCACCGCCCACCCCTGGCTGGAGAGGGCGCTGAGATGCACCACTTCGTTGGTCAGCGCGCCCACGCGCAGCGGGTGCGCAAAGGTGGTGGTCTGGCCCGGATACCCCTGGGCCATGATATCGGGGCCGAGGGACAGACCCTCGCTCCAGCAGATGGTCAGCTTCGGGCGCTGGCTGGCGGTGCCATCCTGGCTGCTCTTGAAGCGCACCTCCGCCTTGGGCTTGGTCACGGGGGATTCGAGCACGACGCCGTAGTTGGCCGCGGGATTGCTGATCCAGGCGGCGGCGAGGTTGCTGACATCCCACGTCGCCCAGTAATTCTTGACGCCCTTCACAAACGCCTCACTTTCGACAACGGCGCCGTAGCTGCTGCCAAAGTTGGCCCAAGTGACGGTGCTCTCATTCCAGGCTTTGGTGGCCGGGCGGGCGTTGATGTTGACATTGCCATCCCGCACCTCCTTGACCCACAAGGAGAGGGTGGCGCTGTCGACCAGCGCGCCGCTGGGCAGGCCCGAGATATCGAACTGCACCAATGACTGCTGCAGTTTGTTCAGGGCCTCGGTTTTGACGCGCAACTCATTGTCGTTGCCTTTGTTTTCGTTGACTTTTTCCGAGTTGATGTACGCATCCTGGCTGGCGGGTTGGAAGACCTGGCAGGTCACCGCAGCAGGGGCAGCCTGCGGCGCGCTCGCGGGCGCTGCCAGGCTGGTAAAGGCCGCCAACGGCAAGACCAGCGCCAATACAACCGCCAGGAGAAGTATGCGTCGGGATAAGTTTGTCTTCATCGGGTGGTTTCTCCAAAAGCAATGGGGTTGTGTTGTGGCGGCAACACAAGTGTCAGGAAAGGGATAAGCGTGTTGATGAGAGTAAGATGGCGAAACGCGCATAAATGCTTTGTTTCGCAATGATGGAAACAATATAATCGGTTAATCGTCTGCATCTGTCACGACGCTCTCAGGTTTGCCCGTCACCAGACCACGAACCCAGCAACATCACACTTGGCTTTTGTTGTCTCTGGCTCGATGGTCGGTAACCCGGCGATCTTGTGGGTCCACGTGGGGGGGGAACAAGACCCGTAGCTTTGCGTCCCTGCCTTGCGACAGGTTTGCCTTTTCGTGACCGAGCATAGCGCAGTTCGGGTACTACGCTGTCACCCACTATAGTAATAAGCAGCAAGGGGTGATGCAAGCTTGTTTCCTTTCAGTTCGCTTACAAAAAAACAGGTTTTCGCCCGGATCGGAGCTTCCCTTCCTTTTCGAGCCCTGTTCCTCTTCTGCGCCCGGCCTGGGCAAGGGGAAGGGGCAGCGCCGGCGGCAGCCTTGCCCACCTTGCCAGGGGCTGCCGTTGTTACTACAATGCCCTGCATGCCCACCCTCACCCTCTCCAAATGGTCGGATGCCGCGGGCCGCGCCTTCGACGTCGACGCCGACGAACAGGGCCTGCTCGACCTACTGGCGCGGCTGGCCGCGCTCGAGGATCGTCGCCCCGAGGCTTATTTACAGGCGGTGAACAGCCACGCCCGCCGCACCGGCCGCCATTTTGCCAAGACCGAGCTGGTGGATGGCTACAGACAATTGGTGGCCGCGGGCAAGTTGGCCGAAGACCCCGATCTGCTGCGCCGGATCACGCGCAAACCGATGCGCACCCATTCCGGCGTGGCCCCGCTGACCGTGCTGACCAAGCCCTTCCCCTGCCCCGGCGAGTGCATCTTCTGCCCCACCTTTGCCAGCTTGCCCAAAAGCTATGTGCCCGATGAGCCAGGCTCGTTGCGGGCGCTGCAAAATGCATTCGATCCCTTCCGCCAAACCCGTAGCCGGCTGGCCGCGTTCCAGGCCATCGGCCACAGCGCCGGCAAGATCGAGTTGCTGATCCTGGGCGGCACCTGGTCGGCCTACCCGCGTGAGTATCAAACCTGGTTCGTGCAGCGCTGCCTGGATGCCCTGAACGGGGTCGAGTCCACCTCGCTGGCCCAGGCGCAGCAGATCAACGAGAGCGCAGCCCACCGCAACGTGGGCCTGGTGATCGAAACCCGTCCCGACGCCATCAGCCCGCGCGAGGTGGCGCACCTGCGGCGGCTGGGCGTCACCAAAGTGCAGCTCGGCCTGCAAAGCCTGGATGACCGCATCCTCGCCCTCAACAAACGGGGGCACACCGCCGCCGAGATGCGGCAGGCCGTGCGTTTGCTGCGCGGGGCCGGGTTCAAGATCGTGCTGCACTGGATGGCCAACCTCTACGGCGACACCCTGGAGAGTGATTACGCCGATTTCCTGCGGCTGTGGAGCGACCCTGCCATCCGGCCCGACGAACTGAAGATCTACCCCAACTCCCTGCTCAAAGAGACCGAACTCTATCGCGACTACTATCTCAAAGGCCTGTACCAACCCTACGCCGAGCAGGATCTGGTGGCGCTGATCGCCCGCTGCAAGCCACATGTGCCCCCCTATTGCCGCATCAACCGCATTTTTCGCGATATCCCCTCGCCCCACATCGTCGAGGGCAACAAAAAGACCAACCTGCGCCAGTTGGTGCAGCAACACATGGCCGGGCAGGGCAGCCGCTGCCGCTGCCTGCGCTGCCGCGAGGTGCGCCGCCAGCAGGTCGATCCGCGCCAACTCCGCCTGCACATCCTGCCCTATGATACCGATGTCACCCGCGAGTTCTTCCTCAGTTTTGTGACGCCGGAGGATGGCGTGGCCGGTTTTCTGCGGCTGGCCCTGCCCCGCTCCTCCGCGGTCGTGCCCATCGCCGAGGTTGCGGACGCGGCCATGATCCGCGAGGTGCACGTCTATGGCCCGGCCCTGGGCGTGGGCAAGCAAGGCCAGGGCGAGGCGCAGCATCGGGGACTGGGCCGCCGCCTGGTGTGCATGGCCGAGCGCATCGCCCGCGACGAGGGTTTCAGCCGCCTGGCGGTGATCAGCGCTATCGGCGCCCGCGCCTATTACCGCCGCCTGGGCTTCACCTTGGGCGATTTGTATATGACCAAGCCGATACGCACCATCTCCGCCTGAAAAAGGCGCAAGCCGGAAGAGATTTCACTGGATGTGTGGGCCGCGCAGCTCCACCGGGGCCTCGGTCACGCGGCGCAGGCGGATGTTCAGCATCTCCACCAGCACCGAGAAGGCCATAGCAAAGTAGATGTAGCCCTTGGGGATGTGAAATTCCAGTCCCTCGACCACCAGGGAAAAGCCGATCAGCAGCAGAAAACTGAGGGCCAGGATCTTGATTGTGGGATGGTGCTCTACAAATTCGGCAATGCTATCGATCGCCAACAGCATCACGATCACAGCGATGACCACCGCCGCGATCATCACCTCCACCCGGCGGGCCATGCCCACCGCGGTGATCACCGAATCGAGCGAGAAAACGATATCGAGCAGAGCAATCTGGAAGATGACGCTGCTGAAACTGACCGCATTGGCCGTGACTTGCCGGGCGTGCTCTCCCTCCAGCTTTTCGTGGATCTCGAAGGTGCTCTTGGCCAGCAAAAAGACGCCGCCGCCGATCAGGATCAGATCCCGGCCCGAAAACTCCCGGCCAAACAACGTGAACAGGGGCGCGGTCAGACGGATGATCCAGGCCAGGGAGAGGAGGAGGAGGATGCGGGTGCCCATCGCCAGGAACAAGCCGGTGCGCCGGCCCCGTTCCTGTTGGTCGGGGGGCAATTTGTCCGAGAGGATGCTGATGAAGATGATGTTGTCGATGCCCAGCACGATCTCCAACGTGGTGAGGGTGATCAGGGCAATCCAGGTTTCGGGGTCGGCGAGCCAGTCCATGCGTGCTCCGGGCTAGATGAGGGTGAGGTGAGAAAGGGGGGTGATCTTAGCAACCTGCCGCGCCGGTTGTCAATTTCAGGCCGCCGGGGCCGGCTTCTGACCTTGCGCCGTCGCTGGCGTCCAGTATAATGATGGGCAGGGTTCACTTTCCCCCGCCTGGCGATCTTGATAAATGCGTAAAATGATTGATTAAAGGTAACAATTCACCTTATTTTGTTATTGAGAGGGGCGATAGCCCCGAAGCAATCCACAACGCCGCTTGACATCCCCAAAAATTAACGAGCCACCTTGGAGATTGCTTTGCTGCGCTTGTAATGACAAAATAAAATGAACTATTACCTTTAATCTTTAATCCTTAATTCTTAGAAGGAGCACCTTATGACTACCGATTTCCGCACCCGACTCGAATCGGGCCTTTTGCTTTGCGATGGGGCCATGGGCACTGAGATCTACGCCCGCGGCTTCAGCTTCGATCAGTCGATCGAAGAACTCAATCTCACCCAACCGGACGCCATCAAAGGCATCCACCGCGCCTATCTCAGCGCCGGGGCCGATGTGATCGAGACCAACACCTTCGGCGCCAACCGCATCCGCCAGGAGAGCTTTGGCCTGGCCGATCAGGCGGCGGCATTGGCCGCGGCCGGGGTGCGGCTGGCCCTGGAGGCCCGAGCCGAAGCCGGCAAACCCCAGGCGCTGGTGGGCGCTTCGCTGGGGCCGCTGGGCCGGCCGCTGACCCCCTACGGCAACCTCTCGCACGAGAGCGCGGCCGCGACTTACCAGGAGGTCATCGCCGCGGTGGCCGCGGCCGGCGCCGATCTGCTGGTGTTCGAGACCTTCAACGATCTGGCCGAGTTGACGCTGGCGGTGCGCAGCGCCCGCTCGTTGTGTGATCTGCCCATCGTCGCCCACATGACCTTCAATGAAGATGGCCGCACCGAACTGGGCCACACCCCCGAGGGCGTGGCGCTGGCCCTGGCCGAATTGGGCGTGGACGCCGCGGGCGCCAACTGCTCGGTGGGGCCGGCCGTGGTGTTGAACGTAATCGAACGCATGCATCAGGCCGCGCCAGAATTGGCCCTCTCTGCCCTGCCCAATGCCGGGTTCCCCAGCCGCAGCGGCGGCCGCCTTTTCTATCCCTCCACCCCCGAATACTTCGCATCCTATGTCGAGCGTTTGGCCGCGGCCGGCGCCCAGATCGTGGGGGGCTGCTGCGGCACCACCGCCGCCCACATCGCGGCCATGCGCGGCGCGGTGGATGGCGGCGCCCGCCGCGTCGACCCCATCGCCTCTTTCGAGATCGAGCTCGATCTGCCGGCCACGCGGCCAGAGACGCGGCCCGCGGCCACGGCCCTGGCCCAACAACTGGGCCAGACGTTCATCGCCACGGTGGAGATGAGCCCGCCCCGCGGCTACACCCCCACCCGCCTGCTCGATCAAGCGCAGGCCCTGCGTCAGGCCGGGGTCACGGCCATCAACATCACCGACAGCCCCCGCGCCCGCATGCGCATGAGTCCCTGGGCCGCGGCCTTTCTGGTGCAATCGCGGCTGGGCATGGAGACGATCCTGCATTTCCCCACGCGCGGGCGCAACCTGCTGCGCGTGCAGGGCGATCTGCTGGCCGCCCACGCCCTCAACATCCGCAATCTTTTCATCGTCATGGGCGACCCCACCGCCATCGGCGATTTCCCCGACGCCTACGACACCTACGACATCCCGCCCTCCGGCCTGGTGCAACTGATCAAACAGCATCTCAATCAGGGGGTGGATCAGGCGGGACAGCCGATCGGCGCGGCCACCAACTTCTTCGTGGGCGCGGCGGTCAATTTCGGGGCCGAAGACCTGGCGCGGGAGAGCAAGGTGCTGGAGCGCAAGCTGGCCGGTGGCGCGGATTTCCTGCTCAGCCAACCGATCTACGACCCGGAGGTGGTAACGCGTTTCCTGGCGCATTGGGGTGGGCCGCTGCCCGTGCCGGTGATCGCCGGGCTGCTGCCCCTGGTCAGCGTGCGCCACGCCGAATTCCTACATCACGAAGTGCCCGGCATCCTCATCCCCGACCGGCTGCGCCAGCGGCTGCAGCACGCCGCCGACCCGGAACAGGAAGGCGTGGTCATTGCCCGTGAGCTGTTGGCCTTCCTGCGCGACTGGGCCGCGGGCGTCTATTTCATGCCTCCCTTTGGCCGTTTTCACCTGGTGGGCGATATCTTGCAGGGCAGCCTGACCGCGGGGGGTGATTAGCGCCCGCGCAGCCAGTCCCAGAAACTGCGCCGCCTGAACGTCTCTGCCGCCGCGACGAGATCTGCCGGCGGCGCGGGGGCAGGCGCGGCGACCGCGGGAGCTGGCGCTAACATCGCCGGCGCCGGCAGCCGCGCGCTGGCCGGCGCCGTGGGCAGGCCATCCAGCCGCCGCTGCATCTCGAAAAGCTGCGCCTCCATCTGCCGCATCCGCTCCCGTTCCTGGCTGCGGCCCGCGTCCATCTCCCGTTTCAACTCGAACAGCGCGCGCTCCGTTTCCAGCATGCGCTCGCGCAGCCGCGTGTTTTCCTCTTTCAGATTGAAGTTATCCTGCAACACCACGCCCAGCAATTGCCGCGCCACCTGCTGGTTGGAAAGCACGATCTCCTGACTGTTCGTCAGCGAGTGCAGCGTGTCCGAGAAAAAGGCCGCCATTTCCCTGCCGCCCGTCTCTCGAGCCGCGTCCGGCAATAAGGCCAGGGCCGAGACCCCCCCCTCTTGCCCACCCAACCGGGCGCGGGCCTGCTCGAAAGTCAGGCCCGCGGCCAGCAGCCGGCCGCACGCCGCCAGCGTCGCCACATCCTCCGGGCTGTACCGCCGGTGGCCGCGCTGCCCTCTCCGCCCGCTTGCCGGATGCGCGGCCGCGGGCGCGAGAAAGGCGCTGAACTGCTGCGCCCAGCGCCGCAGCGTGGCGGTGGAGATGCCCAGTTGCTCCGCCGCCTCGGCAGGGCGAAGGCCGGCGCTCATTTCTCCTCCCTCCGCCTACTCATCGACCACGCGATACACGCCATCCACCACCTCGGCGTCGGCGTCCGTGGTCACAGACTCGCCCCGCAGCGTGGCCCGGTGCTCGGCCACGATGTCGGCGGGGCAGGTGCGCAGAAAGTATTGCAGTCCCAACCACAGCACCGCCAGATCATCCAACTGGCCCAGACCGGGGATCAGATCAGGTATCAGATCGACCGGCAGCAGCAGATAGGTGGCCATCAAAGCGGGCACGCCATAACGCAGCCAGAGTGTGATGCGCTCATCCCGGATCAAGGCCCAGGCCAGGCGCAAGGTTTCCAAGAATTCGAACGGGTTTTTGGGTCGTGTGGAGGGTCGCGCAGAACGTGTGTTTGCCATAGAGACTCCGGTCAGCTATCCAAGCCCTTGTCAGGGCGTAATCGACAAAAAGAGAAGAATCGCCCAGCATCGTACCACAGGCGCGAGCGCTCTGCCAAGCGATTTCGTGAGCGAAACGCCGGTCCCGACGTGGCGCCAAAATCGGGCCTGTGGGCAGGCGGTGGAACGCAGATCATGGCATAATAGGCCCGCCATGCATTCCCTGCACACCCACCTGCACGATCTGCCCCTCATCGTTCTACGCGGCATTGCCCAGAACCAGGGCCTGCTGATCGAAGCCGAGAGCCACGCCGATTTTGTCGCGGCCCTGGCCGCCCAGATGCAGATGCCCGTGCACGTGCACGCGGTCATCGCCGCCCTGCCCGCGCCCGCGCAGAGTGCGCTGCAGCACCTGCTCGCGGCCGGCAACCGTCTGCCCGTCGCGGTTTTTCAGCGCCGGTTTGGCGAGATCCGGCGATTCGGCGGCGGGCGCCTGCAACAGGAACGGCCCTGGGCCGCGCCCGCGTCCGTGGCCGAGACCCTCTGGTACCACGGCCTCATCCTGCGCGGGTTCGATGAGACCCCGGCCGGGCTGGCCGAGTTCTTCGCCATCTCCACCGATCTCCTCCCCCACCTGCCGCCGTTGATCCCGGCGCCAGCGGCCCTCGCTCTCGCCCCGGTCGTGGCCCCGGCGGCCGTTCAAGATCAGGGCGAGCGCTTTTTGGAAGATCTCGGCTCCCTGCTGATCTACGTGCAAGGCCGCAAGGTATGGCTGGACAGCCGCGGACGCTGGCGCCCGCCCGATCTGGCCGCGCTCAGCCGGCAGTGGCTCCTCCCCCCCGCGCAGCCAGATCGCCCCCTGCACCCTGGCGACCGTCCCGCTCTGCTCTTCCACTGCGCCCACAGCCTGGGCCTGCTGGCCGGCGATGGCCGGCGCCAGCGCCTGCACAGCGCGGCCGTGCGCGACTGGCTGCAACTGTCGCGGCCCCAGCAGGCGCAAAGCCTCTTCACCGCCTGGCGCCACTCCCCCGCCTGGAACGACCTCTGCCGCACCCCCGGGCTGCGCTGCCAGGAGGGCGCGTGGCGCAACGACCCCCTGGCCACCCGGCAGGCCCTGCTCGACCTGCTCGCCTCCCTCCCGCCCGACCACTGGTTCAATCTGGATGAATTGGCGCAGGCGGTGCAGGCGCAGCGCCCCGATTTCCAGCGGCCCGACGGCGACTATGACACCTGGTACATCAGCGACGAGGCAGGCGTTTTCCTGCGCGGGTTCGAGCACTGGCCGCAGGTCGAGGGGCGGCTGCTGCGCCACATCCTCACCGGGCCGCTGCACTGGCTGGGCGCGGTGGCGCTGGATGGGGAGCGCGCTTGCTGGCGGCTCACCTCGGCGGGCCAGGCCTGGCTGCATGGGCCGCCCTCGCCCACCGAGATGCCCTTGCCCCCTCTGGTGATCACCGCCGATTTTCGCGTATTGGTTCCCATCGGCGCGGCCCTGGCCGACCGCGTGCGGGTGGCCCGTTTCTGTGAATGGGAGGCAAGCTGGCCCGGTTTTCGCTATCGCATCACCCAGCGCGGCCTGCGCCGTCTGGCCGCGGCTGGCGTCCTCCCCTCGCGTGTGATCAACTTTCTAGAGCAGGCCAGCGATCACGCCCTGCCCGGCAATGTGCGCCGCGCCCTGGCGGCCTTTGCCGCGGCGCCCGCCGGCTGAACCGGTGCCCGCGCTTTAGACTGCTGCCAGGCGCTGGCGCCGCGCCTCGAACAGGATGATGCTGCCTGCGACCGCGGCGTTCAGCGATTCCACGCCCCCGGCCAGGGGGATGCGGATCTCGCGGCCGGCGGCCACCCCCGCGGCCGCCCCCGCGCCCCGCGCCTCGCCGCCGATGATCAGGGCGCTGGGGCGCGTCCAATCCACAGCGGTGTAAAGATGCGCGCCCGCGGCTGTGGCCAGCCAGGGTTGCAGGCCGGCGATCCACTCCGCCGCCTGCGCTGCCCCCTGCGCCTGGCGGATGGCCACGCGGAAATGCGCGCCCATGCCCGCGCGCAACACCTTCGGCGCCCACACATCGGTCACGCCCGGCAGCAGGATCACCTGATCCACCCCGGCGGCGGCGGCGCTGCGCAGCAGCGTCCCCAGATTGCCCGGATCGCGCACACCATCCACCATCAGGGCCAGTCCGCTCTGCCCCGGCGGCAGGGTGGGCCAGGACGCCACAGCCAGCACGCCCGGCGGCGTCACCGTGTCCGCTGCCTCTGCCAGCAAGGCCGCGGGCGCGCTCAGCAACTCAGTCCCGGCCTGTTGCGCCCGCGCCAGCAAAGCCGACAACCCGGCGGCCATGTCCGGGTCGAACAAAAGCAGCGCCGGCGGGAAGCCGGCGCTGAATGCGTCTTCGATCAGGCGCACGCCCTCCAGCAAAAGTTGGGCGTGCTGTTGCCGCGCCTTGCGCTGCTGCAACGAACGAACTTGTTTCAGGCGGGGATTGGCGCGGCTGGTGATGTGGACAATCTCCATCCCCCGCCCCATGCTCATCCCTGGGTGGTTTTGGCCACGTCGGCCAGGGCTCGGAAGGCCTGCGGCTCATGCACCGCCAGGTCGGCCAGCATCTTGCGATCCAAGGCAACGTTGGCCTGTTTGAGGCCGTGCATGAAGCGGTTGTAGGCCAGGCCCTGTTGGCGGCTGGCCGCGTTGATGCGGGTGATCCACAGGCGGCGGAAATCGCGCTTGCGCCGGCGGCGGTCGCGGAAGGCATAGAGCAGGGCATGAATCATCGATTCATTGGCGGTGCGGAACAGCTTGCTGCGCGCGCCGAAATGGCCCTTGGTCATATGCAGGATTTTCTTATGACGGGCGTGGGTGGTAACACCACGTTTTACACGAGACATGAAAAACCTCTGGAAAAGCGTTTTATCTTAACAGTGCGCAGTTGGATGACGATGGACGATTACTCGCCTTTTTTGATGTAGGGGGCCAGGCGCTGCACCTGCCGGCGATGGGCGTTGCTCTCATCCGTCAACAATTTGTCGAACAGGCGTTTGGTGCGTTTGGGGGTGCGGCGCTTGAGGTGGCCCTTGCCCTGTGTGAGACGGCGCAATTTGCCGCCGGCAGAGAAGGTGAAACGCTTGGCCGCGCCTTTGTAGGTCTTGATTTTCGGCATGGGGTTGGGGCTCCTGAACAAGGAAAGAGGGGCTCCTCCGACGAGCAGCGCCCTCTTTATGAACTGATCTGGCAGCGCCTCTCCCTGGCGGGGCGGCGCTGCGGCAAGAATGATCGCTTATTTGTGTGCGGGGCTGAGGATCATGAGCAGACTGCGGCCTTCCATGTTGGGCTTGACCTCGATCTCGCTCACATCGGTCAGATTTTGGGCAAATTCTTCAAGGATCTCCATGGCCACCTGAGGATGGTAGATCTCACGACCACGGAAGCGGACACGCACCTTGACTTTGGCGCCGCTTTCCAGGAACTTGCGGGCCTGGCGCAGACGCACTTGCGTATCGTGATCGCCGGTTTTGGGGCGCAAGCGCACTTCTTTGACCTCGATGATCTTCTGTGCTTTGCGGGCCTGGCGCTCTCGTTTGGCTTGTTCGTACTGATATTTGCCAAAATCGAGGATACGACAAACGGGCGGTTCGGCCGTGGGGGCGACCTCGACCAGATCGAGGCCACGTTCTCTGGCTATCAGCAGCGCCTCTTTTGGGGGCATCACCCCCAGTTGCTCGCCCTCTTCAGAGATGAGACGCACTTCCGGAGCGCGGATGCGCTCGTTGACGCGTGTGCGAGGTTGACGACTATCGTCACTGCTTGGACTACTTCTTCTTGCTATGGGATGCCTCTCTTCGTGATGAAAAGTTCCCTGCCAGGGGCAGGGCTTGCGAACGGTGAGGATACCATAGGAGCGTGGCAGCGTCAAATCAGTGGTCAGTGTTCAGTGTTCAGTGATCGCCGACCTCCGCCACTGACCACTGAATACTGACCACTGAATACTGACTACTGATCACGTCTTCCCCAACGCCATGCTCTGTTCGATGACTGCGAAGCCAACGTTTTCGTAGACGCTGAGGGCGCCGGTGGGGTTTTCGCTGTCTACCCCCAGGGCGGCATGGGCGATGCCCGCAGCCTGGAAGGCCTGCATCGACCGGTTCAGCAGAGCGGTGGCCACGCCCTGCCGCCGCCAGGCCCGCACCACGCCCAGGTCGCCGATCCAGCCTTCGTCGATGCCTTTGCGCGCGTTCTCCTCTGGGCTGTGGAAGTTGATGGAGAAGCCGACGACCGCTTCCCCGGCCATGACCACGAAGGAGAGATCAGGACGGAAACTGGACCGGCCGACGAAGAAGAGATCCCAGATCTCCTTTTTCACCGGCTCGAAGCCCCAATGGTCGCGGAAAGAGTCGTTGAACGCGGCGAAGGTGCGTTCGTCCACCTCCGGGCTCCAGGGGTGCATGCTCAGGCCGGCAGGCAGAACCACGGGGGCCACGGCGTGGGCCAGATCGCGGCGCATGGTGAAGAAGTAGCGGATCGGCGTGAAGCCGTGGCTTTGGAAGAGGTCGATGCGGTAGTGATCGTGCCGCATGGCGCTGCCGCGGAGCAGCCGCGGGCGGCCATCGTTGCGCTCGGCCAGGATCTGGCGCGCCCGCGCTTCGCTCCAGCGCAGCACGAAATCGGTCAACTCCGGCAGGCGGTGATCGGGGTGGATATCGGGCCAGAGGTAGGCGCGGTGTTTGTTTTCGATCTGGCGCGGGCTGTAGACCCAGGCCAGGGCGGCAGCCTGACCTGCCGGCGTGAGGGCGATCAAGGTGTCGCGGGAGCTGTCGAGGTCGGGGTCGTCGAATTCCATCTCCCAATCGTGCAGGGTGCCGGCCCAATGGCGGTGGTCATGCGCGTCTATATCGAGGAAAAGTTGGAAGATGGCTGCCGCGTCCGCACGTGCGGCCGGGCGCCAGGTGTAATTGGTCAGGTGCGGTGGTTGGGGTAGCGTTTTCATGTGTTTAGGCTCCTAAGTGAGTTGCACGACCGCCCAACGATTCATCTCAATAGCGAGTCGCTGCAGGCGGTCGTGCAACTCACTTGCGTCGGCCCGAAGTGAGTTGCACGACCGCCCAACGATTCATCTCAATAGCGAATCGCTGCAGGCGGTCGTGCAACTCACTTGAAACTTATCCGATGATCCAAAGTGTGCCGTTGAAGGCGGGGAAAAGGGCGTCGAGCAGCACCTGCGCCTGGTTGTTGGCGTTGGCGTCGATGTGCTCGATGGTCAATGAGCGGGTGCGGCGGCGGCCGCAGAGGAGTTGCAAGAATGTCAGTTCAGGGAAGCGGGCGTCGCCGTCCCACCAGTCCTCCGGCGTCCAGGGGGTGATCTCGCCGATCTGGCCATGGTCGAAGGGGATGCGCCAGCCGCTGCGATAGGTGTGCACCTTCAGTTCGCCGTGGAAGCCGGCGGCCAGGCTGGCATCGAGATGTTTTTGCAGGCCGCCGCGTACCTGGTTGAGGAAGGCAGGCAGATCGGGCACGCGCACATACCAGGCATAGGGCAGGATTGGATCGGTGCAGCCCGCGGGCCAGACGTCGCAGAGCGGGTGGCGGGTACCCAAACGCAGCGCCAGGGTGGTGGGGGCGGCGGAGGGCGCTGCCAGGGTCTGGGCTATCTGCCACAGGTCGTGCACGAGGGAGGGCAGCAGGTCGAGCCAACTGTGGCCAGGCAGCAATTCGATCTGGCGGAGGCGCAAGCTGTTTTTGATGATCACAGCGGCGTGCGCCAGATAGCCGGCAGGCTCGCCCTCGAGGGTGGTGATCAGATGCCAGGTGTTGACATCCCCAAGCAGCGAGGGGCGTTCCGTCACCTCGTAGCGCCAGACCGCGGCAGAGGGCTGGGTGGCGAAGGGTTGACGACCGCAGCCCTGTGCGTAGCAGCGTTGCAGGAAGGGGATATCCTCCGCCTGGGCCGGGCGCAGGTGGTAGCGGCGCTGCTCGGCGGTGAATTTGGGAAATTCGCCAGGATCGATGTCATAGCCGCCGCCGAGGGGCAGGGCCATCTCGTAGCCGAATTGGCGATAGTACCAGGGGATGCCGGTGATGGCCTGCATCTGTTCGCCGCGGGCAGCGCTGAGGCTGTGGATGATCTCGAATTGTTTGCGCACGAGGCCGCGGCGACGATAGGCGGGATCGGTGCCCACCAGTTCGGGCCGGCCCATGGCAAAGGGCACGCCGCCGAAGCTCCAGGTCTGTGAGATCAGGTTCATGCTGGAGACGATCTCGCCGGTGTCGGTGCGTTCGACCAGGGTGAAATTGCCCGGTCCTACCAGGGGGTGGGTCTCGGCCATCTGCTCCCGTGTGGCCGCGCCGATCTCATTGATCTCGGGGTCTTCGTCGTGGATGCGGTGGTTGAATTCGGCGAGGGCGTCTGTGTCTGCCGCCGTGGCCCAGCGCAGCCGCAGCCCATCGCCCAGGTCAAGGGGGAGTTGGGTGTTCATGGTGGGTTGGTTGGTTTGTTGGTTGGTTGGTTGGTTGGTTGGTAGGTCGGTAGGTCGGTAGGTCGGTAGGTTGGTAGGTTGGATATTAGGTATTAGATATTTCTCGTTCGTAGGCATCTCCAATACCCAATTTACCAATTTACCAATCTACCAATACCCAATACCCAATATCCAATATGCTTTTTTGGAGTACATACTGCACGAAGGCCAGGGTGTGGGCGAAGTCGGCGGGATCGGCCGGTGTGCGCACGGACGTGGCCGGGTCAGGGCGGCAATCCCAGGCCCGGTCGATCAAGCCGGCCCAACCAGGATCGAGATGGGCTTTGGCCCATTCGGCCCCGGCTCGTTTGGAGCCATTGGCCCCGGTGTGCAAGTCGTGCAGCATGCGGCAGTAGCTGAGGACGATAAAACCTTGGTAGAAGCGATTGTTGAATTGATCGGGGGTGGAGAGGATGGTCTGGCCCCAGTCGCGCATGTCGTCGCGGATGTAGCGGCGCAGGGCCGCGACCGGGATCGGGTCGATGAGTGTGTGGGGGGGCGGGCCGGCCAGGACGACGCCTTTTTGGCGCAGCGCCCAGCGTACGATGATCGTGTTGCAGTGACCGGAGCGCACGAGCGTATCCGCACCGTGGTCGAGATACCACAACTCTTTGCCGGCGTGGGCAAGGCTGCGCAGCAGCGCCCGCGGGAAATATGAGCCTTCGAGATGCTGCGCCCAGGCACATGCGCTGCGATAGATGCGTTTGTGCATGCTTTGCAGGGCATCGACCTGGACGGCGCGCAGGTCATCGGCGGTAACGATGATGAAATCGACATCGCTGTGTGCATCGAAATCGCCAATGGCGAACGAACCTTGCAAGTAGGCGCCGACGAAATCCTCGCCCAGGATCCCCCGCACGCTGCTGACCAATTCGTGCAGAACCTGGTTGAGGTCGGGGTAGGGGGTGGAAGCGAGTTTGGGCATGGGGTGGGTGGGTATTGGTAAATTGGGTATTGGTAAATTGGTAAATTGGTAAGTTGGTAGGTTGGTGGAGATCGCCAAAAAACACGAAAACCCACCAATTTACCAATTTACCAATCTACCAACCACCTACCCATTCCGATGCAGTTTGCCGGTGCGTTTGGCGTAGCGTTCGGCCAGGTTGAAGATCTTGAGGCCGCCGGGGATGGCGATCAAGCCCATCAGCAGCACCGGCCAGATCTGCGGCCACAACTGCGCCAATGGCGCGCCATCAAGCAAGGCCGCGCGAGCGCCGACCAGCACGTAGGTGGCCGGGCTGAGCACCGACAGCTTTTGCAGGAACTCCGGCAGCACCTCGATCGGATAGTAGACGCCGGAGATCAGCAGCATCACGGCGATGAGCACGTGCGTCATCTGCGAGCCGCGCTCCGGGAAGAGCAGGGGCAGCACCGAGCCGCTGATGCCGACGCCAATGAAGCTGAGGCTGCCGGCCAGCAGCATCACCGCGCCGCCGAGCAGATTGGCCCGGCTGAGGTCGATCTCGAACAGCAGCACGGCCACGATCAAGATGATGGTGTTGAAGATCATGCTGTAGAGCAGGGCGAAGAAGGTCTGCCCCGCCATGTGTGTGATGCGATGGATCGGCGCCATCAGGGTGTATTCGATCGTGCCTTCCCAACGCTCGATGCTGATCACATCGGTGATCCAGTAGAAGATGACCGAGAGAAAGTGCCAGACCAGGGTGCCGATGATCAGGTAGAGGACGAGAAAGCGCCCATCCAGCCCGGCAGATTCGCCGCTGAGCTTTTCCATGCCCAGGCCGATGTAGCTGACCGAGAGAGCATTGGCAACCGAATAGGTCAGCCAGACGATCTCCCACGACCAGTAGCGTTTGACAAGATTGGCGTTGCGTTCCATAAAGGCATACGATGCCCGGAGTTGGTGAATAGCAGTACTCATAGTGATTAATCCTTTCGTGTTGGATATTGGATATTGGATATTGCTTGTTTCTAGAGTCGATCTAATATCTAATATCTAATATCTAATACCCAATAACCAATATCCGCTTATTCCTCCTCGGTCACCAGCTGGCGGCCGGTGAGTTCGAGGAAGACATCTTCGAGGGTGGGTTGAGTTCCGTTGCTGCCGGGCACCAGCGCCCGCAGGTTGGGCGGCGTGTCCAGGGCCACGACCTTGCCCCGATCCATGATGGCGATGCGGTCGCAGAGGTTCTCGGCTTCGGTCATGTCGTGCGTGGTCAGCAGGATCGTCGTCCCCTCTTTCTGCTGCAGCTCTCGCACCACGGCCTGCACCTCGCGTTTGGAGCGGGGATCCAGCCCGGTGGTGGGCTCATCCAGCAGGAGGATGCGGGGGCGGGAAAGCAAGGCGCGGGCGATGGCCACTTTTTGCTGCATGCCCCGCGACATCTGCTCCATGGGATTGCGGATCGCCCGATCTTCCAGGCCCAGGCGGGTGAGGATGACGACCACCTGAGCTCGCGTCTCCCGGCCATCGAGGCCATAGAGACGGGCGCCGTAGAGCAGGTTTTCCATGGGCGAGAGCTTCTTGAAGAAGCTGGCCTCGACCGAAACGCGGTTGATCAGGCGCTGCACCTCCATCGCTTCCTGATCCACATCATGCCCGAAGATACGGATCTGGCCGGAATCGGGCAGCAGCAGGGTGGAGAGCAAGCGGATGAGAGTGGACTTGCCGCTGCCGTTGGGGCCGAGCACGCCGAAGATCTCGCCGGGCTGCACGGCGAAGCTGACATGATCGACGGCGACGACGGTCGGTTTGTGGCCGTTTTTGCCGTTGCTGTGGCCGTTGCTTGCTGGCGCTCGCCAGGGCAGGTGCAACCGGCGCTCGGCGTCGGGCTTGCCGAAGGCTTTGTAAACATCATCGACGTAAATGGCTGCGGTCATGGCAACCTCCGAGGTGTGAGACGTGGAGAGTGAAGCGGGAGTGGACGATGTGGAAGTCGAGAATGATAAAACGGTATTTGTAAGCATGAGAGGACTCCATTCAGTGTGTGGGCGACAAACAAAAACGGCCACCGGGGCTGCCCCGATGGCCGTTGGCGTGCAGGTGTAGCGTCGAAACGCTGCTGCAAACAAAAAGGCCACGGGGCAAGAAGTGCGCCGTGGCCGTCGATGGGTTGTTTTAGTTTACATAACCATCAAATGGTGGACGCACTCCTGCCAGGCGCGGACACGCCGTTGCCATCGGCAAAGCGGTTGCGCAGGATGTTGAGAATCGGGAAGTTGAACATAGTTGTGCGTCCTCCTGGTGAGGATGGGGGGAGTATAGCATGGCCGCGCAAGAATACCAAATCGGGCGCGGGCATTTGGTAGGGCCGGCGCGCCCGATCCACCTAGTCAGATGGCCAGGTGGGAGTGGCCGATTGGCGACAGGGGATTGGCCGGATCGGTGAGGACAGCCGCGGGGCCAAATGGTATCCTGCAGGCAGTTGTTCTTCGACTCGTGCGACGCCTTCATCACCCACAACTATGCACACTCTAGCGATTCGCGGAACCTGTTGGAAACGCTGGCGTTTCCTGCTCCTGCTGCTGGCGGTGTGGAGCGTGGCCCTTGCGGCCCCGCACGCCATCACCGCCAGCAGCGGCGAGGGCGGGGATGGGAACCCCTCTGCCGCCGCGCCGGATGGCGTGGACAAGCTGAAATTCAACAACTGGGTGTTTCTGCCCACGTATCTGCGCAAGATAGCGCCCGCGGCGCCGCTGCTGCCCACGGCCACGCCTACCGCATTCCCCACAGCGACCCCCACCCTGCTGCCCACGGCTACGCCGACCCCTTCTCCCACGCCTCCCCTCGCCGGGGTGACCCGGATCGAGGAGAATGATGTGCAGGTCAGCTATTCCGGCGTCTGGCAGATGCAGGCGAACACTTCGGCCAGCGGCGGTGCCTTCGCGGTGACGACCTGGCCGCTGAGCGCGGTGGAGATCCGTTTTGCCGGCGACAGTTTCGCCTTCTACCGGGCCATGGGCCCCGATTTCGGTCAGGCGCAGGTCTCTATCGATGGCCGGGTGCTGGGGCTGCTGCAATTCAATTTTGTAGATAGCAAGCAGCAGGCGCCGGCGTTCTTCCAGAATCTGGGGCCGGGGCAGCACGTGTTGCGCATCGAGCGGCCGCCGTCCAGCATTGTGGTGGTGCCCATGCCGGCCATTTCGGTGGATGCGGTGCTGTCGCCCAGCCCCATCTCTGCTGCGCCTGCCCAGGATGAGGCGGTGCGCCGGTTGAATGAGGCGCGACAGATGGTGGGGCTGCCCCCCCTGAAAGGACATCTGGCCCTGCACACCGCTGCCCAACGCCACGCCGAGTATTTCGCCACGCATCAGGCCCAGCCGGTCATGCAGACGCTGGGGTTTCATGGCGAAAGCTCGGCCCTGTCCGGCTACACCGGCTTCGATCCCACGCAGCGGGCCGCGCATTTCGGCTACACCGGCCTGGTGGGAGAGCTGGGTAGCTTCGAAGGGGATCCTGCCCGCGGGCTGGCCTCTTTGCTGGCCACGGTCTACCACCGCCAGTTGTTGTTCGATTTTGGTTACACCGATGCCGGCTACGGCGGGGTGGGAGATGGTCGCGGCAATTTCGATGTGATCAACATCGGCTACAATGAGCGGTCGCCCAACATCGCGACTGCCCGCGGCATCTACGTCTACCCGGCCCAGGGCCAGCAGCATGTCCCCACCGGCTGGAATGGCATGGAATGGCCGGATCCGCTGCCTGGGGCCAGCAAGCCGGTGGGCTATCCTATCAGCCTGCACATCGTGCAGCCGGGCAAGCGCCCCGGCCAAACGGGCGGCCCCGGCGCGGTCACCGCGGCGCAGTTGACCGATGCCGCCGGCGCTTCTGTGCCGGTGCATCTGCTCTCGCAAAGCTCTGATCCCAACCGCCTGTTGGATGGGGACACCGTTTTTCTGATCCCGACACAGCCGCTGCGGGCCTACACCCTCTACACCGTGCGGGTGGCGGGCGTGGATGGCGCCGGCAACAAATACAGCCACCTCTGGCAGTTCTGCACCGGCGGCGAATAGCGGGGGATCAGCGGTTTTTGTACTGCGCCGCCAGTTCGCGAGTCAGGGTCAGATAGGCGTCGCCGTAGAAGGCGCTGGGTTCGATGTAGCTGCCTTCCACCCATTCGTTGAAGCTGTGGATCCAGAGCAGATCGGGGGCGCTGGCGACTGCGGCGGCGAAGGTGGCGCGATAGAAATCGCCCCCGGCCCGGTCGCGGGCAAAAGGTGGGGAGGGCGCACGGATATCGGCCCGGCAGCCGGCGCGGGTGTCGTCCCAGCCGGGCATGAGTGTGCCCACCCACAGTTTTGTCTCGCCCGTGCGCTGTTCCCAACCACTCACACTGCCCGCCCAGCGCGTGGCCTTGGCGTAATCGTTGGGATAGGCGGCGTGGCTGACTTTGTACACCCACAGGCCATCGAACACGCTGAGATAGCTGGCGTCCAGTCCTTCGGCGATCCACCAGGCGGCTTTGTTGGGATCCACTTGCGCCCGGATGGCGGCCCAGGCCTGCTGCGCGCTCTCGCCGCCGGCGCGCGGCACGCGGCCGAGGTCGGTGATGAAGAGCACCGGGCGATCTTGCAGGCGCAGGAAGTGGGGATGGCCGGCGTATTGCGCCAGCAGGTAGCGCAGGGCCTCGATGGTGTTGGCGTAGCTGGCGCCGGGCCAGATGTGGCGCAGAAAGATGACGGTGGAGCGGAAATCGGTTCCGGCAGATTGGGCGAGCAGGGCGGCGAAGTTGCGGTCGGTGCGGTCGCCGGGGCTGGCCCATTGCAGGGTGAAGCCATCGACGCCGGCGCCGCGGGCCTGTTGCACATGCCGGGCGATGGCCGCGGGGTCGTCGGAGTGGTAGCGTTGCAGGGGGCTGTCGCCGGCGCTGATGTTGCAGGCGTCCCAACTGCCCAGGTCGTACCAGGCAAAGTAGTTGGCGAGGAGCAGGCGCTGGCCAGAATCGGCCGCCGCGACGGGCAGGGGCGCGGCGCTGGCAACGCCGCGGGCAGCGCCGGAGATCGTGGCCGGGGTGAGGGTGGGCGTGGGCGATGGCGGCGGGGTGAGCACGGCCAGCACGCCCGGATCGGCGACGCCGGCCAGCAACTCGGCGAAGATCCAGCCGGTATCGCCATTTGTCATTTCCACGAAATACCAATCTCTAGCCGCGTTCTGGCCCCGCACGGTCACTTGCTCGCCCTGGCCGAGGATGACGGTGACGTCGTAGGCAGGGTCTGGCCCGCTGCGTACGTTCACCAGCTCGATGGCGATCTGGGCGCTGCGCGTGGGCGCGGGCGTGGCCGTGGCCGTGGGGGTGCGGGTGGGGGTGCGGGTGGGGATGGGGGTAGGTGTGTGGGTGCGGGTGGCGGTGGGACTGGGCAGGGGGGTGAAGATGAGATAGGGGGTATGGGTGGGCAACCCGGCCAGCGCCTCCCGGCTGATGAACAGAGGCGTGGCCGTGGCCGTGGGCAGGATCGGCGGGCGCGGCGGGCGGCGGCTGAGCATCCACTGGCTGCTGACCAGGATCAGCAGCAGCAGGGCCAGCAGGAGCACGCTGCATGTATTCAGGCGTTGTTGGTAGCGGCTGCGAGGCATGGAGAGGGCGCGGCAAAGGAGGGGGGAGGGCAGGGGTACGCCATTCTAAACCACAGGCCGCGGCTTTCCAATTCCCAGGCCGCGGCGCAGCAGGGGCTGTGCTGTTTGCTCACTGGAAGCGGGACTCTTCCAGCCGCCGACGCAGTTTCTCTTCGGCGCTGAGCGCAGGCTCGGACGCGGCGGCGCCTTCGTCGAGCAGGCTTTCGGCGGCTTGCAGGGCCTGGGCCGAGGCGGCGCGCACCCTGCTCCATTTGCCGCAGTGCGGGCAGCGATCGAATTTGCTGAGGCCCAGGTTGGGCGCCCAGAAGTGACGGGCAAAGGGTTTGCCGCATTTGGGGCACACGGCCCCGCCCGCAAGGCCATAGCCCCGGCGCTGTTTGCCTCGCCGGCGGTCGAGAATGTACATGAGCACGGGAATGGCGAGAGAGATGAGGAGGAGGGGGACGACGATGCGCAGGGCCGTGCCATAGCCCACGCTGGCTTTGACGAATTCCCGTTTGAATACGTTCGAACGCAGTTCGGCTGCAGACGCAGTGTAGCCCACGGCGTAGAGGTCATGAATGCCCAGGGGATAGTCTTCGGTGCGGAATTGCAATCGCCAGGGCGGCGCATCCACCCGGCCCACCAATTGGTCGTCGATGTAGAACTCGACGCGCGCCAGATCGGCCGGGCCAGTGGCCTGGAAACTGAACAGGCCCTGGATGTCGCCGGTGAAGCCGCCGTAGCCGAAATCGCGATTCAGCTTGAGCGTGAGCCCGCTTTCCTGCGCAAATACTCCAACAGGCAGGGCGAGAAATAGGACCAGGACGGAGATGACAAGACGGGTAGATTTCATGATAGTGGATAGTGGGTAGTGGACTCTGCCGCTACGACAACCTGGCACCTGGCACCTGGCACCTGACACCCCCTCACGCCCAGCGGGTGAGGATCGTCTCGCGGTCGAAGATGCGCACGGCCAGGTAGGTGAGAGCGATGTCGAGAATCAGAAAAACCAGGCAGAGGATGAGCGCAAATGAGGTGTCAAAGACGATCCACCCGATCATCTGACCGAGGAAGAGCATAATGACGGGAAACACAAGCAGGGACGAGACTTGCTGCGCCACGCGCGGATCGTTGCTGCGCGACGACACCATGATCGCCAGGGCGTTGGCAAACACGGCCAGCAGCGGGCCGAGCAGGAAGATGGCAATCAGCCAGCGGGCATCGAACAGCCGGCTGAAGGCCAGGGAACTGGCCAGAAGGAGGCGGGCGCCGACCGCGAAGAGGGCGAAGGCCAGCCAGGTGGCGATGACGCCAGGGAGGATGGCGGCCAAATTCTTGCCGGTGAGCAGTTCGGCGGTGGAGATGGGCGTCGCCAGCAGCGGCTCCAGGCTGCGCTGCGTTTTCTCGCCGACGATGGAATAGGGCGTGATCGTGGCCGGGATCATGACCGGGATCAGCATGAACATGAGCATGAATTGGCTGACGATGTAGATTTGCCCGCACTGCCCGCTGGTCAGACCCGCGCACAGGCTGGCCATCTGCGGCGGCAGCTCGCTGAGCAGGGCTTCGCTGCCGCTGTCGAAGCCGCTGCCCACGCCCAGGATGACGAGCGGCAGGGCGGTGAAGAGCAGGGGCATGAAGATGACTGTGGACAGCACCAGGCTGTTGCGGTACATCTCCGCCCATTCTTTGCGGACGATAGTGGCGATGGCGGTGGTGTTCATGGGGGGGGTGTTGGTTGGTTAGTTAGTTGGTTAGTTGGTTGGTTGGTTAGTTGGTTGGTTGGTTAGTTGGTTGATTGGTGGCGAGGCAACACAAACAAACCAACCAACCAACAAACCAACCAACAAACCACCCTACGAAGACTGGACAAATTGCAAATAGACGTCTTCGAGGGAGTAGCGCAGTTCGCCGACGAATTGCAAGTCGGCGCCGGCGGCGATGAGGGCGCGGATGATGGCGGGGTTTTGCGTTTCCGGATCATCCACGTGCACGAGCAGCTTGTGGTCGATGGCTGTGGCCTCCTGCACGCCGGGCAGGGCGGCGACGGTCTCGGCCAGGCCGGGCAGCATGGCCCGCAGGTGGAACACGACCTGCCGGCCAAAAAGCTGGCGGCGCAAGTTGGCGGGCGTGTCGAGCACGAGCAGGCGGGTGCGGAAGAGGGCGATGCGATCGCAGAGGCGGTCGGCTTCGTCGAGGTTGTGGGTGCAGAGGAAGATGGTGCGGCCCTGTCCGCGCAATTCTTCGATGAAATCGCGCACGAGGCGGGCTGCTTCGGGGTCGAGACCAGAGGTGGGTTCGTCGAGGAACAGCAGGTCGGGTTCGTGCAGCAGGGCGCGGGCCAGGGCCAATTTTTGGCGCATGCCCTTGCTGAACCCGCCGACTTCATCCTCTCGCCGCTCCCACAGGCCCAGCATGCGCAGGTATTTCTCCACCTGTTTCTCCGGCTCGGGCACGCCGTAGAGTTGGGCGAAAATGTGCAGGTTGTGGGCGGCGCTGAGCGTGTCGTACATGCCCGGCGTCTCGGTGAGGATGCCGATCGAGCGGCGGATGGCGGCGGCGTCCTCGCCCAACATGTGCCCGTTCACGGTGGCTGTGCCGCGCGTGGGGCCGATCAGCGCGGCCAGCATGCGGATGGTGGTGGTTTTGCCGGCGCCGTTGGGGCCGAGAAAGCCAAACACCTCGCCGCGGCGCACGTCGATGCTGAGCGTATCGACGGCGATGAGTGGGGCTTCGCCCTTGCGCTTGAACACGCGCGTGAGGTTTTGGGTGTGGATCATGGCATTCCGAATCCCGATGACTGAAAACTGATTACTGAATACTAAAAACTCAATATTAAAAACTAAAAACTGATTACTGAATACTGAATACTGATTACTGAAACCGCGACCGCTCCAGCGCCTCGGCCGTGGGTTTGGTGTGGGGCGGGGAGGCAAAGGGATCGAGCGGGGGCGGGGCAGGCGGCGGCTCCGGTTCCGGCTCGGGCGAGCGCAGGGCGAAGAGGAGGCCGAGGCTGAGCAGGGCGATGACCGCCAGCGCGGCTTCAGAAGCCAGCGCGCCCCACCGGCCCAGCACGACCACAGTCACGGCATTGCCCAGCGCGTGCCAGGCGATGGCCGCGAACAGCCAGCGCAACTGCCCGCGCAGGAAGACCTGCATCACCAACACCGCCAGCGAGAGATGCAGGCCCAGGGCAAACAGACGCTCGACCGCGCCCAACACGCTCATCACCACCGGCGCCGACCAGTAGTCCGCCACCTGCTGCTGGGCCAGGGCCAACTGCTCCGCGGGCAGGGCGGCGAGCAGGGCGGGGTTTTGCCGGATCAAAGAGAGATTGACGAAGGAAAGCCCGGCCAGCAGGCCGAGGATGATCGCCTCCACCCCGCCATGCCCGGCCCCGAACATCAGGGCCGTGCGCCAGGAACGCGCCTCTTTCAGCGAAAAGCGCAGCATCAGATAGCGGGCCGTCTCCTCGAAAATGCCGGCAGAGAGGCCCAGCACCACGGCGTTGAAGATGAGCTGGTACTGCGACGGCGGCGCGGGCAGCAGGCCGTTGCGAAAGGCCAGCGTCAGCCCGGCGTTGAAGGGGATGTGAAAGACCTGCGACAGCACGAAGGTGATGGCCCCAACGATGTAGAGCCGCCAGGCCAGGCCAAACCTCCGGGCCAAAAACCAGCCCAGCGCCACCGGCATGGCGATCATCAATAAAAAGTTGAGGGCGTAGGTGAAGGTGAGCATGGGGGGGGGATCAGATAGAGAATTCAGATAGAGAATTCAGATAGAGAATTCAGATGGAGAGTTCAGAGGCAGGTTGCTGGGTATTGCGTGCGGTGTGCGGTTCTTGTCACATTTCGGCCAGGTGGAAGGGGTTGAAATCGGTGTCGCGGTCGTAGTAGTCTTCGTTCTCGGCCCGTTTCAAAAAGCCGACGATGGCATAGGTGATGGGCGTGAAGCCGATCTCGATGCCGACTTTGAGGATGTAGTTGGTCACGATCAGGCTGAGGGCGATGGCCCAGGGGAACACGCCCAACGCCGTGGCCGCGAGAATGAAAATCACCGTGTCGATGCCCTGGCCGATCAACGTCGAGCCGATGGTGCGCAGCCACAGCCAGCGGCCCGCGGTCAGCACTTTCATGCGGGCCAGCACGTAGGAATTGCTGAATTCGCCGGCGAAATAGGCGGCGAGGCTGGCGATGATGATGGCGCCGCTGCTGACGCCGCCGAGAATGGCGTGATAGGCGGCCTGAC
>JAANMX010001326.1_pt1 | contig 28516 bp, 31 predicted proteins | sample 7279681 | NCBI WGS metagenome assembly JAANMX01 (sample SAMN14094542, study PRJNA606508) | bioreactor metagenome | isolation source: A lab-scale SPAN reactor treating ammonium-rich wastewater day 351 | place: Ireland: Galway | collected 2018-01-01 | reverse complement strand
GATCCGGTTTTTCCCTGGCGGCGAGTGTCAGCGTATCAGCCAGCACCAGACGGCCCTCGGCGTCGGTATGAACGATTTCTATGGTCATACCATTCAGAGCGGTGATCACATCGTTTTGCTTGAATGCCGCGGGACTGATGTGATTCTGTGCGATGGCAAGCCAGCAGTCGATATTGATCGGCAGATCGGCTCGCGTAGCTGCCAGCAGCACACCGAGCGCCACGGCAGAGCCGTTCATATCCTCATGCATGCCATACATATAGCGTGCCGGTTTCAGATTATGACCGCCGGTATCGAAGCAGATCCCCTTCCCCACCAGCGCAATCGTTTTACCGGTTTCCCCGTGCCCTGCGGTTCTGCGCAAATGGACGATCGCTGCATCGTCCGTGAGGCTGCCCTGGGCAACGGCACTGAATGCACCTGCTCCCAGTTCGCGCAATCGGGACAGCTCATATTCCTCATATTGCCAGTTCTCACTGGCAGCCAGCTTTCTGATCTGCTCGCGGTAAGTTCTGGGTGTCAGTTCATTAGGTGGCAGAATGGTCAATCCTCTGGCAAGAAAATTTCCCTCTGCCTGCGCACATTGCATGGCAAACCCGGTGGAATCCACTATCCCGTGCAGGCAAATTCGCTCCAGAGGCTTATCGTCCGGCTTACGCTGCTTGCGTACCGGCAGAATTGCTCCATTGACCCAGGCAACATACACTGCAAGTTCAGCCAGATGACGCCTCTGAGCATCATCTCCATAAACGGCGAGATGGATTTCAGCCGGGTGTTCATTCAGCAACAACTGCATGGCCTTGCGCAGACTGGTCTGCTGCTCGAACAGCGATTTACCGGGATCCACCATCACCCAGGCATACAACCCTCCATGCTGCAAACTGGCCGACAAAGGCGTTTCAGCCAGCCGGTTTACCGGTATACCCTGCCGTTGCAGCAAATCATTCAATACCTGCTCGGCAGGCAATTGATATTTCCCGGGGATTTTGTCTGTCTTGGGAAAGATAATCAGTAAGTGAGAAGTCCGGGTTGATTCGTCGAAAGTGTTATCGTTTTGTATAAGTGTGGCGAGCATTGGTTTCCGGCCGGGTGGCACTCCCAAAAAGCCCACCGGCATCATTGTCAAAATAACGTTGTATTATATCCGCTTGATTCACCCTTTCAGGATTATTCATGTATCAGTACCTCGACCTGATGCGACATGTGTTGCAATACGGCCATAAAAAGAGTGATCGCACCGGCACCGGCACACTCTCCGTTTTTGGCTATCAGATGCGCTTTGATCTGCAAACGGGTTTCCCGCTGGTGACAACCAAGAAATGTCATGTCAAATCGATCATTCATGAACTGCTATGGTTTCTGCGCGGTGAAACCAACATCGATTACCTGAAAAGAAACGGGGTTTCCATCTGGGATGAATGGGCAGATGAAAACGGTGATCTGGGCCCGATCTACGGCCATCAGTGGCGATCCTGGGCAGCTTCCGACGGCACTGTCATTGACCAGATATCGCAAGTGATCCAGCAAATCAAAGAAACACCGGACTCACGCCGGATGATCGTCTCCGCATGGAATGTAGGTGATCTCGACAAAATGAAGCTCGCCCCCTGTCACGTACTGTTCCAGTTTTACGTGGCGGATGGCAGACTCTCCTGCCAACTTTACCAGCGCAGTGCCGATATCTTTCTGGGCGTTCCCTTCAACATTGCCTCTTATTCACTGCTGACACTGATGATCGCACAATGCTGCGACCTGCAGCCCGGCGAATTCGTCCATACCTTTGGTGATGCGCATCTGTATCTGAACCACCTTGAACAGGCGCGGCTGCAACTGGAACGCGAACCCAGAGCACTCCCGGTCATGCAACTGAATCCGGCAGTCAAAAATATCTTTGATTTCGGATACGAGGATTTTACCTTGCACGATTATGATCCTTACCCGCCTATCAAGGCACCGGTGGCTGTATGACCATCCCGCCGCTTTTACCCCCCCGGCTGGCGATTCTGGCTGCTGTTTCAGCCAACCGGGTAATCGGGCTGAATAATACGCTGCCTTGGCATCTGCCGGCTGATCTCAAGCATTTCAAGCAACTGACCACCGGCCAGATCGTCGTGATGGGGCGCCGGACGTTTGATTCGATTGGCAGGCCACTGCCTGATCGTACCAATGTCGTGCTCACCCGGCAACGTCACTTTAATCAGCCCGGTATCCTCACGGCAGGTTCGATACAGGAAGTGCTGGAGCATTTTTGTGGTGACGATCGGCAGATCTTCATCATCGGTGGTGCTGAAATCTATCAGCAGACATTGCCGTTCTGCCAGCGTTTATATCTGACCGAAATTCAGCAGGATTTTGCAGGAGATACTTTCTTTCCGGAGTATGATCGTGACGACTGGCGGGAGACCTCCCGTGAAATGCATCAGGCAACGGATAGCGGCATCGAATATCACTTCGTGGTACTGGACCGCAAGCAGCCGGTCAATGCAGGTGCCTGTTCGACAGATTTATCCTGACTTTGAACGGTATCGATCTCCCTGATCGGCGGTAAACGCTTATCACAACGCCTTGCCTGCTTTTGGAGAAACCAGCGATTCAGCCTCGATTCGCACATGCCATTTCTCCATCCACTCACCCAGCGCTTCGGCCGGCATCGGTCGCGAGATGAAATTACCCTGTGCCAGATCACAACCGGTCCGGCGCAGTAATTCCCAGTCTTCACGATCCTCCACCCCTTCGGCAACGGCTTCCATATTCAACTGCTTTGCCAGGGCCAGACTGGCATCATATATCGCGCGCAGTGTTTCATCGCCCGAGGCCCGATGTACGAACCCCTGATCGATCTTGAGTTCATCAAACGGAATATCCCGCAATTGTGTCAGTGAGGAATGGCCGGTACCAAAATCATCGATAGACAAATGAAAACGTTTCAGACGCAAGCGGGTTAAAATCTCCAGCGAGACACGCACATCCCCCATCAGCTGGCTTTCAGTGATTTCCAGTACGATTTTGCCGGGAAGAATTTCAGCCTCGGCAGCCAGCCTTACCACAGCATCCTGAAAATCGAGCGATGTCAGATTATCCATCGATACATTGACGGCCACTTTCAGCTCATATCCGCTTTGCTGCCATACTTTCGCCTGGATGAAAGCCCGACTGAGCACGGTGTGAGTCAGCCGGCCGATCAGACCGTTTTCCTCCGCCACGCCGATAAACTGATCGGGATAAACCATTCCATCCACGGGATGATGCCAGCGCACCAGCGCCTCGACACCGGCAATCACACCGGTATCGACCCGAACCTTGGGCTGGTAATAATTGATCAATTGACCGGAATCGATGGCGGTTCTGACTGTGTCGGCATCATAGATCTTTCGGGTATTTCTTTCCCCGCTCCGCATGGATGACGGCACATCCAGCTTCATCAGCAGCATACGCAAACTTTCGGGTTGTACCGGCTTTTGCAGGTAACCCAGAATAGGGATCCGATGTGCCTGCACCAGTTTCTCTGTCGTTCTGAGCATTCGCTCATCCTCGCCACTGACGAGAATCAGGCTGCCGGAAAACTTTCGTTCGACCAGATGACGAACGAATTCGATACCATCCATACCGGGCATGTTGAGATCCAGCAGAATCAGATCGGGCCGGGTTGCGACATCATCCAGCAACTTCAAGGCATCTACTCCGTTTTCACAACAAATGACGGATGAAAACCCCATTCAAAATTTAAATAATATTTTAAATGTTTTTCATTTTCATCTCCATAACTGTCATAAATTTCTTCAATGGAAAAATTTGGAAACTCTTCAATAAGTAAAGTATAAAGAGAATTTGGAATCAGGTAATAATTGTTTCTTTGTACATCACAAATTATACTTCTTGTATACCCATAATTTACCAAGCAACAAGCAAATCTATTGAAATAAGTCATCTTAGTTTATTAGCATATTTTAAATATACACTTAGCTTAGGCAAATTATATTCGTATCTTAAAGAGTCTATGTTTTTCATGTCCTCTATTGGATATGACCCAAATTTATTTGTATCAACGTTAAATTTTAATTGTGTACCAAATTTTTGTTTCTTATTTTCGTTCATTAATTGCCTATCTATTAAATAAGCTATGTTATCTAAAGGATAGGAGTTTAATTTTAAAATATTGTCCATTACTTCCTTTCTAAAATTAACATCCCTATCACTATGTTGAGCAATAAAAAAAATACTTTTGCTTGCTGAACAATCACAATCATAATCAAGTATTTTATTTAAGGTATGTTTTTTTATTAAAAATTTTATTAGTTTTCTGTTTAATGAATCTTGTTTAATAGCCAAATGCGCTACACTATCTAGTTTCCGAGGATTATTGCTGTATTTATCAAACAATCTTCTGTATATCTGATCGTCTTCATATATCTTATTCCAGTTTATTTGGCTTAATTCAGTATTGTAACTGCATTTACTATTTTGGTTATAGTAACTTATCAGTTCTATGGTAGCTAAATCACATCTATTTATATCCTTATAATTTTCCCCTAAAAGCTCTTCGGCTAATAAAAAATTATCTTTTTCTTTTGATTTGGTTAGGTATTTTAAAATTTTAGCTTTTTTAGAACCATCATATAAATGAAATAGCGGAATCAATTTTCTACGGGTATAGTTTGAAAGGGTTTCATTATCTGATAACAAACTCAAACTATCAGCCTGTTGCATTTCATTCATTAAATTTAATTTCATATTACTGGTTTTTAAACACGAGGTTGAAAATAAAAGTAAAACAATACAGATAATATAATTTTTCATAATTAATTAATTATTTTCGAGATAATGACTTTAGGTCTTTCAACAATATAACCTCTAGTTTGATAAAAATCTGAATCAGAATACATCATTGCAATAGCACTAAGTTTTTTATTTGATAATTCTGGTTGTATATTCCAATAACAAAGAGGAAGTTTTTTATTTTTTAATTTGAGTCTACTTTTTTTCATGATTTTTCAATATATATAATGACATTTGCTCTTCTAAATAATAATTACACGGTTTGGAAACCATTCCAAACTGCCCTACAGGATTTATTTCAAGAAAATAGTAGTCGTTTTTTGTTTTCAAAAAATCAATGGTGCCACAGTTTAAACCTAACTCGTTTTTCAAGGCGATGATTTTTTCATTGACAAAGGAAGGCAGTTTGTAAGGAATGTATTTTTTATCACTGGTTTTCATATTCCGTACGTCGGTGTTTCCTGAAAGATCAAAAGTAACAATAGCCCAAATTTTCTCATCAAAGAAAAAAACTCTAATTTCATATTCTTTGTGAATTTTTTCCTGCAACAGCGTTGGGATAATTCTCTGTTCTTTTTCTAAAATTTCTTCCATTAGAATATCTCTTGTATAATTAAGATACAAAGTATCATCAACAAAAACGGGTTGCATTTCTGAAATAGCTTTCGTAATATACCTTCTGTCTGAACTTTCAATACATTCTAAATCTTTCGGAGAAGAAAAAATTTGACTTCCTGGTATTTTAAAACCGAGTTGTTTTGTAAAATGAAGAACTTTCAATTTATTTACTTCTTTCACACGAAAGTTTCCGTAAATCTTGGCTCCTGATTTTTCTAAAAAATAGCTGATGAAATCCGCTATTGATTTGTACTCGGAAAAGAAGAACTTCTCCATATTTTCATCCAAATCCCACAAAAAATTTTGGAACGTTATATTTCCGTTTCTGTAGAAAACAGAGGTAATATCCTGTAAATCAAATTCAATATTACTTGTTGAAATCAAAAACCTATTTTGTTGAAAATCAAAAAAAAGAGTGTCTATAGTTTGATCTTCCGATAGCCGGATAAAATTCTTATTTTCACAACTGAGATAGTTGCAAATAGCATCCGTTACGGAATCGTTTGCTAAACTTATCAATAAAATCATTGGATTTTAATTAAGCCCATATTTTGTATATAATCAGTAATATCTTTATCGGTCGCAAAGCTACTGATGCTGACCGAAGCATCCGGAAAAACAAATGCTTTATTTTTTCTTCTGAAAAGACTTTTTTCCAGCATATTTTCCAAATTACTCAAGCCAATTTTTTTTCGATTCTGGTTTTTCTCTATAATGATTTTTCTAATTCTCTCATTCTGATTTTCGGGATATATTGCTTTACTGATATAATAATCAACTTTATTCAATGCCCTTATCGAATCTGTCATAGTTCCGTTGTTTTTAACAATTCCTTGCACTGAAAACAAGCGTAATTCATAATTTGTAGTTCCATTATTAAGGTCTATGAGATACGCAGCATTAGCAGGGGTTATTTTTCCGTCGTTTAAAGCCTTCACCAAAAGGTTAGAAAAATTGACAATTTGTGGACTATAAATATTGGTTGCTAACTGATGATGAATAATAAAATAGAAGTTTTGCATGAAATCTTTATTGGCAGAAGTGAGTCCAATATCATACTCGTTAGGAAAGCCCTTTTTAGAAATTAATTGCATCAATCTTACCGCTACAATACTGTCCGTTTGGGTGAGTTCATTTCTGTACTGTGCATAATTGCCCTTAGATAGTTTTCTATATTTCTGATCTATCACATACAGCTTGTCTAACTCAGCTCTATAATTCTCATCTATAACATTCCTGCATTTAGTTTGTTTGGTAGATGCATGCATGTTTTTGGCAAAATCATCCTCAAATTGGTAATGAAGGCATTGTAACGAGCGGAATTTTCCAGATGCAAATTTCTGCTTGTTCAATTTTAATGCGACAAGCATGCTATTATATAAATCAATTGCCGGTGGCTGTTTATTTTTCTTAAATGCTAATTTATAATGGACAAAGGCAGAATCCCAGCTTTTTTTAGTAATATGGTTTTCTGCTTTATTTACAAGATCATAATAATGAAGTAACGGTTTATTCTGCAATGTATAATCCTGACAATGGTATGCTTTGCCAAGAAAGCATACCATAATAAGCAAAATCCTTTTCATCATAAATAAAATGAGAAGATTATGTTCAGTGTATTAAGGTTGAATATCACACAGTCGATCAGTGATTTTTTTATTATAATAAATCATCCCAATCCCTTCCACATAATCATCTCCAGTATAAGTATATATTGAAGGCTGACCTGTGAGGTCTGGTTGACATACCTCACCTGCTCCTGTGCTATTTCCACCTTGAACATTTTTCATTGAAAGTCGATTTAGCAACTTTTCTTCCAAAATTGAATTTTGAATTTTTTCTAATGTTTTCATAAAATAATTTTTAATGATTTTGTGTCATTATTGACAATTCAAAACTAAAAAGAGAAATTGTATCAAAAGTAATAAATTCATTGTATTTTTTTGCAAGTTTTTGTATGTAATTGTACAAATATGTACATTTGTCTAAACTAAAATCCAATGGTTAAGGAAAAACTCCGCAAAATCCGTATTGATAAAGGCATGTCACAAAAGCAATTAGCAGCTGCATTGCCCACAGATGTTTCAAATTATTGCCGCAAAGAATCGGGAGATGTGCGAATCACCAAACAGGAATGGGAAAAGTTCGCTCAAGTTCTTGGGGTTTCTTTTGATGAAATATTTGAGGAGGATTTCTATAAATTATGAAAATTCTACTATTGCGGAAAACTCAGGAAATTTCAGTACCTATCACAATATTCCAGAATCCATAATCAAAAATCTAGAAGATTTTATAAAACATTTGAAAGAAGAAAATCAGCAACTTCGGACTGAAATCAGGCTATTACAGGAAAAGAACGAATAGCATGGGGTTGGTTTCCGATTTATCACGAGACACCAAAGCCCGCTCAGAAACCTGATTTAATAAAACTGTAAATTTACCAGTCCAAGACACCGATTACGAATCATCACCCCCTTCAAGTGATGATTTTTTTGTTTTGAAACCAATAAACTTGTAATTTACTACAATATATTTAGTATAATATTATCCTTATTTTATTATGAAAGAATGATTATTGGGATTAAAATTGTACATTTGCAAAGAATTAGTATATTAGTAAACCATTAATGAATTACGAGTTATTAAAAAGTGTTATTGATCTTGTTCAGGAATTTGAAGAAGAAAATACAGCGCCATTAAAGTATCAAAATAATGTCAAAGGATTTCGGCAGTGGATTACGGATCGGGAAACCCATAAGCCGGAACCGCAATGGGAAGGGAAAGAACTGGGCAGAAGTGCGGAAAGTGTGATCAACACGCTCATTGTCCACATGAACCGGTATGCAAAAAGTTATTCAAAATCTGTGATTCACGATTCGGAATTCTCCACACAGGAAGATTTCATTTATCTGATCAACCTGAAAGCTTTCGGAGCGATGTCGAAAATGGAACTTATTAAAAAAAATATCCACGAAAAACCTGCCGGAATGCAGATTATCAACCGGCTTATTTCAAACGGCTGGGTAACACAAACGACGTCGGAAAAAGACAAAAGGAGCAAAGTCATCAGCATGACTACCGCAGGTGAAAAAATACTGCAAGAACATATGGATAAAATCCGTCAGGCCACGCAAATTGTAACCGGAAACCTGAATGATACGGAAAAAATGGAACTGATCCGGCTGTTAACTGCGCTGAATGATTTCCATCTTCCGCTGTATCAAAAAAATATTCCGCCGGAATTACTTCTGGAAGAAGCGATGAAAACGTCCGAAAAGAAAGAAGAAAAAGAATGAAAATAGCTATTATTGGAGCCGGATTCTCCGGGATTTCCGCCGCTGCCTATCTCGCCAAAGCAGGACATGAAGTTCACATTTTCGAAAAACATCACCAACCGGGAGGCCGCGCACGACAGTTTACGACAGCAGAAGGCTTCGTGTTCGATATGGGGCCCAGCTGGTATTGGATGCCGGATATTATCGAGAATTTTTTTCAGGATTTCGGCCGTACCACTTCCGATTTTTTTGAACTCATTCCTTTAAATCCGCAGTTTGAAATGGTATTTTCAGACGGAATTACAGCCATTCCCGCAGATGATGAGGAAATGAAAAAGCTATTTGAAGAAATGGAACCCGGTGCCGGTGAAAAACTGGACGCTTTCATGAAAGCTGCACAGTTCAAATACGAAGAAGGAATGGGGAAATTCGTGATCCTTCCCTGCCACAGCTGGCTGGAATTTGCTACTCCGCAGATTGCGCAAAATGCATTGAAGCTCGATCTTTTGACCAATTTCCGGTCGTATGTAAAGAAATATTTCAAGCATCCCAAACTGAGAGCACTGATGGAATTCCCGGTCATTTTTCTTGGAGCATCGCCCGAAAAAATACCCGCCTTATACAGCCTGATGAACTACGGAGGCTATGCTCTCGGCACCCATTATCCGCAAGGCGGTTTTTATAAACTGGTGGAAGCTATGGAAAGTGTTGCCGCAGAAGCAGGAGCTCAGTTTCATTATAACGCCTGTGCAGAGAAAATTAAAAGTGAAGAGAAGCGAGTGAAATCCATCACCGTCAATGGTGAGGAACTTGAATTTGATGCCGTCATCGGTTCTTCAGATTATCATCATACCGAAAATTTGCTCGAAGATACTCATGCCAAAAACTATTCTGAATCGTACTGGGAAAAAAAGACTTTTGCTCCTTCGTGTCTTATTTATTATCTCGGTTTCAATGAGAAAATTCCGAATTTAAAACACCACACCCTGTTTTTCGAACATGATCTCGATGTCCATATTGATGCTATTTATAAGGATAAAAAATGGCCGGAAGAGCCCCTCTTTTATGCCTGCTGTCCTTCGAAAACAGATCCTTCCACCGCTCCGGAAGGGAAAGAGAACCTTTTTCTGCTGATGCCTTTGGCCACAGGAATTGAAGATCACGAATCCTGTCGTGAGGAATATCTGAACATGATGCTCCGCCGTGTTGAAAAACTGACCGGTGTGACGGATTTACACACTAAAATTGAATATAAAAGGAGCTACTGCGTTTCGGATTTTATCCATGATTACAACGCCTATGGCGGTAATGCCTACGGACTCGCCAATACGCTCTCTCAAACTGCGGTTCTGAAACCCAAGCTCCGGAACAAAAAATTGAAAAACCTGTTTTATGCAGGACAACTCACCGTTCCCGGTCCCGGCGTTCCTCCGGCGATTATCTCAGGGAAAATTGTGGCCACAGAAGTTAATAAATTACAAAAAAAACAATATGAAAAAACTATTTGACGAACTCTCGACCGACGTGAGCAAGAAGGCCACGCGAAAGTACAGCACCAGTTTTTCGCTTGGAATTCTCGCCCTGAAACCGTCCATCCGGAATGCGATTTATGCCATCTACGGCTATGTAAGGTTGGCGGATGAAATTGTAGACAGTTTTCACGGATACGATAAAAAAACGTTACTGGAACGGTTAAAAAAAGAAACCGAAACTGCGTTACAGGAAGGCATATCTCTGAATCCGATTCTCCATTCGTTTCAGGACAGCGTGAAAAAATATGACATTGAAGAATCGTTGATTTGGCATTTTCTTTATAGTATGGAAATGGATCTGGAACCTCTGCAATACACTTCTAAAGAATATGAGCGATACATTTACGGTTCTGCAGAAGTAGTCGGGTTGATGTGTCTTCAGGTGTTCACAGAAGGGCGGAAACACCAGTATGAAGAACTGAAACCGTATGCGCAAAAATTGGGATCGGCTTTTCAGAAAGTCAATTTCCTTCGAGATCTGAAAGATGATTATCATGTATTGGGACGAACGTATTTCCCGAATATTGAACTCAGTATTTTCGACGGGCAAACGAAGGATGAAATTGAAAGAGAAATTGCAAGCGAGTTTAAAGAAGCGCTTTCCGGAATCCGAAGACTTCCTTCTTCTTCCCGATTCGGGGTTTATCTTGCATACAAATATTATCTGGAACTGTTCAGAAAAATAAAAAATAAGTCGCCTGAAAAAATCATGGAGGAACGCATCAGAATTCCCAATTATCACAAACTTTCACTTACGCTGAAAAGTTATATCCGATACAAAACCACCATGTTATGATGAACTTTGCCACGCTTTGGATTTGCTTTGCTTTATTGGGTTTTCAGTCATCGACAATGGAAACGGATCTTCCACAACTGCGTAAAAATTATACGAAAGTGGTGGAAGACAAAAATCTTTGTGGCAGGCTCATTCAAACGCTGGAAAAACACAACAACAGTTCAACGCAAGTGGCGTATCTGGGAGCTTTGCAAACCATCTGGGCGAAACACACTCCCAATCCTGTTTCTAAACTCTCCACTTTCAGGCGTGGAAAAAATAATCTGGAAAAGGCTGTAAAAAGCGAACCGAATAATATAGAAATCCGCTTTCTGCGCCATTCGGTACAGAAAAATATTCCTAAATTTCTGGGTTATTCTGAGCATATCGAAGAGGACAGACGCTTCCTTCAAAAAAACAAACACCATGTAACGGATCCCGATCTGAAAAATCTTATAGAAGAAACTTTACTTTTAAAAAATACATAAAATGCTGATCAATATCCTCACCGTTATCACCGTATTTATTCTGATGGAAGGCGCTACCTGGCTGATTCACAAATACGTCATGCACGGTTTTTTGTGGATGCTTCACCGGGATCACCATGACCACAGCAGCAATGGAGCTTTCGAGCGAAACGATTTATTTTTCGCCATTTTCGCCCTTCCCACGATTGCGCTCATGTATTTCGGATCGCTCAACGGATTTAATACACTTTTCTATATAGGCCTTGGAATTATGCTGTACGGGATGGCGTATTTCTTCGTTCATGATATTTTTATTCATCAGCGTTTCAAAGCATTGACCCACACCAAAAACCCTTATTTTCTAGCACTGAGAAGGGCACACAAACAACACCACAAACATCTGGGAAAAGAGGATGGAGAATGTTTTGGATTTCTTATCGTTCCGCTGAAATATTTTAAAATGTACCGAAAAGCCAAATCATGATGAAAGAATACACCTATTTACTCGTCCTTTTTTTCACGATCATCATCTGCTTTATCGCTTCTTTCGACCGGCGCATCCGGTTTTACCGATATTTTGGGATTTTCTTACTGGCTGTTACGGTGGTCGCCATTCCTTTTCTTCTCTGGGATATTTGGTTTACTGCGCACGGTGTCTGGTGGTTTGATACTCAGTATACTTTGGGAATTACCTTTTGGGGGTTGCCGATGGAAGAATGGCTGTTCTTTTTTCTGATTCCGTTTTCCTGCATTTTCACGTATTACTGTATCGAGAAGTTTTTTGACATCAGCTGGGCCAATATTTTTAACAATTTGATTGTGTTCGTAGCAGTGATTATCTGTTCAGTTATTGCCCTGATTCATTATGATAAAATTTATACGCTGGTGACTGCGGTTGCCACAGTTGCCACGCTTATTTACCTTCATTTTATTTCAAAAAGAGAATGGATCGGAAGTGCTTCGCTGGTTTTCACCATCCTTATCCTGGGCTTTTTTCCGGTGAACGGTGTGCTCACTGGCACAGGTTTGGATTCTCCGATTGTCAACTACAACCCGGGTGATTTTCTTGGAATCCGAATTCTGACCATTCCCGTGGAAGATGCCGTTTATGGCTACACTCAGTTTTTATGGGTACTGTACTTCTTCAAAAAAATTAAAAAATTATACTATAATGAAAAAGATTCCCATATTCCTGATATTAGTGAGCGCACTGATCCTGACGGCATCATGCAGTTCCATTCCTGAAAAAGCTGAACCAGTGACAAACTTCCAGAAAGACCGCTATCTGGGAACCTGGTATGAAATCGCCCGATTTGATTTCAAGCATGAAAGAAATATGAACAACACCATCGCGCAGTACAGCCTTAACGAAGATGGGAGCATCCGCGTTCTGAACAGCGGTTACAATTACAAAGAGCAAAAATGGAAACAGGCGGAAGGTAAAGCGAAATTTCGCGGAGACGAAACGGTAGCCGCTTTAAAAGTCAGTTTTTTCGGGCCGTTTTATTCCGGTTATAATGTGATTGCACTGGATGAGAATTACCAATACGCTTTGGTGGCCGGCAAAGACTTGGATTATCTCTGGATCCTTTCCCGCACACCTGCCCTTCCTGAAAACATTAAAAACGATTATCTGAAAAAAGCTCAGGAAGTGGGTTATGATACTTCGCGGTTCGTCTGGGTAGCGCACGATAAGAAGAATCCGAATTTGAAATAGCTTTCAATAGAAATCCTATCTCCCCAAAACGTACACCGCCGGAATTTTATGAAGTTGCGGCGGTTGTTTTTTCCAGTGTTTTATCGTCCGTGTTTTGATGAATTCGCGAGAAGGATGGTTGATATTGGCGGCGATACATAGCTTCGTGTCCGGAGAAAGGATGTTGCAAAGGTCTTCAAAAAGTTGCAGATTCCGGTACGGCGTTTCCATGAAAATTTGTGAAGCTCCGGTTTTCTGCACCTGATTTTCAAGCCAGATAATTTTTGATTTTTTTTCGGATTTATCTATCGGAAGATATCCGTGAAACGCAAATTGCTGTCCGTTGAATCCACTGGAAATTAAAGCAAGAATAATAGAACTTGGCCCATTTATCGGGATAACCTGAACGTCATTCTCATGACACCACGCCACCACAGTATTTCCAGGATCCGCGATACAGGGCAAACCCGCTTCTGACAACAACCCGAAATCTTGGCCTTTTTTTAACAAAACAAAAGCTTCCTGAAGTAATGCAGGATCGGCATGTTTGCCCAAAAGGAAAAACTTAAGATCCGGCTGCTTTTTCTCTGGACAGTAAAACCGGATCACTTTTCTGGCCGTCTTTTCATTTTCCACAAAGAAATAATCCGTTTTCAGGATATATTCCCGAATTACAGGTGCGAAATAAGACAAAGGCGTTTCTTCGGAAAGATATGCGGGAAGGAGAAATAACATAGCGTTTTCAGGATAATTACCGGTTAGCAACGGAAGTATGAAGTTTATGTTTTAATTGTTCAGAAGCGTGATCCAGCATCTGATATACATTCTCAAAATCTTCCATATCTCCCCAATACGGATCGGGAACATTTTCATCTTTGCCCAAACCTGCCGCATCCATAAACAAGGAAATTTTCCGACGCTGGCTGTCGGTTTTTGCCATCTTCGAAACATCCTGATACACAGACTGATCCATGCACAGAATCAAATCGAATTCATCAAAATCCTGATCTGTAACTGGCCGCGAGCGCTGATCCGAAATATTAACATCGTGATTTTTCCCTATTGCAATTGCACGATGATCCGGCAGTTCGCCCTGATGCAAATCAATCGTTCCTGCACTGTCCACTTTAAAGTCCGATGAAAGTTTCTTCTTCAGTATTCCTTCGGCTAAAGGGCTTCTGCAGATATTTCCCAGACATACCACTAAAATTTTCATACTCATTGGTGTTTATACCGGCTAAAATAAACAAAAATGAAGAATATCGCTATTCTTCACTGTTGTCTGTTTTTCTGTCAGATTAATGTTTCAATTTTTCTGTCAGTTCCTTCACGTATTTTTTTATTTCCTTGTCTATTTTAGACACATCTTTTATGGTTTCGCAGGCGTACATGACGGTAGAATGGTCTTTTCCGCCCATTTCTTCTCCAATTTTGGTGAAGGTTGCATTGGTATATTCCTTAGCGAAATACATGGCCAGCTGTCGCGGCAAAGCAATTTCTCTTTTTCTGGTTTTGGAAAGCAACTGATCGCGCTGAATTCCGAAATATTCGCACACCACTTCCTGAATATAAGGAATGTTGATGACTTTTTTCTTGGTAGAAGCAATTTTGCTGATGGTTTCTTTCAGCAGTTCCAGCGTAAGTTCTGACTTATAAACGGTGGAATAGGCGATCACTGAATTGATGACTCCGATTAAATCTCTTACACTGCTTTTCACTTCGTTGGCCAGAAAATCCAGCATATCTTCAGAAAGTGAAATTCCGTCGCGGCTGAGTTTGTCGATAATAATTTTTCTGCGGGTATCGAAATCAGGTGCTTTTATTTCAGCGGCAAGTCCCCATTTGAATCTGGAAACAATACGCTCCTGAATATCCATGATGTCTACCGGAGCACGGTCGGAGGTCAGAATAATCTGTTTTCCGTTTTGGTGCAGATAATCGAAAATATGGAAGAAGCTGTCCTGTGTTGCAGATTTTCCTGAGAGAAACTGGATATCATCAATAATGAGAACATCCACCATCTGATAAAAGTTAGCAAATTCTGTCTGTTTATGCGCTTTGGCAGCGGACACAAATTGCTGGATGAATTTTTCTGAAGAAAGATAAAGCACTACTTTGTCCGGAAAACTGCTTTTCACTTCCAGTCCGACGGCGTGACTCAAATGCGTTTTTCCAACACCGTAACCGCCATGCAGAAAAAGTGGATTGAACGCCGTAGAGCCCGGTCTTTTGGCGATTGATTTTGCTACAGAAGAAGCAAATTTATTGCTTTCGCCTTCCACATAATTATCAAACGAAAAATCAGCTTTTAGATTGGAATCGATATTCACTTTGGGAATTCCCGGAACCGTGAAAGGGTTCACGAATTTCTGGGCGGAAAAATGTTGTGGTACTGTTTCCTGCACTTTTGGTGTAGGTACAGACTGACCTTTTACATTGACTGTAATCGGTTTTTCTTTTCCGGCAGGTTTGTTTTCCATCACCTGATACCAGAGTTTCACGCCTTTTCCGATGTATTTTTTCAGCGCTGCAGAAAGCAAAGACAGATAGTTGTCTTCAATGTATTCCTTATAAAAATCACTTGGCACCATCAGGGTCAGGTTGTTATCAACCAAAGAAACAGGCTGCACTTTATCGAAAAGCAGATCGAAGGAATTTTCAAGTTTTTTCAGGTTGGAAGTGTTTTCTGCGGCATTGAGATTATCCCTCATAAACTGAAGGCATTTCTCCCAAATCAATACTAATTTTTCATCCATTTTCTAACTTCAATTTATCATCGGGATTATTAATTTTTATCGTGAAAGCAAAGATGATCAATTTAATTATTAAAAAAAAACCATTGCGCTCTTGATTATTTAAAAATATATTTGTATGTATAATAATACACTTAAAATGATACACACAACACACACATTACGAGTACGTTATGCAGAAACTGACCCTATGAAATACGCTTACTATGGCAACTATGCAGCGTACTTGGAGGTAGCCCGTGTTGAGCTTTTCCGCACCATCGGAATGTCTTATGACGACATCGAAAAAAAGGGAATTTGGCTTCCGGTTTCGGAATTTAAAATTAAATATCTGAAGCCTGCGCTGTATGATCAACCTCTGGAAATTCACACCTTTATTCGTCAGATTCCGGGAGTGAGAATTGTATTTGAATATGAAATTTACAACGAAGCGAAAGAGAAGATTACCGAAGCGGAAACAACCCTTTTTTTTCTGAATTCAAAAGATAACAAAATTATTCGATGTCCACAATTCCTGATAGAACTTATCATGAAAAATTGGAAAGAGAACTGATCACCAAATCTACCTTTTATTTTTTCACCAGTTCTTTTCTCACCCTGCTCAAACTTTCGGGAGTGACGCCCAAATAGGAAGCCACCATCCATTGCGGAACGCGCTGCAAAATATTGGGATACATTTTTATAAAATTCAGGTATCGCTCTTCGGCAGTTTCCGCGAGCAGTGAATTCACGCGGTTTTGGAGATTTCTGATGTGTTTCTGAAGCAAAAGGTCATTATTGGTAACGGTTTCGGGAAATGACTGATTCAGATTCTGGAAAAAATCAGGACTTAGAAAAAGAACTTCGGAGTCTTCAATCGCTTCGATGTAATAATTTGATTTTTCATTAAAATACAACGAACTCCTGTCGCTCATCAGCCAGCTTTCCGGCGCAAACTGAATGATATGTTCTTTTCCGTTTTTGGCAATCGAATACATCCGAAGCAATCCTTTTTCCACAAAATAGGTGTGGCGGCACACTTCGCCCTCTCTCAGCAACAGTTCCCCTTTTTTTATACTGCGGACAGTATAAAATGAGCCGCACAACGCCGTTTCTGAGCGGGGAATTTCCAGAACTTCCGACAGATAATGCTCAATATTTTCCATAAAAAATCAATTGTTCAATAAAGTAACAAAAAGAAATTTATATTCCGAATTTTTTTACTATTCTACTTCCATCCTCCTCCCAATGCCCTATAAAGTTCTATCCCTGCCTGCATTTTGGCATATCTCGCGTTGGAAATATTCAGTTCGGCATTCAGTTGATTCACGCTCGCATTCAGCACTTCGAGATAATTTGCCATTCCATAGTTGACGAGTTCCTGGGAAAATCCGACAGACTTTTCGTACGCGTCCAATTCCTTAGATTTCAGGCTGATAAAAGCGTCCTGAGATTGATACATTTTAATGGCATCGGAAACTTCTTTTCCGGCATTCAAAAGGCTTTTTCTGAAGTTCAGATACGCCCGTTCCTGATTGGCCAAGCTTACTTCATACTGAGTCCGGATTTGTCTCTTATTGAAAACCGGCTGCAATAATCCTCCCACCACATTGGCAAAAATCGAATTCACGCTAAAAAGCTGATCAATTTCCACGGATTGCAATCCGGAACTTCCGGTAATCCGCAATGACGGGTAGAATTGCGCTTTGGCAGCGTTGGTAAGTTCAAAGGCATTCATCAGTTCAAATTCTGCCATGCGAACATCCGGCCTGTTAGAAAGCAATTGTGCAGGATATCCCAAACTGATGGCTTCCGGAAAATTCTGTTGACTTACTGTGCTACGCGCTATCGACCGGGAAGGTTCTCCCATTAGAAGACTCATGGTGTTTTCCAGCAATTCTATCTGAACATCCATAGTGATGAGTAGGGCTTCGGCATTATATACCAACGCCTGGCTTTGCTGCACGGCGACTTCGGTCAGGGTTCCGGCATCTTTCAGTGCTTTGGTCGTTTCAAGATTCTTAGTTCTGATTTTTATCGTTTCGTTGATGATTCTTTTCTGTTCATCAAAAGTCAGCAACTGATAATAAGCATTGGCAACAGCTGCCACCAGATCGCTTTTGATGGCCTGATGTCCTGCAACAGATCCAAGATAAGTGGCCCATTGTGCGCGTTCCTGAGCTCCTAATTTTCCCCAAATATCAATTTCCCAATTCAGACTTCCGGTAATATCAAATTGGTGAACATATCTTCTCGCACCAATGATTTGCCCGAATTGTGTGTTGAGCGATTGCGTACTGAAAGTATAATTTGGCCCAACATTTATGGTAGGTAAATAGGCAGCTTTACTTTGTTTCAGGAATGCTTCCGCCGAAACAATATTCTGCAGCGCCATTCTGATATCCAGATTATGATCCAGTGCTTTTGAGATATGATTCTGCAATACCGGATCTGTAAATATTTCTTTCCAGGAAACGGATCCTAAACTTGTGCTGTCTTGCGGTAATTGATCCGATCTGAACAAGGCTTCCTGCGGAATAATGTTGTCAGGCCTTTCGTAAGGTTTCCGGGCTACACAAGAAGTTAAAATTGCCACTGCACCCAGCGTAGCCGCTATTGATGATCTGTTTTTCATATTTTTAATACCCATTAAATGTACCACTGCATTATTCATTCAAGTTTATTTTTTCTGCTTTCACAGGACTTATTTTTTCCTGAAGCCATTGGAAAATAACATATAATACAGGAATTGCCAACACTCCGAAGAACGTTCCGATGAGAAGTCCGGCAGCAGCTCCCGTCCCGATGGAACGGTTACCAACAGAACCGATTCCTGTAGCAAATACCAGCGGGATCATTCCGAAAATAAAGGCGAAAGAGGTCATCAGAATAGGACGCAGCCTGGCTTTCGCAGCATTCACGGCGGACATGGCAATGGATTCTCCATGATGCCTTCGCTGCACCGCAAATTCTACGATAAGGATGGCGTTTTTACCCAAAAGTCCAATTAACATGATAATCGCAATCTGGAAATAAATATTGTTTTCCAGCCCAAACACGCGCTGTCCGAAATAGGCTCCAATAACGCCTAATGGCAGCGACAGAATCACTGAAAAAGGCAATAAATAGCTTTCGTATTGCGCTGCCAGAATAAAATACACAAACAAAAAGCTGAGAAGAAATACCACATAAGTTTGTGAACCTGCTTTCATTTCTTCTTTTGAAAGCCCGGTAAATTCTACATCATAATCGGCAGGAAGATTTTGGGCGGCCACTTCCTGAACAGCTTTTATGGCATCACCGGTGGAATATCCGGGGTTACTAGATCCACTGATTCCTACGGAAGTAAATAAATTATACCGCTCCAGCGACTGTGGCCCGAAGGATTTTTTCAGCGTAACAAACTGGGAAATTGGAGCCATCGCTCCGGAATTGGTTTTCACAAACAATCCATTAAGACTCTCCGGAGATTGCCTGTCTGCAGGCAAAGCCTGAATCATCACCCGAAACTGCTTTCCGTATTTTGTGAAATCTGAAGAATAAATTCCACCGATATATCCTTGCATCGTACTCAGGATATTATTCAGAGAAACACCGCTTTCCTTTGCCCGGGGAACATCAACAACCATTTCAAACTGCGGATAGTTGGTATTGAAAGAAGAAGAAGCAAACTGAATTTCCGGACGCTGCATCAACGCTCCGATGTAATTCTGAGTTACGGTATTTAGTTCTGTAATTTCGCCTCCGGATTTATCGAGAAGTACAGCAGAAAAACCGTCGCTTTGTCCGAATCCAGGTACACTTGGTGGCGAGAAAAATATAATTTTTGCATCGGGATATTTGGAAGCAATTCCAAAAAGTCTTCCGGTAATTTCATCTACACTTTGTCCGTCTTCTTTTCCTCTTTCGTCAAAAGGTTTCAGCCGAACGAAAGCCTGCCCAACATTGGATCCCTGACCTGACATAAATCCACGGCTTGCTGTGAAAGTAACATTCAGAACGCCGGGAATTTTTCTGGCTTCTTCCTGAAGATCTTTCAGTATATTGTAAGTTCTTTCCATGGAAGCTCCGGGAGGAAGTTGCACATCTGTAAAGATAATTCCACGATCTTCCTTAGGAATAAATCCTGTCGGCATGGTGGAATTCGCCCACCAAAAGGTAAGTCCGCCGGCTGCAAATATTAAAATAGTAACCCATTTGTGCCTCAACAAAAACCCGACGGAATGACCATATTTTTTGATAGTTGCATTAAATCCTACATTAAATTTTGTAAAGAATTTCTGCATGATGTTCATGTTGGAATACTCTTTCTGATGATGCGCAGGAGGTTTCAGAAACATCGCACACAACACCGGACTCAGGGTAAGTGCATTCACTGCAGAAATTAAAATCGCAATAATCAACGTAATTCCGAACTGCTGATAAAAAACTCCTGTTGGACCTTGCAGAAACGTTACGGGAATAAAAACGGCCGCCATCACCAATGTAATAGAAATAATGGCTCCGGTAATTTCATCCATTGCTTCTATGGTCGCTTTTCTGGCATCAGCAATACCCTGTTCCATTTTCGCATGAACGGCTTCCACTACCACAATAGCGTCATCCACCACAATACCAATGGCCAAAACCAAGGCAAAAAGGGTAAGCAAATTGACGGAATATCCCAATAAATTCAAGAAGAAAAAAGTACCGATAATAGAAACCGGAACTGCAATCGCGGGAATAATCGTGGAACGGAAATCCTGAAGAAAAATAAACACCACCAGGAAAACCAGAATAAACGCTTCTATTAAGGTGGTAATCACTTTACTGATTGAGGCTTCCAGGAAATCATTGGTATCAAAATTAATGCTGTATCCGATTCCTTCGGGCAATGTTTTTTCAGTTTCGGTCAAAAAAGTTTTAATTTCTTTGATAATCTCCTGAGCATTAGAACCCGGAGTTTGAAAAATACCCATACTTACAGAACGTCTCCCGTTGTTCTCTCCGATTCCTCCATAAGAAAGCGCATCCAGCCTGATTTCGGCCACATCTTTCAACCGAAGATAATCTCCATTTCCGAGGGCACGAATAATAATATTTTCAAATTCTTCTACTTCATTATATTTTCCTTGGTAGGTAATCACATATTGAAAAGAACTTCCGCTGTTTTCTCCTAATTGTCCCGCTGCAGCTTCTCGGGATTGCTCATTAATCGCGTTTGAAACCTCTAAAGGTTCCAGTCCGTACGCTGCCATTTTTGCCGGATCCAGCCAGATTCGCATCGCATAGGTTTTTCCTCCGAAAGCCATTGCATCTCCTACTCCATTCACTCTTTTCAGTGCCGGAATAATATTGATATTCATGTAATTCTGAAGCCAAACCTCGTTGAGATCAGGATTGGAAGTATAGAAGGAAAGAAACATCAGCGCACTCGTCTGTTGTTTGTTCACCTGCACACCAGAGCGGGTAACTTCCGAAGGAAGAAGAGGCATGGCGCGCTGCACCTGATTCTGAACATTTACGGCGGCAATATCCGGATCTATTCCCTGTTTAAAGAAAATCTGAATACTGGCTGAACCGTTATTTAAGGCAGTAGACGAAATATAATCCATCCCCTCTACTCCGTTGACTTGTTCTTCAATAGGAATGATGATACTGTTCATCACCGTTTGGGCATTAGCTCCGGTATAGTTCGCTGAAATACGCACCGTTGGCGGTGCAATATCCGGATATTGTGTTACCGGAAGTGATACTAATCCAAGTATTCCCAAAATTACAATAAGAATGGAAACAACAGTAGACAATACCGGCCGGTCTATAAATCTTTTTACCATAACAATTTAAAATACAGGTTGAATGGCGTTGATAATATCATCAAATTTCTTAGGTTGCTGTTTCACCGGCATCCCGGGCTTCAAAGTCCCCACTCCTTCAGCAACAACTATTTCACCTTTCGCAACGCCTTCTTTTATCACCACCATATTATTCACGCGGTCTTCCACGCTAATGACTGCACTTCTTGCAGTGTCCTGTTCCACTTTATAAATATAAACCAAACCTTGCTGTTCATAAGTTGCACTTTCAGGAAGCACCAACACATTATCATACGCAATCGGAATTCTGACGGTCCCGCTGTTTCCGTTACTTAGTAATTTCTGCGGATTAGGAAATGAAACCCGAAACTGAATACTTCCCGTTGCCGGATCTATCTGTCCGGTTACTGCTTCTATCCGGCCTTTTTCAGAATATACATCACCATTGGCCAAAAGCAATTCTACCATCGGCATATTTTTCAATTTTTCCGACATCGTGGCTCCGCGCGAATCCAGAAGAAAATCCAGATATTCTTTTTCATTCATCGAAAAATAAGCATATAACATACTGGTATCCGAAACCGTGGTAATGGGAGAAGGATCGCCCGGCCCTACTAAACTTCCGGTTCTCAGATTGATTTTTCCAATCACTCCCGAAATAGGCGCACGAATAACGGAATAATTGATATTCTCCTGAATTCCCTGAAAATTAGCCTGTGCCTGAGAAACTCCTGCGCTGGCTTGTTGTTTGGCCGCAATGGATTGAGACAACTGTGCCTGAGCTCTGGCCAAATTCGCCTGCGCAGTCTGAAGCTGAACGGAACTGATGATATTTTTACTCACCAAAGGCTGAAGTTTTTCTACTTCCACTTGTGCAGCATTAACTGCGGCTTGTGCTGCTTTCACATTGGCTTCTGCTGCAGTCACGCTGGATCTTGCGGCACCAATTCCGGCTCTTGCAGCCGAAGCATTTTCATTCAATGTATTGGTTTCAATTCTGAAAAGTGGCTGTCCTTTCGTAACATACTGCCCTTCATCGACCAAAACCTGAGTAATGTAACCTTGAATTTTCGCACGCACATCATTATTGTTCCGTCCCTGTATGGTAGTAGGAAAAGTAGAATATCCGGTAACATTTCTGGTTTCTACCACAACAGTCGTGACTGCTTTGGGGCCTTGAGGTGGTTTTTCTTCTTTTTTACAGGCAGAAAGAGACAACATTGCCAGTGCTAAGATGATTATTTTATGATTCATATTAATTTGAAATTTCTTTTAAAGTTTCTCTCAGATTAGAGATATTATTTTCCAGTAAATCTTTATACAGATTGAAATTAGCATGATGCTGCTCCCGATCTTGATTAAATTCCTGAAGCTGTTTCACAATCGAAAGTTCTTTTTCCAGACGTTGTACCACCTGTTCGAAGCGGATTTTAATATAATCTTCATTCAGGAAAAAATGGCGTTTTCTTTCATCAGCAGGAGTGATATCCACAATCAATCTTTGAGAAAGCAACAGTTGCAATGAGCCGGAAACAGAACTTTTCGAGGATTTAAAAATATCTACCAATTCATCAAAAGTAACTCCCTTTCTTTCAAGATCGAAAATAAGGAAAGAATAAATTTTGGCAGCGAATGGCGGTAAATGGTAGACTTCGATATAATATTTTACCATTTCCAGATAGATGGATTCATCGATCTCAAAAGGGCCTAATAAAGTTCTGGAATGCTTCACAGCGCAAAGATAAAAAATTAGTTCGTTTTTTAGCGAACCAATTTCGCTGATAGATAAAAAAAATAGGTGATTACAGAAATCTACACCAAAATTATTCCAGGAAAACTCCGGTCGTTCTTTTCACTTCTTTGATGGTGAAAGAACTGTGCGTACTTCCGATATGTTGCAGACTGGTGAGTTTGGTTACCATAAATTCCCGGTATTCCTGAAGGTCTTTCACACAGATTTTCAAAATATAATCATAATCGCCGCTCACATGGAAACATTCCAGAACCTCAGGAAATTCGATGATTTCTCTTTCAAATTGGGTGATGTATTCCTTTCGGTGTTGCGCTAATTTTACATGGCAAAGCGCGATAAAGTTCTTTTGAATTTTTTCTTTGTCCAAGAGGGCGACATACTTTTCAATAACTTTCTGTTTTTCAAGCTTTTTAATTCGCTCAAAAACTGCGGTTACCGACAAATGAAGTTCGCTGGCTAATTCTTTGGTCGTTTTTTTGGCATCCTGCTGCAGCAAAACCAGTAGTTTTTTATCTTTATTGTCAAGATTCATCCGAAAATATTTTGGTGAAAGTAGGTTTAATCTTTCAAAAGTAAATTAATAATCCTAAAAAACTTCATTTACCTGATTTATTTTCTGTATTAAACAATATTTATTGTTTAAAAGTCTGAAAATAATCACTTTTAGGAAAATAAAAAAATAGAATCATGATGAAAAAATTCAATGGTGCAGATCAAATTCAGGATCTGCAGTTTTTCGGAGAATTCGGAGGGGTAAATCCTTCTATATCCGACAGTTCCACGTACACTTTTCTTTCCGCCAAAACCATGTCCGACACTTTCGAAGGCAATACGGACGGATGTTATCTGTATTCCCGCCATTCCTCGCCCAGCAACTTATATCTTGCAGAAGCTTTGGCAAAAATGGAAGGAACAGAAAGCGCAAATGTGACTGCTTCGGGAATGGGTGCGATTACTTCTGCGCTGCTTCAACTCTGCAAAAGCGGAGATCATATTGTTTCCAGCAGAACCATTTATGGCGGAACGTATGCTTTCATGAAAAATTTTCTGCCCGGTTATAAAATAGAAACTTCTTTTGTTGATATTACTGATTTACAGAAAGTTGAAAATTCCATTACGGAAAACACCAAAGTACTTTATTGTGAAACCGTGAGCAATCCGCTATTAGAAATTGCCGATTTGGAAGGTCTTTCAAAAATTGCTAAAAAACACGATCTGAAACTGGTGGTGGACAATACTTTTTCGCCGCTTTCTGTAACACCTCAGCTTTTAGGCGCCGATGTTACGCTTCACAGTCTGACCAAGTTCATCAATGGCAGCAGCGATACCGTTGGCGGAGTTTATTGCGGAACCCAGGAATTTATCAATGCTACGAAAGATGTCAATTCCGGAGCGTGTATGCTTTTGGGACCCACCATGGACAGCCTTCGTGCAGCGAGTGTTCTTAAAAACCTGAGAACGCTTCCGATCCGTATGAGAAAGCACAGTGAAAATGCGCTGTTTCTCGCCGAAAACTGGGAAAAAGACGGATTGAAAGTGAAATATCCCGGACTGAAAAGCCATCCTCAGCACGAACTTTTTAAAACAATGATGCATGAAGAATTTGGTTTTGGCGGACTGGTTGCGCTGGATGTGAAGACCGTAGAAAAAGCCAACGAACTGATGGAAATGATGCAGAACGAAAACCTGGGTTATCTGGCGGTAAGTTTAGGTTTTTATAAAACCCTGTTCTCAGCATCCGGAACTTCAACCTCATCAGAAATTCCTGAAGACGAGCAAAAAGAAATGGGCTTGTCACCGGGCTTGATCCGTTTTTCTATCGGCCTGGATCACGATATCGAGAGAACTTATTTAAAAATGAAAACCTGTATGGAAAAGGTGGGAGTTTTGTAAAACAGCTCCAATCACAGAAAAAGACTTTCCGAGCTGGAAAGTCTTTTTTATTTATCAAAACCATTCGGATGGTTTTTCTTAATATCTTGCACGGTTCCGAGGACTTTTTCTTTCAGTGAATTCTGATATTGCTTTAATTTTTCAGCTACTTTTTCATCAGAACTTCCGATGATTTTTGCTGCCAGAATTCCGGCGTTCATCGCTCCGTTCAGTGCTACTGTTGCCACAGGAATTCCTGAAGGCATCTGTAAAATCGACAGTACAGAATCCCAACCGTCAATGGAATTTGAAGACAAAATGGGTACGCCAATTACAGGCAAAGTAGTACAGCTTGCCACCATTCCCGGAAGATGTGCAGCGCCGCCGGCTCCGGCAATAATCACTTTTAAGCCGCGTTCTTTGGCGGTTTTAGCATACTCAAACATTCTTTCCGGTGTGCGGTGTGCGGAAACTACCGTTAATTCGTAAGGAATGTCGAGTGATTTCAAAAAATCTGCTGCCTGTTGCATTATCGCCAAGTCGCTTTGGCTGCCCATGATGATTCCGATCATAATTTTTTTAATTTATTTTACGAGACAATTTTCAATAATAAACTAAGATTTCACTTTAATTAAAGATTTAATGCGGATTAGTTTTTCCATCAACTCTTCGCGCGAATCCGCCAGAACATTGATGTGACCCATTTTTCTTCCGGGTTTGGTTTCGGATTTTCCGTACAAATGAACATAGGTTTTCGGAAGTTTCAGGATTTCTTCAATCCCTTCATATTTTGCTTTTCCCGAAAAACCTTCTTCACCTACCAAATTCACCATTCCTGAAAAACTGAGGGTTTCTGTATCTGCCAAAGGAAGATTTTTCAGAACACGATACATCTGTTCAAACTGCGAGTTGGAGTTTCCTTCCTGAGTCTGATGCCCGGAATTATGCAGGCGTGGCGCCGTTTCATTCACCCATACTTTCCCATTTTTATCCAGAAAAAGTTCGATAGCAAACAATCCGGGAGAATCGGCCGCTTCAATAAATTGTTGAGCAATCTGATCAATCTGATGCTGAACATCCTCAGAAATATCGCTCGGACAAATATTAAAATCCAAAAGATTCAGCTTCGGATCGGCCACCATTTCCGTGACGGGAAAAGTTCTGGTTTCGCCCTTTTCATTTTTGGCTATGATAATGGAAAGTTCTTTGTCAATATCCACCAAAGTTTCCAGAACAGAAGGAACATCCCATAATTTCTTTACATCCGCTTCGTTTTTTATGACCTGAACTCCTTTTCCGTCATAACCACCGGTATTCATTTTTTGAACAAACGGCAACGGAAAATTTGCTTCAGATTTTCGTTGAATCACTTGAAATTCCGGGCTTGGGATCTGATGTTTTTTATAAAATTCCTTCTGAAGGATTTTCTGCTGAATGGTTTTGATGATTTCGGGGCTCGGAATTATTTTGATTCCACATTCCTGAAGTTCAAAAAGTGCATCTACATTCACATGTTCAATTTCAATGGAAACAACATCTTTTCCTTTTCCGAAATTAAAAACCGATTCGTAGTCGTTGAAATTTCCTTCTGTAAAATAAGAAATAGAGGAACACGGAGCATCTTTCGCAGGATCCAGAGTGAACCATTCATCATCATATTTCAGCGCATTCTGTATCAACATTCTGCCAAGCTGGCCGCCACCGAGGATTCCTATTTTCATTCTTCTGATATTAATTTTACAAAAATAACAGATAATATGACGTGTACCAAGATTTTTGTAAATTCGGGCATAAATTAGCTTTATCGCTCTCGCGACACTAAACATGGAAACCACTTTTTATTTATTTTCGGGTCTGCTCATCTTCCTGAGTGTTTTGCCCTTTTCCAAAAACCAGCACTGGATCTTCAGAGTTCCTGAATTTTTGAAAATCCAACTATTCTTTTTTCAGTTGGCAACCATCGTAACCGGATTTATTTTTCTGGAAAAAAACACGCTCTTCTGGTTTGTCGTGGGAGTACAGTTTCTCCTGATGCTTTATCATTTGTACATTTTGATACGCTACACTACTTTCTATAAAAAAACCGTAATGCCTCCTGCAGATGCGGATACTATTTCCATCATTTCCTGTAATATTTATCAGTTTAATCAGGATTTTGAAAGATTTCATCAACTCATCCGAAAGTACCAACCTGATATTTTCATTACTATGGAGAGCAATGCAGCATGGGAAATGGCCAACCGCAGTCTGGAACAGGAATATCCTTTCACGGAGAAAGTTACGCTGGAAAATACCTACGGAATGCATCTGTATTCTAAAATTCCTATTGAGAACTGTAAAGTTCATTTTTTTGTTGCCGATGACATTCCCAGCATAGAAGCAAAATTTAAAAACACAAATGGCCGACTTTTTACTGTTTTTGCAGTTCATCCGCCACCTCCCAGTCCTACGGAAGAATCCACCTCTAAGGAACGCGACGGCGATTTGCTAAGCGTGGCTAAAATATGCAGAAAAAACAACATTCCCACTTTGGTAATCGGTGATTTTAATACCGTGGCATGGTCCGACACTTCTATACTTTTCCGAAAAATGAGCGGGCTTATAGATGCGAGAGTAGGGCGCGGAATTCTGGCAACATTTCACGCTAAATACTGGTTTTTCAGGGTTCCGCTGGATTTATTATTTCACAGCCCCGATATTTTCATCGAAAAACTAAAAACCCTCGAATATATCGGTTCTGACCATCTTCCTATTTACTGTACTTTTCATGTAGATGTCCACCGCCATCAACAGGAAAAAGAAGTACAGCACATCAAAAAGGAAGAAATGAAAGAAGTGGAACAGCTGATACAAGAAGGAAAAGAAGAAGAAAGTAGCAACAGAACTCAGGTTTCCTGATCTCTTTTAAATTAAAAAATCATGACATCTTTCACTACACTGCCCTTCTGAGTGTGTTGGAGCAAATCGGTTTCAATAAAGTTTTTAATTTTTTCTTCATCGCCATTATTGGGAAACAGCAAATGCACGTTAGCACCCGCATCCAAAGTAAAAAACAAAGGTAATCCGGTTTCCTCACGGAATTTCCAGAGTTTATGAATGACTTCCATAGTTCCGGTTTTCATCAGGATAAAAGCCGGCTCGCTCATCATCATCATGGCGTGAAGGGTGAGCGCTTCGTGTTCAACTAATGTGATAAATTTTTTTAAATCCCCGGATTTCAGAATT
>JAANMX010001325.1_pt1 | contig 28524 bp, 28 predicted proteins | sample 7279681 | NCBI WGS metagenome assembly JAANMX01 (sample SAMN14094542, study PRJNA606508) | bioreactor metagenome | isolation source: A lab-scale SPAN reactor treating ammonium-rich wastewater day 351 | place: Ireland: Galway | collected 2018-01-01 | reverse complement strand
AACTGATCCTGAGAAAAAGCACAAAGGAATCAACGCTTTCATCGTGGAAAGAGGTTGGGCAGGTTTCGAAATCGGACCAAAAGAAGACAAACTCGGTATCCGCGGAAGCGATACACATTCTTTGCTCTTTACTGACGTTAGAGTTCCGAAAGAAAACAGAATCGGTGAAGACGGATTCGGATTTAATTTTGCGATGGCCGTACTGAATGGTGGAAGAATAGGGATTGCATCTCAGGCTTTAGGAATTGCTTCAGGAGCTTATGAACTTGCATTGAAATATGCAAAAACCAGAAAAGCTTTCAGAACCGAAATCATTAATCACCAAGCGATTGCATTTAAATTAGCCGATATGGCAACGCAGATTACCGCTGCGAGAATGCTTTGCTATAAAGCTGCTGTAGAGAAAGATGAAGGTAAAGACATTTCTGAAATCGGGGCAATGGCGAAACTTTACGCGTCTCAGGTAGCAATGGATACTACTGTTGAAGCAGTACAGATCCACGGTGGTTACGGATACGTAAAAGAATATCACGTAGAAAGAATGATGCGTGATGCGAAAATCACCCAGATTTATGAAGGAACTTCAGAAATCCAGAAAATTGTGATTTCCCGCAGCATTGCAAAATAATATTAACCATTAAATATTTGCCATGAAGTACTTATGGATTAGCCTCATTGCCGTTTTTTTGCTTTTGGGCGGTGTTATTTACTACCGGTACTATTTCGTTTTCGGCGAAGGAGTGAAATCCGGAATTCTTAATTACGCTGTAAAAAAGGGAAATATCTTTAAAACCTACGAAGGTAAACTCATCCAGCAGGGATTCGGAGCCAATCCGCGCACGGGCAGTTTAACGAGTTATGAATTTGAGTTTTCGATTGAGGACGAAGAAATCTTCAAACAGCTCGAAATCAACAACGGTAAAACCTTTGACCTGCATTATAAAGAATATCACGGTGTCCTCCCATGGCGCGGAAATACAACTTATGTTGTGGACCGTATTGTGAATATGAAATAAAAAGAAAGCCTTCCGAATACGGAAGGCTTTTTTGATTGATATCTTTGTTTTACAGGTGATTGTTCTCGCAGACTCAGCAAATTTGGCAGATTAACTCAATAAAATCAGCATCATCACCGCAATCAGGGAGAGTATTTCCACCTTAATTCTTCGGCAGATATTTAGAGTAATCCGTATCCGGAGTTTCTGCCGGTTTATCTTCCTGAACAGGTTCGGTAGAAGTCTGATTGTCTGTTGGATAATGAGCTGCTGTCTGCTGATTCAGGATGTGCTGTCTCTCGAACTCTTCCTGCGCTTTTTTCTTTTTATTGCGGCTGATGAAATACCAAACCAATCCGCCAATTAAAAACACTGGCCAAAACGGAAGCAAAAAGAGTAGGGCATCGCCCAAAACTTTAAAACCTTTCATAAAAGCACCGCTGAAACTGTCAGTACTTTCTGTTTTTTCATCTTTGGTTAAAGCAGTATCGGCAATATTCTCGTTCTGCAACAGCGTGATTTCGATGTCGCACATTTGGGAAGCGATATAATCTTTACCTCCAGATTCCGTGCTTTTCGATTTCACATCACCAAGCTGACCGGAAAGATTAGAAAGCAGCTGATCAAAATTCTGAAGCGGAACTTTCGCGGTAATATATTCACGCTGAATGCCTTCATTCTGACTGAAATTTTCGGTTACCAAATCGGCATTGTTTTCTCTGATCTTCTGTTTCAGAAGTGCTTTTGCAGCAGAAAGATCATCAACCTGAATTTCCAGTCTGGCAGTTTTTACCAGCGGATCCCTTATGACAACAGGCGGCACAATCACCTGATTATTCTGTTCCGGTGGAGTTGTACGGTTTTCAGCGGTTGAATTATCAGGAGTAGGATTTTGCTTTTTGGTTTGCTTCAGAATTTTATCGGCAGTTTCGGTGAGTACTTTTATGGTACTCCCGCCGCCTTTCAACGCATTGTTTGCAGAGTCTAAAGTTTTCACGACTTCAGTTCCGACCACCACATTTTTGGTGATCTTTTCAATCTGTTTGTTGATGGAGTCGATGCGCCAGCCACCCGATTTTATAGTGCTGTCGATTGATTTTTTCTGTTTTTCGATTTCGGGAATGATTACTTTTTTAGCAATGCCATCAGAATCGGTAATTGTTTTTGAGATAGAATCCAAAGTCTTGATTCCGTCGTTGGCTTTCGTAAAAAGACTGTCGGCTCTTTTGATGTTATCGGTCGTCTGCTGTATCGTGCTTTTGTCACACGATATTACAGCCGCAGCAGTAATTATGATAATAAATAAGTTCTTCATGAATTGATTTTAATGATAAACTCCGGAAAAGAATCAAAATGTATTCCTCAAAACGTCATATCGCGATTTGTATTCCGTTAAATGTCTGTAAATACATGAATTGCAAATCAATTTACAAAATATTTACAAAAAAATATCCGGATTTGCCGGAGATTACTTTATTGTTTATTTCGGAATTCACTGATGAAGTGCAACTTCACATTTGGGAACTTTTCCTGGGTCATGTGAATGGTAAAGGACGAATCGGCAAGAAAAACCGGCTGCCCGTATTTGTCTTTGGCCATGAAACGCTGTTTGAGCCTTGCGAATTCCTTAAATTCTTCTGATTTTTCATCGGCTGCAATCCAGCAGGCTTTATGGATGGAAAGTGGTTCGTAGGTACATTTCGCGCCATATTCGTGCTCGAGACGGTATTGAATTACTTCGTACTGCAGCGCTCCCACGGTTCCGATGATTTTTCTGTTGTTCATATCCAGGGTGAAAAGCTGCGCCACACCTTCGTCCATCAGCTGGTCGATTCCTTTTGCCAGCTGTTTTGCCTTCAGCGGATCGTCATTATTGATATAGCGGAAATGTTCCGGAGAAAAACTCGGGATTCCTTTGAAACTTATTTTCTCGCCCGCCGTTAAAGTATCACCGATACGGAAATTTCCGGTATCGTGAAGTCCCACGATGTCTCCGGGAAAACTTTCGTCAACCACTTCTTTTTTATCTGCAAAGAAGGCGTTGGGCGAAGAGAACTTCATTTTTTTATTGTCTCTTACCAACAGGTAGTTTTCATTTCTTTTGAATGTTCCGGATACGATTTTCACGAAAGCCAGTCTGTCGCGGTGTTTCGGATCCATATTCGCGTGGATTTTAAACACAAAACCGGTGAAATCTTTTTCCTCAGGTTTTACAATCCTTGTTTCGCTTTCTTTCGGCTGAGGTTTGGGAGCGATCTCGATAAAAGCATCGAGAAGTTCACGGACCCCAAAATTATTCAACGCAGAACCGAAAAATACCGGCTGAAGATCACCGTTCATATAGTCTTCGCGGTTAAATTCGGGATAAACCGACTGCACCAATTCTAGTTCTTCTCTTAAAGTTGCGGCAGCTTTTTCCCCGATAACATCGTCGATTTTTGTGTCGTTGATATCATCGAATTTTATCGCTTCACCGACTTTCTGTTTTTTCTCTTCCAAAAACAGTTGTATGTTATTTTCCCAAATATTATAAATTCCCTGAAAATCGCCTCCCATACCGATTGGTAATGATAATGGGCAAACTGTTAATCCCAGTTTCTGCTCCACTTCGTCCAAAAGATCGAAAGCATCTTTCCCTTCACGGTCTAATTTATTGATGAAAACCAACATCGGAATATTCCGCATGCGGCAAACTTTTACCAGTTTTTCAGTCTGTTCCTCAACTCCTTTTGCAACGTCGATTACAACGATCACGGAATCAACAGCAGTTAAAGTTCTGTACGTATCTTCTGCAAAATCCTTGTGACCCGGTGTATCGAGAATATTGATTTTATGGTTTCGGTATTCAAAAGCCAAAACCGAAGTTGCGACAGAAATTCCTCTCTGTCTCTCGATTTCCATAAAATCAGAGGTGGCTCCTTTTTTAATTTTGTTCGATTTTACCGCCCCAGCTTCCTGAATTGCACCACCAAAAAGCAGCAGCTTTTCTGTAAGCGTGGTTTTTCCGGCATCGGGGTGAGAGATAATTCCGAAGGTTTTTCTTCTTTCTATTTCTTTAATGAGTTCAGACATAATGATATTTGAGTTTGCAAAAATCGTGTTTTTTTATGGAAAATGAAAACGCAGTTTTATCTTCGCCAGATTTAGTTTTTATCTTTTTAATTTATCTTTGCTGAAATTAAATTTCATGGCAGAAAATTCCTCACGGAAAAAATTTATTTTCGACTGGAAAGGTGCATTCGCGCTGATCGGCGGAATGATTATCGGTACCAGCCTTGTTTCGCTCATCAACGTAATCTCCATTTTCATTTTTAATGTCAATCTTCAGTACACGGATTTTTATCTGATGGTCGCAAACGCAGGGGGTTTCCTGGGTGCCATTTTCGCCTTTGATTATTTTATTGCAAGACCGCAGACCGGCAGGAAACTGAACTTCAATTTTTCTCCTACCAATGTTGGGACTTATCTTCTGATTTTTCCGATGATGCTCGGGATGATGTTTATTGCTGAATTTATTACTGCCCAAATTCCCATTACCGGACCTTTTTTCGGTGAATATTATGAGTTTTTCTCACGCCTGATGGAACAAATGACTAAAGATAAAGCCACGATGATTGTTCTGGCCGTAATTATGGCACCGATTTTTGAGGAGATTGTCTTCCGTGGAATTATTCAGAAAGGATTGATTAATAAAGGAATGAATCCTGCAACCGCCATCATCATTGCCTCGGTAGTTTTCGGGTTGGTTCACGCTAACCCGTGGCAGTTTGTGGGCGCGGTTTTGCTGGGCTGCGTCTTAGGATTTGTATATGACATGACAAAATCTCTGCTTCTTCCTATTTTGCTTCATGCGTTTAATAATCTGTGTTCCTCGATTTTGATTTTTTACGGTGATTCCGAAAGTTTCGCTGATGTATTCCGTATTTCAGAATGGCTTGTTCTGGGAATCGGAATTATACTTTTTGCAGTGTTCTACTATCTTTTTACACGGAAATACCGAGTTCACTATTCTGAAAAATAATTATACTATATTCAACCACATGGCCAAAGAAATCCTCATCGCTACGCACAATCAACACAAGAAAGAAGAAATTCAGCAGATTTTAGGCGGAGATTTTAAAGTTACCTCTTTAACAGATTACGATATCCACGACGAAATTGTGGAAGACGGACACACCTTTCACGAAAACGCGCTCATTAAAGCAAAATACTGTTTCGAAAGAACCGGAAAGCCAAGTCTGGGAGATGATTCCGGCCTGGTGGTAGAAAGTCTTGATGGGAGACCTGGGATTTATTCCGCGCGTTATGCAGGTAACCACGATTTCGCGAAAAATATGGCGAAAGTCTTAGAGGAATTGAAAGATGAGGAAAACCGCAAAGCCTATTTTGTAACCGTCATGTGTTTGGTTGATGAAAGCGGTGAACATTATTTTGAAGGCAGAGTTTACGGCAATTTAATTCACGAAATCCGTGGGGAAAAAGGTTTCGGTTATGATCCCATCTTTGTTCCCGAAAATCATGAAGTCACTTTTGCACAAATGAAAGCAGAGGAAAAAAACCAGATCAGCCATCGGAAACAGGCCATCGAAAAGTTCCTGCATTTTCTCAATTCCTAGAAAGAAAAGACCCAGGAACTTGCTGATTAAAAAATTTAAGCCTGAAATTACCGCCGAAATTTTCAGTTAAAAATTGTATTTTTGCAGTTCAATAAATATTAGAGATGTTAGAAAAGATTGATGAATTATTGGTTGAGGTAAGCAATTTCAGCTCAGCAAATAAAGATGAAATTGAGCAGTTCCGAATCAAATTCAGCGGAAAAAAAGGGATTCTGAACGATATTTTCTCCAAATTCAAGGATGTTCCGAATGAGCAGAAAAAAGAATTCGGACAGAAGATCAATACCCTGAAACAGGCGGTTGAAACCAAACTTGAAGACTTAAAAAACGCAACTTCTTCTAATCTTATCCTTGAAAAAGAAGATCTCACCAGACCAGGATTTTCGTCCGAACTGGGAACCCGCCATCCTATTAATCTGGTAAAAAATAAAATTATCGAGATCTTTAAATCCATCGGTTTTGCAGTAGCTGACGGACCGGAAATTGAAGACGACTGGCATAACTTTACCGCGCTTAATCTCCCGGAATATCATCCGGCAAGAGATATGCAGGATACTTTTTTCATCGAAACCAATCCGGATATTCTTTTAAGAACCCACACTTCTTCGGTACAGATCAGATATATGGAAGAAAACCAGCCGCCGATGCGGATTCTTTCCCCGGGAAGGGTTTTCCGTAATGAGGCAATTTCTTCACGGTCGCACTGCATTTTCCATCAGATAGAAGGACTTTATATCGATGAGAATGTAAGTTTTGCAGATTTAAAACAGACCATTCAGTTTTTTACCACAGAACTTTTCGGTAAATCCAAAATCAGACTTAGACCGTCTTATTTTCCGTTCACCGAGCCAAGCGCGGAAGTGGACGTATATTGGGGACTGAATTCTGAAACCGATTACCGAATCACCAAAGGAACCGGATGGCTCGAAATTCTGGGCTGTGGAATGGTGGATCCTGCTGTTTTGCAGAATGTAAATATCGATGCTGATAAATATTCGGGTTACGCTTTCGGAATGGGAATTGAAAGAATCGTGATGCTGCTTTATCAAATGAGCGACATCAGAATGTTCTTCGAAAACGATAAAAGAATGCTCGAACAGTTTAAATCACTGTAAAAATTAAAATAAAAAAAGACCCTTTCGAAACTGAAATGGTCTTTTTTTTATTGCTTATCCTTTTTTCTTTAACCAGTTTTTCGCCTGATTGTAGTCGATATAGTACGTAAGTTTCAGCGAAATATTATCCACCATTGGCTCATTAAATAATCGGTTGAAGTTTTCTTTAATACCGATTCCCGATTCTTCCAGATAGCTTCCCACTGCATTTCTGTACAGTAAAGTGAGCTGACTTCCGGGTGCAAACCACCAGGAGTAGCGCAAGTCGACATTCCACGAATTGAAAGTTCCGTCGCGGTTTTCTTTGAAAAGACTGGTGTCTTTTACACTTCCGTCGGCATTTAAAGTTGAGAATCCTTTGTACGTAACTTCAGAAAAATAGTGACGGAACGAAAGATTCAGCGCCATTTTGTTGTTGAAAGTGTACTGGGACGAAATGCCGTTTTCTACAGTGAAGCGGTTTCGGGTCCCAATAAAAATGTCAGCAGCATCTTTACCGACAAATCCACGGTCGTGATTCTGGTAATTGAAGTTCGCATCATAATAAAGACGAAGTTTGTCAGAAAATTTGTAGCTCGGGTTCAGCTGATAAATCAACTGATAACGGCCTTTTTCATCGAAAGCATAATAATCAATATACGTATTGATTCTGAATTTTTTGCGGTTATCGGTGTTGATGAAAATCCATGGGTTAATCATAGCGGGAACGTCCAGATGTCTTCCGGCAGTTCTGGGTTCGTAAATGTCGTTTTCACCCAGTGGCCAGATCATCAGTCCGCCACCAAAACTGAAGAAGTTTTTCGTCTGCATTTCGATGCTGTTATGAATTACAAACTGCGTAAACAAATCCTCATCCAGTCTTCGGTTGTGGGAAACATTTAAATTGTAATTCAAAGCATTTAGTCCGCCTTTCGGCTGCAGATAACGGTACGAATAATTGGTGTTGATGCTGTGGAAGTTGGTTCTGTCGTAGTATCCTAGATCGCCAATATCGTAATCTTTGGTTCTCATAAAATAATTGGCACCAAAACGGTGAGTTCCGGAAACTTTATTAAAACCTGCGGAAGATTCGTTGCCGGATTTTGTTTCGCCGTTCATTACCAGACTTTCTTTGGTTCCTCCAAAATATTGGTATATGTTTTTCTTATTTCTAATATCAAAAAGCAAAGCCGTAACATTGGCATCGCGGAAATTACCATCGCGGGTAACATTAGTATTAACAAGTGAAACCGAAGAATTTCCGCTGAACCGCTGATCCAGAACCAAAACATTATAATTGGCCCACGGCTCGATGACTTCGCTGCGGATTTCGCCGGTGTTTACATCTTTTATTTCCGCATACATTTTTTCTGTAACAGCGTTAAAGAAACCGATTCCCAGACCTTTATTCGTTCTCCCAGATACTTTTACCGCATTGAATAATTTTACTTTATCAGGCATTTCTATAAATTCTTCGTCTGCATTTAAAATGGGCGTACGTGAAGGGTGGCCGCCTATTCTGCGCGAATAGAAAAGATTTCCTTTGCTGAAGAGCTCTGTACCTTCTGTAAAAAACGGTCTTTGTTCCTGAAACTGAACTTCGAAAGGCGAAAGGTTTAAAACCGATTTGTCAAACGAAGTCTGCCCAAAATCCGGAATTAAAGTTAAATCCAGCGTGAAGGCATCATTAATCCCATACTTTAAATCCATTCCGCCATTGAAGTTTGCGTCGGTTTTGCCATTGAAACTGTTCAGATAGGTTGAAAAGTAGGGGAGAAAAGAAAGTCTTGTCGGCGGATTGATGTTTTCGATTCCATTGAGAACTCCGTCGTATAACATGTAACTGCCTTTTTTGTTATCAACAAAATTCCAGTCGTACATCGTACTGGTTCTGTTTACTAACCTCAGAATATTGATTCCCCATTCCTGCACCTGTTTTTTTGGAAACCGGAGTTCGGAATATGGAATTTTCATTTCTACGACCCAGCCGTTTTCAGTGATCTGGACTGCTGAAAACCATACGGCATTCCAGCTGAAATCCTCTCCGAAATCATTGGTGAGTTTTGCATCTGCCTGAACTCCCGCAGGTGTTACGAGAAACTCCAGACTTTGCTGATGGTCATTATAACCGTTTAATGTAATGCCAAAAATATCATCGTTTTCAATATTGTCTCGTTCGGTGAGTTCTCTGGCGATTTTCGCAGGTTCATTGTCGAAAAGTATGGCCCCGAAATATATTCCAGTATCATCATAAAGAATCTTTACATCTGATCTAAGGGATTCATCGGCTGGTTTGCCGTTATTGGGGCGGCGCTCAATAAAGTTCGTGGCTGAAGGGGCGTTTTTCCAAATTTCTTCGTCCAGAATCCCATCGATTTTTGGTGATTGGGTAATGGAAATTGCAGTAATTTTTTTTCTTGAGATACTGTCGGCCCCAATATTCTGTGAAAAAAGATGACTGAAACAAAGGATGCAGAGGGCACTTATAATCGGGGTTTTCATGGCGGTGTTAGTTTGTTATGAATAAGACACCATAACAGGAACTTTTGTTACATCAGTAATGAAAGAAGCCGTCTCACAACTAGCGAAGACGGCTTTTTTTGCGTTTTTTCTCGACCTCCTGTCTAAGAGATGTTTTCGTTTAGACTATTCTCAATCCACATCGTTTGGTTTTGAGACTTCTTCACGACTATTTTAAGATTCTATTTCCTAAAGTTTAAAGGATATTTAACATTTTTGAATGAATCAATACTCGCTTTCAGTGAGCCTACCACCAAATCTGCTTTAATCGCGATCGGAACATAATTTCTGTCATTGCTCACCCAAAGCGTAACGCCTTCCTTGTCTTTAAAAACGCGGCCGCTCATTACCTGAGGAACAATTTTCAGTGTATTGATGGTGCCGAATTTTGTTTTGATGTTTTCTGTGCCAACAACTTTAATCTGAAAAGGGAACATTTCATCGTCAATCCAAACATTGATTTTCTTTACACTGCCAACTCTTAAATCACTGGAATCAAGACTTCTTAAATGATAGAAAGCAGATAACATATCCTGAACACCCTTCACTGATTTTAGGCTTCTCGTGGTGTTTTTCTCTTTATCAGTAAGGGATACTGTACCGTTGTTCTGGTTAAATGTGGCTTCAAGATGTTGCGTGTAGCCACCTTCCTGAACATTACGAACATAAAAACTGGGTAATCCGGTGTTATAATTAATGTAACTTTCGTAATTATCTTCAACTTTAAAGAAAGCGCGCACCGCACCTGTGGTTCTGCCGTAGCCTTTAACATAGTAATGAGGCTGACCTTTATAATTAGTCTTTACGGTGGTTAAGGTTGCTGTTCCGGCATTCAGCAAACCATAATGAATCCGGTAAGTTAATGCCTCGCCAGGCTGAATATTATCGAGTTTTTGGGAGAAACCCAATGCAAAAAATAAGAGGGTAATAACACTTAAAATCTTTTTCATAGACATGGTTTTGCAAAAAATTTGCCACAAATATAGAACATTGATTTCAAAGGCATTTAATGTGATATTTCTCAGTATTATGCAAGGCGCCCTTCTTTTATTTTTCTTAAATTTGCCAAATTAAATTTTTTAAAAAATCATCGATGATTACAAGCGATATATTGATTATAGGAGCGGGACCTACAGGGCTTTTCGCAGTTTTTGAAGCAGGTTTACTTAAAATGAAATGTCATCTAATAGATGCGCTGCCTCAACCGGGCGGTCAGTTAACCGAGCTTTATCCAAAGAAACCTATTTTCGATATTCCCGGATTCCCTTCTATTAACGCAGGTGATCTTGTAGATAATCTGATGGAGCAGATCAAGCAGTTTCAGCCCGGATTTACTTTAGGTGAAACCGCGCAGACTTTAACCAAACTGGAAGACGGAACTTTTGAAGTCATTACTAATAAAGGAATTGTTCACAGGGCTAAAGCAGTAGCAATCGCAGGTGGATTAGGAACTTTCGAGCCTAGGAAACCTGTGATCGACAATATTGCCGATTACGAAGAAAAAGGTGTTGAATATTTCATTAAAGAGCCTGAGCATTTCCGCGGTAAGAAAGTGGTAATTGCCGGCGGTGGCGATTCTGCCCTGGACTGGAGTATTTTTCTTGCCAATATCGCAAGCGAGGTTACTTTAATCCACAGAAGAAACGAGTTCCGCGGTGCGCTGGATTCTGTTGAAAAAGTGCAGGCGCTGAAAGATCAGGGTAAAATTCATTTGGTGACGCCCGCAGAAGTTACAGGAATTAAAGGCGAAGGTAAAGTTTCCGCAATTACCGTAGAAAAGGATGGGGAAGTTTTTGATATAGAAACAGATTATTTTATTCCGCTTTTCGGACTGACACCGAAACTGGGAGATTTGGCTAACTGGGGCTTAAATATTGAAAAAAATGCAATTGTGGTAAATAACTCATTGGATTATCAGACCAATATTCCGGGAGTTTATGCAATCGGTGACATTAATACTTATCCGGGAAAACTGAAACTCATTTTATGTGGTTTCCACGAAGCGACTTTGATGTGCCAAAGCGTCTATAATATGCTGAATCCAGGCAAAAAATACGTCCTGAAATATACGACAGTAAGTGGAGTAGACGGTTTCGACGGAAGCCGTAAAGAAGCTGAAAAAGCAGTTGTTAAAAAAATCGATTAAGAAATCATGCAGGATATCAATTTGAAAATTACCGACCGAAACGGCGAAACTCACGAAGTGGTGGCACCAACGGATATGTCGATGAACCTGATGGAAGTAATCCGTTCTTACGAACTCGCGGAAGAAGGAACCATCGGTGTTTGCGGTGGAATGGCGATGTGTGCATCCTGTCAGGTTTATGTTTTGGAAGGTTCGGAAAAACTGGTAGAGATGGGCGATGAAGAAGATGCCATGCTTTCAGAAGCATTTCATGTTCAGGATAATTCCAGATTGGGCTGCCAGATTCATATTACAGAGGAAATTGATGGTTTAGAGGTTGCGATTGCGCCATATCCATAAACGTCATTTTAAAATATAAAATCCCGAAAATTATTTCGGGATTTTTTTGCAATTAAGTGATGGTTTTCTATACGCTGTATCTCGCAGATTTCACGGATCTCGCAGATTTTTTATCAGTTTGTAATCTGCTCAATCTGTATAATCAGCGAGAATTCTACGACTCGTTTGCCTAAACTTTCATTTTCCCCCGAAATCCTCTCGCTGCATAATAAGATTCTGCGCCATTGTGATAGATGAAAACCGTTCCGTAACGGAAATCTCCAAAGATTGCACCGCCCAGTTTTCTGATATTTTCAGGTGTTTCGAGCCAGCTTGAGGTCTTGGTGTCGAAGCTGCCTACAGTCTGTAAATAACGGTAATCTTCTTCAGTTAGCAGTTCGATTCCAATCTCAGCAGCTGCGTCGATTGCGTTGTTATTAGGTTTGTTTTCCTTCCTTTTTTCCAGCGCTTCACGGTCGTAGCAGAAGCTTCTTCGTTCTTTCGGACTTTCCGCAGCGCAGTCGACAAATACATATTCGCCGGACTCCTGATCAAAATCTACAACATCGGGTTCGCCCCCGGTTTCTTCCATTTTCTGAAGGATTGACAGTTTTTTAGGATTTGTTTCAAGTTTCTGTTGGATTTTCTGCCAGTCCAGATCCGCGTGACGGTGCATGTTTTTAAGAAAACGTGTTTTTAGAATGGAGAGCATTTCTTCGGAGGAGAATTTTAAGGAAGCCATCAATTTAATTTTGAATTAAAGTTAGCAAAAGCTGAATTTAAAATTTTCTATTCTAAAAAAATATCCAAAACACTTTCGCATTTTGGATATTCAGTTTCGATTTATTTTTTTGGAATTTCTGCCAGAATTTCTTTTAAAAATTTCCAGAATTTCTGTGCCGAGGGGATATTTGCTCTTTCATCCGGCGAATGTGCACCGCGAATGGTGGGACCGAAACTCACCATTTCCATTTCGGGATAATTCGCGCCGATAATCCCGCATTCCAATCCCGCATGGCAGGCAACCACCTGAGGTTTTGACCCAAAATCTCTTTCGTAGATTTTTTCCATGAGCTTCACGATTTCGGAACCGGGTTTTGGTTTCCAGCCAGGATAGGAACCGCTGAATTCCACTTTCATTCCTGCAAGTTCGAAAACAGATTTCAATTGTTCGGCAACCGCATATTTTGTAGATTCTACAGAAGAGCGCGAGAGATTTAAGATCTTCAGTTCGCCCTGCTTCAGTTCTACCCGTGCGATGTTATTTGATGATTCCACCAAATCTTCAACATCCGGGCTCATCCGGTAAACGCCATTGTGCGCAGATTTTAAAGCTAAAATAATTTTCTTTGAGTCTTCTTCGGACAGGGCTTTTTCAGCAGACGAAAACGTTTCAATATTGATATGTAAATCTTTTTCTACGCTTGCGAACTCTTCCAGAATTTCTTGTTTCAAGGCTGTAACCTGATCGATATACTCTACAGAATGTCGAACCGATAAAACCGCGTTAGCTTCCCGTGGAATTGCATTTCTCAAGCCACCGCCGTCGATCGAAATCAGCTGGATGTTTTGGTTATAAAGACCAGTATAAAGAAGTCTCCCCAAAATTACATTTGAGTTCCCGAAACCTTTAATAATATCCATTCCTGAGTGGCCACCCTGAAGACCTTTCACTTCAATTTTTACAATCTGTCCTGTTGCGTTCTCCAAACCGTAATTTTGGGTTGCAGTTACATCAATTCCGCCCGCGCAGCCGATATCGATTTCGTCATCTTCTTCGGTGTCAAGATTTAAAAGGATTTCGCCGTTCAACTGTCCCGGTTTCAGGCCCATTGCGCCGGTCATACCCGTTTCTTCGTCGATGGTGAAAAGTGCTTCCAGAGCGGGATGCGGGATATCGCTGCTTTCGAGAATACTCATAATTGCGGCAACGCCCAAGCCATTGTCGGCACCAAGTGTTGTACCTTTTGCTTTTACCCAATCGCCGTCAATTTCCATCTGAATTCCCTGCGTATCAAAATCGAAATTTACATCGTTGTTTTTCTGGTGAACCATATCAAGATGCGACTGAAGGACAACAGATTTACGGTCCTCCATGCCTGCAGTTGCAGGTTTTTTAATGATAACATTGCCCACTTCGTCAACTGTGGTCTCGAGGCCGAGATTTTCGCCAAAGTTTTTAATGAATTTTATTACTTTTTCCTCTTTTTTTGAAGGTCTGGGAACAGCGTTTAACGCTGAAAAATTTTTCCAGATCAGTTGAGGTTCTAATTGTGAAAGTGCCATAAAAGTATAATTTTGATCAAAATTAAGAATAAAAAAACGCTCCCGGAATTTTCGGAAGCGTGAATATTAAATTTAAGCTGATCTAGCAGCCGCACTCACCATAAATTGGTGTAAAATATTGGTCACCGGTTTTCTTGTTTTCTACGTTCATTTCACCCTGGAACATTAAAGTTTCATCCATTTCATTTATTTTTTTGCCGGTTAGAGTAACTTTGTAATCACTGTTTTCTATGTTCTTCCTAAAGTTATCAGGTTCAAAATCTCCATCTGTCATGGGGATTTTGATCAATTCCCCAGCTGTTTTAATGAAAGCATTTTTTCCATAATCGTCAACATAAATATATTTCTCGTTTTCGTAATCTTCTTTGTTTTTGGCGAAATAGCAGGAGCAACCTTCGACTTCCGCAGGCATTGGAAACTTTTCTAATCCAGCTGCCGTTTTTGCAGAAACCGAATCTGATAATTGATCCTGATGATTAACCGGAGCATTCACGATGTTATTTTCTTTTGGATTTACTGTTTCTTTTTGGCAAGACTGGATGAATAAAAAGACCAGTGCGTAAAATAAGGTGTGTTTTATCATAGAAATTAAAAATGTTTAGCCGCGTTCTCTTTCCAGTAAAACCATCATCAAAAAGCTCAGTACTACAAGAGATTCATCTTCGTCATTAATATCAATAATCCGGTCTAGCTGAAATTTTCTTCCAAAAAGTGAAGGCATTTTCTTTAGTTTAAAATATTCTTTTCCGGCGTTATCTTTTACCGTGTAAGAAGGATTCAGGAAATATCCAGTCAGCATTCCGACCAGGGGAATTTCGCCAATGATCCCGTCCAGTACTTTAATCCAGCCATTGTCTTCATTAATTTGGTACTTTGTCGCGCCTGTTTCGTCTGCAATATCATACTGTGATTTCCAGAGCGACCGCATCCCTCTACGAGAGAGATTTCCGAAGATTTTGCCCGACTGCAGATCGGTAATGGCGTAGGATGCATTGAAATCAATCCATTGGTTAGCTTTAATCCTGAAAAGTTCCTGAGATTTAGTTTCGTCATTAAAAACGATTACATCCTCTTTCAGTTTAAACATTTTCTGGCGCACGTAGGCAACATAATTTCCGTTTCTGTCGGTAATATTAAAATCGCTGGAAAGCGTGGTGATTTTGAATTTAAAATCCAGAGGATAATTTAAGTTTTTCAGGACCATGAACTGTAATTTTTCCAAAGATAATAAAAGGGTTGAAACTTGCATCCTGAGGGATAAAATTTTATTTTTGTGGAATGGACTATCCGAGTAAAGTTTTGGCGAAAGCCGTAGAAGAGATTTCCGGGCTGCCGGGGATTGGTAAAAAATCAGCGTTGCGGCTGGCTTTGCATCTTCTGAAGCAACCGGAAAGTCAAGCAATCGCATTAGGAGATTCTCTTAAAAAACTCGTTACAGACATTAAATACTGCAAAGAATGTCATAATTTTTCGGATTCTGAGATTTGTGAGATCTGCGCTAACGCGAAGCGGAATGATGAGCTTATCTGCATTGTGGAAGATGTGCGGGACGTAATGGCGATTGAGAATACAGGAAAGTACCGCGGAAAATATCTTGTTTTAGGCGGTAAAATTTCACCCATGGAAGGAATCGGACCGAATCAGCTTAATATTTCCTCCATAGAAAGGAAACTGCAAAACGGCGTTGCAAAAGAACTTATTTTTGCACTCAGCGCTACCATGGAAGGCGATACAACTGCATATTATATTTATAAAAAATTCAAGAATTTTGAAGTAAATTTCTCAACAATTGCCCGGGGGATTTCCGTGGGCGATGAACTGGAGTATGCCGATGAAATCTCCTTGGGAAGGTCAATACAGAACAGGCTGCCGTATAACGAGAAAGATTAAACTGTAACCATGATAAAAAGCCAGTTTCTGCGTAAATCTTTTGTTAAACTCCCTCTAATAATTTATCTGGTAATAAACGGTCTGTTTATCATAAAATACGGTGCTTGTGGTTTGGCGGGAAATGCTGTGCTATTCGGGATTTATTCGGGATTCATTCTTTTGGCCTCTGTTTTTGTCAACAGAATTGGAGTGCGTGAAGTTTATCTGCAATATTTTTTCTGGGCTATAGTAGCTGTTTTTTTTCTATTCACTTTGATCTTAAACCATTATGTAAAATTGGAATCTCTGAACGTGGATCGGCTGGATGCTCTGGACATGGGTGTTAAAGCGGTTCTGAACGGTGAATATCCCTATAATCAGGTGAATCGCCTTGGCAATGAGTCATCGAATCTTCCTGTGCTTATCTTATTGGGATTGCCGTTTTATTTGCTCTTTGGCAGTGCAGTTTATCTGCAGAATTTTTGTTTTCTACTGTTCAGTTTTATCGTATTCCGCTATTTTTCTACCTATAAAGCGCGAATCTTTGCCCTTTTATTGCTGGTGTTATCTCCCGCTTACCTGTACGAACTCTATGTAAAAAGTGATCTTCTGTCTAACTTCATTATCGCCGCAGGTTTTGTATTGTTAATCTGGAATAGGTTTATAAAAGCTTCTCATTTGAAATTGCCTGTGGTAGCGGTTGGCAGTGCACTTTTGGTGCTGACAAGAATTCCCGTAATCATACCATTAGCGATTATTTTAGTTAAAAAGTGGATTGCGCTTAACCTGAAGAATAAAATTCTTTTCGCTTCGGTTTTCGTGATAACTCTAGCAACTATCATTGTTGCTTTCATGAAGTTGGCGCCGGATTTCCAGGTGATCATAGAACATAATCCCTTGCAGCTCCAAAGTAAACAGCCTGTTTTTTTAAGCGTTTTTGTTATCGCTGCAGCTGTATTCTTTTCTTTTAGAGTTAAGGATTTTGTAAGTGTTATGTTGCTGAGCGGTCTTCTTCTATTTGGAAGTGTATTGGTGAGTTTTCTACTTTCAGGTATTAAGAATGGTATGTACAATACTTACATTGGTTCTTTTTTCGATATCAGTCATTTTAATATGGCCATTCCTTTTATTGTTATAAGTTTAGCTTCGAGTTTATTGACTACTAAAGATTGTACACTTAAATGAAAGCGACGCAAAAAATTTCTGTAATCATTCCAATGTACAATGCTGAAAATACGGTAATGAAAGCACTGGATTCAGTACGTGTACAGAAAGGTGATTTCGTTTTTGAAATAATAGTAGTAAATGATGGCTCTAACGATGAGAGTAGAAGTGCTGTAGAAAAGTACCATGACTTACACCCTCAGATGAACATTATCCTGCTGGATCAGGCTAATAGTGGTGTTTCGAAAGCAAGGAATTCCGCTATGGAAATAGCCACAGGAGAATTTATTGCATTGCTGGATTCGGATGATGAATGGCTGCCGGAAAAAACGGAAAGGCAGATGCTGTATTTATTTAATAATAATAAAAACATTGATTTTATTTCCTGCAGAAGAAAAAATCAGAAGATTCAGCTTCCTTATGTGGTAGGAGAGAATGCTTTGGCGGAAATTACTTTCAGAAATATAATGCTTCGCAATGAAGCACAGCCATCCACTGTTATTTTTAAAAAGAAAGTTCTCAAAAACACTGGTTTTTTTGATCCAAACCAGAGGTATGCGGAGGACATTAATTATTGGCTGAATATTTCCGTAAAGAATACAATGTTTATATTAGACGAAGAATTGGTCATTGCAGGTGGTGGTAAAAGAACTTTTGGAGTTACCGGACTTTCCGCCAACCTGTCAGAGATGGAAAAAGGTTTTCAAAAAAATTTAAAAGAGATGTTGAGGAAGGACCGCATAACAAGAGTGGAGTATTTCTTATATTTCATATTTTTCAGAATTAAATTTGTAATTAGAGTGATGCGTAACAAATACCTTTCACTGCAAGGGCGATAATACATTGGCTTTTAAGATCTAAAGATGTATATACAATATAAAAACATACTCATTACCGGCGGTGCAGGTTTTATTGGAAGCCGGCTGGCGTTAAGGCTTTTAGAAGAAGGTTATGCGGTTACAGTGCTTGATAATCTTTTGTCTCAAATTCACGGTAAAAACCCGGAAAATGATTGTCCTCTGTATAATAGCATTGCCGGAAAAGTCAATTTCATCAATGGTGATGTAGCTAAGCGCCAAGAATTATGAATTTTGTCCAGAAGAAGATACTTTTTATTTCCCCGTACTTTTTCGGTTACGAAAAAGCCATTGCTGCCAGGCTGCGCGAACTGGGAGCAGAGGTAGATTTTTATAACGAAAGACCATCAGATACGATCATTACGAAAGGAATGATCCGGGTGAAAAGTAAATTGTACCGAAAGAAGATACTGCGGTATTATGAAAAGCTTTGGCATAAGCTGGAGGGAAAAAATTATGATTATTTTCTTTTAATCAAAGGAGAATCTATACCTCTGTCTTTTCTAGAAAAATTTGTATCAGCTAATCCCGATACAAGTAAAATTTTCTATTCTTACGATGCTGCTGCAGAATATCCTAAGTTCTTAAAGCTTTATCCCTTTTTTGACAGTAACTTCACGTTTGAGCCTTCGGATGCAAAAAGATATCACCTGCACTTCCGGCCCCTTTTTTTTCTGGAAGATTATAAGCTTCCTGAGAAAATTTCCCCACCGAAATTTAATGTGACCTTCATCGGAACTGCGCATACCGACCGATATTTAATCGGCGAAAAAGTACGTAAACTATGCTCTGAACGCGGCTTTAAAACTTTTTTTTATTATTACGCGCCGGGTAAACTGGCTTTTGTATTAAAAAAGATATTCGATAAAAACTTACAGCATTTTGATATGAACAGACTCAGTTTCAGCAAACTTAAACATTCAGAAATTGCTGAAATTTATAGGGAGTCATTTTCTGTTCTTGATATTAATAAACCATTTCAAAATGGTCTCACGATGAGGACTTTTGAAGCTTTGGCTTCCGGGAAAAAATTATTGACGACAAATTGCGATATCAAGAATTATCCTTTCTACCACCCTGAAAACATTCATATTCTGGACAGGAATGATATCGAAATAAATGCTGATTTCTTTCAGAGAGAATTCAGGAAACTTGATGCCTCAATTCTTGAGAAGATGTCCCTGGACTCTTGGCTTCACTGTCTTTTCTTTCAACACCAGGATGACTATTGGGGGATCAAGCAGTGTTTTAATTAATTATCACATTGTCAAAAAATAAGAAAGCGGTTCAGATAAACTCTAAACCGCTTTTTAATATGTTAAAAACCTGTTTTTAATTTCCTGCAGGAGCCGGAACAGGCATTGTAGTCGTGTTATTTGTACCAGGCGCTGTTTGTGGCGCTGGAGCTTCTTTTTTGGCAGGAGCCTGCTGCATTGTTGAAGATGGTTTCGCTGTTAAAATCACACTTAATAAAATTAAGAACACAATTGCCCCACCAAGAATCCATGTAGCTTTCTCCATAAAATCATTTGTTCTCTGAACACCGAACTGTGCAGATGAAGTTCCCCCGAATGTTCCGGAAAGACCGCCGCCTTTAGGGTTTTGAGCCATTACAATGATGATAAGTAAGACGCTAATAATCATGATCAGAATCATGAATAATGTAAAAATTGTATTCATTTCTATTTCAAAGTTTTCGAACTGCAAATATAATTATTATTTTGAAATATAAAAGATAATTTATCGCCTAAATAACAGTGCATTTGGAACAATTTTGGTTATTAAGGCACGGGACTTGTCATACCCAAAAATATTTGAGAGGCCATAATATTAACATAATATGAAGTTATTTAAAAGGTTGCCATATTTTTCTCTAAATTCGCAGCGATGAAAAATTTTCTACTTAACAATGTGAGTTTAGACTCTTTAACCACTCTTTTCAGTCAGGCTCCTGTAGCTTTAGCGATGTTAATGGGAAAGGATCAGGTTGTAGAAATTGCTAACCGTCAGATTCTCGATTTATGGGGTAAAGATGAAAGTGTGATAGGTCTGCCTCTTCTGCAGGCTTTGCCCGAAATAGAAGAGCAGGAGTTTCCTAATATTTTAAATGGAGTTTATAATACAGGGGTTGCTTATAAAGGTAATAACGTCCTTGCTATGATCGAAAAAAATGGCATTTTGAATGAGTGCTATTTTGATTTTGTCTATTCACCTATCTTCAATAATGATATAATTACCGGAGTAAGTGTGGTTGCCACCGAGGTTACAGAAAAAGTGCTATCGGAAAAAAAGCTGAAGGAAAGCGAAATCCGTTTTAAAGAACTTATGGAGATTTCCGATTATTCCACAGGAATCTACGTAGGCGAAGATTTGATTATTGATTTTGCTAATGACCAGATGATCAAGACCTGGGGTAAAGATAAATCGGTTATCGGAAAACCCCTGGAGGAAGCGCTGCCCGAACTTAAGGGCCAGCCTTTTATCGGTATTCTTCAGAATATTTTTAAAACAGGTGTTCCTTATGTAGCACAGGAAGATAAAGTTGACTTGGTGGTAGATGGTGTCTTGCAGACGTATTACTACAATTTTTCCTATAAGCCGCTTCGTGATGTCAGCGGTAATATCTACGCCATTATGAATGTGGCAATGAATGTTACAGAATTGGTGGAAGCTAGAAAAAGGGCAGAAGCAAGCGAAGTGGAATACCGTAACCTTGCAGAGGCGATGCCCCAAATGGTTTGGACAGCCGGAATCGACGGTGCTATTGATTTCTGTAATAACAACATGATGGATTTACTTGGATGTAGTGAGCAGACCATCGGACAACTCAATTTCAAAGAGATTGTTCATCCTGTTGACTATATGAAACTCGTTGATGCGTGAATTAAAGCGGCTGAGAAGAATACTTATTTTGAAATGGAATTTCGTTTGAAAGATATTCGAACATCTGAATACAGATGGTTTTTAAGCCGTGCAACGCCCGTTCTTGATAAAGATAAATTTGTTAAATGGATCGGAACGTGTACGGATATCAATGAATTTAAAAATTTAGTTTCACAGAAAGATACTTTCTTAGGAATAGCCAGTCACGAACTGAAAACTCCTCTTACTTCTCTAAAACTATATGCACAGGTCTTAGAGAGAATGTTAAAGAAAACAGGAGATGAAAAGAATGCGCAGTTTGCCAAAAAAATGGATCTGCAAGTCATAAAACTTACTTCTCTAATTGGAGATTTACTCGATGTGACCAAGATCAATTCAGGAAAAATACATCTTAATCAGGATGTTTTCGATTTTGAACAACTTGTAGTGGAGACGGTTGAAGAAATGCAAATGAGCACGATGCATAAAATCGAAATTGTTACAGAGCACGTAGGTACGGTTTTTGCTGATCGGGAACGTATCAGTCAGGTAATTACTAATTTAATTTCGAACGCGATTAAATATTCTCCTGAAGCTGAACGAATTGTTATTAATGTAAAAGGTGATGGGAAGAATACTGTTTTTACGGTGCAGGATTTCGGTATCGGTATGCCTGAGGAGAAGAAGGACAGGGTTTTCGAACAGTATTACCGGGTGAGCGGCGATGAACAGAGTACTTTTCCGGGACTTGGGCTGGGACTTTATATCGCAGCACAAATCGTAGAACGTTCCCACGGTAAAATCTGGGTAAACAGTGTGCTTGGAAAAGGATCAACATTCAGTTTTTTACTTCCTGTGGTGAAAATTTAAAAAGATAAAAATGAATTCAAAAAAAATAATAATAGTCGATGATGACGTTTCGATTCTGGATTCTTTAGGAATAATGCTCGATTTTGAAGGTTTCGAAGTAAATGCCTTCGAACGCGGTTCCGAAATTTTTAATTATGTTGAATCAGTTTCCAAACCCGATGTTATCCTATTGGATATGTGGCTTTCCGGTGAAGACGGAAGAGATATTTGTAAAAGACTGAAAGAAAACGAAATCACCAAGAATATCCCTGTGGTAATAATGTCTGCAAGTCGTGGTCTGGAGCATACTGCAATTCAGTCTGGTGCCAATGCGTTTATCGCAAAACCTTTTGAAATTGACGAAGTGGTAAATAAGTTGAATCAGCTCACGGCATAAAACACTTAAAGAAGTAAATAAAAAAGACAAACCGAGAAGTTTGTCTTTTTTTTATAATTGAATTCAAAATTTAAACGCGTACAACATCAAAATTAAATGAACTTGTAAAATTCATCTGAAAATTTGAATTCAGTCTGTATTTTAATTTCTTTGATATTTCATTTAACAGATTGAAATAATCTGTTCTGTCAGAATCGTCAGTTAGTAAATTTTGGTTATTGATCTTAATTCCCGAATCGTCGAAACGGATAAATTCTAATCCATAGTGGGAATGAAGTTTTTCTAAAAATTTAAGATCTTCTAAAGAGAGTATATTTTCTGACATGGCCGTATGTTTTTGGATTATGTTAACATATTTACAATTATTGTGCCCTTATTATTCCAGAAAATCATAATCTTCACTTTTTTTAACAAAATTAAAATCTCGGCAAATAAAAACGGCAGCCTGAGCTGCCGTTTTCAAAAAACATTTAAATAAAGCTTATTTAAAATCTGTATCTTTAGATTGGTTGATCTGATAAGATTTCACTGTAAAATCTACAGGCATCCCGCCCATGTTCTGCGACATTCTGTATGGAAGTTTTACGCCTGAAACTACTTTGTAATCACCGAAAACAGTAGGCACTGCCATTTCTCCCTGTGGACCTTTCTGCATTTTGGTTTCGCCCAGTTTCATGCCTGTTTTTACACTGTAGTAATAAGTGTTTTTATCTTTCTTTACTACGTACGCATCTTCATTCTCGAATTTTTCAATTCCGGCTAATTTGTAATCTGCGGATTTAGCGAAAATTAATTCTGGGAAAAGTTCCGTTGCATCAGCAAGTTCTTTTTTCGCATCTTCCGGCATTGGGGATTTCTGCCCCTGCATTTCCATATAGCCTTCTTTTCCGTCGAAAACAATTTTCTGGAAGGTGTTGCCCATCATTTTAATTTCCATTTTCATTTTCCCGCCTTTGGCCTGAATCATATTCATATCGAGATCCATACCCTGTACTTTCGCAGAAGCATCCGTGGTGATGGAATTCACTTTCTGTACAGCAGCTAAACCTCCGATTGCATCGATGTATTTGTCAGCAACTGTAGCCAGAGTTACGCCGGCATCCATTTTCTGGGTTGACGGTTTTGCCGCAGGATTTGCTTCAGTGTCATAATATTTTACCGGATAACCTAATTTTTCTAGACCTTCCGCAATATCAGCTGCTTTACCTGCAACGAAAATTCTGCTTTGGTTAGGCATTATCGTACTTTTTACTGCTGCAGAAACATCAGCTGCCGTTACTTTATCTATAGATTTAAGATAATTTGCATAGAAATCTGCAGGCAGATTCTGCACTTTTTCGTTCAGCGCAAATCTCGCGATCGTTTCCGGTCTTTCAAGAGAGCGGATGAAGTCACCCTTCAGTTTCGCTTTAGCATTGGCGAGCTCCTCTGGTGTAACCTTAGAAATTGCATTCAGTTCGTTCATAAATTCTTTTACCGCTTTATCGGTAACTTCATTTCTAACACTGGAATTCGCGGAAAAATTTGGGGAATATTTACTGGCAGTTAATGAGGAATAAGCGCCGTAAGTAAAACCGTTTTTCTCACGAAGATTCATGAAAAGTCTCGCTTCACCGCCGCCGCCTAAAATGTAATTGGCGATCATTGACGAGAAATAATTCGGGTCGCTCATCTTCAGGTTATTGATGTTTCCGACAGAAACCACCGACTGAACCGCGGTAGGAACATCGACAACATTAATCTCTGTTGCAGCAACATTAGTAGCCGGTTCTAACGGACTGAAAGTTGTGCTCGATTTTTTCCAGGCTGAAAATGCTTTTTCAATCATTTTTTTAGCCTCGTTGTATTTCACATCACCAACTACAACAAGATATGCATTGTTCGGAGCGTAATATTTGTTGTACATATTCTGCACATCAGCGAGCTGAATGTTTTTGATGCTTTCCTGAGTTTCAAACTCACCTCTGGAAGTGTTTTTTCCGTAAGTAAGCGCTGTAGAAACACGGTTCGCGATTGAACTTGCATTTTTTTCGTCAGCTTTCAGACCTTCGATCATTCTGTCTTTGGAGTCTTTAACTTCCGTTTCAGAAAATTTAGGGTTAACAATCGCATCCGCCATTAATCCTAAAACCTGCGGAAAATATTTTGAAAGCGTGTTTGCATTGGCTCCGGCTGAAGAGAAGTTTAGATTCGCCCCAAGAAAATCAATTTTCTTGTTAAAATCTTCTTTGCTCATCGAAGTTGTTCCGCTGCCCAACTGATCTGCCATAATTTGGCTCACGCCCACAATTTTACCTTCGTAAACAGGTGGTCTGTCCATAGAAAGGCTCATGTTTACTCTCGGTAATTTATTGTTTTCCACCACCATTACGGTAAGTCCGTTTTTCAGGGTGAAAGTTTTTGGTTTTGCGATGTTGATTGTTGGAGTAGGGCCGGGTTTCGGCATTTCGTCCTTATTGAATTTTTGTGCAGAAAGCATTCCCGAAATTAAAAATGCTGCCGCGATATATTTAAAGTTGTATTTCATGGATTATTTTTTTTCAGGTAAGTAATTAATGATGATTCTTTGGTTTGGGTTAAGGTATTTCTTAGCCGCATTCATAATATCCTGTCTTGAAACAGAACGGTAAATATCGAGCTCTTTATTGATGAGGTTGGTATCGCCCATCAGCACATGATTTGTCGCTAAAGAACCTGCAATGCCCTGAATAGATGAGTTTGAGTTTACAAACTGGTTTTCGTACTGGTTCTGAAGTTTCTGGTAATCTTCTTCAGAAATCAAAGTAGTCTGTAACTTTTTAATTTCTGCATCAATATCATTCTGAAGTGTGTTTTTAGGCGTGGCACTCATTGGAATCGCGAAGAAAGCGAAGATTCCCGCATCTTCCAAACCTTGGTTGAAAGCCTGAACCTGAAGCGCTTTTTTCTCCTGATCTACAAGTTTTTTGTAAAGTACCGATGATTTTCCGTTGCTCAAATAAGAAGACAACATATCAAGGATATAAGCATCTTTTTCTTTGTTCGAAGGTGTTCTGTACGCAAAAACATAGGCCGGAAGCTGAATGTTTTTATCGGTAACCGTTACTTCTTTTTCCTTTGTAATCGGTTCGTCTTTCGGGAAGTTTTTAGGATAAACAGTTCCTTTTGGGATGTCGCCGTAATATTCCATGATCCACTTTTTGGTCTGCTCGGGTTTGATGTCGCCGGCAACGACTAAAGTTGCATTGTTCGGCACATAGAATTTTTTATAAAAGTCCTGAAATTCTGATAGGGTAGCGGCATTCAAATCCTCCATTGAACCGATGGTTGACCAATGATAAGGATGTTTGGTGAACAAATTGTTCTGTACAGCAGTGAAAAGATTTCCGTAAGGCTGGTTATCCATTCTCAGGCGTTTTTCCTCCTTTACTACTTCTCTCTGCGTATCCACACCGATTTGGTTAACGGTGCCGCTTTTCAATCTTTCGCTTTCCATCCACAAACCAAGCTGTTCGTTATTCGACGGGAAAGTTTCATAGTAATAAGTTCTGTCGTTGGTGGTGTTGGCATTGTTGGTTCCACCGTTTGAGGAAACGATTTTGAACCAGTCGCCGCGCTTGATGTTTTTGGTTCCTTCAAAAAGCAAATGCTCGAAAAAGTGAGCCATGCCGGTTCTGCCAACCGCTTCATCTTTAGCACCAACGTGATACATTACACCTGTGGTAACTACAGGAGCGGTGTTGTCCTGATGAAGGATTACGTGCAGCCCGTTAGGAAGATCATATTCCTCGAATTTGATTTGCTGTGCATTAATGATCATTCCCAGGAACGATACAGCAGCAGCAGAAAGGAGTCGTTTTTTCATATTATCTTTAAAATTTATGGTATATGTAGCTAATATAGGATAAAAGTTACAGTTATAATGATTTTAATTTCTCTCGTTTATAGGTTTTTTTCTGTTCTAAGCACTTTAATTTATCTTGTGCACATGTTAAGATTAATTGTTGTATCTTTGCAGTATAATTTATAAGAGGCAACTGCCTTGCTTTATCTACTACCGTTTAGAATCTACTTTTTTTCTTATCAGTTTTCGCTATTTCGCAGCTGCTTTTATACTTTATCACCTGACTTTTTTTTGATTTCTTATGTCGTCCCGGCGCAGGTTAAGATTTTATTTCAGGTTAAATTTAGAGGCTAAAGTGAGCCGAATTGGTTATCAGAAACTTAAATACGATTATAATATATGGCAGATTCTTTCTCAAAAAAAGAAAATTTCAAGAAAAAATTACAGAAACAAAAAGAGAAAACGCTAAAGCGTGAAGAGCGCAAAAGCAACAACAACAAAGGGAAGGCATTAGATGAAATGTTCCTGTATGTTGATGCAAACGGGCAGTTAACAGAAACACCTCCCGGAGAACAAAACCGCGAAGGCATCGACCTGAACGACATTCAGCTTGGCGCAGCGCCAATTGAGGCTGAAGAAACTCTCAAAACAGGAATTGTAACTTTCCTAAGCGATAAAGGGTACGGATTTATTGCAGAAAACGGAACTCAGGAGAATGTTTTCTTCCACGAGAACAACTGTGCACACGCCGTAAAAAAAGGCAACAAGGTCTCTTTCGAAAAAGAGAGATCACCAAAAGGTTTTTCAGCTGTAAACATTCAGCTCGTAAAATAATAACACAAACATAATTAACATCAATACAATGCAAGAAGGCACAGTAAAATTTTTCAACGAAACTAAAGGTTTCGGATTTATCACTCCATCAAACGGAAGCGAAGACATTTTCGTACACGTTTCAGGATTAACAACTAAAATCCGTGAAAACGATTTGGTAAGCTACGAAGTTCAGCAAGGAAACAAAGGACTTAACGCAGTTAATGTAAAGTTAGCGTAAGCTCCCATCTTTATAAAAATTGATATAAAGCTCCGTTATCGGGGCTTTATTTTTGTTTAATTACCGAATTGAAGTTAACTTACACTGAAATCGAAACCGCTTTTGACTTCCGTATATATTTCTTTAAATTTGTTCCCCAAAACTTTTTGCCCAGATGGATTATTTGAAAGGATTAAATGAAGCCCAGTACGAAGCCGTAACCACCTTGGAAGGACCACTGATGGTGCTTGCAGGCGCAGGTTCCGGAAAAACCCGTGTGCTTACCATGCGGATTGCCCATCTTATTACCAATCTTGTAGATCCGTTCAATATTCTGGCGCTAACCTTTACCAATAAGGCTGCTAAAGAAATGAAGGAAAGGATCGCGAAAGTGGTAGGGCAGAGCGAAGCCAGATCGCTCTGGATGGGAACTTTTCACTCCGTATTTGCGCGGATTTTAAGAAGTGAAGCTCATTATCTGGGTTTTCCTTCCAATTTTACGATTTACGATTCTCAGGATTCCCTGAATGTGATTAAAAAAGTTTTAAAAGAACTCAATATTGACGCAGACCTTTATAAACCCAAGAAAGTTCAGGCAAGAATTTCAAATTATAAGAATAATCTCATCACCGTTAAAGCATATTTCAACAATCCCGAACTCATTGAAAATGATGAAAGGGCGAATATGAAGCACATGGGTCTTATTTATCAGAAATATGTAGATGTCTGCTACCGGAACGGATCAATGGATTTTGATGATTTGCTTCTTAGAACAAATGAGTTACTGACCCGTTTCCCGGAGGTTCTGGCGAAATATCAGGACAGGTTCCGCTATATTTTGGTTGATGAGTATCAGGATACCAATCATTCGCAGTATTTAATCGTGAAAGCACTTGCTTCCAAATTCGAAAATATCTGTGTGGTGGGCGACGATGCACAGTCTATTTATTCGTTCCGTGGTGCGAACATTTACAACATCCTTAACTTTAAGAAAGATTATACCGATGCGGTGACTGTTTCTCTCGAACAGAATTACCGTTCAACACAAAATATCGTGAACGCGGCGAATGTGGTGATCTCCAAAAACGTACAGCAGTTTAAGAAAAACGTTTTCAGTGACAATGAAGAAGGAGAAAAAATTAAAGTTTACCGCTCGCTTTCCGATGCTGATGAAGCAAATTTCGTAGCCTCAAATATTTGGGAACTTCATAATTCCCAGCAGAGAAAGTTTACCGATTTTGCAATTCTTTACCGTACCAATTCACAAACAAGAGCATTTGAAGATGCTTTGCGCCGAAAAAACATTCCTTACCGCGTATTTGGCGGACTTTCTTTCTATCAAAGGAAAGAAGTAAAAGATTTGGTGGCTTATCTCCGTTTGCTGATTAATGAAAACGATGGTGAAGCGCTCTCAAGAATCATCAACTTTCCTGCACGTGGAATTGGTGAAACTACCCAAAATAAACTGATTGTTTTTGCAGATTCACAGAATGTAGCGATTAACAATGTTTTAGATAACCTGGGAATGTACGCTCCGCAATTGGGTTTGAATAACGGGGTTTTGACCAAGCTTTCAGATTTCTGGGGAATGATTAAAGCCTTTCAGGTGATGCTGAAAACCGAAAACGCTTACACCGTTGCCATGGAAGTTGCCAAACGCACCGGCCTGATTAAGTTTCTGAAAGACGACCAGAC
>JAANMX010001323.1_pt1 | contig 28596 bp, 23 predicted proteins | sample 7279681 | NCBI WGS metagenome assembly JAANMX01 (sample SAMN14094542, study PRJNA606508) | bioreactor metagenome | isolation source: A lab-scale SPAN reactor treating ammonium-rich wastewater day 351 | place: Ireland: Galway | collected 2018-01-01 | reverse complement strand
GGGTGACGCGTTGGCTGGCCCGGCCGACGATCCGGTGCCAGGCGGCGTTGCCGAAGTCGAAGTTCGCGGCCGGATTGGCCATCAGGTAGATCACCCGAGTGCCGACGGCCGCGATGCCGACCCGGAAGGTGGCCGTCCGCGATTCGTTGATCCGCTGGGTGACCAGGTAGCTGGTCGACTTCAGGTCCTTGCCGGCGGCGTCCGGGGCGGTCACCGCGGTGTCCTTGACCGTTGCGGTGCGGGTCCGCGCGCCGCAGTCGGCGAAGCTGTCGTCGAGCTTCTCGACCGTCTCGCGCGCATCGGAGGCCTTGGCGAAGGTGTAGACGACCTCGTCGATGCCGAAGCCCCGGGGCGCCTTCGCGTCGTTGGTGAGCACATAGATGCGGTGGGCGGCGCTGGTCGAGTCGGGCAGCTTGGCCAGGTCGACGTTCTCGCACTGGCTGCCGGACAGCATCGGTGCCGCCGGCGCGGTCGCCGTCCAGGTGCCCGCGCCGAGGTTCACCCGGGGCAGGTCGACCAGGGCCAGCCAGCCGGGGGTCTCGGCCGCCGGCGGCGTGGTCGCCACCACCTTCGGGGTGGCCGGGCAGACTCCGGACGCCGGGCCGCACTGCCGGCTCTGCGACGGCGTGGACGCGGTGACCAGGCCGGACGCCGAGGGCCGCTCGTCGGCGCCGCGGGGCACGGCGCCGTCCACCAGCGAGACGAAACGGCCGGTGCGGGTGAGCAGCAGGGTGTGCTGGGTGCCGTCGATCAGCTGCACGGTGATCGCCGTCGCCGAATCGGCCAGCCCGGTGACGCGGGAGGCACCCTGGACGAGCGCGTCCTTGCACGATCCGGCCTGGGCGACGAAGGCGTCGAAGGCGGTGCCGGCCGAGGCGGCGTCCGGCCATGCCTGGACGAACTGCAGCAGCGTGCCGCCGCCCTTGTTCGCGTTGAACAGCCGGCTCAGCTCGCTTTCGGGGGCCGACCCGCCGGTGGTGGCCAGGTCGACGCACGACGGCTGCGGCGGGATGCCGGTGGTGGCCGCGGCGGGATCCTGCGCGGACCAGGTGGTCTTCTTCAGCAGCTTCGCCAGGTCGGCGTCCGCGATCAGCTGGGTGTCGGCCAGCGCCGCGACCGGGCTCGGCGTCACGCTCTCGCTCGGGCTCGCCGGGACGCCGGCCGGCGGGGTGGCGGTGGTTCCGGGACGCTGGGCGCCGAACCACACCATCAGGCCGATCACCAGCACCGCGGCCACGCCGCCGATCACCCAGGCCATGGTGCGTCGCCGGCCGTCGGGGACGGTGGCGGTGCCCGCCTCGGAGCCGGCGCCGGCTGCCACGGCCGTGGGTTCCGGATCCCGGGCGGGCCGCCCCGCGCCGGCGCGGGGCCGGGGGGCCTCGATCGGCGAGAACGGCGGGGAGGAGACGCTGACGGCGGAGCGTCGCGGGGCGGGGCTGACCCAGTCGTCGGCCAGGTCCTCGGCCGAGAACCGGCGTCCGGCGGCCGGCGGCTGGATCGACTCGGGCATGGCCGGGGCCGGCGGCGGGATCGGCGTGCTGACCTCCGGCTGGTCCGGCGCCGCGACGTCCGCGTCTTCGGTGTCGGTGTCCTTCGCCGTGGACGGCTCGGCGAGCGCCCAGGCCCGCGAGGGCTGCTCCGCCCCGGCCTCGTCGCCGCTGCCGGTGTCCCGGTCGGCTTCGTCGCCGGACGGTTCGAGGGCCCTGCGCGGCCTTGCCGGATCGGTCTCGCTCATCTGGTCCTCGTCGTCGGAAGCGTTCGTGACCCGGCCGAGTTTAGTGCGGCTGGGCGTGTCCGGCCCACGGCCGCCGTGCGGCTCGGCGACGATGGGGAATCATGCCGACTCGTTCCGAACGTCGCCGCTCCCGCGTCCGCTTGACGGTGGCGGAGGTGAACGCCCCCGAGCAGGCCGCCGCGGCACCGGAATTCCCGCTGATCCCGGTCGCGCTGGCCGCCGGCGTGGCGTCCGCGATCGCCGGCTGGCTGCTGGTCGCCGGGCTGGTGATGACCGCGTGGTTCACCGCGATGGCGATGCCCGTGCCGGCCGCGCTCGGATTCGCGGCACAGTTCTGGCTCGCCGGTCACGGGGCGGGGGCCACGGTCGGCGGCGTGCTGGTCACCCTGACCCCGCTCGGGCTGACCGTGCTGTTCGTGCTGCTGGCCCGGACGGTGACCTCCCTGGTGCTGCGCGCCACCGCGCGCGAGCACCTCGACGGACGCGGTGCACCGACCGCCTGGGGCCTGGCCACCGCGGGGTATGCGCTGACCGCCACGGTGATCGCGGGCGCCTCCGGCGCCGGCCCCCGGGCCGGCTGGGCGCTGCTCGGCGGCGCCGTCGTCGGCGGCCTGGGCGCCGGTTGGTCGCTGGCCGGACGGCTCCGCGTCCTCCTGGTGACGCCGGCCCCGCTGCGCGGCATTGGGCGCGCCGTGCTGGCCGGTGTCGCCACGATCACCGCGATCGCCGCGGCGGTGCTGGTGCTGGCCCTGCTGCTCGCCAGCCGGCGGATCGGGATGATCGAGGACGCCCTCGCCCCGGATGCCGTCGGCACCTGGCTGCTGGTCGTGCTGCAACTGCTCTACCTGCCGAACCTGCTCGCCTGGACCGCCAGCTGGGCGCTCGGCGCCGGGTTCGGTGTCGGTGTCGGCTCGTTGGTCTCGCCGATGCTGACCACCGCCGGCATGCTGCCGGCCGTCCCGGCCCTCGGCGCGGTGCCCGAGCCGGGCGCCGGCGGGCCGTGGAGCTACGCCTGGCTGCTCAGCGGCGTCCTGGCCGGGGCGGCGGCGGGCTGGGTGGCCGCCGCGGCGCCCCGTCCGGAGCGCCGCAGCCTGACGCTGTGGCTGGCCCGCGGCGCCGGTTCGGGCCTCGGCACCGCCGTGATCGTGATCGCGGTCGCCGCGCTCTCCCGCGGCGATCTCGGCGCCGGCCGGCTCACCGGCATGGGGCCGGTGTTGCTCAACCTGCTCTGGCTGGCGCCGGCGCCGATGCTGGTCGGCGGTGCCGCCGCGGCGTTGATCCACTGGTTCGCCCGCGGACGCCACCTTCCCGCGGTCTCCGCCGAGGACAGCACCGAACTGATCGACCTGCCCACCGAGTCGCTGGAGACCGAGACGGTGGTCCTGGGCCGCGACTGAACGACGCCGTCCCGGGTGTCTGCCCGCGGATGCGCGGACGTCCTCGGCCGCCGGTGGCGGGCGTTAGGCTGCCACCCATGGCCTTCCGCATCGCCGTGCTGATCTCCGGCACCGGCAGTCTGCTGCAAGCCCTGCTGGACGCGCAGGCCGCCGGCGAGTTGCGGGCCGAGGTGGTGCTGGTCGGCTCCGACAACGCTGCCGCCGAGGGGCTGCGGCGAGCCGCCGCGGCCGGCGTCCCCGGCTTCGTCCACCCCTTCGTCAAGGGGGGAGACCGGGCCGCCTGGGACGCCGAACTGACCGAGCTGGTCACCGCGCACGACATCGACCTGGTGGTCCTGGCCGGCTTCATGAAGCTGGTCGGGCCGGTCTTCCTGGCCCGTTTCGGGGGCCGGACGATCAACACCCACCCGGCGCTGCTGCCCAGCTTCCCCGGCATGCACGGCCCGCGCGACGCCCTCGAGCACGGCGTCAAGGTGACCGGAACGACCGTCTTCGAGGTGGACGCCGGGGTCGACACCGGCCGCATTCTGGCCCAGGAGCCGGTCCGGGTGCTGCCCGGCGACACGGTCGAATCGCTCCACGAACGCATCAAGGTGGCCGAGCGGGTGCTGCTCGTCCACACCGTCAACGAACTGGCCTCCAACGAACGGGCCTCCAAGGGGGACGCATGACCGACCGGCTGCCCATTCGCCGCGCCCTGCTCTCGGTGTACGACAAGTCGGGGCTGGTCGAGCTCGGCCGGGCGCTCGCCGACGCCGGCGTCGAGATCGTGTCCACCGGTTCGACCGCCCGGACACTGACCGACGCGGGCGTCCCGGTGACCCCGGTCGAGTCGGTGACCGGCTTCGCCGAGTGCCTGGACGGCCGGGTGAAGACCCTGCATCCGCACATCCACGCCGGCCTGCTGGCCGACCTGCGGCTGGAGTCGCACCGCGCCCAGCTGGCCGAGCTGGGCATCGAGCCGTTCCAGTTGGTGGTGAGCAATCTGTACCCGTTCACCGAGACCGTCGCCTCCGGCGCGAGCCCCGACGAGTGCGTCGAGCAGATCGACATCGGCGGGCCCAGCATGGTGCGGGCCGCGGCCAAGAACCACCCCAGCGTGGCGATCGTCACCTCACCCGAGCAGTACCCGTGCCTGGTGGACGCCCTGGCCGCGGGCGGGTTCACGCCGTCCGAGCGGCGGGCGCTGGCCACCGTCGCGTTCCGGCACACCGCCGCCTACGACATCGCGGTGGCGTCCTGGATGGGCGAGCAGACCAACCCGGGGGCGTGGCCGTCCTGGATCGGTGGCGTCTGGCACAAGGTCGGCGGGCTGCGCTACGGCGAGAACTCCCACCAGCAGGCGGCGCTGTACCGCTACCCGGGCGGCCCGTCCGGCATCACCGGCGCCGAGCAGCTGCACGGCAAGGAGATGAGCTACAACAACTACACCGACGGCGACGCCGCCTACCGGGCCGCCTACGACTTCGCCGAGCCGGCGGTGGCGATCATCAAGCACGCCAACCCGTGCGGGATCGCGGTCGGCGCCGACATCGCGCAGGCGCACCGCAGGGCGCACGCCTGCGACCCGGTGAGCGCCTTCGGCGGCGTGATCGCCACGAACCGCCCGGTGTCGGTGGAGTTGGCCGAGCAGATCGCCGAGATCTTCACCGAGGTGGTGATCGCACCGTCGTACGACGATGGTGCGCTCGAGGTGCTGAGCCGGAAGAAGAACATCCGGCTGCTGCAGGCGGCGCCCTATGAGCATCGGGAGCGTCAGTTGCAGACCATCTCGGGCGGTGCGCTGCTGCAGCAGCCCGACCGGATCGACGCACCCGGCGACGACCCCGCGAACTGGACGCTGGCCGCCGGTGAGCCGGCCGACGCGGCCACCCTGGCCGACCTGGCCTTCGCCTGGCGGGCCTGCCGGGCGGTCAAGAGCAACGCCATCCTGCTGGCCGCCGACGGCGCCTCGGTCGGGGTCGGCATGGGCCAGGTGAACCGGGTCGACTCCTGCCGGCTGGCCGTCGAGCGGGCCGGCGACCGCGCCGCCGGGTCGGTGGCGGCGTCCGACGCCTTCTTCCCGTTCGCCGATGGCCCCGGCATCCTGATCGCGGCCGGCGTCCGGGCGATCGTCCAGCCGGGCGGCTCGGTGCGGGACGCCGAGACCATCGAGGCCGCGCGGGCGGCCGGCGTCACCATGTACTTCACCGGCACCCGGCACTTCTTCCACTGAGCCGCGACGCCGGCGTGGCACGATCGTCCCCATGACTGCGCCCGACCGCCCGCCGAAGAGCTTCCCGCAGCAGGTGCTCGGGCAGTGGCCGCTGGCCTGCGTGCTGCTCGGGGTGTTCGCCGGGCTGGCGGTGGTGGCGACCAGTCACTGGCGCACCGGCACCACCCTGATCGGGGCCTCGATCATCATGGGCGGGCTGTTCCGGCTGCTGCCCAACCGCCGGGTCGGGCTGCTCGCCGTCCGCAGCAAGCTGCTGGACACCGTGGTGCTGCTCGGGGTCGGGATCGGGATCGCCGTGCTGGCCTGGGCCGTGCCGGCGCTCCGGAACTGAGCGACGTTCTGCCTGTGATCTCGTGCCCCACAGTTCTGGCGCCCGTGCCTGACTCGGTGTGTACCGCAGCGCTCGAAATCCGGACGGCGGAGCGGGACAGCGCCATCATCGAAGCGGCCCGCGCGCTCGGCTGCGCCGAACTCATCTCCGAGGATCTCGGGGACGGCCAGGACTACGACGGCGTAGTGGTGACCAAATTCGTTCCGCTGACGGATTCCGGACGTGCCGAGGAAGCGTCACCGACGCCGCCCCCGTCGCTGGTCGAGCTCGTCGAAACCTCCCTGTCAGGGGTGTGTCCTCAGGGGTCTCGACGAGCTCGACCAACCGGCAGCGGCTGCCTTCACGTGCGCTCGTACAGGAATTGCTCGGACGTCGCGGCGTCCTCGTCGGCGACCCGGGTCGCCTCGCGGCCGCGCAGGTCGACCCGGCGGATCTTGCCCGAGATGGTCTTCGGCAGCTCGTCGACGAACTCGATGATGCGCACCAGCTGATAGCCCGACAGGTTCGCCCTGGCATGCTCGAAGATCGACCTGGCCGTCGCCGCGGACGCCTCGACGCCGGCCGCCAGGGTGAGGAACGCCTTCGGGACGGCGAGCCGGACGGGGTGCGGGCTGGGCACCACCGCCGCCTCGGCCACCGCCGGGTGCTCCAGCAGCACCGACTCGAGCTCGAACGGGCTGATCTTGTAGTCGGACGCCTTGAACACGTCGTCGGCGCGGCCCACGTAGGTGAGGTAGCCGTCGGCGTCCCGGCTGGCGATGTCGCCGGAGTGGTAGTAGCCGTTGCGCATCGCCTCGGCGGTGTACTCGGCGTCGCCGGCATACCCGTCCATCAGGGCCAGGGGGCGTCGCGCCAGGTCGAGGCAGATCTCACCCTCGTCCTGCCCGGGCTCGCCGGTCACCGGGTCGAGCAACTCGACGTTGTAACCGGGAAGTGGACGCCCCATCGAGCCGTCCTTGACCGGTTGCCCGGGGGAGTTGCCCACCCAGCAGGTGGTCTCGGTCTGCCCGAAGCCGTCCCGGATGGTCGAGCCCCAGGCCGCCCGGACCTGGGCGATCACCTCCGGATTGAGCGGCTCGCCGGCACCGACCAGCTCGCGCGGCGGGTTGTGCAGCTGGGTCAGGTCGGCCTGGATCAGCATCCGCCACACCGTAGGCGGGGCGCAGAAGGTGGTGACCTGATGGGCGTCCATCACCCGCATCAGGGCGGCGGCGTCGAAGCGCGCGTAGTTGAAGATGAACACGGTCGCCTGGGCCAGGAACGGCGAGAAGAAGTTGCTCCAGGCGTGCTTGCCCCAGCCGGGGGAGGAGATGTTCAGGTGCACGTCGCCCGAGCGGACGCCGAGCCACCACATCGTCGACAGATGCCCGACCGGGTAGGACACCTGGGTGTGCCGGACCAGTTTCGGCCGGGCGGTGGTGCCCGAGGTGAAGTACAGCAGGCAGGTGTCGGCGGCCGGGGTGGGGCCTTTCGGGGTGAAGGACGCCGGGCCGCCGTCCGAATCGGAGAACGAGACCCAGCCGGGCACCGGATCGCCGACCCCGATCCGGACCACCTCGGCCGGCAGGGCTTCGAATCGATCGGCGAGCGCCGACGGCGCGATGGTGAAGCGGGCGTCCGCGGTGGCCACCCGGAACTCCAACTCACCGGCGGTCAGCAGCGTCGAGGTCGGGATCGCGACCGCGCCGACCTTCAGCAGCCCGAACAGGATCTCCCACAGCTCGATCGTGTTGTTCAGCATCACGATCATCGCGTCGCCGCGGCGGACGCCCAGCCCGGTCAGCCAGGCGGCCACCTGGTCGGAACGCCGGGAGAGTTCGCCGTAGCTGGTGGTCCGGACGTTCAGGTCGGCGTCCACGATGGTGACCGCCGGACGGTCGGGGTGCTCGCCGGCCACCACGTCGAACCAGTCCAGCGCGAAGTTGAACGCGGCCGGTTCGGGCCAGCGGAAGCCGGCGACCGCGCTGTCGTAGTCGGTGGCGTGGGCGAACAGGAAGTCGCGGGCCGCGCGGACGGCGTCCGTGGCGGCGGTGGCGGGGCGTCCGATCTGGGGCATGGCGCTATCCAACCACCGCCATGCCCCCGGCGACCCCTGGGAACTCAGATCAGGCCGAGTTCGGTGACCGCCTTGGCCTCGTCCTGCAGTTCGGCGACCGAGGCGTCGATCCGGCCGCGGCTGAAGTCGTCGATCTCCAGCCCCTGGACGATGCTGTACGCCCCGTCGGCGGTGGTGCAGGGGAACGAGGAGATGATGCCCTGGGGGACGCCGTAGGAGCCGTCGGACGGCACCGCCATCGACACCCAGTCGCCGTCCGGGGTGCCGCTGACCCAGTCGCGCATGTGCTCGATGGTCGCGTTCGCCGCGGACGCCGCCGAGGACGAGCCGCGGGCCGCGATGATCGCCGCGCCGCGCTTGGCGACGGTCGGGATGAAGTCGTTCTCGATCCAGGCCTGGTCGTTCACCAGTTCGGCGGCGTTGGTGCCGTTGACCTCGGCGTGGAACAGGTCGGGGTACTGAGTGGCGGAGTGGTTGCCCCAGATCGTCATCTTCTTCACGCCGGTCACACCGACGCCTGCCTTGGCGGCCAGCTGGCTGATCGCCCGGTTGTGGTCGAGCCGGGTGAGCGCGTTGAACCGCTCGGCGGGGATGTCGGGGGCGTTCCTCATGGCGATCAGAGCGTTGGTGTTGGCCGGGTTGCCGGTGATCAGCACCTTGATGTCGTCGGCGGCAACGTCGTTGAGCGCCTTGCCCTGCGCGGTGAAGATGGCGCCGTTGGCGCTTAGCAGGTCGCCGCGCTCCATGCCGGCGGTGCGCGGCCGGGCGCCGACCAGCATGGCCAGGTTTACCCCGTCGAAGACCTTGCTCGGGTCGTCACCGATCTCGACCTTCGCCAGGTTCGGGAAGGCGCAGTCGTCCAGTTCCATCACGACACCCTCGAGCGCCTTCAGGGCCGGGGTGATCTCCAGCAGCCGCAGCTCGACGGGCCGGTCGGCGCCGAGCAGGGCGCCGCTGGCGATACGGAACAGCAGGCTGTAGCAGATCTGGCCGGCCGCGCCGGTCACGGCGACCTTGACGGGTGTGCTCACGGTGGTTCTCCTCAACGACGAGTGGTGACGGATTTCACGCTATCAGCGCCCGCGCCCGGCGTCCGGCGGTCCGTCGCGTGGGCTCGCTGGATAGGCTCCGGGCGTGCGTTTGCTGCTGGCCCGACATGCCCGAACCGCCTCCAACGTGGCCGCCCTGCTGGACACGGCGCCGCCCGGGCCCGAGCTGGATCTGGTCGGACGGGCGCAGGCAGTCGCGCTGGCCGAACGCCTCGCCGGGCAGCGGGTGGAGGCGGTGTACAGCTCCGACCTGGTGCGCGCCGTGCAGACCGGCGCGCCCGCCGTCCGTACGTTCGCGGTGCCGCACCGGGAACTCCCGGAGCTGCGTGAGATCGGGGCCGGCGAGGACGAGATGTCGCCCGATCTGCAGCGCTATGTGACCGCGCTGCGCTCCTGGGGCGAGGGCGACCACCGCGTCCGGATTCCGGGCGGCGAGGACGGAATCGAGTTCCTGGAGCGCTTCGGCGCCGGCGTCCGGGGCATCGCGGAGGCCGGCCACGAGACCGTCCTGGTGATCAGCCACGGGGCCGCGATCCGCACCTGGTCCGGCTTCGTGATGCCCCGCGTCCACGTCGAACTGGGTGCCCGCGGGTTGCCGAACACCACCGTGATCGTCGCCGACGGCGACCCGGACGCGGGCTGGACGCTGCGCGGGATCGACTTCCCCGCGGCGGATCCGGAGGACGGGTTCGCCGTGATCCGGTGAGCGGCCGCGCGGCCCGCTCGACCGGCTGAGCGGGCTCACCCTCTAGTGGTTGTCGGCGGCATGAGTTAGGTTGCCACGGGGAACATCGAAGGGAGCCGTCGTGCAACGTCGCAGGAGTCTCGCCCTATTGGTCGTCCTGGCACTGCTGCTGGGCTGGTTCACCGGCGCACCGCAGGCCCGCGCCGAGGAGCGCACGGTCACCCTGGTGGGTGATCTGCAGAGCGAGTTGGGTTGTTCCGACGATTGGCAGCCGGTCTGCACCGCGACCGACCTGGCCGGGAAGGGCAACCGGTTCAGCCGGGTGTTCACCATTCCGGCCGGCGAGTGGCAGCTGAAGGTGGCGATCAACCACTCCTGGGACGAGAGCTACGGTGCCGACGGCGGCTCCGCGAACATCCCGCTGGCGCTGACCAAGCCGGCCAAGCTGCTGTTCAGCTATGACGACACCAGCCACCTGATCACCATCAAGCCGGTCGATCTGCCGGGCTCGACGACCGCGGCCGACCGCAGGCTGGCCGTCGGGTCGCTGCGCGAGGCGCTCACCCGCGAGCGGTTCTACTTCCTGATGGCCGACCGGTTCGCCAACGGCGACAAGTCCAACGATGCCGGCGGCCTGGTCGGCGGCCGGCTGGAGACCGGCCTCGACCCGACCGACAGCGGCTTCTACCACGGTGGCGACCTGAAGGGCGTCACCGCCAGGCTCGACTACATCAAGGGTCTCGGGACGACGGCGATCTGGCTGACCCCATCGTTCAAGAACAACCCCGTCCAGGGCTCCGGTGACGACGTCAGCGCCGGCTATCACGGCTACTGGATCACCGATTTCACCCAGATCGACCCGCACCTGGGCACCAACGCCGACATGAAGAACCTGATCGCCAAGGCGCACGCCAAGGGCATGAAGGTCTTCTTCGACATCATCACCAATCACACCGCCGACATCATCGATTACACCAAGCCGGGCGACTACGGCTACATCTCCAAGGAGGCCTCGCCGTACACGACGGCGGGCGGCCAGGAGTTCGACGACCGCGACTACGCCGGCAAGGACACCTTCCCGACCCTCGATCCCGACACCTCGTTCCCGTACGTACCGAAGTTCCGCAGCGAGGCGGACAAGACGGTCAAGGTGCCGGCCTGGCTGAATGATCCGACGCTCTACCACAACCGCGGCAACTCGACGTTCGCGGGGGAGTCGTCCACCTACGGCGACTTCGTCGGTCTGGACGACCTGTTCACCGAAAACCACGAGGTCGTCGACGGGATGACGAAGATCTACCAGACCTGGGCCGACTTCGGCATCGACGGCTTCCGGATCGACACCGTCAAGCACGTCAACACCGAGTTCTGGCAGAAGTTCGCGCCTGACGTCCTGAACCATGCGAAGGCATCCGGCAACGACGACTTCTTCATGTTCGGCGAGGTCTACGACTCCTCGCCCACCTTCACCAGCCAGTACACGACGGCCGGAAAGCTCCAGGCGACCCTCGACTTCGGCTTCCAGAACGCGGCGCTCGGCTTCGCGCAGGGCAAGGCCACCACGGGTCTGCGCGATCTGTACGCCGGCGACGACTGGTACACCGACGCCGACAGCAACGCCTACCAGCTGCCGACCTTCACGGGCAACCACGACATGGGCCGGATGGCGATGATGCTGCGCTCGTCCGGCGTGAGCTCGGCCGAGACGCTGACCCGGCTGAAGCTGGCCAATGCCCTGATGTACCTCACCCGCGGGCAGCCGGTGGTGTACTACGGCGACGAGCAGGGTTTCGCCGGCAGCGGCGGCGACAAGGCCGCCCGGCAGGACATGTTCGCCACCAAGGTGCCGGCGTTCGCGAAGGAAGAGGTGATCGGCGGGAAGGCCGGGTCGCGCGAGCGGTACGACACCTCCGCGCCGCTGTACCGGCAGATCGCCCAACTCGCCAAGCTGCGCGCCCAGCACCGGGCGCTCTCCGACGGCGCCCAGGTGCACCGCTACGCCTCGGCCGAGGCCGGCATCTTCGCGGTCAGCCGCATCGACAAGGGGTCGCGGCGGGAATACCTGGTGGTGACCAACAACTCGGACAAGGCCGCCTCCGCCACCTTCGCCACCTACTCGCCCAACACCCGCTTCGGTGAACTGCTCGGCTCCGGCGGCAGCGTCCGCTCCGATCGGGCCGGACGGGTGACCGTGCGGGTGCCCGCGCTCGGCGTGCGGGTGTTCCGGGCCAACGACCCGATGCCGCGGACGTCGGCGGCCCCGGTCATCCTGCCGATGACCCCGAAGGCGGGCGGCACCGTCGGCGGACGGGCCGAACTGTCGGTCGCGCTGGCCGACACCAGCCGATTCGCCGAGGTCAGCTTCTACTACCGGCCGGCCGGCACCAAGACCTGGAAGCTGATCGGCACCGACGACAACCCGCGGTACCGGGTCTACCAGGACGTCTCGGCGCTGCCGAAGGGCTCCCTGCTGGAGTACCGGATCGTGGCCAAGGACCTGTCCGGACGCTATTCGGCGACCTCCACCTGGGCCTTCGTGGGCGACCCGGGAGGGTCGTCCGGGCCCAGCACGATCAACTACGACCCGCCCGAGAACCAGCCCGATTCGGTATCGGTGCCGGGCTCGTTCAACGCGGCGGTCGGCTGTTCCGCCGACTGGATGCCCGACTGCGACCAGGTGCAGCTCGTGCTGGACGACGAGGACAAGATCTGGAAGCGCAGCCTCACCGTCGCGGCCGGCGACTACGACTACAAGGCGGCCGTCAACAAGAGCTGGGACGAGAACTACGGTGCCGGCGGTGCCCGCAACGGGTCGAACATCAACGTCAAACCCACCGGCGGAAGGGTCGACTTCTACTACGACCATGCCAGTCACTGGGTGACCAGCAGCGCCCAGGGGCCGATCCTGACCGCGCCCGGAAGCTTCCAGAGCGAACTGGGCTGCTCGGCCGACTGGACGCCGGACTGCATGCGGCCCTGGTTGCAGGACCTGGACGGCGACGGCACCTACACCTGGGCATCGGTGAAGATCCCGCAGGGCAGCTACGAGTTCAAGGTGGCGCACGGACTGGGCTGGGACGAGTCCTATCCCGCCGACAACGTCACGCTGACCGTGCCGGCCGACGGCATGCTGGTGACCATCAACTACGCGCTGGCCAGCCATCAGGTGTCGGTGTCGGTCACCCAGGCCAGCGCCACGCCCGACCTGACGGTCGCGCGGGCGGTGCTGGTGCGTGACGACCTGATCGCCTACCCGGCCAACGCCGTGCCCTACGGCGCCGACCCGGCCACGTTCTCCTGGCGGCTGCACTTCTCGGCCAAGGGCGGCCTCGCCCTGGACGCCGAGGCCGTCACCGGCGGCGAGGTGGTGAGCCTGACCCGCGACCGCAGGGGCCTGCCCGCCAGCGTCCGGACCGCCCATCCCGAGCTGGCCGACGCGATCGCGTTGCGGGTCGACCCGGCGACCGCCGGCCGGATGAGACGGATCATGGCCGGCCAGGTCGCGGTGGCCATGTACGACGATCAGGGCCGGCTGGTGGACGCCACCGGGCTGAAGAGGCCGTAGCCGATCGGCATTAGGCTGACGCCATGACGGCGTACCACGCGGAGGCGTCCGACACCGACGGCAAGGAGATCCTCACCTGGGAGGGCTTCGGTCGAGCCAGCCGCGAGTTGGCCGAGTCGGTCGCCCGCAGCGGCTTCCGTCCCGATGTGATCGTCTCGGTCGCCCGTGGCGGACTGATCGTCGGCGGCGGGCTCGCCTACGCCCTCGGCGTGAAGCTCGCCGACGCCATGAACGTCGAGTTCTACACCGACGTCGCCGAGACGCTGCCCGATCCGGTGCTGCTGGCGCCGCTGCTCGACATCGACAGCATCGCCGGACGCCGGGTGCTGGTGGCCGACGACGTCGCCGACTCGGGACGCACCCTGCAGTTGGTGATGGACATCCTGTTGGCGCACGGCGCCGAGGTGCGCACCGCGGTGCTGTACACCAAGCCCACCTCGATCTACCGGGTCGACTTCGCCTGGAAGACCACCGCCGACTGGATCGTCTTCCCCTGGTCGGCGCTGCCCCCGGTCGGCTCCGCGTCGACGACGGACGCCGGCGCGGGCAGCCGATGATCACGCTGGGCGCCGAGCGGGAACTGCTGGAGGCGATGCTCGACGACGGCCGCACCGAGCTGGTGCGCTGCGTGCAGGGGCTGTCCGACGCGGACGCCAGGCGGCGGCTGGTTCGGTCGCTGACCACACCGTTGGGCCTGTTGACCCACGCCGCGGCCGCCGAGCGGTCCTGGTTCCAGCGGCGGCTGGCGGAACTGCCGGCGTCCGAACGCGACGGCTACGCCTACGGCGACGACGCCAGCTTCACCTACGACGACGATCTGACGGTGGCCGAGGCGATCGAGGACTTCGAGCGTGCCTGTGCGCGCAGCCGGACGATCGCGACCGGATTCGACCTCGACCGGCAGGTTCACCACGAGCGCATCGGGACCGTGTCGCTGCGCTGGATCTACCTGCACATGATCCGGGAGCTGGCCCGGCATGCGGGCCACGCCGACATCCTCCGCGAGCAGATCGACGGGCGGACGATGACCGGAGCGCAGTATGGGGTGCCGCCGCGGACCGAGTAGGGCCTTCCGGCGCCGGGAAGGATCAGCCGGCCGGTTTCGGGACCGGCCGCGATCGGGGAGGTCGGCCGTCAGCGGAAGATCACGGTGCGCTGGCCGTCGGCCATGATGCGGTGCTCGGCGAACAGCTTCACGGCGTCGGTGAGGGTGCGGGCTTCCTGCTCCTGGCCGATCGCGACCAGTTCCGGCACCCCGATCGAGTGATCCACCCGGCGCACGTTCTGCTCGATGATCGGGCCCTCGTCCAGGTCGGCGGTGACGAAGTGTGCCGTCGCGCCGATCAGTTTCACGCCGCGGCTGTGCGCCTGCCGGTAGGGGTTGGCGCCCTTGAAGCCGGGAAGGAACGAGTGGTGGATGTTGATCGCCCGCCCGGCCAGCCGCCCGCACAGCTCCGGCGAGAGGATCTGCATGTAGCGGGCCAGTACCACCAGCTCGATGTCGTGCTGCTCGACCGCCTCGAGGATGCGGGCCTCGAATGCGGCCTTGGTATCGGGCAGCACCACGTGCTCCTCGAAGGGGACGCCGTAGAAGTTGGCCAGGTCGCGCAGGTCGGGGTGGTTGGAGAGGATCAGCGGAATCTCGATCTGCAGGTAGCCGGACCGGGCCCGGAACAGCAGATCGTTGAGGCAGTGCCCCATCCGGGACGCCAGGATCAGCGTGCGGCGGGGCCGTCCGACGTAGTCGAGGACCCATTCGGCACCCAGCGAGTTGGCGATCGGGGTGATGGCGTGCTCAAACACCGAGCGATCGAACCCCGACTGCACCTGCACCCGCATGAAGAACCGGTCCGACTCCGGCGAGCTGAACTGCTGCAGCTCGGTGATGTTGCCGTACGCCTGGGCGATGGCTCCGGTGACGGCATGGACGATGCCGGGCCGGTCGTCACAGGCCAGGGTCAGCAACCAATGGGTGGAGTCGATCACCGCGCAAGGGTAGCGGGAGCGCCCGGGTGAGCCGTAATGAACCATCCCGTGGCGGTGGACGCCACGGCCACGTCCCGGCTGAGATCCCGGCGTTCGCCGGGATGACGGGGCTTCGGGTGGACGGCACGGCGATGGCTGGGCTGAGGTCCCGGCGTTCGCCGGGATGACGAACCCCTCAGGCGGACGCCACGCGGGACCGTCATCCCGGGCTTGCCCCGGGATCTCGTCCGGCTCGACGGATCGCGGTCAGAGGGCGGCGATCGCGGCGTTCAGGGTCTGCGAGGGACGCATCACGGCCGCGGTCAGGGCGTCGTCGGGGCGGTAGTAGCCGCCGAGATCGGCCGGGGAACCCTGCACCGCGAGCAACTCGGCGTTGATCGTCGCCTCCTGCTCACGCAGCGTCGTGGCGAGCGGCGCGAACCTCTCGGCCAGGGCCGGGTCGGCGGTCTGCGCGGCCAACTCCTCGGCCCAGAACAGCGCGAGGTAGAAGTGACTGCCGCGGTTGTCGATGGTGCCCAGCCGGCGGCCCGGCGACTTGTTCTCGTTCAGGAACGTGCCGGTCGCCCGGTCGAGGGTCTCGCCCAGCACCGTGGCGGAGGCGTTGCCGGTGACCTCGGCGTACTTCGCGAAGCTCTCGGCCAGGGCCAGGAACTCACCGAGGCTGTCCCAGCGCAGGTAGTTCTCCTTGAGCAGCTGCTGGACGTGCTTGGGCGCCGACCCGCCCGCGCCGGTCTCGAACAACCCGCCGCCGTTGATCAGCGGAACCACCGACAGCATCTTGGCCGACGTGCCGACCTCGAGGATCGGGAACAGGTCGGTGTTGTAGTCGCGCAGCACGTTGCCGGTCACCGAGATCGTGTTCTCACCCCGTCGGATGCGTTCGACGGACACCGTGGTGGCGTCCACCGGAGAGGCGATGGAGATGTCCAGTCCGGTGACGTCGCCGACGAGCTCCGGGTCGCGCAGATAGGTCTCGACCTTGGCGATCAGGTTGCGGTCGTGGGCGCGGGTGTCGTCGAGCCAGAAGATGGCCGGATCACCGGTGGCGCGGGCCCGGGTGACGGCCAGCTTCACCCAGTCGCGGATCGGGACGTCCTTGGTCTGGCAGGCGCGCCAGATGTCGCCCGGCTGCACCGCGTGCTCGATCAGGACGTCCCCGGCGGTGTTCACCACCCGCACCGTGCCGGCCCGACCGATCTCGAAGGTCTTGTCGTGGGAGCCGTACTCCTCGGCCGCCTGGGCCATCAGCCCGACGTTGGCCACCGACCCCATCGTCGCCGGGTCGTAGGCGCCGTGGGCGCGGCAGTCGTCGATGACGGCCTGGTAGATGCCGGCATACGACGAGTCGGGGATCACCGCCAGGGTGTCGGCCTCCTTGCCGTCCGGTCCCCACATGTGGCCGCCGATCCGGATCATCGCTGGCATGGACGCGTCGACGATCACGTCGGAGGGCACGTGCAGGTTGGTGATGCCACGGTCGGAGTCGACCATCGCCAGCGCCGGCCCGTCGGCCAGTTCTTGGTCGAACGACGCCCTGATCGCGGCGCCGTCGGGCAGCGCGTCCAGTCCGGCGAGGATGCCGCCCAACCCGTTGTTGGGGCTCAGCCCGGCCGCGGCCAGCGCGTCGCCGTACGTCTGGAAGGTCGCGGGGAAGAACGCCCGCACCACGTGCCCGAAGATGATCGGGTCGGAGACCTTCATCATGGTGGCCTTGAGGTGCACCGAGAACAGCACGCCGGCGGCCTTGGCGCGGGCGACCTGCTCGGTCAGGAAGCGGTCCAGCGCCTCGGCCCGCATCACGGTGGCGTCGACGACCTCGCCGGCCAGCACCGGCAGGGCCTCCTTGAGGACGATCGTGTCGCCGCCGTCGGCCGGCACCAGCTCGATGCGCAGCACGTCGTCGGACGCGAGCACGACCGACTGCTCGTTGTGCCGGAAGTCGTCGGCGTCCATCGTCGCCACGTTGGTCGCCGAATCGGGGCTCCACGCCCCCATCGCGTGCGGGTGCCGTCGCGCGTAGTTCTTGACCGACTCGGGGGCGCGGCGGTCGGAGTTGCCCTCGCGCAGCACCGGGTTGACCGCGCTGCCCTTGACCTTGTCGTAGCGGGCCCTGACGTCGGCGTCCTCGGCACCGGAAGGGTTGTCGGGGTAGTCGGGCAGGTCGTAGCCCTTGTCCTGCAGCTCGGCGATGGCCGCCTTCAGCTGTGGCATCGAGGCGCTCACGTTGGGCAGCTTGATGATGTTGGCATCCGGGGTCTTGGCCAGCTCACCGAGTTCGGCCAGCGCGTTCGGAAGCCGCTGCTCGTCGCTGAGCCGCTCGGGGAACAGGGCGATGATGCGTCCGGCCAGGGAGATGTCGCGAGTCTCCACCTCGACATCGGCGGCGGCGGCATAGGCCTGGATGATCGGCAGGAAGGAGTACGTCGCCAGCAGCGGCGCCTCGTCGGTATGCGTGTAGATGATCGGACTCATCGTGACCCTTCGGTGCCGAGGTTTCTGGACGTCAGGAGACTACCAATCACGCCCGTGCTCGACGTCGTGCTGGCGCGTGGGTTGACAGGGCCGATCAGCCGTCGATCGTGCTCATGTCCCCGTAGCGGGCGCCGGCGACGGCGTCCCGGGGGACGGCGCGGGTGAGCGCCGCCAGGTCGTCGGCCGTGAGCCGGATCCGCAGCGCACCGACGTTCTCCTCCAGGTAGCGGACGCGCTTGGTGCCGGGGATCGGCACCACGTCGTCGCCCTGGGCGAGCACCCAGGCCAGCGCGAGTTGCCCGGGGGTGCAGTCGTGCTCGGCCGCCAACTCCCGGACGCGGTCGACGAGCCCCAGGTTCGCCTCCAGCGCCTCGCCCTGGAAGCGCGGGAAGTAGGCGGTGCGCCGGCTGTCGCCCGAGGACAGCGACCGTGCGTCGATCGCGCCGGTGAGCAGCCCGCGGCCGAGCGGCGAGTAGGGCACCAGGCCGATGCCGAGCTCGCGCAGCGTGGGCAGGATGGCGTCCTCGACGTCGCGCGTGAACAGCGAGTACTCGGTCTGCAGGGCGGTGATCGGGTGGACGGCGTGCGCGCGTCGGATCGTGTCGGGGGACGCCTCGGACAGCCCGAGGAAGCGGACCTTGCCGGCCTCGACCAGTTCCTTCATGGCGCCGACGGTCTCCTCGATCGGCACGGTGAAGTCGACCCGGTGCTGGTAGTAGAGGTCGACGTGGTCGACGCCGAGCCGCTGCAGCGAGGCTTCGCAGGCGGCGCGGACGTATTCGGGCCGGCCGTTGACGCCGAGCCGGGTGCCGTCGGGGCGCCGCTCGTTGCCGAATTTGGTGGCCAACTGCACCTCGTCGCGCCGGCCCCGGATCGCCTCGCCGACCAGCTTCTCGTTGGTGAACGGCCCGTACATGTCGGCGGTGTCGAGGAAGGTGACGCCGAGCTCGAGGGCGCGGTGGATGGTCGCGATTCCGCCGGCCTGGTCGGGGGTGCCGTAGAACTCCGACATGCCCATGCAGCCCAGGCCGAGGGCGGAGACGGTCAGTGCCGCGGGCCCGGAGCCGAGCGTCCGGGTGGTGGTCTGTGTGCTCATGACTCCAGCAAACACATTGGAGCGTGCTCCAGGTCAAGCCGGCAGCGCACGGCGTCCGAGACGGTCGGTGTAGAGCGCGATCTTGTGGTCGATGGCGGCCAGGTTCGCGGTGACCTCGGCGAGCTGCGCGAGCACCCGCTCGCGGTGTGCGCGGAGCAACGCCAGCCGCTCGTCCTCGTTGCCGTCGCCGGCGCGGACGAACGCCGCGTACCGCCGGATCTCCCGGATCGGCATGCCGGTCGCCCGAAGCCGGGTGATCAACTCGATCCACCGCAGGTCGTCCTGCTGGTAGCGGCGGTGCCCGCTCGGCCCCCGGGGCACCGCCCGCAGCAACAGGTCGTCGCGCTCGTAGTAGCGCAGGGTGTCGGCGGTCAGGCCCAGGGCGTCCGCCGCTTGCGAGATGTTGGCACCGGGAGCGATCATGGCACCAGTCTCCGCCCTGGAGCGCACTTCAGGAAAACCCCGGCCTCCCCGCGCCGGCCGTCGCGCCCCGGCTCAGGCGCCGATCGGCACCAGGAACCGGCCGACCGCGACGAACGCGGCGAGCACCAGCAGGACCGCGGGCGGGATGAAGGTCTCGCGGCGCCGCAGGTGGACGATGACCGCGCCGGCCATGGTGGCCGTCAGGCCGAGCGCCGCCAGCGGCACCAGCACGGGGAGGATGCCGGTCACGGCGGGCAACACCAGCCCGAGCGCGCCCAGGATCTCCAGGGCGCCGATGGCCTTCACCATGGGCGCCGAGAAGTCCTCCGTCCACGACAGCCCGGACGCCGCGAGTTGCTCCTTGCTCCGCGCGACCTTCATCGCGCCGGCGCCCAGGAAGGCCAGCGCGAGCAGGCCCGCGACGATCCACAGGGTGATGTTCATGGTTCTCGACTCCTCGTCAATACTTCAAGCGTTAAGTGAACGGTAGTCCAGATCATTTCAAGCTTCAAGTCAATTCGGACGCGCTGAACGAGGCTCGGGCGGCGGCCGGCTGGGCTACGATGCCCGCGTGGACGAAGCGGTCGAGCCCCGATGGCTGGACGCCGACGAACGGGCGGCGTGGATCGGCCTGGTCGGCCTGCTGATGCGCCTGGGCCCCGCACTGGACGCCCAGCTGCGCCGCGACGCCGGGCTGACGCTGTTCGAGTACTCGGTGCTGGCCGGGCTGTCGGAGCGACCCGGACGCACGATGCGGATGAGCGAGTTGGCGGCGGTCGCCGAAGGCTCGCTGTCCCGGCTCTCGCAGGTGGTCGCGCGGCTGGAGCGCAAGGGTTTGGTGAGCCGCGCGGCCGACCCCACCGACGGCCGCTACACCCTGGCCACCCTCACCGAGCCGGGCTGGGACGTCGTGGTCGCCACGGCACCGGGGCATGTCGCCGAGGTGCGCAGGGTGGTGCTCGACCCGCTCACCCGGGCCCAGGTCAGGCAGCTCGGCGCGATCGGACGCCGCATCGGGCTGGCCATCGACCCCGGCGGGGAGTGCCCGCCCGGCTGACCTTCGGTCCGCGGTGGGCGCCCAGCATTCCCAGGGGTGGGGCGCCCGATCGGCGCCCCACCCGTGGGTTCACTCCTGCCGCAGGCTGAACCGGCGGGCGTCCTCGTCGATCTCCAGGACGCGGGCGTGAACCCGGTCGCCGAGCGCGACCGGGGTCCTCGTCTCGGCCCTGGGCAGCAGGCCGTCGACGCCCTCGTCGACCCGGACGAAGGCCCCGAAGGGCATCACCTGGACGACGGTTCCCTCGACGACGTCGTTGCTGCGGGCGACGAAGGAGCGCCACGCCCGATCGGCGGGCGGGTCGTGCGTTGTGTTCATGTACACCTCCTCTCCCACGCACGCGATATGGCGAAGAGCGTGGGAGGCGGCGGGCCTCTGGCCCGCCCGATGGTCACGGCAGGGCCGGGAGACCTTCCGTGCAGAGGCTGGTGGCCGACCCGGCAGTCATGCGAGCAACGCTAGCCCCGGTCGTGCCGCCGAGCAATGATCCGCGTCTGAGCGGGCGTCGCCCGAGGTCCGAGCGCGAATCACTCCGGGTCGGGCGCCGGCGCCAGGCCGCGGAGGTACTCCTCGGAGTAGTCGACCTTGAGGTCGATCCACATCGGCAGGTGGTCGGAGAGCTGGTAGGTGCGCCACGTCCGGTAGTGGGTGCGCTTGCCGGTCTCCGTCCGTGCCTTCCCGGCGCTGGTGGTCTCGTAGGCGTCGCCCATGTCGGGGATGTACGCCTCCTGGTCCTGGTCGCGGAAGACGCTCTCGTAGTAGTCGAACACCCCGGCCGGGCCGGCCGGGTGGAACTGGTGGGCGCGGGAGAGCACGGCGATCTGGTCGTAGAACTTGTCCTTGGCGACGTTGCTGCCCGGCACCGACTGCAACGGCTTCGGGATCGTCCAGCCGGCGTCGATCAGCGCCAGCAGCGTGGCGTCGCCCCGCGCAAAGATGTTGAAGTCGCCGAGCAGCACGAGATTGTTGCTGGTGCCGTCCTTGCCACCACGCGCGGCCAGCAGCTGGGCGACGGCGCCGATCTCCTCCACCCGTTCCGGGCTGACCGCGGTCGACTCCCCGTAGATGATGTGCACGGTGGTCAGCTCGAAGGACACCCAGCCGGACCGGAAGCTGGCCGTGAACGGCGTCCGGGCGACCTGATTGGCCGGGATCAGGACGCCGTCGCGGCGGATCGGCGGCAGGACGAGCTCGGCGGCGATGCCGGTGAATCGGACCTTGCGCCGGTCGTAGACGAAGGCCAACCGTTCGTTGTTGCCGCGGGTGCCCTCGGTGGTGTCGGTGACCAGGTACTCCCAGTCGCTGCCGAGGTGCGACATCAGCGTCTTCAGCGCCCGCAGGTCGCGGCGCACCTCCTGGACGGCGACCAGGTCGAACCGGCTGACGATCTCGGCGATGTAGTAGTAGGCGTCGGTCGTCCGGCTGCCGTAGGAGGCCGAGTCGAACTCGCGGATGTTCCAGGTGGCCAGCCGCAGCGTCTTGTCGCGCGAGCGGATGCCGATCTCGCGATCGAGCTGTGCTCGCAGCCGCAGCAGGCCCCCGATGATCCGGGCGTGGTTCGGATCGAAGCGAAGCCGCTGATAGTTCGGCATCGGGGACCTCCCGGAGTGTCGTGGCACGAGTCTGGCAGTCCACCGGCCGCCGGCGACAGGTGGCAGAAATGCTCCTCGAGCCTGGACGAGGCCCGGACCAACCGCGGGCCGGATCGGACGAAGGCCGGACCGGACGGGGTCGGCTGGGCGCCGCGGGATGGGGCGGCCGGAACTGTCACCGTCGGTCCGTAGGCTCCGCTGCGTGATCGACACCCTGGCCGTGCATGGCTACCGGTCCCTGCGGGACGTGGCGCTGCGGCTCGGTCGGCTCACGGTGATCACCGGTGCGAACGGCGTCGGCAAGTCCAATCTGTACCGGGCCTTCCACCTGCTGGCCGACACGGCGTCCGGACGGTTCATCGGCTCGATCGCGGCCGCCGGCGGGCTGTCGTCGGTGCTCTGGGCCGGCCCCGAGCAGATCTCCGGCGCGATGCGCCGCGGCGAGGTGCCGATCCAGGGCACGGGCTCCCGCAAGGCGCCGATCAGCCTGCAGCTCGGCTTCACCGCCGGCGACCTGGGCTACCTGATCGACGTCGGCCTTCCCGTGCCGGAGCAACCGCCGTCACTGTTCGGGCGAGACCCCGTGATCAAGCGCGAGTTGATCTGGGTCGGACCGGTGCTGCGTCCGGCGGCGACCCTGCTGCAGCGGACGGCCCGCGGCGTCCGGGTCACGGAGGAGACGACGTCGACGGCCCAGCTCGACCTCGGCCTGCCGCCCTGGGCGAGCGTGCTGGACGAGCTGGTGGATCCGATCCACCGGCCCGAGCTGACCGCCGTCCGCGACCTGGTGCGCGGCTGGCGGTTCTACGACGGCTTCCGGGTCGATCCGGACGCCCCGGCCCGCCGGCCCCAGGTCGGCACCCGCACCGAGGTGCTGGCCGGCGACGGCCACGACCTCGCCCCGGCGGTGGCCACCATCCTGGAATCGGCCTGGGCGCACCCGTTCCGCCGGGCGATCGCGGACGCCTTCGACGGCACCGAAGTGGCGGTCGCCGACCACGGCGGCCGGTTCGAGCTCGAACTGCACCAGCCCGGCCTGCTGCGCCCGCTGACCGGCCGCGAGCTGTCCGACGGCACCCTGCGCTACCTGCTGCTGGCGGCCGCCCTGTTCAGTCCGCGCCCGCCGGGGCTGATGGTGCTCAACGAGCCGGAGACGTCGCTGCACCCCGACGTCCTGCCCGCGCTCACCCGGCTGATGGTGCGGGCCGCCGATCGCACCCAGCTGGTGGTGGTCACCCACGCCCGCCCGCTGGTCGCGGCCCTGACCGACGAGGGAGCGCTGCATCACGAACTGGTCAAGCCGTTCGGCGAGACCGAGATTGAGGGCCAGGGACTGCTCACCCGTCCGACGTGGCACTGGGGCACGCGCTGAGCCCGCGCGATAGCCTCGACCGGTGAGCGAGTATCCCGCCGTTTCCTACGTGATGCCGGTGCTGAACGAAGAGGGATACCTGGCCGACGCGGTCGCCGCGGTGCTGTCCCAGGAATACCCGGCCGAGGCCGAGCTGGTGCTCGCCCTGGGCGCGTCCACCGACCGCACCGACGCGATCGCCGCCGAGCTCGCCGCCGCCGACGACCGGATCCGGGTGGTCCACAACCCGCGCAACGACATTCCGGTCGGCCTCAACCTGGCGATCGCCGCCAGCCGGCATCCGATCGTCGTCCGCGTCGACGCCCACGCCGAGTTGCCGGCCGGCTACACCCGGACGATGGTCGACCTGCTCCACGCCACCGGTGCGGTCAACGTCGGCGGCGTCATGCACGCCAAGGGCCGCGCGCCCTTCCAGTCGGCGGTCGCGCGGGCGTACAACTCGCCCTGGGGGCTGGGCGGCGGACAGTACCACGGCGCCAGGCGAGCCGGGCCCTCCGACAGCGCCTACCTGGGCGTCTTCCGCCGCGAGGTGCTCGAACAGGTCGGCGGGTACGACGAGACCATGCGTCGCGCCGAGGACTGGGAGCTGAACTCCCGCATCCGCTCCGCCGGGCACCTGATCTGGTACACCCCGGACGTCGCGGTCACCTACTGGCCGCGGGCCACCCCGGCGACGCTGCGGCGGCAGATGTTCGCCACCGGCGTCTGGCGGGGTCACCTCGTCCGCGAGCAACGCCGGACGCCGTTGAAGTACCTGGCGCCGCCGGCGGTGGTGCTGGCGCTGGCCGCGTCCGGGCTGGTCGCGGTGGCGCAGCTGACCGGCGTGCTGCGCGATCGTCCGTCCGCGGTGGCGAGCGCGGTGTACGTGGCCCCGCTCGCCTACACCGCGGGACTGGCCGCGGCGTCGGCGAAGTCCCTGGGCGCGGACTCGGCGCGGGAGTGGTTGCTGAACGTGGCGGTGCTGGGCATCATGCACCTCTCCTGGGGTGCCGGTTTCCTCCGCGGCCTGCTGACCGGGGCCGACACCACCGTCGACACCTCGCGGCTCACGAGGTCGTGAGTTCCAGCAGGTAGCGCGCCACCCGCTTGGCGCTGCGGCCGTCGGTGTGCCGGTGCGCCAACGCGGCCAGCGTGGCGCTGTGCCGCTCGGCCCGCGCGCGGGCGTCGGCATCGGCGTCCAGCTGTTCCAGGACGTCCAGGACGCCGTCCCAGTCGGTCTGCCAGCGTCCGCCGGTGACCGTCGGGTAGTCCAGGTACAGACCGCGGGTCGCGGAATAGTGCTCCAGGTCGGGGGCGAGGAAGATCATCGGGCCGCCGGTGACGGCGTAGTCGAAGGCCATCGAGGAGTAGTCGGTGACCAGGGTGTCGATGCCCCACAGCAGCGGCATCGACTCCGGCAGCACGCTCGGCGGGGCCAGCCGGACGTACCGCGACGGGTGTGAGTAGGAGCCGATGCCGAGCGCGTGCGGCCGGATCACCAGGACGCTGTCGGTGGCGGCGCAGTAGGCGTCGATGCGGCGCCACTGCCGGTCGGTCGGGACGCCCGGGTCGGGCTCACCGTCGCGCCAGGTCGGGGCGTAGAGGATCGTCCGGCGTCCGGTCAGGCCGGGGACGCGCCGCTCCAGCAGTTCCCGGGCGGCGGCCCGCCGGCCGGCCGGGCTGCCCCGGAACAGCACGTCGGTGCGCGGCTCGCCCAGCACCCGCACCTGCTGCGGCGACAGGTCGAAGGCGCTGCACATGAACGGCACGAAGGTGTCCGCGGCCACCGGCAGCAGGGTGATCCGCCGGGTGCCCCGCCGATAGGCCTCGCGGATCGCGGTGCGGGCGATCCCGAACCGGTTCAGCGGCCCCAGCGAGAGGGCCGCGGAGGAGTCGGCGTGCAGCTTCTTCATCGGTGACCCGTGCCACAACTGGGCGATGGTGCCGCCGGTGAGCGCATAGCGGTTGACGTCGCCGAAGCCATGGGTGACGGTGACGACGCCGGCCCTGGCGGTCAGGTCGAAACCCTCCCGGGAGTCCTTGTCCGCCCACTCCAGCCCGAGCGCCCGCGCCCGGCGGGCCTGCTCGGCGTCACCGACCAGCCACACCAACCGGCGTCCGGCCTCCAGCCGTCGGGCCGCCCGCAGCAGCGCCAGGGCGCCGTCCGCCAGGCCGAACGCGCTGCCGAACACCCACAGCCGGGGGTCGCGGGTGGCGAGCCGGGTCCGGACGTTGCCGGTCGCGTAGCGGGGCAGCGCGGCCAGTTTCGCGGCATTGCCCTTCGCGAACGTGAACGGACCGTTGGGCGTGGGGGGCACGTCGTCACCCTACTGGGCTCGCGCCCGTGACCGCTCGGGTCGCGTCGCCCCCGAAATCCGCGGTCCAGCGGTTCCCCGGGTGCCGGGACACGCCGGGCGCACACGACTGGCCCGCGGTTTTCGTCCCGGGCGGTCCCGGCCGTTTCGGCGGGGGCGCCCTGCGCGGACGCCTCCGGGGCTGCCGATAAGCTGTGCCGGTGATCGAGGGCAGACGATGAATTCCACCGTCAGCAACATTCTGCTGATCCTGGTCTTCATCATCATCGGCGGAGTGTTCGCCGCGGCCGAGATGGCGCTGGTATCGCTGCGTGAGAGCCAGGTGAAGCAGCTGTCCACCCGCGGCCAGCGGGGACGGACGGTGGCGGCGCTCGCCGGCAATCCGAACCGGTTCCTGTCGGCCGTGCAGATCGGGGTCACCCTGTCGGGTTTCCTGTCGGCCGCGTTCGGCGGTGCCACCCTGGAGGAGCCGACCTCGGCGGTGCTGATCGGCTGGGGGGTTCCCGAGAGCGTCGCGGGACCGATCGCGCTGGTCTCGATCACCGTGATCATCTCCTACTTCTCGATCGTGATCGGCGAACTGACCGCCAAGCGGCTGGCGATGCAGAGCGCCGAGACCTTCGCGATGGCGCTCGCCCCGCTGGTGAACGCGATCGCGACCATCACCCGTCCGGTGATCTGGTTCCTCGGGGTCTCCACCGATGCGCTGGTGCGCATCCTCGGCGGCGATCCGAAGGCGTCCCGCGAGGAGGTCACCGACGAGGAGCTACGGGCCATGGTGACCTCGTCGTCCACGCTCGGCGACGAGGAGCGGCAGATCGTCGACGAGGTCTTCGCCGCTGGCCAGGTCAGCCTGCGCGAGGCCATGGTGCCGCGCACCGAGGTGGACTTCCTCTCCGGCGATCTGCCCGCCCACAAGGCCATCCGCAGCTTCCAGGAGCATCCGCACAGCCGCTACCCGGTGATCGGCGAGGACGTCGACGACGTGCTGGGCTTCGTCCACGTCCGGGATCTGTTCGGTCTCGACCCGGCGGCCCGGAACGCCCCGGTCGGCCAGCTGGTGCGGCCGGTGGTGTCGCTGCCGCACACCCTGAAGATCCTGCGGGCGTTGTCCGAGATGCGCTCGGCGAACGCGCACCTGGTGATCGTCCGCGACGAGTACGGCGGCACCGCCGGCATCGTCACCATGGAGGATCTGGTCGAAGAGCTGGTCGGCGACATCTCCGACGAATTCGACCAGCCCGCGGACGCGCCGTCGGGCACCGCCGAGATCGACGGACTGGAGACCCTCGAGGAGTTCGGCGAGGACCACGGCTACGTGCTGCCCGAGGGCCCCTACGACACGGTGGCCGGCTTCGTGATGGCCCATCTGGGCCGGCTGCCCGAGGTGGGTGACAGCATCGAGGTGCTGCTGGAGCCGGTCGAGGCGTCCGAGGCCGAACCCGAGCGGTTCGAGTTCAGCGTCTCCGAGCTCGACGGACGCCGCGCGGCCCGCCTGCACCTGCGCCGGCTCGGCGTACCACCGGCTGCCGACTAGCGCCGGCTGGCGCGTCCCGGGGGAGTGCGCCCCGTGACCTGGTCGTCTAGCCTACGGATGGTCCGGACAGGAGGTCGAATGCCCGAAGAGGACCCGGACGGGTCGCGGCTGCTCACCTCGCCCGAGGTCGGTGAACTGCTGGGCGTGGCCGTCGAGCATGCCGGCGGCAGCCTGCTCGGCTGGGCGCTCGACCACGTGGACGCCAATCCGCAGCAATCGACCACCGCGACCTACTCGGCGACGGTGTCCTGGCCCTACGGCGAGCGCGACGAGCTGCTCGGGGTGAGCGCCCGGGCGGGCGGCCCGGTCCAGTCGGACACCCGGGCCGAGATCTTCGCCGACGGCGACCGCGAGGTGGCGGTCTGGATCTACCCCAACGACCCCGACCTGCCCGGGCTGGCGCGGGCCGCCTACACCGAGCGGATGGCGGAGATCCTCACCGAGCACGACGTGCTGGGCCGCGCGGTGACGGCCGCCGAGGTGCAGCTGCGGATGATCGGCTACCGGCCCCGGCGCCGGGCGGTGCTCAAGGTGGACGTCGACCAGCCGGGCCTCGCCCAGCCGCCGGCGGAACCGTCGCCGCAGTTCCCGACGACCCAGCCGACGGCCGCCCGGCCGCAGACGACGCTGTACTGCAAGGTGCTGCGGGAACGGGTCTTCCGCGACGTGGTCCGGCGCCACGAGGTGCTACTGGAGGCCGGCGTCCCGGCGCCGGAGGTGGCCGCGACGACGTCCGATGCCCTGCTGCTGCTGCGCAACCTGCCCGGACGCCCGCTCGCCCAGGCCGTCTTCGAAACGGACGACCCGTGCACGGCCGAGCAGCTCATCCACCTGCTGGACGCCATGCCGATGAGCGTCAGCCAGCTGGAGCGCCGGCCGCCCTGGTCGGACGCCGTGCAGCACTATGCGCAGATGGTGACCGCCGCCGTTCCGAGCCTCACCGACAAGCTGGCCTGGCTGACCGACCAGATCACCACCGGCCTGGGTCCGATCCCGTCGGGCAACGAGCCCACCCACGGCGACTTCCACGAGGGGCAGGTGCACGTCGCCGACGGACGGATCGTCGGCATCCTGGACGTCGACACCGTCGGGCCCGGACGCCGCGCCGACGACCTGGCCTGCCTGATCGCCCACCTGTCCACCATCCAGCGGATGAGCCCGGCCCAGGAGGCCCGGGTGCACCGGCTGATCCGGACCTGGGTGCCGGTCTTCGACACCCGGGTCGATCCGACCGAGCTGCGGCTGCGGGCCGCGGCGGTGATCGTGTCGCTGGCCACCGGCCCGTTCCGCGGCCAGGAGCCCGACTGGGAGTGGGAGACGCTGCGGATGATCGCCTCCGCCGAGGCGCTGGTGCGGCAGGTGAGCTGAAGCGGGCGGGCGGTCGCGATCTCGGGATCGTGACATCCCGAATCACGAGACCGGGAGGCTCAGCACGCGGTTCTTTTCGGCGGAGCACCAGCACGATCGGGGATCGAATACTACGCTCCGTAGTATGACCGAATCCCCGTTGACCCTGGCCGGCGACTTCGCCTCGCCGAGCCGCCAGGACTGGGAAGCCGAGGTCCTCCGGGTGCTCAACCGGCGCCGCCCCGAGGGCAAGGAGCTCTCCATCGAGCAGGCGATGAAGCGGCTCACCACCACCACGATGGACGGCCTCACCATCGACCCGCTGTACACCAAGGAAAGCCGAGAGCAGAGCCGAGCTCGCTCGAGCTCTGCCGAGGCCGACGCAGG
>JAANMX010001320.1_pt1 | contig 28617 bp, 27 predicted proteins | sample 7279681 | NCBI WGS metagenome assembly JAANMX01 (sample SAMN14094542, study PRJNA606508) | bioreactor metagenome | isolation source: A lab-scale SPAN reactor treating ammonium-rich wastewater day 351 | place: Ireland: Galway | collected 2018-01-01 | reverse complement strand
GCTTCTTGCGCCGCGCGTACTCCACCAGGCTGACCGCCCGCGCGCCGCGCGACTGCAGACCCTTGTCGAGGTTCTTCTTGTCGATGGCGAGCGACCGCAGCTCCTCGCGCCAGCCTGAAGCGGCGGGCTCGCGGTCGAGCCAGTACTCGAAGTAGTCGATCAGCAGCGGCTCGACGTCGGAAGCGTAGCGGTTGATCTCCTGGTAGTCGGGCTTGCGCCCGAGCGCCACGAGCGCACGGGCCATCACGTTCACGAAGCGCCAGACGAACTCCTTGAACGCCGCCGACTGTCCTTCCGAGGGCAGCTGACCGGCGATGTCGGTGGCGACCTCCTCAAGACGCCATTGGCCCGCTGGGCATGAAGACGCCCCTTCTGCGGCGCCCTCTCGTCGTTGCGTGGTCAGAAGAAGGATCGGCCACGGCTGAGTGGTCAGGTCGATCTGAAGGTTGGCCCTCCATGCGACCCGACACTCTTCAACGGAATTCCGTACCCCACGAAACAGACCCGAGTGGCAGCCGATTCTCCCGATCGATCTCGACAGACACGTATCGCCCGGAAGAGCCCCCTACTCCCACTCAATCATCAACGGCTCCTGCAAACCGTTGATTCGCTTGGCCGACGCGTCGAACCTCGCTGGCTTTACCGTCAGATGTACCGCCACCTCGAGTGGGATCCCCTCGCGCAGCTTTCACCATCGATCGACATCTATCGGGAAGAGTCGGCGCTTCCACAATACTCAGCTGTCGAGGTCTATCGAGATCTATCGCGTCTTCGCACGCGATTCCTCTAGCGTGAGGCGACTCCTCGCTTGGCGCGAAGTGATCGAGGGGATGCCGGCATCAAAGGCCTTAAGTTGTTGTCGCATCGAGTCTTTGGGACATTTCTTTTACCGTCACGACGCTCCTGCTCGAAAGCGGAAGGTCAGTGCGCATCCGCCGTCTGCTCCGCGGCTTCCTTCCATGGTCTGATCTTCGCGAGCGTCTTCGCGAGGCTCGCCTTCGCGACCTCGGTATCGTAGTCGGCCTGCAGGCGCAGCCACCAGCCATCGGAGAGGCCGAAGAAGCGGCACAGCCGCAGATCGGTGTCGGCCGTGATGGCGCGCTTGCCTCCGACGATCTCGCCGATACGTTGCGCGGGCACGCCGATCTCCTTTGCCAGACGGTAGTTGCTCATGCCCAAGGGCTTGAGAAACTCCTCGGCAAGCATCTCGCCGGGCGACACCGGCTTGAGTTTCCTGGCCATCTCGTCTTGCCTCAGTGATAGTCCACGATCTCGACGTCTTCGGCATCGCTGCCCGTCCAGCGAAAGCAGATGCGGAACTGATCGTTCACCCGCAGGCTCCACTGGCCCTCGCGATCGCCCTTCAGCTGCTCCAACCGGTTCGCCGGCGGCGCGCGCAAGTCCTCGATCCGTTTCGCCAGGTCGAGCTGCTTCAACTTACGCAGCGCCGGGCGCTCGATGTTGGCGAAGCGCGCCACCCGGCGCAACTGAAAGAGCGCTTCGGTGTCGGCACACTTGAACGTCCTGATCGCCACTGGGAAAATAGTATTGCATCGCGTGATTAACGTCAAGCGTGATTATCGATGACCGCACCCGTCGCACACAACTGCACGTTCGCGCCGCGCTTTCGCCGACATGCCTTCGGCTGGCGCTCGCAGCCCGCCGTGCGGCGAGTTTGGGAAGCTGCGGCCGAGATCCAGAAGGTCGGCTGATCGGCAACCTCATGCCGCGTAGCCCCGAAGCGCCTTCAACGGTACATGCAGCTCCGCACACTTCGAGAATGTGTCGAGCAGATACTCGACGGTTACGCGCACTCTCGGCGCGACCAGCGCTCGATGCGGATACTGCAGGGTCATCTCGTAGCTGCCTGGATGGTGCGCGTCCAGCAGCAACACCTTCAGCCCACCGGTGCGCAGATGCTTCCAGGCGTGGTGTAGGCCCACCTCTGCGATGCCCGCACCCTCCACGGCTGCCTGCGTGAGCGCTTCCGGGGACGACAGGGTCAGCACCGCACCCTCCGTGTCCATCGTGGAAATGCTGCCGTCCTGAGCCCGAAAGTTCCAAGGTGAGACACGGCCACCCAGGAAGCGCCGTGTGAGCAGCCGATGCCGGGCCAGGTCCCCTGAAGTGCGTGGCACGCCTGCGTCGGCAAGATAAGCAGGCGAAGCGACCAGCACCAGACGGAACTGGCAGATCGGCCGCGATACGAGGGATGAGTCGATGATGCGCCCGCCGCGCAGCGCCAGATCGTACCGATCGTGCACGAGGTCGACCATGCGATCGTCGAAGTCCACCTCGACCACCAAGCCGGGATAGCGTGCCAGCAGCCCGGGCAGCGCAGGGGTCAGCTGCTCGCGACCGAAGCCCACGCTCGTCGAGATGCGCACGCGTCCGGCCGGAGCGGCCCGATGGGCCGTCACGGCATCGGCGGCTTGGTCCAGCGCCTCCAGCGCGATACGAGCCTGACGCAGAAAGGCCGCGCCCTCTTCCGTCAGGTTCAACGTGCGCGTGGTGCGATTCATCAGGCGCACTCCCAGAGACTTCTCGAGCCCCGCGACGTTCTTGCTGACGGCGGCCGCCGAAATGCCGAGGGCGCGCGCGGCTGCTGAGAAGCTGCCCGCGTCGGCCGCCTGAACGAACGACAGGATGCCGCGAACTCGCTGTGAAGAATCCATCGTGGCGGGGCCTCGACAGTTGGAATCAAGCGCCCCGATTTTCAACCCAACGTTCAAGAACAATCAACCACTGACCCACTTCTCGTTGCGAATCACGTTGCCCAGAATGCCGTCATCACACGGAGATTGATGCAATGAAAGCAACGATCATGTTCGGCGCCAAGGAGGTTCGGGTTCAGAACGTTCCCGACGCCACGCTCGTTCAACCGACCGATGCCCTGGTGCGCGTCACCCGTTCCTGTATTTGCGGCAGCGACTTATGGCCCTATCGCGAGCCCGAGCGAAACGAGGCGGGGCAGCGCATCGGCCACGAAGCGATCGGTGTCGTCGAGGCCGTCGGCCGCGACGTGCACAAGGTGAAGGTGGGCGACCTGGTGATCATGCCCTTCGCCTACTCCGACGGTACCTGCGAGTTCTGCGGCGAGGGGCTGCATACGGCCTGCCGGCACGGCGGCTTCTTCGGCGTGGGCGAGGTCGCCGGCGCCCAGGCGGAGGCCGTACGCGTTCCGCTGGCGGACGGCACGCTCTACCCGCTGCCGGGCGGCGCGGATAGAACCCTGCTCGCCTCGCTGCTGACCCTATCCGACGTCATGGGCACCGGACACCATGCCGCCCGCGTGGCGCGCGTCGGCCCCGGCAAGCGTGTCGCCGTCATCGGCGGTGGCGCGGTCGGCCTGTGCGGCGTCCTGGCGGCCAAGCGGCTCGGTGCAGCGCAGATCATCCTGCTCGATCGTCATCCGGAGCGAATCGCGTTGGCACGCGAATTCGGCGCCACCGACGTGGTGACCGAGCGCGGCAAGGAGGCCATCGAGCGCGTGCTGGCGCTGACCGGCGGCACCGGCGTGCACTCGGTGCTCGAATGCGTCGGCACCGACGACGCGATGCTCACCAGCATCGAGGTGGCCCGGCCCGGGGGCGCCGTGGGCCGGGTGGGTGTTCCCCACTACGCGGCGATTCCGGCATCGAACTCGGCATTCTTCAAGAACGTCATCGTCGGCGGCGGGCCTGCGCCCGCGCGCGCCTACATCGACGAGCTGCTGCCCGACGTGCTCGAAGGCCGTATCGAGCCCGGCCGCGTGTTCGACCGCGTGATCGGCATCGACGAGGTGCCCGACGGCTACCGCCTGATGGACGAGCGCCGTGCCATCAAGGTGATGATCGAGTTCTGAACCAAAGGTGGATCGATGAAGTACACACATCTCGGCCGCACCGGACTTCAAGTCAGTCGTGTGGCGCTCGGCACCATGAATTTCGGGGAACTGACGGGGGAAGCCGCCAGCTACGAGATCATGGACACGGCCCTCGAGGCCGGCATCAACCTTTTCGATACTGCGGATGTCTATGGGGGACCGCAGTCTCCAGACATGGAGAAAGGCTTCGGGACCTCCGAGGAGATCATCGGTCGGTGGCTCGCCCAGGGTGGCCGTCGCGACCGAATCGTCCTGGCAACCAAGCTGTACCAGCCGATGGGCACCGGTCCGAACGATCGCCGCCTGTCCGCCTATCACATCCGAAGGGCTTGCGAGGCCAGCCTGCGGCGGCTGCAGACCGACCACATCGATCTCTATCAGATGCACCACGTCGATCGACGAACCCCGTGGGAAGAGATCTGGCAGGCGATGGAGCAGCTGGTTCGCGAGGGCAAGGTGACGTATGTCGGAAGCAGCAACTTCGCCGGTTGGGACATCGCCACTGCGCAGAGCGTGGCCAGGTCGCGCAACTTCCTTGGCCTGGCGTCGGAGCAGAGCCTCTACAACCTCAGCGCTCGCACCATCGAGCTCGAGGTCATCCCGGCGCTGCGGTATTACGGTATCGGCCTCCTGCCCTGGAGCCCGATCGGCATGGGGCTCCTGAGCGGCGTGCTTCGCAAGGCAAGCGAAGGGCGCAAGGCCACGCCATTGCTGCAGATGCGGATCGAGCAGCATCGCGCACAACTCGAGAAGTACGAGGCGCTCTGCCTGCAGCTGGGTGAGGAACCTGCCGACGTCGCGCTGGCTTGGCTGCTGCACAACCCTGCTGTCACGGCTCCGATCGTCGGGCCGCGCACGGCGGAGCAGCTCACCCGAAGTCTGCATGCATTGGAGGTCTCTCTCGCGGACGAGACGCTCCAGCGGCTTGACGAAATCTGGCCTGGACCCGGCGGGGAAGCGCCACAGGCATACGCCTGGTAGGACGTCGTACCCACGACGGCGCAGGTCGCGATGAAGGAGATGAAATGAAAGTGGGAATTCTCGGATCAAGCGATGTCGCCAAGTCGCTCGCTCGTGGCTTCCTGAAGGAAGGTCACGAGGTCATGTTGGGCTCGCGGGAGCCGGGAAAGCTGGCGCCCTGGGTGCGCGAGACAGGCAAAGGCGCATCCAGCGGAACGTTTGCCGACACGGCCAAGTTTGGCGAACTCGTCGTGCTCGCAGTCCAGGGCACCAAGTCCGTGGAGGCGATCAGGGCGGCGGGAGTGGACAGTTTCAAAGGCAAGGTCGTCATCGACGCCACGAATCCCCTGGACATCACCGCGGGAGCTCCGCCCAGACTCGTTGGCGGGCTCGGCACTTCCGGCGGCGAGATCATCCAAGAGGCTTTGCCCGGGGCGTTTGTCGTCAAGGGCTTCAATACCGTGGGGAACGCGCACTTCTACAAGCCGCAGTTTGCGGGCGGCCCGCCGGACATGTTCGTTTGCGGCGACGATGAAGAAGCGAAGGAGCAGGTCTCGCGCATCTGCAGGGACTTCGGCTGGAATCCCATCGACATCGGCGGCATCGCCCTCGCGCACTACCTCGAAGCGACTGCCATGGTCTGGATCATCACTGCCTTCACGGGCGGTCATTGGAATCAGGCGTTCAAGCTGTTGAGAAGGTGACCGACATGAAGATGCTGATGCTCTTGGCACTCGCTGTGATCGGGGTCGCTTCGATCGCAAACGCCGAAACGACGCTGGATCACTCCAAGGTCATCCCGCCGCAACAAGCGACATTTGCCGAGTTTCCGGAAAGCCGGTCGTTCACGAGCGGCATCAAAGTCGTCCAGGCGGATCTCTCCGACCCGGCGGTCGCGTCGATTCTCAATGTCGAATACGCGAAGAAGTCAGGCATGCCGTTGCATGTCCACATCCTGACGCCGTGGCCGTTCGACGACGGAGCGGCGGACAGGAAGTTGCCCTTGATCGTGTTCGTTCAGGGCTCGGCCTGGTTGAAGCAGGAGATGTACAACCTGCCTCAGCTGGCGCAAATGGTTAAGCGGGGATACATCGTCGCGATCGTCGAGTACCGGCCGTCTGCCGTCGCCGCCTTTCCGGCGCAGATCACAGATACCAAATCGGCGATTCGCTTCCTGAAGAAGAATGCGGACAAGTACAACATCGACGCCTCGAAGATCGTCCTATGGGGTGATTCATCGGGCGGCCATACCGCGCTGATGATCGCGGTGACTCTCGACGCGAACCAGTACGACGACGAGGGACAGGACAAGGACCCGATCGCGCTGAAGGCGGTGGTTGATTACTACGGGCCCACCGACATCAGCAAGATGAACAAGGAGCCTTCGACCTGGGACCACATGTCGGCCAAGAGCCCGGAGGGTCTCTTCATCGACGGTGTCGACGTGCTGGACAACCCTGAAAAGGTCAAACCCACGATACCCATGGGATATCTCGCCAGGGACCGCCGTCTTCCGCCAATGCTCATCGTTCACGGCAGCAAGGACCGTCTCGTCCCCTTCGGTCAGAGCGTCATGATGTACGACGCTCTGAAGAAGCTCGACAAGGAAGCCGTGATGGTTCAGCTGAAAGGCGCAGACCATGGTGGAACACCGTTCTGGAGCAGGGACATGCTGAACCTGGTCGATGACTTCATTCGAAGGCACCTTTGAAAGCGATGCGCAGATGGCGGTGGAGGATGGCGCTCGGTCTGTCGATGCTCGTCGCGGCCATGGCCCTGGGTTCGTGCGCCTACCTGCAGCACCCGAAGTTCGGGAAGCTTCCTGAAGGTGAGCGCCAGGCGAGGATCGAGCAGTCGCCGAACTTCGAGAATGGCGAGTTCCGCAACCTGGTCGCCACGCCCATGTTCGCGGACGACCGCGGCTTTGCTTCGGTCCTCGTCAGCAATCTGCTGAGCCGAGCGGAGCGCCTGCAGCCAGACGCGCCCCTGCCGTCGGTGAAGACGGACCTCATGGCGCTGGATGGCGGCAGCGACACGGTGATCTGGCTCGGCCACTCGACCTACTTCGTGCAAATCGGCGGCAAGAAGATCCTGATCGATCCGGTCTTCAGTCGCTCGGCTGCACCGGTCTCGTTCTCGACGCAAGCCTTCGACGGGACCTCGCTTTACACGGCCAACGACATGCCGGAGATCGACTACCTGCTCATCACCCACGATCACTGGGACCACCTGGATCATGCGACAGTGACTGCCCTGGAACCCAAGGTGAGAAAGGTCGTCACCGGGCTTGGCGTCGGCGCCTACTTCGAACACTGGGGCTACACGAGAGCGAAGATCGACGAGGCCGACTGGTTCGCCAGTCTGGAGGTGGACGACGGCCTCGCCATTCATGTGCTGCCGGCCCGTCATTACTCGGGACGCCTGCTGACCCGGAACCGGACCCTGTGGATCGGCTTCGTGTTGGAGCACGGCGGCCGGCGAATCCTGTTCAGTGGCGATACTGGCTATGGGCCGCACTTCGCCACCATCGCCCGACGGTTCTCCGGATTCGACCTCGTCGCGCTGGACATGGGCCAATACGACGCGCGCTGGCCGTACATCCATATGACTCCGGAAGAGGCCGCGAAAGCTGCAGAGGACCTGGGCGCCAGGGCTCTGCTTCCCGCGCATGTCGGCAGGTTCAGTATCGCCCGGCACGCGTGGGACGAGCCGTTCGAGCGCATCGCGGCGGCGAGCGACGGCAAGGGCTTCCGGCTGCTGACCCCGATGATCGGCGAGCCTATTCACCTCGCGGACACGCAGCAGCGCTTCGCCCACTGGTGGCGAGACGACGTTCCGATCGCTTCGACCCGATCGAACGGAACGCAGTAGGAGACCCCGCATGCGCACGTCCGCTGTACTCGTCGCCGTTTCGCTTGCGTTCGCTCTGCCGTTGTTCGCGCAGGCTGCTGAAGATCGAGGCCAAGGAGAGAAAGCAGTGGCAGGTTCGTCCGCTATGTCACGCAACGAGGCAAGCACCATGAAGATCCGCCTGAAGATCGAAGGCAAGGTCATGACGGCGACCTTGCTCGACACCGCAACTGCACGCGACTTCGTCTCGCTGCTGCCGCTGACGCTGACGCTGGAGGACTACGCGTCCACCGAGAAGATCGCGTACCTGCCGAAAAAGCTCTCGACCGCCGGCGCGCCCGCAGGCGTCGATCCCGACGTGGGCGACATCACCTGCTACGCGCCTTGGGGAAACCTGGCGATCTTCCATCGCGACTTCGGCTACTCCACCGGGCTCGTGAAACTGGGCCGCCTCGATAGCGGCATCGAGGCGCTTGCCGCGCGCGGCGCGCTCAAGGTCACGATCGAGTCGATCGAGAAGTGAGGGACACGCAGTGAACTGGTCCGCCGAAGAGCTCCGCCGGATCGTCGAGGCCGACGACCTGAAGATTGCTCCTTTCCGGGACGATGGGGTGACCTACTGACCTGCTCCCCACTGGCCGTACCAAGGTAAAGGAAGTGAAGTCCGCTCATCAGGAGAATGGCGGACATGAGGAAGAGCAAGTTCAGCGAGGAACAGATCATCGGGTTTCTCAAGCAGGCCGAGGCCGGTATGCCGGTGGCCGAGATCTGCCGCAAGGGCGGCTTCAGCGACGCGACGTTCTACAAGTGGCGCTCGAAGTTCGGCGGCATGGAGGCGTCGGACGCGCGGCGCCTGCGTGAGCTCGAGGCGGAGAACGCCAAGCTCAAGAAGCTGCTGGCGGAGGCGCACCTGGACATGCACGCGCTCAAGAGCGTCCTCGGGGTAAAGCGCTAGCCCCACAGGTTAAGCGCGAGGCGATCGCCAGGATGGTCGAGGAGCACCACCTGTCCGAGCGCCGAGCGTGCCGTCTTGTGGGGCTCTCCCGCGACAGCTATCGCCACCCGCCCGAGGCCGACGCCGCCACGCGCGAGCTGGCCGGTCGGATCGTTGAGATCGCCCATGCGCGCCGGCGCTTCGGCTACCGGCGCATCCATGACCTGCTGCGCCCGCAGTTCCCGGGCGTCAACCACAAGCGCGTGTGGCGCCTGTACAGCGCCGCGAACCTGGCCGTGCGCAAGCGCAAGAAGATGCGCCGCCCGCCGGCCGAGCGCGTGCCACTGCAGGTCGCCAGCACCGTCAACGACGTCTGGAGCATGGATTTCGTCAGCGACAGCCTGTCCAGCGGCCGGCGCCTGAAGTGCTTGACCGTGGCTGACGACTTCAGCCACGAGTGCGTCGACATCACGGTCGACTACGGCATCTCGGGCGAGTACGTCACCAGGCTGCTCGACCGTGCGGCTGTGTTCCGCGGCTACCCGGCGGCGGTTAGAACCGACAACGGGCCGGAGTTCACCAGCCGGGCCTTCATCGCATGGACACAGCGCCATCACATCCGGCACCTGCTCATCGAGCCGGGCAAGCCGATGCAGAACGGCTACATCGAGAGCTTCAATGGCAAGTTCCGAGACGAGTGCCTCAACGAGCACTGGTTCCAGACGCTGCAGCAGGCCCGCGACGCCATCGCCCACTGGCGGCGCGACTACAACGAGGTCAGGCCGCACAGCAGCATCGGGCGCATGCCGCCAGCTCGCTTCGCCGAGCAGCACCGCCGGCATGCCGGCGGTGCTGCCAACCAAACCCCAGCAGCCAACGAGATCACGTAACCTTCAACCCGGACTCCTTCCGAATCATTGGCATGGCGGAAGGGGGCAGGTCACTACGGCACCCCGACGTGGATCTGGTGCGTGGCCGTGGACGGAGAGCTTTACGTGCGCGCCTACAACGGGCCGAAGTCACGTTGGTATCAAGCGGCGGTTCGGCAGCGCGCGGGCCGAATCATCGCGGCGGGGATGACGAAGGATGTGACCTTCGAGCCGGTGGACGGACCGATCAACGAGCAGATCGATCAGGCCTACAGAGCGAAGTACGGCGCTAGTCCGTACCTCAGGCCGATGATCAGCGCGCCCGCGCGCTCGGCGACAATCAAAGTCGTAGTGACGGACGCATCGAAGTGAACACGTCGGCGTTGCGCGTCGGACTCGGCGGCTACGCCGAAGAAAACCTTGTCGGATTGCCGTCATAAGCGGCGTCGCGGCCGTCCATCGTTTCCGGCCGCTTCGGGACCCCTGCTCCCACTCAATCAACTCTTTGTCGCATCGATTCTTTTTGGCAATAGTTTTACCGTCACAGCGCTGCCGCTCTAACGCAACACCGCTGGTCCATACGATCAGCGTTCAGGTTGCCACGCACCGCGAGGCCAATGCAACGTCCGCCCGTGTAGGAGCACCGCCACGATTGTCTCTCCTCTCTAGACGCTACTTGCGGGACGCAACGTCCGCGCGGTCGGTCGACCGCAGAGTGGGACCACGCGTTGCGGCCTGCAATTCCCAAACAGCCTCAGTCTCGATCACGTCGACGAAGCGCTCGGCACTGAAGCCGTCGGGGTACAGACTCCAGCCGGACTCGCTTGCATCTGCTTCAGGCGCCTCGTCGACGGCGTAGTTCCCGGCGAGCAGTCCTCCTGGATCGTTCAGCAGGTGACGATCATCGCGAAGCGCGATGATCAGCTCTTCGACGGAGACCTTTAGGAAGCCGCCAAACCGCTGGTGGTCGCATTCGATGCATGTGTCGGCGATCCACACGTGTTGCTGAGTCGGAATCAGGCCCTCGCCCCAACCCAGCATCGTGCGAAACCCAGGATCGGAGGCGATGGCCAGCGACACCGCGTCTGCCTTGCGCCGAAGCTGCTGACCGGCCTTGCGAAGCGTGGTGGTGGCGTGCAGCCACGCCTCCCGCTGAGATCGCCGCATGAACGTCGACTTCACCTCGATCACGAACAGATGCCCGTCAAGGGCGGCGATCAGATCCACCTCGCCGGCGTCCTCCACGTCGCGCGGCGGAACCCAGTTCAGCAGCGTCATGAATCCGCGCCTCTCGAGCAGCCCTGCGAGCCCTGCTTCGATCCGTTGCGCCTCGTCCCGAGCCTGTCCGCGGCGAGCGCCGAGCCGCCTCAGGTTGTTGATCGCGGCCGTGCTGTTGTTCTGCACGCCGACCACCCACGGCAGCTGCAGCAGCGTCGGCCCGAACTTGAGGACCGGCCGCTCGAACAGCTGGGGTTGGAGGCCGGGCTCTTTGCGCTGCAGCCGCTCCGCCGTCGCGACCATGTCGTAGGTCCAGAAATCCAGGATCGCGGAGGCCATCCTCGGATTGCCAGCGGGCTCCGACTTCGTGACGGTCCACCCGGTGATGTTGGACACCTTCGAGTCCCGGCTCGACCACGTGAGCGGCAGTCGGTTCTGGAGCCCGTCGCGCAGGCCGTCCATGGTCAGACGCTGCAGCGCGGCGACCCAGTCCCCCGATGCATCAACGCGCTCTGCAAAGGCAGCCAGGAAGTCCTGCTGGAAGAAAACCGACATCAGGTTGAGCGACAGCAGCGCTCGGAAAAGATCGACGGCGTCTCCGGATTCGGAAGCGACTTGGTCTGCGACACCGTACGCCTCACGCAAGCGAAGCTGCGCTTGGAGAGCCCGCAGCCAGGCCAGTCGGTTGGCCTCGGCGTTTTCCGGTCGACCGATACTCCAATGGGCCGGATCCGCGGCGACCTGCTCGACGTAAGTCTCAAGGGCACGGTGGAACCAGTATCCATGTAGGCGACCGAGCTTCAGCCCGTCTCGTTGCCATGCCGCCCTTGCCACCGGATCCACTTCGACGATCTCGAGCCGATTGCCCCGCCGCTCGAACCGAATGCTGTCGTCGTAGCTGAACGCGTCGGCGGACCTGGAGATGAACTCGTTCAACTCGATCTGCATGTCCATCAGCGCGTGAAAGACGTGCAGATTCCGAAGGGCTTCGCCCGCGCTCGACGTGCCGGACTCGAAGAGGACCGGTCGAAGATGCCGCGCGATCGACCTCCCGATGCTGTCGTCCGTCAGCTTCAGGGATGAGGTGCTGGCCTCTGCGAGCTTCCACGCGAGCAGATCGCTGAGTGCATCCCAGGCGAGCTCGAGATCAACTCTCGAAGGCGGTGCAAGCGCCTTTACCTTGAAGTCCCTTGGAACCAGAACCTCGAAGGCGTAGAGGCTCGCGTAGAGCAAGAGATCGACGACCGACAAGGCAGCCAGCTGCACCTTCTGTGCTTCCAGCGCCGCCACCCGCTCGCCGTGCGCCCCGGTAAACACATCGAGCACTCGGCACAACTCGGCGACTGCTTCGCTTTCGGACCCGGCCTGGTCCAGCTCGACTCGTCGTGGCGAATGCGGGCTCAGGACGAGCCCGGAGCGCCTGACCGCTCGGATCAACGCCTCGGGCGCCTCGCGCGCGACCCGCGTCACCAATCCATCGGCAGCTACAGCCTCCTGACCGAAGTACCGCGCCAGGGCGAGCGACATCGCCTCGCGGGGCCACGCGTCGGGCGGGCAGCCCTTCACAACCTCGCTGGCCCAGAAGAGGCTGTCGCGCTCCTTCTTCGTGAGCTTCTTCTTGCCGATGGGTAGCGGCTTTCCATCGAGGTATGAGCCGGCCACCCGCTCAATGACGGTCGGCAGCGGGACGCCGTCGCCGATCAAGCGAGAGAAGAGGTCGTCGTAGTAGTTCGTCACCGCCATGCCGTTGCGCGCATTCATGAAGCCGCGGAGCCAGAGATCAAAGTGCTGCAACCTGATCGACCAGCACCTGTTCCGCCGCCTGCGCGGGAAGCATGGTCAACGCCAAGGCTCACTGAGCAGAAAGCATTGGCACTCTGCTGAATCTTCAGCCTATTGGCAATATTTGCTGAACAGCAAATCTACGAATAGTCGGAGGCCGACTCCGTCACCGGCCTCCGATCCGAGCCAGGAGACATGCTATGCGACGTCGAGGCACACCTGTGAGCCGGGAGGCGCTGTACGAAGAGGTCTGGACCGATGCGGTGACAGTCGTCGCACCTCGTTATGGCCTATCGGACGTGGGCCTGGTCAAGATCTGCAAGAAGCTCGGCATTCCGGTGCCGCCGCGGGGCTACTGGGCGAAGGTCAAGGCTGGCCGACCCGCTCGAAAGGTGCCGTTGCCCGCCCTCCCCGCCGGCGCGCGCGGCCTCACCGGGCCGATACCGCTGACCGAACAGGAGGCGGCCACGCACGCGCGCGTCCGTGACGCCCTCCAGCAGACCCGGGAAAGCCAGCCGAGCGTCAGCGTGCCCGACGAACTCGTCGACCCGCACCCGCTGGTGCGGGCGGCGGCGGCACGCCTGAAGCGGCGCGACGGCTGGGATCACCCGGCGGGCGTGCGAAGCGCGCCGAAGGAAGTGCTCGACCTGCAGGTCACGAGGAATACGCTCGACCGCGCCCTGCGACTGATGGACACGCTGCTGAAGTCGCTCGAGCCCAGCGGCTTCACGGCGCGAGTTGACGAGGAGAAGGGGCAGACCCTGCTGGTCGGCGGCGGCACGACCCTGACGATCTCGATCATCGAACAGGTCACGCGAACCAGCCACACGCCAACCCGCGCGGAGGTGCGGGCACGCGACCGGTACTACAACTCCTTCCGCGTGGGTGACCGGGGAGAGTATCCGACCATCCCGCAGTTCGATTGGCACCCCACCGGACGGCTGACGCTCACGGTGGGATCGTGGCCGTCACGGAAGTGGAACGACACGGAACGCAGCTTCATCGACTCACGCTTGAGCGGAATCGTTGCCGCCATCGTCGGCCTGGCCGAAGCGAAGCGCGCGAAAGAGGAGGAAGAAGAACGCCGCCGGCGAACCTACGAGGAAGCGCGCGCCCGATACGAAGCGCAGGTGCGCGCGCGCAACGAAGAGCGTCGTCAGCTGCGCTCCCTGTTCCGCGACGCAAGCCGGCTGCAGCGCGCGATGCGCTTGCGCGAGTTCATCGCCGCCGTTGAGGACCGTGCACGGAACGATGGGGAGCTCTCCCCCGAGAGGAAGCAGTGGATCGAGTGGGCCAGAGCGAAGGCGGACTGGCTCGATCCGCTCGTTCGACGAAGCGATCCGATCTTGGATGCGCCGGAGCCCGAGGCTCCGAGTTACTGGCAATACTGAGCCCGGTCGGATCTCCGATCTGCTACCGGCGCGATTTCCGGTGCTATGGCCAGGACGCTGGAAGTGATTCCTGCTCCACCGCAATCCGGTGCGCCGATACCCATCGAGCCGGCGCGTCCCAATTCCACCGGGCGCAGAGCTTCTCGATCATCGACACTTCTGCGTCCGCGAGTGCACGTCGAGACGAGACAGAGTCGAGACGCGCGACATCGGGGCTCATGGCGTGCAGTTCGACGCGTCGCCCCACTTCTCCGCCGCAGGCGGCCAGGTGATCGGCAATTCGGAATCCGCCCGCATCGATGTCGCCCCAGTGGAACACCCTGGCCTCGATTGGAAGCGACTTCAGCAACAAGCGGTACACACGCTTCCACGAAGGACTGGGCATGCCACCCGTGTAGAGAAGAACCGCGGCGGGCATGTGCTGCCGCTGTCCGACCAACTCATGAAAGGTCGTGAGGTTCTCGACCGTCAACAAAAGGGTCACGGTCTCACAGGATACGAAGCCCTTGATCACCGATGGCGGAAAGCCAAGATACGGCGCGCCAATCGGGACATGCTGGCCGCCGACGCTTACCTGAAGCGCGCCACTGATCAGCACTGTCGGCGGAAACTTGACGAGCCCGAGCTCGTTGAATACGTCTTCCGGATCGCGGACTGGGGCGGCTACCTCACCCTGGATCAGGACATCGATGGGTGCAGCGAGCTGTTCGACGCGCTTGCTGTCGCCTGTCAGCTGCGCGCTCAATCTGCGCACTGCCACGTCAGTCGGGCCCTGCGCACGGCAGTGGGACACGACGGCGATCGCATACCTCCATGACTCGACATCCTCGGGGCCAGTTCCGCGAACCTTCGCGCCGCGCCGCCAAGACGCCAGCACCTCCTCCAGCACCGGGTGCTCCGTCAGGAAGGGCCCAAGATCCTGTGCGGCCTTGGCGACTGCATCCCATCGCGGTACCACTCCCAAGTGCCGAGCCAGCGCTTCACGATCCAACAGCTGAATTCGGAGGATCTGATTTCGTTCGCCCGCTCGTCGGTCCCACTCGATGGTGATCGCTCCGTCGCGTTCGGCGAGCAGGAGGTCACCATGGCATGCCTCCTTCTCAGCGTGCGTGCCGATGGCCGAATAGGCGGGCAAGGACTCGCTGGAGAAGCGCAGACCGATGTTTCGGCCATCCTCGCTCTTCCCCGACGCGCTCTCCGCCCTACGAAGGAGTTTCAGCAGCGCCTGGCTGGCTACCGGGTTCATGCCGGGCTACCGAACTTCGCCGCCATCTGTTCAACGAGTTGCGGATTACGGCTCGGCATGTCGGTCTCGAGGAGCCGTCGGGCGTCGTCCTTGACGATCACCTCGCTCGTAAAGACATCCGATCCGAAGCGATCCAGATCGTAGTAAGAGTCGAGGATCGGGACCAGCTTCCCGACGTCCGCGTCCGGCGCTGCCATGACGAGTTGCAGCCCGAGCGATCGCAGGAACTGTGCCGTGACATACGCGTTCTGGGCATCGAAGCCGTGAAACGCCTCGTCGATGATCATCACGGCAGCGCCCTCGTGGGTCTCCCCTGACTTCAGGCGATAGGCATTGGCGAGCGAAGCGCCTGCGATGACGTAGAAGGGCACGAGGTGCTCGCCGTTCGACCCCACGCCCAGCCGCTTGCTGAGCGAATCGACTTTCTTGTCGCCGACGCGTATCTCGAGGTCGAAGTTGAACAGGAGTCGATAGTCTTCGAGCGGGTTATTGGCTTTGTCGGCGCCGGTCTCACACGCCTCGAGGAACGAAACCAGCTTCTTCTGGACGTCGTCGGCCGCCTCGAACAAGGGCGAGGACCCCGACTCCAGAAAAGCGCTGCTCTGGATGAGCTCGTACAGCGCCTTGTGTGCGAGCGCGGGTGTGGCCACGAATCGGTACTTCTCGCCGCCGGTGAATTCCGGGCACGCACGGAGGATTCTGTTCAGATCATCGATGTCGTGCTCTACACGCTTGATCGCCTCGCGCATGCGGTAGGCAACGTCGGCACGGAACGATTGGTTGGCTGCCTCGCGCGCCGCCTTGGCCTCTTGCTCGTATTCCACCAGGGTCGAAGCGGTGAGCTTCTGGACGTGGTTCCGGACCCACGCCGCAGCCTTTCGCCAGTCACCTCGCTCTTCGACGAGGTTGATCGACATCTCGTTGATGAATGCCGTGAACTCGGCCTTGGCATCCGACTCCGACCTGACGATCCGGTCGTTCGCCCGCCTTGCTTCAGTCTCCAGGTACGTCAGGGCCGCGACAGGACCCTCGGCTGAGTCGAATTCGCGCGCTTTGTCATAGGTGGTCGTTGCCGCTTCAACGTCATAGTCGACATCCTCTGCGGCGGCGCCATACCGCGTCTGCAGATCAGTGAGGTCGCCCTGCGCCTTGCCCAGATTCGTCCGTGTCTCTTCGAGCGCGCCCCGCTTCGTGCCTCGCGCCTCGCTCAGTTCGCGCAGGCCGCGTTCGACATCGTCGGCCGCACGCTTGGCGTCGTCGATTCGACGCTTTAGCTCCACGAGGTGGCTTGGCAGGTCGATCGTGGTCGGGTCCGGTGTGTCGTCCAGCGAACGCTTCGCTTCTTGCAGCTCCTCGAGCGACACGCGAATGCGCTCCGGCGTGACGTCGCGCAGGACGCTTGTCACGCGGTTCGCCGCTTCAATGGCGAGCCGCACCCCGTTCCTGGCCTCGCCGTCCGCCCGGGTCGCTTCCAAGACCTCCGCTCGCAGGACCTCCCGCTCTTCGCTCGAAATGCGAGCACCCAACACCCATTCCGACGAAGGCACCAGGCGGATTCTTCGCGTTCCACCGTTGGCGCTCAGCATGCCGTCGCGCGTCAGGGCACGCTCATGCCGTTCAAGTTCCTCCTCGGTGTCGACCTGGCGCATCTGCCCCATGAGACGACGCAGGTATGTCAGCGCGATGCTGTTCGAGCTTTCGAGGAGCGACGCCACGGTCGTTGCGTCGTATGTGCGCTTCAGGTCATCGCGGATGTGCGACGGCTGCACGATCGTGACCTCGAACAGCGGGCTAGGTGCGGTTCGAAGCAGGCGGACCGCTTCCCGTTCCCGGCCGTAGGCAACGACGAGGGCATGCCGATTGCGGCCAAGGAACGACTCGATCGCGGACTGCCAGGACGAGTCCTTCACAGTGACGACGCTGCCGACCGTGACGCTTTCGATGCCGGCGGAGCGAAACATCGCCATCGCCGCTGCGACGTCGCCCGAATCCGTCAGGCGGATGCCCTTCTCGGCGGCCTTCGCCCGCTCCGTCGCACTGGCGAGGCGCTGGGCTGCGAGTGCAGCGCGCTCCTCGAGCAGTTGCCGAAGACTCGCAAGGTCTCCAGCCGCCGCGCTGAGCGCCGCGAGCGCTTCGCCATATGCGTCGGAGTCCGGCAGGGTTCCAGCACGCGCCAGCGCCTCCCACTTCGGGACGAGACGGGCGATCTCCGACAACGACGCGGCGTCGGCCGTGCGGCTGATGCTCTGCACAGAGTCGAGCGCATCCCGCACTTCCAGAACGAGCCGCTCCACCGCCCGCCGGCAAGTCGTCACGCTGGTCTGCAGGGCAGCCCTGAGCTGACGCGCGTACTCGGGGTTCTGGGAGGCTGGATCCGCGTTGTAGGCCGCCAGGAGCCTCTGATGTTCCTCTCGCGCCGCCTCCATCCGGCGCGTGCCCTCGTCGATCGACATCGCAAGCGTGTCGATCTCGCCGGACAGTTCCCGCTCTCGCAACAAGAGGTTGCTGACGCGCTGGTCTGCCGACTCTACTTGCAGAAGAAGCCGCACTGCGTTCGCGACGGCGCGAGTCCGGTACTGGGCTGCGACGCTGTTGAATCGCTTGTCGATGTCCGTCAGACGCGCGATCTGTTGCTTGACCTCCTCGATCTGCAGAACGAGCGAGCGCACGGTCTTGATGTGCTTCAAGGTTCCCTGCTTGTCGATCGGCTGTGCGTCGACGAGGTAGCCGCGCAGGTAGTCGTTGACGCTCTGGATGCCTTTCAGCCGAAGACTCTGGGCGAGCGCGCGAAGGAACTTGTCCTTGTCGATCGCGCGCCCCTTGTGCTGCAGCACGTGCAGCAGTTCGTTCAGGTACGTCTCCGGCTTCGCCGTCAGCGTGGGAGTCCGTCCTGCCTGCCTGGCAAGCCTGCGCGCCAGGGCCTCGAAGGTCGGCCAGTCCAGAGGCGCCTTGCCCCCATCGTCGAGCGCGCCAAGATGATCTTCCAACGCGAGTCGAACGCCCGGCAGGATGTACAAGCCGAGGGTTCGATGGTTCTTGTCGGTCGCCACGGAATGAAGGCAAACGCCCGCGCTGACGACGTCGGCGGCCGACTCGCCTTCGAAGATCAAGGTGATGTAGGACAGCGCCTCGTCGCGCTTGCGGGCCAATACGCCCTGATCCCCCTCGCCGGAGCGCATCGTGCCGAGCGCATAGTCTCGGACCGAGCGATGGTCTCTGTGCACCGACTGAGCATTGAAGTGCATGTGATTGCCGTGCGCGCCTACGAGGGCAATCTGCACCGCATCCGCGAGGCTTGTCTTGCCCGCCCCGTTAGGCCCCAGGAATGCCGTTCCGCCGCGGCGGAGGTTGAAGGTTTCGTAGTCCCAGAACGAGAACTGCACGAGATGCAGGGTGCTAAGCGTCTTCACGTGCAGCCTCCTGTGCGCTCGCGACGCCATCGACCGAGGGGTCGCTCGAGACCAAGGTCGACTTCAGATGCGCGCCGAAGCGGTTGACGGCGTGCTCGCTCAGCACCTCGGCGATTGCCGGAAGAATCGCCACCGCGAACGGCTGGGGATCACCCTCGGGCGTATCGATCAGACGGGCCAGTCCACATCGTGCGGCGGTCTTCACCAACCCCTTCACCACGCCCTGGTTCTTCGTATCCAAGGTGCGTCCGGTGATCGACCTGTACGTGGCGACCAGTTCTTCGATCCCCACGACGGCGTCACCCTCATCCGTGAGTTCGCCGGCGCTGCCACGCAGGTGGTAGAGCTGTCGCAGGACGAGAAGAAACAGCGTGTCCTGGGTGTCGAGCGGCGTGAGCTTGACCGTTTCCGGAACGACGTAGCAGAAAGCTAGCCGCTCGTTGAAGCCGAGGCGAAGACCCATGAGCTCCACAGCCTCCTCGAACTCGCGACGGTGCGCCGAGACGATCCGAAAGGCCGTGCTCTGATGGTTGAAGCGGGCATACAGGCACTGTTGCGCGATCAGCTGATACAGCGACTGTTTGAAATCGTCGACCGTGTAGATCCCGTCGGATGCCTCCGCCAACGATCGCCAGTTACGTGGCATCGCGATCCCTCCAAGTGACCTGAAAGTTCGGAACGTTGAAGTACTGCGTGTCCGCTCGGCTGCCTGCAATCAGCGAGACCTCGAAACCAAGGCTGCGCAGGAGCGGATTGCGCCGCACCGCGGCGGGGTTGCGGGAGCTGATGCCGGCGAGACGCATGAGTACGAGATAGGAAACGGCATCGGGGACGCTGCCGACCGGGAGGTCTTGCGCAGTGACCCGCGCTCCTGGCGAGAGGTGCTCGGCGATGTAGCGGCGCACGGCGGCCGGCGCCGTGTCGCGATGGGCGATCATCGCCTTGCGCAGGAAGTGAACGGCCTTCTCGTGAGGGGTCATCTCCCTCTTGCGCAACGCCGTGCGTTTGGGAACTGGCGGCGGCTCGACCGGAAGCCTTAAACGGTTGTCGCCGACCACGGGTAACGGCGAAAGAAGTCGACCCTCGAGCGCAACGCCGCGATCATCGGCGGCGACGATCGCCCGTACCGTGTCCGCGATCACCTCCTCGATGCGCTCAGAGGCCTTCAATCGATAACCGAGGTAGGCGACTGCGCGCTGTGTCGCGGCATCCATCACCCGGTCCATGCGATCGAGGAACTTCTCGACGTCGAGGAGACGCCGAAAACGCTGTACATCGCGCTCCAGCAACTCTTCCTCTTCACCGGGCCGGTTGCCGGGGAGCTCCGCATAGCCCTGCAGCAAGGCAGCGCGCGCCGGACCCTCCAAGGCGACCGCGTTGACGAGCTCGATGATTTCGTAGCGCAGTCGCAGCGGGTGGTTCTCGGTGCGAAGCTGCTTGAAGTCGCGAACGTAGAGCTCGCTGATGTGCTCGCTGAAGAATCGCCGGACGAAGACTGGCGTCTCGGCCTCTTGTGTGAGCTCCTTCATCAGGTCCCGGACGCGCAGGGTGGTCGCATTCAGCGAGTTGATGAGCCGCACGCAGAGCTGCGCCGCACTCACGAAGCCTCCCGCCTGACCTCGGGGATCCTGCGAAACGCTCTTGAGCTGGTTGTAGACCAGGAGGACGTTGCCGCCGAAGAGCTGAGGCCCTTCCGTCACGAACTGCTGGATGGTGTCGAAGAACCGGGCGACCACGGGTCGCATGCTCACGAAGCGACGCAACCCAACCCGCTCCTCGGTCAGCCAGCCAGTCTCGACGAGACGTGCCAGCAGCTGATTGGCCTGGATCGACAGCGGTGTGGCCACCTCGGGCACGGGATCGTCGCCTTCGTGCTCCCAACCCGCGTCAAGCAGGAAGCGCTCGATTTCCTTCACGATCTGGTCGTGCAGGTACCCGTCAGCGTACGGGGGCACGGCATCCGGGCCGAAGTAGCGATCCGACAGACGCACCAACAGATCCCAGGCGCGACGATTGTTGCGTCCGGTCAGCGCCGCGAAGAGCCCGTGAGGGATCCGATCGAAGAGGTTCATGTCTTATCCTTGACGCTAAGTTATACTACGAGCTAAATTGGCTTGCAAGTCAAGTTAGCCTGTAGGATAATTTCGGCATGGACTCTGCGGCAGATCGAGTAGCCGATCTCGAGACCGTCCTCCTCTGGGAGGGCGAGATCGACAACCACCGAATCCGGGAACTGCTCGGCGTCCAAGCCGTCTGGGCGAGCCGCCTGATGGGCGCCCTCCGGAAGCGCGTGGGCGATCGGGCAGCGCGTTCGACCGCTCACGCGCCGCTGCGATTGACCCCCGGTCAGCAGGACCGGGAGAAGCGTCAGTCGCCCGACGACTATCTGCGCATCGTGGCGGGCTCAGAGCCCGTGGCTTCCCGCGACCCGCTGATCGAGGACGCAAGGCGCGATCTCTCGGTCGTGGCGCCGGAGACCTTTGCGGCGGTCGTGCAGGCGATACGAAAGGGAATCGGCCTGCAGCTCGTCTACCGATCGATGAACCACCCGACCGGGACCGACCGCCTTGTGTTCCCGCACGCGCTCGTCCGGGTGCCACGCCGGTGGCACATGCGCGCCTGGTGTACCGAGCGTCGGGACTTCCGCGACTTCACGCTGGGCCGGGTGGCGAACGCCAGTCTCGTGGAATCGCCAGCGCCAGCGCGGCGATCGGACGACAAGGACTGGAACGAGATCACCACCGTAACGATCGTGGCGCATCCCGATCTCACGGCCGAGCAGCAGAGCATGATCGCGGCCGAGTACTTCCCCGGGGCCAGTGCACGTCAGCTGAGCGTGCGCCGCTGCCTCGTCGGGTACATCGTTCAAGACCTGCGGCTGGCGACCAACCCGGCCAAGCACAAGCCGCCCGAGTTCCAGTTGCTCGTCAGCAATGCAGAGAGGCTCGGGGACGCGATCTGGGCCGAATAGCCGCTGCCCGGTCGCCAGATGACGATCACGTCTCGCGCGGTCGATTCAAGCCGTAGGCCTGCGCGATCCGTTCGGCAATCTCTCCGACGCTGCTGTTGATCTTGAGCGACTTCGGATCGATCGAGCGATCTGTCTCGATCGCGTCGAGAAATCGGTTCAAGTCCTGCGCGATTCGCTCGGCGACTGGTATTCGGGTGTCCGGGGCCAGCAACTGCGACAGGCGGAGTACGTCGTTCGCGTGCTTCCGGATGTTCTTCGTGTCGATCGGCTCACCCTTGGCTTGACGTTCGCCGAGGTCCAACCAGGCGCTGGCCTTGAGCGGGATCAGCCTGTCCTCGCCCACCCAGGGCAGGCCATCGACTTCCCTGCGCCCGGCCAGGATGAACTCGTAGTACGCATCGTCGAGCAAGATTGCGGACAAGCTCGCCACCGCCTCGTCGATGGGAATCGGCGTGAGGTGACTTCCTTCGGCCAACCTGATCCCCTCGGGGGCCCGGCAGAACAGCTCGAGCATGGCGGGAAAGCGCTCATCGGCCGGCTTCTGGAATCGATAGAAGACCGGCTTCCCGGTGTCACTGGCCTGCCGGATTTCGTAGCGGCCCGCCTCGATGAAGCGCCAGAACACTTCGCCGAATGACGGGCTGAGCGCTTCGATGTGAAGGACGATGTCCAGGTCTTTCGTGGCCCGGAACTCGAGCCCCGCCTCTTCCATCGCAAGGGTCGCGGCCGTGCCACCGATCAGTACGAATTGATCGGCGAGGCCGGCGAAGTGCTCGCGAAAGACGTCCAGTCCCCTCACCACGGAAGGTGCCCCTTGAGTTCATCCAGCGCGAGTTGAACACGCTCGTCCTGGTTGCCTTGCAGGCTGAGTGTCAAGGAAAGCGGATCGACGGTGTCGCCGTCTCGCACGAGTGCCGGGCTGTAGTGCCAGATCTCCCATTCGCAGGCACCCGGTATCGGTTCGGGCAGCGTCTCGAAGCCCACGTGTGTCGCCGCCTTCCACTCCGCCTTGCCGACGGCGTAGGTCGGCCACTGAGGCTCGGTGAGCATCGAAAATCGCGCGAGCGCGCTCAGACCCGCGAGCCTCAACGGGCGCGGCCTCGACTTCGGAGGGGGACGGACCCAGACCCGGCGCTTGACCGGGCTGCGCAGCAGGGGTCTCGCGTGCTCCCAGGTCTGCGCGGCGGTGCGATCCGCATGGAGCCATCGTGCCCTCCCCTCAGTGCGCAACGTCGCGATGCCTGCGGCCGTGAGCTCCTTGACTGCTCGCGACAGGGTCATCGGGGTGTAGCCCAGCTCGCCGACCACCTCGGCGGGCCGCCACTCGGCGCGCCACGGCCTGCGCAGCAGGACCGCGATCAGCATCGCCTGCGTCGCCGGGCTGAGCGCGGTCTGTGCAGCCACCGTCGGCTTGCGAAAGTACTCGCGCAGGTCGATCCCGAGATCCGGCAGGTAGAGTTGGTTGCCCGGCACCAGGAACGGCACCTTCTGCTCGATGAGGCGCTTGCGCTCGTACGATGCGAGCGTGCGGGTGACGTAGACGACCGGCATCCCGGCCAGCTGTCGCAGCTTGTCGATCTGACCTCGAACGGTGGCCAGCGTCGGCCGGTTGGCCCGCTGATCGATCGCCAGGAGAATCTGGCGATCCAGGAGCTTCAGTTCCCGGACCTCGAACGCTTCCTGCAGGAAGTAGGGCAGCTTGCCGGCGCCCGCCCAGGCACGAACCTTGGGCGCGATTCCCAAGGTTTCATGCAGATACGCGTGGACGGCAGCGTCGTCGGCACGCTGGGTGGGGGCCATGTCTAACATAGTGATCGCACGATAACATGATGCATGTTATCGTGCAAGATATTGTTATCTCGGTGCCCCGCAGAGCCTCAGGCCCGCGCGAATGTGACCCGACGCCCAGACGCGCCCCCTCCGGCGTGATGACGGAGCGGGTCGGAAGCGAGCGAGGAAGGGCCACCCACCTTGTGCCCTGCACGCCTCTCGCATATTCTAGAGAACTACGCTGATTAGCGGACAAGCTGATTGCCCATGAGTCAACCCGACCCCGTCACGTTTGGCAGGTACATCGCAGATGCCCGCAAGAAGCTGCAGATGAGCCAGAAGGAGCTTGCGTCGCAGATTCTCCGCGAGGAGGACGACGAACCGATCTCACCCCAGTACCTCAATGACATCGAACGGGACCGCCGCAATCCGTCGTCGGACCACCTGATCCAGCAGTTCGCGAAGGTGCTGAAGATCGACGCCGACTACCTTAGCTACCTTGCCGGCAAGCTCCCCGAGGAGATCCGCCGAAAGAACCTCTCGGAGGACGCGGTGAAAGCGGCGTTCCTCGCGTTCCGCAAGCCGCAGAAGAAGTGACCGATGGTGACATACGTTCGCGATCTGACGGGTCGATTTCTGCAACGCCCGCACTACAAGCCGGAGGAACTGGATCGCGAATGCGAGTCTGTCATCACCGGCTTCCTCAAGGACTTGTACGGCGAAGTCCGCTATCCGGTCGACACCGAGGACTTGAAGAAGCTCATCGAGCGCGACGCGGAGGACCTTGACGTCTACGCGGACCTCTCGATCTACGGGCCCGACGTTGAGGGCGTAACTGAGTTCAAGCCAGGCCGCAAGCCGGTGGTGAAGATCGCCTCGATCCTGACGGAAGACGACCGCCGCGATAGCCGCCTGCGGACGACCCTGACGCACGAGTGGGGGCATGTCCACTTTCACGCTTACCTCTGGGAAGTGGAACCACCGCCGCCCGACCTTCTCCGTCAGCAACCAGATCGCGACAAGATCATCTGCAAACGCGATTCGATGATCGATGCGGCGCAAACCGACTGGATGGAGTGGCAGGCGGGGTATGTCTGCGGCGCGATCCTGATGCCGAAGACGGCCGTGAATGGCCTCTGTCGAACTTTTTCCGAGAACCATGGCATCTACGGCGCGGTGTCGCTGCAGTCAGCCCACGGCTCCGACTTGATCTCGCAGGTCGTAAGCACCTTCAAGGTGTCGTCCGACGCCGCCCGGGTTCGGCTGCTGAAGCTGAACCTCGTCACTGCCGCAGCGCCAAACCAGTCACTCTTCTCCTGAGAGCGCGGCCGCCGAGCACGCGCACTTGCACCTGCTGCGCGCCTTGTGATACGCTAATCCGCGTATCGGCGGATTTGCGGGTTGCGATTGGCGCGACCTGCCGGCCGGGCGAACGACGCAAGGAGATTCTTATGCGCCAAAACACAAGCCGGCATCACCCGGGCCAGAAGATCGGCCGGGACGCCAAGTCAGGTCAATTCATCCCGGTCCGCGAGGCCCAGCGTCGGCCGAGCACCACCACGGTCGAAACCTTGAAGCGCAAGACGCAAGGAAAGTGAGGAATCCCATGAGCACCACCCCCGATCTCGAGCATCAGTCCACCAGCCGCCAGAAGCCCGCGACCATCGTCGTCAACGGGCGCCAGAAGGAGGTCACCGCCCCGGAGCTCTCCTTTGCGGACGTCGTGCGCCTCGCCTTCGAGGACGCCGTGTTCAACGACACGACCGTCTACACGGTCACCTACAAGCGCGGGCACGGCAACAAGCCCGAGGGGACGCTCGTCGAGGGTGACACGGTCAAGGTCAAGGACGGAATGATCTTCAATGTCGCACGAACTGATAAGTCGTAGCTCGGACCTACGGCAGCTGCGGGATGAAGGGTACGAGATTGAAATTCGCTCGAACCACCTCCTGATCCACTCGGTTCCCTACCTGAACTCGGGAGGAGTTGTCCAGCGCGGGACGCTCGTTTCCGACCTGACGCTGGCCGGCGACGTGACCATGCCGCCGGGTAATCACATTGCCTGGTTCATGGGTGAGCATCCGCACCAGAAGGACGGGAGGGAGATACCGCAGATCAAGCACGCCAGCCAAACGACGCAGCTCGCGCAAGACATCGTGGTCAACCACTCGTTCTCGAACAAGCCGCCGCAGGGCTATGCGAACTACCACGAGAAGATGACGCGCTACATCACCATCATCAGTGCGCCTGCGCAGTCGGCCGATCCAGCCGCGACCGCGCGCACCTACAAACCGGTTGCCGCGTCGCCTGATCACAGTGTCTTCCAATACCTCGACACGGCATCGAGCCGCGCCGGCATCTCCGCGCTGTCGGACAAGCTGAAGTCGAGTCGGGTCGCGATCGTCGGTCTGGGTGGCACTGGCTCGTACGTGCTGGATCTGATCGCCAAGACGCCGGTGCGCGAGATCCACCTCTACGATGCCGATTCGTTCCTCCAGCACAACGCATTTCGTGCCCCGTCGGCCGCATCGCTGGACGAACTGAAGGAGCGGCCGACGAAGGTGGCCTACGTCCGGTCGCTCTACTCCAGGATGCATCGCGGCATCGTCGCGCACGAGGAGTACATCTCCGAGATGAACGTCGACTCGCTTCTCGGCTTTGACTTCGTCTTCCTCTGCCTCGATCGCGGTCCGGCGAAGAAGCTGATCGTGGACCGGCTCAGCGTCGGTGCGATGCCGTTCATCGACGTCGGCATCGGCGTCGAGATGACCCCAGAGTCGCTCGCGCTCTGGGCGATTTGCCGAGTGACGACGAGCACACGCGACCAGCGAGAGCACATCTCTCAGCGGGTGTCTTTCTCGGACAATGACAGCGACAACCCGTACGACAAGAACATCCAGGTTGCCGATCTGAACGCGCTCAACGCAGCTTTGGCGGTGATCAAGTGGAAGAAGCTATGCGGCTTCTACCTGGACCTGGAGAAGGAGCACAACACGACGTACACGACGAGCTGCAACCTCCTGACCAGTGACGATCTGCTGTGAAGCGCAACGCACTGACGCCAGAGTTCGTCGAGTTCATACCGTCGACGCTCCAAGAGGGCGTGCTCTACGTCTCCTTGGCCTATTCGACAGCTTCGCACCTCTGTTGTTGCGGATGCGGCAAGGAAGTGGTGACGCCGCTCTCCCCCACCGACTGGAAGCTGGTCTGCGATGGCGAGACCGTATCTCTCGAGCCGTCTATCGGCAACTGGAGCTTTGCGTGTCGATCGCACTACTGGATCCGACGAAACAGAGTTCACTGGGCCGCGCAGATGTCCCGCGAGCGGATCGAGGCTGGCCGCGCCCATGATCGAGCAGCAAAGGCCCGGTACTACGGCGACGAGACGCGGTCGGCGCCCAGATCCGATCCTGCGCGTCCTTCCGACAGGTTTCGACCACCCGGAGCCAATGGCCCCAAGCGCGACGGGCACGGACTATGGGCGAAGCTCGTGGCCTGGCTGAACGGTCCCAGCTGAACCGCGCGCGTTCCATGCGTCCTGGCGGACGCAGCTTCGACTCTCAGTTTCGGGGAGACCAACGTAATGAGGTCGATGCACGGGATTCGGCAGCGCTCAGTGCTCGGGCGTCTCCATGCCTACATGTGCTTCTTGTAGTACGCCCACTGCACGCTGGCCAGCCCGCCCAAGAGGACCGCGCCGAGCGGCATGCACAGCTCCCACCGCACCGGCCCGGGCCAGAGCAGCAGGCAGACGCCGCCCAGCCCCAGCACGGCCACCTGCAGGTACTTGGCCCGGTGGTACAGGCCGGCCGACTCGCGTCCGCCGCAGGCCCGACGGATCGCCCGCTGGGTGAAGCCGTCGGCGGCGCCGACGGCGTAGAGGAGCAGGAGCAGGGGCGCGAACCGCGCCAAGGTCGCCGCGCGCACGCCGAGCAGTTGGGTGCCGACCATCGCCGCTTCGATGCTCTCCCGGTGCGACACGTAGCTGCGCCGCATGACCGTGTCCGGGATCGACAGGGCCGCCCCGTTGGCGAACTGCACGCCCATGTCGTGGATGCCGGTGGCGTCGAACACGATCGAGTACAGCGCGTTGGCGGGCCAGGTGATGGCGCCGGCGCCGGCACCCTGCAGGGCGGCAAGCGCGACGCCGTGCTCGAGGTCGTGCGCGAGCAGTTCGCGCAGGCGCTCGATCCCCTGCGGCCAGACCTTGGACACGAACGTCCAGTCGAGGATCCAGGCGCACAGCAGGAGCGCGGCCAACCCCAGCGCCAGCGAGAAGGCCAGCTTCAGCGGACTCAGCAGCACGCCCGCCAGCGCCCCGTCGTGAAACGCCGCGTTCCTAGAGGACACGCCGGTCCTCCGCCTCGGCGCCTTCGTCCAGGCGATTCCACGGTTCGTCGAGCCGCACTCTCAGCGTTGTCCCGATCGCCGCCAGGCTCGCAGGCATCAGCGGATCGCTCGCAGCCGAGGGCAGCGGCATGCGGATCTTGTGCAGCTGGCCGCCGTGAATCAGCGCGAAGGCCTCGCCCTTGGGCAGCTGCACGAGATCGGTCGGCTCCAGCATCCGAACCGTCTCCGGCGCAATGCGGTCCTCGTTGCGGCTGGCGAAGTCCGCAAAGTCGATCGGATCGTTGGTGTCGGAGACCGACGACGACACGACGGTCGAGACGACGTGCACTTCGGGTAGCTGGCTGGTCAGCAGTTCGGCCGTGGCCACCTCCTTCACCCGCAGCATGATCAGCGTGTTGAAGTTGCCCGCGATCTGCCCGGCCTTGGCCGGCGAGCCGATGCGCGCCTCCACGTCCGACCAGGTCTGCGTGTAGGCGGTCACCTGAAACCCTGCCCCGCCCGCTTTGTTGAGCAGGGGGATGAACTCGTCACCGATCAGCTCGTTGAACTCGTCGGCGTGGATCGCGATCCGCCGCGGCTTCACCTCGCCCGGCAGTCCGCGACCGGTGCCGAACTTGTAGAGGCTGCCGGCCACGCTCGTGAGGTCGGCGAACATCGAGTTGCCCACGGCCGCGGCCACTTCGTAGTCGGACAGCGCGTCGAGCCCGACGTAGACGATGCCGCCCAGGTGGATCACCGAGGTCCAGTCGAACACCGGGCGCCAGTCAGTCGGATCGTCGAGCTCGGGCGAGAGCAGCGAGGCCGTGCGACCGGTGGTGAGCTTCTCCATCAGCGGCAGCAGCGACGCCACCAGCTTGTCGAAGTGGCTCTTCTCGTAGTTGAGCGTCGAGGCGAGCGCGTGGGCGATCGGGTCGTAGAGCTTCTTGCGCCGCGCGTACTCCACCAGGCTGACCGCCCGCGCGCCGCGCGACTGCAGACCCTTGTCGAGGTTCTTCTTGTCG
>JAANMX010001313.1_pt1 | contig 28656 bp, 20 predicted proteins | sample 7279681 | NCBI WGS metagenome assembly JAANMX01 (sample SAMN14094542, study PRJNA606508) | bioreactor metagenome | isolation source: A lab-scale SPAN reactor treating ammonium-rich wastewater day 351 | place: Ireland: Galway | collected 2018-01-01 | reverse complement strand
ACTGAAGATATGGGCTTTTGTGAAAGGGGTAATGTCGTGGGTAACGGTAAACGTCCCAAAAGCACCGGAACCTTTGGCGTGCATTCTTCTTTCTGGGATAACTTCTCTGTCGAAGTTAGCCATTTTTTCCAGAAACCAAAAATCCTGCATCAACATGGGACCGCGCGGTCCGGCGGTCATTGTATTTTGATTGTCAGGTACAGGAGCACCGGTTTGCCGTGTCAGTTTTTTCTTGTCCATAGTCATATTTTGTTAAATTGGTGAAGCTAAATTATTCAGATTTTTGCTAATAGGAACTAAACTGTTATAGATATTAAGAATAACAGCAGTGCTATATTACGTATAAAGTTATGAAAAATTAGTTACCGGCGTATGATTTACTCTACAGTTTTCATATTATTTCCGTCAGCGAAATGAAGCCTTTTAAATACATTACTGGACAATATCGTCAGCAATCCGATGGTGAGAAAAGTATATCGGAAGGCATTGTGGATTTCACCGGAGATCAGATTGGTCTGTGTTTCGAAGATGTTAAGAATTAATAAACCTAGCGAAATTCCGAATCCTACCGCAAGCTGCTGATTGACGGACAAAAGTGAATTTCCGCTGCTGGTATGAAAACTTCTGAGGTCTGCAATGGAAATAGTGTTCATGGCGGTAAACTGAATGGAATTGAAAAATCCCATTAATGCGATAATAGGCACAAACCAATAGAGAGAATCCGCAATTCCCGGTACGGCCAGGAATATAATGAGAAAGCCCAAAATAATAGTGTTGTAATACAGGGTTTTCCGATAACCAAATCTGTTCAGAATCCGGATCACATAATTCTTTCCAAACATGGCGGTTAAAGCCATCGGTGCGATAATCCACCCTGAAATAACAGCAGATCCACCGTAGGCTATCTGTATCATCAACGGTAACAGGAGTGGAACGGAACTGATGCCAAGACGGGTCACCATGTTTCCCACAATGCCTACCCGGAAGGTGCGCACCTGAAAAAGATTCAGCGGAAACAAGGGATTAGAAGCTTTTTTAGCATGACGGTAATAAAAATAAAAGAGCAAAAAACCCAGAATAAAAATCATCAGAATAGGAGTGATATTCTGCGTATTTCCAAACAATTCGAGGGAAATCGAAAGCAGAAGTGATGCTGCGGCGAAAATGAGAAATCCTTTAAGATCAAAATGTGTTTCTCCCGAATGGTAGTCCGGCATGTATTTCATTCCCAAAATAATTCCGGCAATTCCAAAAGGAATATTGATGATAAAAATCCAATGCCAGGACAGGTAATCTACGAGATAACCGCCCACCAAAGGCCCGAGAACAGGCCCGATAAGAGCAGGAATAATGGCGTAGTTCAGGGCTTTTACCAATTCCTTTTTTTTATAGGTTTTGATCATGGCCAGTTTGCCTACTGGTGTCATCAGCGCACCGCCAAGTCCCTGAATGACTCTGGAAACGACCAGTTGTGTAAGATCCTGTGAAAGGGAGCAGAACACGGAACCCAGACTGAAAAGTACCAGCGAAAGAATGAAAGTTTTTCTGGTTCCGAATTTGTCCGCCAAAAATCCGCTGGCCGGCATGAACAGAGCCAAGGTGAGCACATAGCTTATGATGGCGTTCTGCATGTCCAACGGAGATTCGTTCAAGCTTTCTGCAATAGATGGGAGAGCGGTATTCAGAATCGTGGAATCCAACATCTGCATGAAAATAGATGTTGCCATGATGATCGGAAGAATTTTTTTGATTTTGTCGTTTATCTGATCTGTATCTGTACGCATTTCATGACGGAAAATAAAGAGATATTAATAAGCAGAAAAAAACCTGCCAGAAGCAGGTTTTGAAATTAATATTTTCTTGGTCGGTGTTCCACGTCCGTCCACGGACCGCCGTCTTTTTTGTACCTCACAAAGATGAAGTTTTCGAAATCTAAGGTTTTGTATTCGATATTATCGGAACCTATCTGAAATGCTCGGATATAAATATAATCGGCATCACTCTTCACTTTTCTGTCGCCCATTCTGGCCTCTTCAGGCACATAATTCGGGAACTTGTATTCCGGCAAAATCTCGTGAAGCAGTCTGTAGAAATCAGGATTCTTCTTTTCGTCGGGAATAATGCTTACAATTTTATGATCTCTTTCATTAATCCACAAGTAATAGATTTTCTGTTCCGCAGTTTTCACGTTTTCTGATGTGAACGAATACAGCCTCTTCGGCAGCAGGGTCACTATTCTTTCCGGTTTGATGACGGCGAAATACTTTTCATTCTGGGGATCCACATAGGTTTCTAGGTTGAGGGCCATGATAGGATTATTCCAGTCTTTGTTTTTAAGATACTGATCCAGCGACAGTTCGGCTTCGGATCTGAATTTTTTATTTTCCTCTGATAAGGTTTTTGTAGGAATCTGTGGCGTAATTTCTTTAACAAAAGAATACAGCACCTTTGGCTTGATGCCCTCCAGATGCGGATACGCTTTCAGTTGTTCCATTTTAGTGAGCCAGTAATATTGCTGATAGAAATCTTCTTTATCCTTAGATTTTACATTTTTATAAGAAACACCCAGTTTTCTGGAATTCATTACATTTTCAAACTTATTTTTCTGTGCAAAAGAAAAATTAAAGGCGAATAGTACAGCAATAAGTAGAGATAGGTTTCTTTTCATTTTTTATGAATATTTTATCATTGTTCAAATATAGTTATTTATTGGATATTTTTAAAAGCGAAATGTTAAAATTGAAATTATTATTCATTGAAACGTATCTCCTGACGAAAAATATGCTTTACTTACAAGAATCCGTATTTCCTAATTACAACTTAAATTACAGTGACCCGTTATTCCATTCGTTGTATCAACGCCATGTAAAACCCGTCGTAGCCTTCGCTAGGCATGATGTTTTCTTCACGGATAAGGGTGTATTCCGGATTGTTTTTCAGAAAAGAGGCTACCTGTTCATTATTTTCTGAAGGAAGCACGGAGCAGGTGGCGTACACCATTTTGCCTCCTATTTTCAGCATTTTTGAATAATCCTGAAGAATCTGCTGCTGCTCATTTTTAATTCTGTCGATGAAATCCTGATCGATTTTCCATTTGCTGTCCGGATTTCTTTTCAGAACGCCCAGTCCGGAGCAGGGAGCGTCTATTAATACACGGTCTACTTTGCCGTGAAGTCTTTTGATGACTTTATTGTCTTCTATAACGCGGGTTTCAATATTGTGTGCTCCGGCTCTTTTGGCCCGGCGCTTCAGCTCGGCCAGTTTCCAGTTGTAGATGTCCAGCGCAATGATCTGTCCCTTATTTTTCATTAATGCGGCCAGATGAAGCGTCTTTCCTCCGGCTCCTGCACAGGCATCCACCACGCGCATTCCGTCCTGCACATCCAGCATTTCCCCGATTTTTTGGGAACTGGCATCCTGCACTTCAAAAAGCCCGTCTTTGAATGCTGAGGTCTGGAAAACATTCTTTTTCTCTTCCAGCTGTACAGCGTCAGGATATTTTTTCAGAGGGAAACTTTCCACCTGCTCTTCGCGCAGTTCATTGACCAACTCGTGAACAGAGGTTTTCAAGGTATTCGCCCGAAGTACCGTGGGAGCCTGTTCGTTCAGGGCAACCATTTCTTTCTCCCAGTCCGGACCCAGTTCCTTTTCCATGGTCTCTGCCAGCCATTCCGGTACAGAATGCTGAATGGCCTTGGAAGGGAAAGATGTTTTCTCTAATTTTTTCAGAATATCAGCCGTTTTGATCCCGTCGAATTCTTCAAATTTTTTATATTTTGTTTTGCTCCAAAGCAGGTAGGCGAGGATGAGTTTATAGATATTGCCGGGTTTTACCCCTTCGCCCATGTAATATTCCAGGCGCTTTTTCCACCGGATGATGTTGTAAAATATTTCAGAAACCACGCCTCTGTCCTGGCTGCCCCATTTTTTATGGGCTTTCAGCAGGCGTTCGATGACTTTATCTGCATATTTATTTTTCTCAAAAAAGGTTTCCTGCAGGGCATCGTGGATTCCTATCAGTAAATTTCGGTGAATCAATTCCATGCTGCAAAAATACAAAAAAATCCCGCGTGTGCGGGATTTTAAAAAGAGGCGGAGAAAGAGGGATTCGAACCCCCGGACCTGTTACAGTCAACAGTTTTCAAGACTGCCGCAATCGACCACTCTGCCATTTCTCCTTTATATAATTCGGTCTACCGGTTCTGTTACCGGTCAATCTCGTCTTTGATGACGAGACCGCAATCGCCCACTCTGCATTTCTCCAAAAAACAGATGTTCCGTTTTCAGTGGTGCAAATATAAAACTCTTCGGGGATAATGCAAAATATTTTAGAGGTTTTTCGTGAAGGCTGGGAGAGGAAATCTCTCGGCTGTCTGCAACCTTGCAAAAACTGAGAGAGGCACATTTGATGCTTAAGCATTTAGGATAAAAAAAAATAATGATGCACTTTAGAAAAAACATTTTATTGGGTTGCATAGCTGGAGATTTATTGGGTTCCTCCTATGCGCACCGTCCGTATGAAATAGGGGACGAAAATCTTTTAAATCCAGACGCTACATTTTCAGATGAGACTCTTTTTGCCATTGCAGTAGCAGATGCTCTGCTCACTGAAAAATGTGTTATAAAGCGTATTTGCCACTATTTTGGCACCTATGCCACTAAAAAGTTCACTTCTCCTTTTTTAGATTTTCTGATTGGAGGAGATCCTTATGCAATGAATCTATACAGCAAACCTGTGTTGTTGCGATTTATCCCCATTCCTTATATAGCTAATAGTTTTTGCAGCCTCCCGGAGATTTCCCAAACGGTGCTGGATGCCACAAAGAACGACGGAGGTTCACTTCAGGCGTCCCGTTTCATTACAACGGCTCTCTATCTTTGTATCTGTGGTTACAGAAAGAACGATATCAAGAATACGCTGGATCATTACTTTCCCGAATACCGTCATACACAGACTCTTGAAAAACTAAGAAAATGCTTCAGACATCCGCTTCATGCTCAGTTTATTGCGCCTCTGGCTTTCCAAGCATTTATGGAAAGTGATTCTTATGAACACGCCATCCGAAATGCACTTGAAATTGGGGTCAGTCCTGAAGCTTTAGCTTCGCTATCCGCAGCCTTTGCCATGGCCTATTTTCAGGAGATGCCTCAGGAGATAGCGGAATTTACCCTGATGCGCTTGCCGATGTCCTTTGTTGAAATTGTGCTGCAGTTTCAGGAACGGTTTGTATTGAATTAGTAAAACGTAGAGAATTATTTTTAAAAAGCAGAGTTTATAATTTGTTGAAAATTCTAAATATTTCGTTAGTTTTGTTGTGAATCGTAATGAAAATTATTATAAATGTTTCAAATTAATCAAAGAATTTGTTTAGTAGATAATGCAAGTCAAAAAGGATTTAAATCTGATATACCGGCTCCCAATATATATATGAAATTACATGGTCATCACGACAGAATCTTGAAATTCAGTAGACAATTCCCTAAAACATTTATCTATCTTGAAAGTTCATCTTATTTACACCCCTGATGTTCATCCACAACTGGTGAATGAAGTACAAGAAATTCTGAAAAGTGTTTCGGGACCTATAGAGTTCAGCGTGCGGGACGTGAAGTGGAATGCCCTGCAACTCCAGCAGGTAAACCAGCAACACTATCGGTCTGATTTCAGATTTTTATTAGCATCTGAGGATAAGATTCAGCCTTATCGGGAAGCATGTGGTTATCCGCTAAGTTGGCGGGAGTTGTTTTTTCTTTGTGAGCAAGCACGAATGTCTGAGGAATTCTCTCCGGAAGATTTTGTAATTCTGATTACCAACCGCAGAAATTCGATGAATTACTTCAGTATGTTCGATACTGGTGGACAAAAAAATGCTTTTGTCCAATCTTCAGACTGGGATGTTTTCCTGAAGGCTTCAGAGTGTTTTCCGGTTGCGTATGAAGTGGTGGCCAATCTCCTGAGAATCTTGATGAAATTTGATCTCTCTGAGAATATGGAAGTTAATTTTCATATGGATTCTATTGGATGCATGAACGATTTCTGTGAAAACAAAAGCCAGATTATCCTGAAATTAAGAACCGCTGATCTGTGTCTTTTCTGTCTTCAGCGTTTGGATGACAATGGCGTTGCTTCCGGAATAATTATGCAGTCGCTTGCCATTTTTGAGAAAATCAGGTCGCAGTTAAAATTCTCGCAAGGTTTATCCAGAAATGCAAAGCCGAAAAAACTGACCATTACTGACAAAGGAAAAATTCAGATTGGAGAATTGGAACTTCGTTTAACACCCTTAGAGAAAACGATTTGGGTTTTCTTTCTTTCACATCCGGAAGGGATACGTCTTGCTGAATTAGATGAATATGAGATGGAAATTTTTTCCTTATATCAGTTGATGAAAATAAGAGCCGCACGGGAAAATATTCAAAAATTGGTAGATAATATTGATGGCAATTTTTCCTATAACAAATCGAGGCTCAACAAAAAAATACGAGATCAGATTGGGGAACCTCTTGCCCACTATTACTGCATTACGGGAATCCCCGGTGAGAAATTCTCTATTCCTTTGGAAAGAACATTTGTTTCAATGCCAGATGATTTTCAGGTAAATCAAGCTTAAATCAATGGTGCTTTTTTTTGTCCAAATCAGGCGATTGTTATATCATTAAGCTGCTTCCGGAAGGCTCCTCATTGGAGGTTTTTAATAAGATTTTTATTTTTTTAATCACGTACTTTTTTGCTATTCTGTAAAATCTCCCTACCTTTAAGCACCAATGAAATATGTGAAATGACAAAGAATACAAACGATTTCGGAATCGAAAAATCCCTTAAAAATTTAGGTATTACTTCAGAAAACTACGGCGTATCTGCCGGCGGAGCTTCCTTCGGAAATGGCGCAGTTATCGAAAGCTTTTCTCCTACAGACGGAAAACTGATTGCCAAAATAAAGTCAGGAAATGAAGCCGATTATGCACAAATTATCAAAAAATCAAAAAAAGCTTTTCAGGAATTCAGAATGATGCCCGCTCCCAAAAGAGGAGAGTTGGTGCGGCAATTTGGAAATAAATTAAGAGAAAAAAAAGACGATCTCGGAAAACTCGTTTCCTATGAAATGGGAAAATCACTTCAGGAAGGCTTGGGTGAAGTTCAGGAAATGATAGACATTTGTGATTTCGCTGTCGGGCTTTCCAGGCAACTTCACGGGTTTACCATGCATTCCGAAAGGCCTTCGCACCGGATGTATGAGCAGTATCATCCACTTGGTATTGTAGGCGTTATTTCTGCTTTCAATTTTCCTGTTGCCGTATGGAGCTGGAACACCGCGCTTTCATGGATCTGTGGAAATGTGACCGTTTGGAAACCGTCTGAGAAAGTTGGTTTATGCGCCATTGCCTGTCAGAACATCATTGCCGAAGTTTTAAAAGAAAATGATATGCCTGAAGGTATTTCAGGAATGATTGTCGCAGATCACACCATTGGCCAAAAAATAGTGGACGATAAAAATATTGCGCTGGTTTCCTTTACCGGTTCCACCAAAGTGGGCAGAATGGTAGGAGCGAAAGTGGCAGAACGTTTCGGAAAATCCATTTTGGAATTGGGAGGTAATAACGCCATTATTATTTCTGAACATGCAGACTTGGATATGGCCATTATCGGCGCAGTTTTCGGCGCAGTAGGAACGGCCGGCCAAAGATGTACTTCTACCAGAAGGCTTATTATTCACGAATCCGTTTATGATGAAATGAAAAACCGACTAGTTCAGGCATACGGCCAGTTGAAAATTGGAAATCCGCTGGATGAAAATAATCACGTAGGGCCGCTGATTGATACCGATGCAGTGAAACAGTATGAAGCTTCTATTGAAAAATGTAAAAAAGAAGGAGGCAGGTTCATCGTAGAAGGTGAAGTGCTTTCCGGCGATCAGTACGCTTCCGGATGTTATGTAAAACCATGTATTGCTGAAGTGGAGAATTCCTACGAAATAGTGCAGCATGAAACTTTCGCTCCTATTTTATATATCATGAAATATAACACATTGGACGAAGCTATTGCCATGCAAAATGATGTTCCGCAAGGGCTGTCTTCTGCCATTATGACTCAGAATCTACGTGAAGCCGAACTTTTCCTTTCCCATGCTGGTTCAGACTGCGGGATTGCAAACGTGAATATCGGAACTTCAGGAGCAGAAATCGGGGGTGCTTTTGGTGGTGAAAAAGAAACCGGCGGCGGCCGCGAATCAGGCTCCGATGTATGGAAATACTATATGAGAAGACAAACCAATACCATCAATTATTCTACAACATTACCTCTTGCTCAGGGCATTAAGTTCGATTTGAGCGGTAATGAAAAAAAAGAAATTGATGCGGTGTAAAACATCACGAAGGCAAACGATGGTCATGCTGAGCCTGTCGAAGCATTGTCATGCGGAACCTGTCGAAGCATTATGATTAGAAAAAAGTATTAGCAATTGTCATGCTGAGCTGTCGAAGCATTAAAACATGAAAACCTATTTTGTTTATATTGTTAAATGTTCTGATAATTCCTATTATACAGGGATTACAAATGAACTTGAAAGAAGAATAAATGAACATAATAGCGGAATACAACCTGACAGTTATACCTATAAAAGAAGACCTGTGGAGTTAGTATTTAACCATGAGTTTATTGATGCAATACAAGCCATCTCATTTGAAAAGCAAATAAAAGGCTGGAGCAGGAAAAAGAAAGAAGCGATCATCAATAACCAATGGGAATTATTACCTGAATTATCTAACAACAAATCAGATCAATGAGGCTTCGACGACCGAAAGCCCAGCCTGACGCAGACAAACCCATTAATAAAATATCGTCATTAAAAAGAATTAAATCCAAAAATAATAGTATGAACAACACAACTGCTTCGCAACCCGAAGTAATCAACAAAGTAAAACAAACCCTTTCCCGTCATATTCTTGCCGACGGATTCGATTTCGTAATGGATCTTGAAAAATCGCAGGGATCATGGATTCATGATTCTCTCACTGGGAAAAATTATCTGGATATGTTTTCCATGTTCGGCTCCGCTTCCATCGGATACAATCATCCGTATCTCGTACAACATCAAAACTGGCTTGGGAAAATGGCCATTAACAAACCAACGCTTGCGGATGTATACTCTGAAGAATATGCAGAATTTATGGAGGTTTTTGAAAGGGTAGCTATCCCGGAACATCTTCAGTATGCGTTTTTTATTTCCGGAGGAACGCTGGCTGTAGAAAATGCGATGAAAGCATGTTTTGACTGGAAAACCCGTAAAAACTTTGAGAAAGATATCAACGTGGAAGGGGATATCTGCATACATTTCCGCCAGGCTTTTCATGGCAGAAGCGGATATACTTTGAGCCTTACCAATACGTCCGATCCAAGAAAATATCAGTATTTCCCGAAATTCGATTGGCCGAGAATCATCAATCCGCATCTTACGTTCCCGATTACAGAAGAAAATCTGGAAGAAACCATTAAGAATGAGCAGTTAGCATTGCTGAATATTGAGGAGGCCATCCTTTCCAGCCCGAACAGAGTGGCGTGCATCATCATTGAGCCCATTCAGGCAGAAGGTGGCGATCATCATTTCCGGGATGAATTTTTCCGAGGATTGCGCGATCTTTGTGATCAGAATGAAGTATTGCTGATTTTTGACGAAGTGCAAACCGGCATCGGAATCACAGGGAAAATGTGGGCTTTTGAACATTTTACAGCAAAGCCGGACATCATTGCTTTCGGAAAGAAAACTCAGGTGTGCGGAGTCCTTGCCAACAAAGAGAAGTTTGACGAGATCCCGAATAATGTATTCTGTGAAAGCTCCAGAATTAATTCCACTTTCGGAGGAAATTTCATTGATATGATGAGGTTTAAACTGATTCTGGAAGTGATTGAAAAAGAAAATCTTTGTCAGAACGCAGAAACCGTCGGTAGTTATCTGTTGAACGGACTTCAGCAATTAGCAAAAAAATATCCTGACGTTATTTCCAATCCGAGAGGAAGAGGCCTGATGTGTGCTTTTGATTTACCGGACGGAGCACAACGCGACCGGATGCGCGAAATGTTGTATGAAGATCATCTCATCATTCTGCCGTGTGGCGACCAATCGCTTCGTTTCCGCCCACATCTGAATGTGTCGCAGGAAGAAATTCAGATTGCTTTGGATAAAATTGAAAAGTTGGTCAGCAATCATTAAAAATCATCAGCCTGACTCTCTTCAAACTGTAGAGTCAGGTTTTTCTTTTTTGAAAATTAAGAATAAAACGGCCTGAAAATTGCAGATTTTGTAATCTGTTAAAAATATTTTGTATATTTGCCGCTGTATATCAGTGTTTTAAAAACCAACGATGACCAATCCTTTATTTTACGCAAAAATCCTGCTGTTCGGCGAGTACGGAATCATTGAAGATTCCAGAGGACTCACCCTTCCTTTCAGTTTTTATAAAGGAACGCTTAAATTTTCAGAACTTCAGTCAGATTTCGAGAAAAAATCTAACGAACATCTCAGGAATTATGCAGAATATCTGAAGGTTCTGACTTTGCCTGCCGGTTTTGAAGTGGATACTGAAAGTTTCATCAAAGACATCAATTCCGGATTGTTTTTTGACAGCAATATTCCACAGGGATACGGTATCGGAAGTTCCGGTGCTTTGGTGGCCGCAGTTTTTGAGAAATATTCCTTGAAAAAATACGATGCTGAAACCATTTCCAAAGACGACCTGAAAGCACTGAAAAAAGTGTTTGGTTTGCTGGAAAGTTATTTTCACGGCACCAGTTCGGGAATTGATCCACTCATCTGTTACATGAATCTTCCGATTCTGATTGAAAATAAAGAGAATGTTGACAAAGTAGCGATTCCCCAAAGTGAAGAAGGAAAAAAAGGTGCCATCTTTCTGATCGATAGTGGTACTGCCGGAGAAACCGGACCTATGGTACAAATCTTTTTTGAAAAAATGAAAACCGAAGGCTTCCGCAAAACACTGAAGGAAGAATTTATCCGCTACAACAACGCCTGCATCGAATATTTTCTGAGTAAAGAAATGAATCCTTTTTTCAGGAATCTTAAAAATCTGTCGGTCTGGGCTTTTGAACATTTCAAACCCATGATTCCGGAAAGCCTCTATAAAGCCTGGAAAAAAGGTATTGATACCAATGCTTATTATCTGAAACTCTGCGGAAGCGGTGGCGGAGGATACATTCTTGGTTTTACCCGCGATTACGAGAAAGCTGAAAAAATGCTTGAAGGTTTTAATAAGGAGGTAATCTACCGTTTCTAAGAAAAAAATGGGCACAGAAAACAGAACCTCAGCGGCTCCTGCTTCTGCTCCCAGAACGTTTTCATACCGCATTTCACAGTTGATTGGATTTCTGGTTGGAGCCCGTTTTTTCATGGCTTTACTCCTTACTTTCGCACTTTATGTTTCCACTTTTTTTCTGTTCAATCAGGAAGAAAACCTGCGTCAATTTGTATTTGATTTCAGGGTTCACGGGATTATTTTCTGTGCTGTACTCAGTATTCTTGCAGGAGGAATTATCAATCAGTTTTATGATGTGGAAAAAGACCATCTCATCAAACCCTTTCGGACAAGGCTTCAAAGTTTCCTGAAACAAAAATATTTTCTGTACGCTTATATTATTCTGAATACCGTTTCCCTGGGCGTTGCATTTTTTATTTCCTATCGGGTTTTTCTTTTTTATCTGCTGTACCAGTTCCTGATGTGGTTTTACAGCCATAAACTCAGCAGATTGCTGATTCTCAATAATCTGACTTTCGTTGCACTTACCTTATATCCTTTTTTCGGAATGCTGGTGTATTACAGAACCTTTTCGGGTAAAGTTATGATGATGGCGGCGTTCCTTTTTCTGATGCTTCTTATGATAGATATCATAAAAGATACCCTTACTGCGAAGGCAGACAGAATCTTCGGATATACCACCATTCCCATCTATTTCGGAAAAAAAACTGCAAGTGTGATTGCTGTTTTTCTGTTGATTTCCACACTTCTGGTATCGGCCGTTATTCTTTACGGAATCGGCTTTTACAGAATAATGGGTTGGTATTTTATAGCCGGATTTGGTGTAATTTTAACAGCAGTTTTCCAGATGTTTCGCAACACCAGAAACGCCAGGTTTATTACTTTGAACCTTCTCAGATTGTGGATTTTCATCGGAATATTAGCCATGCTTGCTGACGGCATCGTTCAGAAATATTAATTTCCTTTTTTTATCCTGCAAACTATTATTAAATTTGACATTAATTTTTTGAATCTTTATGTCAATCTTCAACGATACTCAAATCGCTTTTCAGCATAAGTCTACAGATCAGCTCAGAAAAGCGTACTGGATGTTCAAAGCCATCGAAAATCCGGCAGTCACCAATATTGGAATTGCGGCATTAAATTTTACCGTAAAAAACAACTTTCCTTTTGTGGAAACCGTGGTTCGCAAAACCTTATTCGATCAGTTTGTAGGCGGCGAAACCCGGGAAAAAAGCATGGAAGTGGTGAAGAAACTTTATAAAAGCCATGTTGGGAGTATTTTCGATTATGCTATTGAAGGCAAGGAAGAAGAATCCGCATTTGATCATACCTGCGAAGAAATAAAGCAAAACATCAAATTTGCCGAGGGAAATCCTGCCATTCCTTTTGTGGTATTCAAGCCGTCCGGTTTTGGGCGATTGAATCTTTATGCAGAAGTACAAGCCGGAAAAACACTTACCAGTAGTGAGAAAGAAGAATGGGAAAAAGTAAAGAAACGGTATGAAGAAGTAGGGCAAATGGCTTATGACAGAAATGTTGTCCTCATGATTGACGCCGAAGAAACCTGGGCACAGGATGCTGTAGATGAACTGGTGAATGGCCTGATGGAAAAATTTAATAAAGAAAAAGCAATCATCTGGAATACGGTTCAAATGTACAGAACCGGCCGCATTGAGTATCTGGAGCAGGATTTAAAACGCGCTTCTGAAAAAGGCTATTTTCTGGGATATAAATTCGTGCGGGGTGCCTATATGGAAAAAGAAAGAGAGCGTGCTGCCGAACTAAACTATCCGGATCCAATACAGCCTACGAAAGAGGCCACCGATGATAATTATAATGCCGCCATCAACTTTGTTATCCGTCATTTGGGAAAAGTTTCAGGGTATTTCGGGACTCATAATGAGAAATCCACGGAACTCGTGATGGACAGAATGAGGGAAAAAGGTTTAGCGAACGATCATCCTAATATTTATTTCGGCCAACTGTACGGAATGAGTGATAACATTACGTATTATCTTGGTGAAAAAAAATACAACGCTTCCAAATATCTTCCTTACGGTCCTGTGAAAGATGTGGTGCCGTATCTTACCAGAAGAGCACAGGAAAACACTTCTGTTGCCGGGCAAACCGGCCGTGAACTGATGTTGATTGATAGAGAAATCAAACGCCGGAAAAACGGAATCTAAAAGTTTGTGCGATAAGTTTGCAATTTGATAATTGATAGTAACGTAGCTGGGAAAAATCGCTGCTGTTACTCTTGGCACTACCATAATTCCCCGCGCAATTAAGCAGCGTAGCTGCGACCTGTTAATAGCAGGATTATGTTCCGCATTTATTTTGCTACTTTTGTAAGTACGATTAATTGCCGCCCGATTTTGAATTTTGCCCAAATCATTTTGCCGCTCAACCTGAAAGGAACCTTCACGTATTCGGTACCGGAGGAGCTCGTTTCTATAATCCAAATCGGGATGAGGGTATTGGTGCCATTTCGCGGTAAGAAAATCTATACCGGAATCGTAGAAGAACTTCATTCCAATATTCCCGAAGCTTTTATTCCAAAACCCATTATCAATATTCTGGATGATGCGCCTATTCTGCCGCCACAACAATTGAAATTCTGGAAGTGGCTCTCGGAATATTATCTCTGCAATAAAGGTGAAATTTACCGCTTTTCTTTTCCGGGTTCGCTAAAACTGGAAAGTGAAACGTACTTGAAATTGAAACCCGGCGCGGTTATCGATCTTCAGCATTTGGATGTGAATGAATTGTATCTTATTCAGGCTTTGGAAGTCCGGCAGCTCATCAGTCTTTCCGAAATTGAAGCTTTTATACCCAAAAAGGAAATTGTAAAAACCATTCATTCGTTAATCGATCTTCAGTATATTGAAATCGATGAAAAAGTTTCCGAAAAATACAGGGCGAAAGAAATTGCTTATCTGCGGCTGAAAAATAAGGAAACATTGGTTAGTCAACTGCCGGAAGTTTTACTCCAGTTGAAACGTTCGCCGAAACAGAAAGAACTTTTGCTCCTCATTTTGGAACATGATACCGCCAATTCTGAAAAACCGCTCCGGAAATCCGAAGTTTTTGAATCAGGAAACTTTGCGAACGCACCATTGAAGTCATTGATCGAGAAAGGTTTCGTGGAAGAATTTTATCTTCAGAAAGACCGGCTGGAAGCGTATGAAGGAGAAACAGAAGCAGTGGAACAACTCACAGAAGTTCAGCAACAGGCAAAATTGCAGATAGATTTGGCTTTTAATGAAGAGAAAAATGTGCTCCTTCATGGAGTGACTTCTTCAGGGAAAACACATCTTTATTTGGATAAAATTGAAGAAACGATTTCGGAGGGTAAAAATGCTTTGTTGTTGTTGCCGGAAATTTCTTTAACAAAACAAATGATCCAAAGATTAGAGAAAAAGTATGGAAAAAGACTTGGATTTTACCATCAGAAACTCACCGATTTTGAAAAAGTGGAAGTCTGGAGGAAAGTCCGGAATAACGACCTCAGCATTCTTATCGGAACCCGAAATGCACTTTTTCTCCCTTTTCAGAATCTTGGCCTTGTCATTGTGGACGAAGAGCACGATGCGGCGTATAAACCGAAGGAAGTCAGTCCTTATTTTAATGCAAAAGATGCGAGCCTGATTCTGGCGGAATTTTATCAGGCAAGAGTTATTCTCGGATCTGCAACACCTTCTGTGGAAAGCTATTGGCTGGCGGCGAGAGATAAATTGAAGTATATTTTTCTGGCAAAACGTTTCGGTAATGTGGCACTTCCGAAATTCAAATTATTAAATTTTAAAGAAGACCGGGATACAAAGCATGTGAAAGGGAATTTTTCTCTGAGAAGTATTGAAGCCATTCGGGAAACTCTGGAAGAAAAAAAACAGATCATGATTCTTCACAACCGAAGAGGGTATGCAAATGTAGTGGAATGCAGCAGTTGTGGATATGCAGCGTATTGCTCCAATTGTGATGTGGTGATGACATATCACAAGTTTTCGAACGAACTGAAATGCCATTATTGCGGTCATAAAGCATCAAAACCTTCCACGTGTCCAAAGTGTTTTTCGGAACATATTACAGCTCGCGGAGTAGGAGTGGAACAGATTTATGAAGAAGCAGCCCGGCTTTTTCCCGATGCCTCGGTGGAAAGAATGGATGTCGATTCGATGCGCAGAAAGTTTGCGTATGAGCAACTGTACGAAAAAATAGAAGAAGGAGAAACTGATATTATTGTCGGAACTCAAATGATTTCCAAAGGGTTGGATTTTGATCATATCGAACTTGTCGTCATTCCCAGAGCCGATCAGTTGCTGTATATTCAGGATTTTCGTGCTGAAGAAAAAGCATATCAGCTGATTCATCAGGTTTCCGGAAGAGCAGGTAGGGTATCGGGTGCGGGAGAAGTGCTGATTCAGACTTATCATCCGGAACATCCTGTGTTTAAGCTTATTCAGGAAGATGATCCGGTAAATATTTACCATTATTTTCTGGAAGAGCGCAGAAAATTCAATTATCCGCCATTTACAAAAACCGTTCTGATAGAACTGAAACACCGAAAAGAGGATAAGGCCGATCGTGCCTCGCAGTTTTTGGGCTCGGTTCTGAAAAAGTATTTACCTCAGGAATGTATTTTTGGCCCCGAGAAATCACCTGTCGGGAAAATCAACCTGTTGTATCAGTATCAGATTTTACTCAAGCTTCCCCGTGGAAAAAAATATAAAGATTTCAAGAATTTTGTAATGCACAGTCTGGAGGAATTCGACGAAATAACAGGTTACCACAGTGTGAAAAAGAATATTTTTGTCGATATTTAACAAACTTTAACAGTCTTTTAGGTCTTTTAAGCTTGTTAAAATGCTGGTTTTCAATAATAATTTTTACATTTGAACCGCGGAGTTTCGTTTTCCTTTGACGATGCTCTGTTTAACATAATGCTTTCTGAATCATCCAAAAGATTCAAATGAAGAAAAAGATAATGATGAATACACTGAAAAATTATATCACAGGAGCTGCCCTGATGGTTTCCACATGGGGTATGGCACAGTTGCACACCGCAGCAGTAAAACAATATCCGGCCATGTATGAAAATCAGGCCAGTCATTTGCCTTCTCCTTCGGCTACCCCTGAGAAAATCACGCTTTCTGCAAAAGAACTGGTAGATATCAATATCAATACCATGATGAGCGATCCCGTGTTGCGAAATGCCGATTGGGGATTTGTAGTTTATGATCCGAAAACAAAGAAAATAGTTTCTTCTTATAACGAAAATTCAGCTTTTATTCCGGCTTCTACTACCAAACTTTTGACTACAGAAACAGCATTGAGCATGTTGGGCGAGAAATTTCGATGGACTACCCAACTTGAGTTTTCGGGTGAAGTGGATGATGCAGGAAATCTGAACGGGAACCTTTATGTAATTGGCAGCGGCGATCCTTTTATTGGAACAGGAAAAGCCGGATCGAGCACGTATAGTAGTATTTCAAAAGATTTTATGTACGCTCTGCGGGAAAGAGGGATCAAAAAAATCAATGGAAATATTATTGTTCAAACAGCAATTTTTAAAGAAAATAAACTGGCGGTGCTCCCTGCCAATGTGGTTTGGATGGAACATCATAATTATTACCTTCCCGTAGGAACTACTTTGAGCATTAATCCAGCCAACGAGCGGGTTATTGCCAAGAAATTCAATCCATTTGAAGAAAAGACCAAAAGATACTTTTATATTTCTCCCTATATTAACAAAATGGTATACGCCGAGCAGTTCGACGGCGGTTCGTTAACTACCAAAATTGCAGATGCTCCCTATTCATTGGCGAACAATTTGAGAACAACATTGGTGAAAAACGGAATTCCGGTTTCTGGAAAAGTGGAATCCAGAATCACCGATAAAGAACCTGAACTACGGCATTATATCACCGCTTACAAATCTCCTGCACTTGCAGATTTGGTGTACGATATCAATCACCGTAGCGATAATGCGCTTTCAGAAGCACTTTTAAGAACATCAGGATTCTATAAAAATGGGGATCAGACTTTGGAATCCGGTAAAAACACAGTGACTTCTCACCTTGCGGAAGTAGGTTTTGATATGAATGGACTCAGTTATTCCGATGGCAGCGGATTGTCCAGAAATAATATGGTGACTCCCATTTCTCAGGTGAAATATCTGACCTCTATTATGGATCAAAAATATTACCAAACCTATTTCGATTCTTTGCCAATTGCAGGACAAACCGGAACGCTGAAAAGATCCTTTTTAACCATCGGGAACGGACAGGTATTTGCCAAAACAGGAACGCTCAACAAAGTGAAAACGCTTGCCGGATATATAAAAACCAACACCGGCCGAACCCTTGCTTTCTCTCTGTTGATCAACAATTATGCGGGTTCTGTGGATCAGGTTAAAAACAGAATGGAAAGGATTCTGGAGCCGGCATTGGAGCTTTAAGTACGCGAAATTTTCTTAACTTTTAATGAGTTTTGCCAATTCTGAAAGTGAATCGGGAAATTGTTACGTCTATATTCTTTGTGACATGACTCTTTTGATAATTGTTAAAAGGCATTGTTCTCTTTTTCTAAAATACCGTTTCATTAAATTTTCAGGAGTTCAGGATACAAAACAAAATTCTTTACTTTTGCCTTCATGAAATTCCCATATAACATTCATATTGCGATTATTTTATCAGCCATACTGTTCAGTTCGTGTGCTGCTCAGGAAACTGTTCGTGAACGAAAAATTATTGCACAACCGGCTCAGCAAACAAAAATACCTCAGGATAACACTTTGTCTAAGGTTCAGTTACCAAAGCCAGAGCGTGAATTCCGTGCAGCCTGGATTGCCACAGTTGCCAATATCAACTGGCCTTCGCGCAATAATTTAACGACGGCGCAGCAAAAACAGGAAGCAATTACTATTCTGGATATGTTGCAGGAAGCCCATTTCAATGCGGTTGTTTTTCAGGCCCGGCCGTCTGCTGATGCATTCTATGAAAGCGAACTGGAACCTTGGTCGTATTTTCTGACGGGAAATATCGGAAAAGCTCCAAATCATTTTTATGATCCGTTGGAATTCTGGATTTCCGAAGCACATAAACGTGGAATGCAACTGCATGTATGGCTAAATCCTTATCGGGCACATCACACTACAGGTGGTGCCGTAACGGGAGAAAGTATGGCCAAAAAGATGTCTGAAGCTACTTATAAACTTCGCAACGGCATGTATTGGATGGATCCTTCCGATGATAAGGTACAGGATCATGTTTCCAGCGTTATCAAGGATATTGTGAAGCGGTATGATATCGATGCCATTCATATTGACGATTATTTTTATCCGTATAAAGAGTACAACGGTGGGCGCGATTTTCCGGACCAGCGCACCTGGAATGCTTATCTGAAAGTAGGTGGGACACTTTCCAAGGCCGACTGGCGCAGAGCTAATGTGAATAAGTTCATTAAGAGAATTCATGAAGAAATAAAAGCAGAAAAGCCACAGGTGAAATTTGGGATTTCTCCTTTTGGAATCTGGAAGCCCGGATTTCCTGCCGGTATTACAGGGAGTTCCCAATATGACGAACTGTACGCCGATGCAAAATTATGGCTGAATGAAGGCTGGTGCGATTATTATGCGCCGCAACTCTACTGGAAGGAAGATGGCCCCCAAAGTTTCAGTGCATTACTGAAATGGTGGGAATCTGAAAATGTAAAAAATATTCATCTCTGGCCCGGACTCAACACCGTTGGAATTAAAAATGTTCCTGACAGGCCAGCTGAAATTATAAAGCAAATAAAAATTACCCGAAATGTGCTTCCTGAAAGTAAAGGTGTCATTCATTACAGCATGGACGGCATCTCCAAAAACCCGGCAATGCTGAAAGCCCTGAAAGAAATTTATAAGGAAAAAGCGCTGGTTCCGGCAAGTCCGTGGATCAAAACAAAACCTTTGACAAAACCCCAACTGACACTTCAGCAAGCAGGAAATGAAGTTCATCTTCGATGGAGTTCTTCGGAAACACCGGAGGTTTTCAAGTGGATTTTATATTCAAAATATGGAAACGAGTGGCAGTATGAAATTCTGGAACGTTCCGAAGTTTCAAAAAACCTTGAGTTTTCACAATCAGGAAAGAAACTGAATGCGGTAGCCGTGAAAGCGGTCGACCGTTTGGGAAATGAATCGGAGTATGATGCAAAAGCTATTCGTTAAGAGAATGTTCAAATGAAGTTTGAGGAATTAAAAACCTTTCTGGACGAAAAAGCCGATCAATACAATCATTCCGGTTTTATTGAAAAAGATCCCATCAGCATTCCACATCGTTTCGTGCTAAAACAGGATATTGAAATCAGTGGTTTTCTGACCGCTACGATTTCATGGGGAAACCGGAAATCGATATTAAATTCTGCTGAGAAAATGCTCGCTTTTATGGATCATTCTCCTTATGATTTTGTTTTAAATGTTTCCGAAACATATTTAAAAAGTCTTGAGGGAAGGTCTGTTCACCGCACCTTCAACGGTGAGGATTTTGCAGAATTTATCAGAAACCTGAAAAGAATTTATGCAGAATATGGCAGCATGGAACCTTTGTTCTTTCCTCAGGAAAATGAATCCAGTTATTATCATGCTTTGGACCGATTCAGGAATGTGTTTTTGGGAAATGCAGATCACCGCAGCCGAAAACATGTGAGTTCTACCTATAAAAATTCTTCCGCAAAACGGCTGATGATGTTTCTGCGATGGATGGTACGCCAGGACAACAAAAATGTGGATTTTGGAATCTGGAAGCTGCACAGTCCGGCTCATCTTTCTGTGCCGCTGGACGTTCATACGGGAAATGTTTCCAGATCTTTGGGTTTGGTGATTCGGAAGCAAAACGATTGGAAAACCGTGGAAGAACTAGATGTATTCCTCCGAAAAATGGATGCTGCCGATCCTGCAAAGTATGATTTTGCCTTGTTTGGGCTTGGCGTTTCAGGAGCATTGTAGGTAAAAAAAGCAACTGAAAAGGTCAGCCACTTTCTCTTGTTTCCTGCGGTTGGCTTACGTGGAGTCTAACTTTTAAGCAAATCCGCACAAAAATCCCGGAACACTTTACCCCGACCCTAAAAGGAGCTGTTCCGGGATTTTTTCTCGTCTATTGAAGAAGCCACCACGAAAAAACAAACCTTCTGTCAGGCTCAGCCCGTCGAAGCCGTTTGTCTTCTAGCAAATCTGCTGATTTGCAAATTTGCAAATGCGCTCCTTCTAAACAATTAACCGATTAACCAATTAATCAATCAACCTATTTCTTCACTACTTTTCCTGCCGTAGCAAAACCATCACCCTGCACTTTCACATAATACACTCCGGAGGCAACACCACTCATATCAATGGTATAGTTTCCTGTAAATTTCCCCTGCTTCATCAACCTGCCGTCTGCGGTGATGACTTCGTAGGAAGTAAGTTTTTCTTTGGTTTTAAAATGAAGAACATCACTTACCGGATTCGGGTAGAAAACCACATCCGTTTGCTTCACCGGGGTTTCTGCGGTGTTCATTTGGGAGCAGGCGGATTTAGCGAGCTTGGTTACGAAAAAGTTGGTTTTATCTACAATAGGGCTGGTGATGGTAGGGATGCCGTCGTTGGGATCTGTAAACAACTCATGTTGGAAAAAGCCGCCTAACAGATAATTCCCGTCATTATCCACTGCGATGGCGGTAAACTCATCCTGATAGCCGTAGCCTGAGCTTATTTTATGAAAGCCTACGATAGTACCGTTATCCTTATTCAAGCGGATCAGCAGTGGGCTGTTTTTATCATTGAAGGGCATATTCATGGAGTACCCATCCCATTTTTCCAGAAAAGCCCCTTTGGCCATAGCAATTTCATTCCCGTTTTGAACTATTTTTGACCTCTCACTAGGAGGCGAGGATACTGCAAATCCATGGTCTAATCCCGTAGGTATTTTTCTCCAGATGATATCTCCATTTTGGTTCAGCTTGATAACGTAGGGAATTTGGCCCTGATAATGAGAAGGCATGGGATCATTCCCGAAAAAAGCGGGCGCATCTACCCACTCATGGTACCAGCCTGAAATTAAAAGGTTGTTTGTGTTATCCTCCTTTATTATGTCATAAATCTTGTAATGGGGTTGAATGGTGTTCGGCGCATATGCCCATTTAAATTCTTTGCTCCACGCCAGTTGTCCGGTAGTGCCGTTAAAGGCTATAATGTAGGCGTCATTTTCGAAGGTGGTGCTGCCAAAACTTAATGGCAGGTACTGCGTAGCGACTTCCATTCTTCTCATACCCGTTAGGTAATACATGCCAAGAGTCTCGTTGTATAGCAGGTTGACAACGCCAGACCTCCAGCCATTACTGATCGCCGTGCCTGTTATGGGGAGCGGAAGGGGGTTGGGTTGGGGTATCATAGTGCCGTTTTGATAATCGAATTTGACGAGATAATATTTATAAGGGTTCGGATAGTTGGAGGGTACTGTAATTAAACCGTCCAGATGGGTGCCCTCCATAAATCCCAATATGGCGTGAATATTATTGTTGCTGTCCATCGTCCACACCTGATTGTCTGCAAAAGAAGTATCAGAAGTGGGTATTCCCTGTAACGGTTTGCTCCATTCCAGAGCACCGTTGGAAGTATTGTATTTCAGTAAAAATGCTGACCGGAAGCCTTCATCAGGGGTGGTTCCGTACGGATAGCTCAGTTGTATTTTGGGCAGCACCACATTATCGTCCAGATGGATCTGGGTAAAATGCGGGGGAGCGTTCATATCTACAACATTATCAACCCACAACATCATGTACAACCCTCCGTTATTGTCCACAGCAATCTTCCATGCTCTCTCAAAATCTTGATACCCGCCTATGGTTTTTGTCCATCTTATATTACCATTGCAATCCAGTGAATACAATAATAAATCCTGACTGTGATAGTGGGTTAGCGGTACACCGCCTAATTGGGGGTTATTAGGAAAGAGCGAGGTCAGGTAATAGCTGTTGTTGTTATTATCCACTACTATGTCGCGGATAGACTCATCCTTATCTATATTAATTCCGCTTCCGTAAGATCCAACATAGCCCCCTCCCGGCACCGCCCATTGCCAATTATACATTTGGGCAGGCATCAAAGCGGGTAGAAATATAAAGATGGCAAAAAAGCATACTATTTTTTTCATAAGTAAAAATTTTCAGTTAAAATTAATCATTTTATGGGAAACATAAAATTCAAAATAAAAAAACCACAGGCTGCCTTTGCTGAGGCCAACCTGTGGTCAATTAAATAATAGTTTATTCTTTCAGGAGTTTTCCCTGCAATGGTTTGTCAGGAGCTACTACTGTAACAATATATACCCCCTGCAGCCAGCCGGAAGTGTCAAACTGCACTTCGCCTTCTGCGCTTTTCAGGTCTTTTCTGAACTTCACATTGCCCATGGCATCATGAACCAGCAACATACTGGCTTTTGCCTCCGGATGGCCGGTATTATAGCGTGCCGTCACCATCGACCTCGCCGGATTGGGCGACATCGTGAAGGAAGGAAGTACGGTTTTCACCGGTGGGTTTTTGATACCCCGCATGGCACTGAAATCCAGTTCGTGGATCACTTCACAGTTGATGGCAGTGAAGACGATCGCATCATTTCCTCCGCTGAAACCGTTAGCCGGATAGAAGACCAGCGGATTGGCGTAGAAATCATAGCTTCCTCCTGCCGGAATGGTTATGGTATTCGGCAGATATACCCCATATCCGTTCATGCTGGTAATGGTAAACGTTACCGAAGTACTTCCGAAGTTGTGGATAATACCATACAGCAGGTAATAACCTCCTTCCTGTGGTTCGATCGCCTCAATATGAAGCTCAATGCGGCACTCATATCGGATCTTGCACTTGGAAGGATCAGGATTCAGGGTAGCGGTGCCGGAGGTAAACTGGCAGTAGCCGTTATCAATCATCAATTGATAATTCCCTGCCTGTTGTGGCCAGAAAGGATAAATAAAGCCCGGGCCACCCTGCTGGCTGTTGCCGAAATACTGCCATTCGTGGTTATTGTAATCTCCTATTGGGCCTACAATATAGCGGTCACCCAGACAGACGTCATAACATCCTGTCGGGAAGATCCACATCAGGCTTTCCAGATCATGGGGAACCATGATTTCTGAACTAACGATACAGCCGGAGGGAGCCGTGTGGGTCACCTGATACAGGCCGCCGTGATAGACGGTAATGGTAGTGCCGGACTGGCCGTTGCTCCAGTTGTACTGGCCTGCCTGCGGATTCTGAATGGCCAGTTCAACACTGTAGGGTGTAGAACTCATGGGGTCAGGGCATTGAATATGCATACCGATGTCAGGATAATCCTGAGGCTGGCTAACCGTGATCGTGAAGCTGGCAGAGGTGCCACATCCCGGATCGGCGGTACGCCGTACATGGAACGTGTACGTATAGGTTCCTGCGGTGTTCAAAGTTCCGGTCGGAAGCTGCGTAGGCGTCGCTGCGCTCCACGGATGGAGAACCGTCGTGGTTCCGTTATACAACCGCGTCCATTGGTATTCCAGATTAGGTTCCGTGACAATTCCGTACAGGGTAGTGCCTTGCCCCCGGCAAAGGTTGGCTTTCCCTGCGATATTGGCGTAAGGAACGGGTTTAATGGTGACTGGAACGGCCTGGTTAGCCATGCCTATGTCCCGGCATCCATTGGCATTCAACAGTATCGGCCAGTAATTCCCGGATTGTGTTGGAGTAAAACTCTGGGTATTGGGTGCACCCGGCACCGGTTGGTCCCCATTCATCCAGATATAACTGGTGGGCAAAGGATCTCCAGAGTTCAAATTACTGTACGTAATCACCGGTGTTACGGTGCTCGTTTCACAGAGAGTATAACCAGTTGGTGGCTCAAGCTTACCCGAAAATTCGGCTTTTTGTACCGTAAATAGGTTGGTACTCTGAGTGAACTGACAATTAAGAGGTGTAGTTACTGTTAGGGAAATAGATGTCTGCAAGGTGTTATTAATAGTGATCTTTTGTTGCCCACTTGTCGCATACACACCCGTTCCGCTAAATCCAATATAGTAGGTATTTGCAGGGTCATATCCCGGGATATTCACGGTGATGACACTCTCTGAACACACCGCTCCTCCTGTTGGATCCGGGGAAAGGGTAAAGTTCATGTCAGGCATTGCCGGCATTGTAATGTTCTCCGTAATGCTGCAAGGCAACAGTCCCGGCGAAGTGAGCGTCAGGGTTAGCTGATACGTTTGTCCCGGTGTCAGGCCGCTGAACGTCGCACTTTGCCCGCTGCCGTTCTGTGGTGGCTGTCCGCCTCCGGTCAGTTGGTAACTGTACGTCACCGCATTGGCTGAGACCCCGAAAAGCGAGGAGATGTTATGCGCGGTTAGTGTATAGGCACTTGGGTTCACGCCACCGCATCCGATCACATATTTCAGCTTAGGCTGGTAAGGCTTGATCACCTGCGCAGTACTGATGAGCATACAACTGCCGTAAGTGGCTTCCACCTGCACCACATTGACTCCCGCAAGGGTAGTGGTCATGGAATTGGTGGCTCCGGTGCCCGGTACTACATTGCCGTTCAGTTTCCAGACAATGTTGCTTGGGGCGGTAGTGAAGGTAACCTGTGCATTGATGGTATTACAGGAACCCAATGAAGCGGTGACCGATAGATTCGGACTGGGAGTTACAGTACATCCGCCGGTAGAACCACAGTCCTGTATTACCGAAACGGCATTGGACTTCACAAGGCATCCGTTCACATCAATCACTTCTACCCAGTACGTGCCAAAAGGATTAGGGCCGGTGATGGTAAAGGAAGTCATATTGGTACCTTGTGCTACCACGTTGCCGTTCTTCATCCATTTAAAGAAACTGGAGGCGGTAAGCCCGGTGGAAAAATTAGCCTGCAGGGTGTAAGGCTGGAAGGTACTTCCGGTACAGGCATAGACATTAGCGTAGGGGGTAATATCAATCACCGTTTGTGGATACACCAAAAAGTTCTGGCTCACCATAGGGTTGTAATTACATACACCCGGCCCGCTGAGGCTGGCAATCACGGTTTGGGTGATGTTATTGCCTGTAGGGTTGCTGATATAATTATTATTAGGGAAAGAAAAAGTGTAGGTTCCGCTTCCCGTAACACTACCTGCCGGATGGGTGCTGCCATTGGCAAATTCAAAAAGTACATGGGCACTTTGGCCCGCCGGAAGGTTGGAAACAGTAACGGTGAACGAAAGATCGCTGCCGGGACAGATGGGAGCGGCATTGGCAAAAGCAATCACCGGAGTCGTCCTCAGCTGCACCTGAACAGGAATATAATGGATCTTGCCACATTTTACGATTTTCAGCTGCAGAACTCCGTTAGGGTTGGTAGAGATCTCGTTAAAATTCACCGTGACGGATGAAGTTCCCTGTCCGCTGACGAAGCTTCCAAAATTGGATGGCGAAAAAGTCCATTCCATGGAATCGGGAACGATGCCGTTCAGATTGGCGGTGAATGTCTGGCTGGAACTCGGGCAGTAAAGGCCTCCTGAAGGCGGCGTAACGGTGATGCTGCCCATGTTGAAAGCTTCTACAGGCAAGGTAACCGGTGCTGAAAGACACCCTATCGGATCAAGGCTGCGGTTTCGTACGGAGACACTGAAAGGGCCAGCACCGGTAAAAATCACCGTAATGCTTTGCCCGGTATTGCTTCCCTGAATCGTACCTCCTGTCACTTCCCATACGGGAATCGTGCCGCTGTCAATACTGCTGAGGCTATACGTTTGTGGAATTAACTGACATACCTTGTCGGGCCCTGTGATGCTGCCAGAGGGAGCGTCAGGCACCTTAACGGCTTTTACAATTTTGGCATCTCCCATGCAGCCGCCAGGCTTGCTGGCATAAATGGCATAGGTGCCTGCAGTATTGAACGTATGAGTAAACGGCCCGTTGACATTATTATAATTTTGGGTGTTATTATTATACACTACCGTCCAGTTGTTAATGCCTCCCGGGATGCTGCTGAAAGTCAGGCTGCTGCCCGTACATACAGTATCCGCACCTCCTGTAACGATAACAGGGGAGGTCACATTAATTTCAAATCGCGCAGAGCCTCCACACCCCAGCAAAGTATTTACGTACTCCGCTCTGATCTCAAATGTGCCGGATTGCGATGCCTTCACCATAATCTCATTTCGGTGAGGGGTATAGGACAACTGTACCGAAGGATCATTGGTACTCCATAATACCGAAGTAGTCGGCCATTGAGGGAGGCTGTACTTGTACTGCTTATCCGTACAGATGACGGCATCTCCCTTAATTTGGCCAGCGGATATTACTACAGGAATTTTAACGGTCGTCCATTCAGGGCAGCCACATTTGGATCGGTACATAACATATCCAAAGCCATCAGCAGGGTCAACGTGATCCCAGCGGACTTCAATCTGAGTGCCTGTGTTGGAAATTATAGTGCCTCCGATGACCTCCCACTCGCCGCCGCAAGGATCATTGGCAGTGTAGGTTTCTTTACTGCCTTCACACACGACTGATTTACAGGCAATGCTGACGGGGATGGATTCCGTCACTTCCACGATAATCCTTCGGGAGTTCGTACAGTTACATTCATTGGTAGCACTGAGGGTAACTTCATAAGTTCCTGCCTGAGTATAGCTGTGTGATGGCTCAAAAAGCGATGAAGTTGGAGATCCGTCTCCGAAATCCCACAGATAATGAATAATGCTGCTGCCGCCACCGTTGGTGGAGAGGTTGTCAAAATACACCGGAGTGTTTTTACACACCCGTATGATTTCCACATGTTGATTCAGGTGTCCGATCACGGGTTCCGGCCCATGAATCTTCTCAATGCACAAGGTGGCGCTTTCCTGGGTGCCATCGGCGTATGTAATGGTAATGCTCACGGCACCGTTTCCTGCATTACCCCAGTTCACGGTGGCGTTGTAAGCAGGTTGCGTTCCCGGAGGCTGAAGAGTGCCTCCCGACACAGACCATTGTACATTGGTAATGTTAGGCCCGGCAACGGTGTATTTTACCTGGCTGAATTCACACACGCGGATACAGCGGGAGCCTTCGATCTCCTCCCATACTGCCATGGCTTCACGAGGATCGCCTTCAGATCCGTAATCAAGGCAGGCAATCTGGTTATTCCAGGTAACAGTCGTTCCGCTCTGCGCCCACACAACGGCAGGCATCAGCAACATCCACAGGAAGAGCAGCATCTGGCCCTTCGGGGGAATTTTCAAATGGTTTAAATTGACCATAAAAATAGTTTTAAGGTTATTGATGAGCCGGGTGATCCGGTTCTTTTTTAATGATTCTCAAGTTGTGCACCGTTGTCAGGTGCATTTCTGATCTATTGATCATCCGGTTTGATCTTCATCATTTTACCATTTACCATTTACCATGATGCCCATTTGCACAATAGAATGCACACTGGGGCATCTCTCCCATTAGCCTGTTCTTTACTGCATGTTTACCGGTAGGCCTTACACTCTGGATCAACTAATGATCCTGTATTATTAAATTTATCATCCTTTACAAACGTGTCATACACGCCATTCACTATTCATGCATTCACCATTCACCATTCACACCTTCACGCATGAATCTTTCTTTTTTTTCAAACTGTACAGGGAAGGAACCTCCTCTACGGAATGCAGTGGGTTCTTTTTTCTGAAAGTCGTGGTGCTTCTCATAAAAGAGCCCACGCATTTGTGTTTTTTGGAAAAGGGCACCCGTGTAAATGCGGCTGAACCCTTTATGAAATTCTCCATAATCGTTTATCTAATCAATAAAGCATATTCGTGAAGAATTTCACTTCAAATATAAAAATTATTTTAATATAAAAGCTAAAATATCATAAAATCTTTAATTTTTATCAAAGCCCGCATGAACACACGCATCCCAACGATGCAATACATAGTTTCTCTTAAGCGGGCATCACTTTTTATTGTTTCATTTTACTTTTTACTTTTTAGAATCTGCGGAAATCTGCGAAATCTTTGAGAACTAAATCCGTGTTGGCTTCGAGAGCCTCAGCCACCAGAGTACACCTACTCTAAACAATTAACCGATTAACCAAGTCCATAACAGGCAAATTCGCTAATAAGCGAAAAAGCAAATTTGCTTCTCTAAACCAGGTTGCTTTCTTTTGAAATTTCGGCTTGCGATATTGCCCTAAGTTGGACATAGGGTAACTACGGGGTAACTACGGGGTATGTACGGGGTATGTACGGGTGAAATATGGAGGTAGATTTTGAGGTAATCAAAGTGCTTGTTTTAGGGGCTTTAAGGAAGCCAAGAAACGGATTTTCACCACCATTTAACGCCAATTTTGGCCGAAACCGAGGAACCACCCCGTCATCCTCCTTCGTCGGCTGCCACCC